>Ga0256832_1003154_pt1 | contig 11224 bp, 12 predicted proteins | sample 134614metaG_FD_190534 | JGI IMG/M metagenome (GOLD analysis project Ga0256832, IMG submission 190534) | Hydrothermal vent microbial communities from Lau Basin, Pacific Ocean - 134-614 | ecosystem: Environmental > Aquatic > Marine > Hydrothermal vents | place: Pacific Ocean: Lau Basin | collected...
GGTTCAGCGTATGCATCGTGATGGTTGCGATTTGGTAGGGATGACCGGCATGCCGGAAGCTGCGCTTGCACGGGAGCTGGGTCTTTGTTTTGCTCACCTGACACTGGTGGTGAACTGGGCTGCAGGTCTGGGCAAGGGGCCGATCACCATGCAGGATATCCAGTCCAACCTCGAACAGTCTATCGAAGCCGTAAAGCTTCTGATCACGACCCTGGGGTCTTCTTGAAACATCGCCCCGGCGGATCATTTGCATAACCCGCCGGGGCAACCGCTCAACGCCGCTGTACGCTGCGGGAGAACAGCCCGTACAGGCTGGGCAACACGTACAGGGTGAGCAAGGTGCTGGAGGCCAGGCCGCCTACCACCACGGTAGCCAATGGGCGCTGTACCTCTGAGCCCACACCAGTTGCCATGAGCATGGGGATCAGACCCAGAGCGGCGATGGAGGCTGTCATCAGTACCGGACGCAGCCGTGACAGAGCGCCCCGGAAAACTGCTGCCTGCAACGGCTCTCCCGCATCGACGTTCTGATTGATGGCATTCACCATAACCACGCCATTGAGTACGGCCACACCGAACAGGGCAATGAAGCCAATGGAACCGGGCACGGACAAATACTGTCCACTGATATACAACGCCACGATCCCGCCGATGAGTGCCAGGGGCACGTTGATCATGATCAGCAGGGCCTGTCCCATAGAGTGGAAGGCAAAATAGAGCAGCAGGAAGATCAGCCCCAGGGACAGGGGAACAACGATCATGAGCCGTTTCTGGGCACGCTCCTGGTTTTCGAACTGGCCGCCGAAGACCACCGAATAGCCGGGGGGCAAGTTGACCTCACTGGCTATGCGTTCGCGCAGTTCCTTCACCAGGCTGCCCATGTCTCTATCTTCCACATTGGACTGGATCACCACCCGCCGCTGAACATCGTCGCGGCGGATCTGTGGCGGACCGGATTCGATGACGACATCAGCGACTTCCCCGAGGCGCACCCATGCGCCCCCTGGCGCCTGCAGCACCAGCTGGCGCAGGGTTTCCACATCTTTACGGTAAGACTTTGCGAGGCGTACATAGATATCATAGCGCTCATTGCCCTTGATAACCTGGCCAGCCTCGGTCCCGCCGATACCGTCGGAGACCAGATCCATCACCTGCGCTACAGGGATGCCATAGCGGGCCAGAATATCCCGTTTGGGGCGCACCGTGAGCTGGGCTTCGCCGACGATCTGTTCCATCTCCACATCACGGGTGCCTTCAATGCGTCGGGCCAGCTGTTCAATGGCTTTTCCTTTGGTTGCCAGTACATCGAGATCCGGCCCGAACAACTTGATAGCCAGCTGTGCTTTCACGCCGGACAGCAGTTCATCGACTCGGGTTGCAATGGGTTGAGAGAACGTGAACAGCAGGCCGGGATGGACGGACAGCGCTTCCTGGAATTTTTTCTGCAACTCAAGCCGGTTCTTTGCGGTCACCCATTCCTTGACGGGTTTCAGTCCGACGTAGATCTCTACATTGGATACAGGTTCCGGGTCGCCGCCCAACTCTGCGCGTCCCACCCGGCTGGATGCGTAGGTAACTTCGGGAAACTGCATCAGTTTTTGTTCCAGTTCCGCGGCCACTTTCAGTGAAGTATCCAGGCTGGCGGAGGGAGCAAGAGTTATACGGATATTGATGGTGCCTTCTTCCAGTTCCGGCACGAATTCTGTGCCCAGCCGGGGCAGCAGTGCGAGGGCGCCGGCAAAGAGTGCCAGAGCCGACAGCACGACCAGCCAACGTGCGCGCAATGCGCCTTTGAGGGTATGGCGGTACATCCACTCCAGAGGCTTGAAGATCAGGCTGTCCCTATGACGTACGGCGCGCCGGAAACTGTACGTGGCCAGTGCAGGGATCACCACCAGGGCTACTGCCAGGGATGTCAGCATGGCCAGTACAATGGAAATCGCCATGGGCTGGAAAAGTTTGCCCTCGACGCCCTCCAGAGCAAACAGGGGGGCGAATACCACAATGATGATGATGACCGCATAGAAGACAGGACGGCCCACCTCCCGCGATGCTTCCTGGATACGCAGGGGGATGCCATGCCTGTCGCTGGCGATATTGTGGGGATCCGGATCGCCCGGAGCAATGTCTTTGCGGACAGTTTCATCGTGTTCCGGATCCGGATGGGAAAGATGCTTGAAGATGTTTTCCATCATGACAACTGATCCATCCACCATCATGCCTATGGCAATGGCCAGGCCTCCCAGGGACATGAGGTTCGCGGATATACCCCAGTAACTCATTGCCGTGAGTGCCAGGCCCACGGACAGGGGCACCGAGATCAGCACCAGCAGAGTTGCCCTGATGTTGAGCAGGAACAGCAGCAGTACGATGACGATCAAGGCAAAAGCCTCGATGAGTGCTTTGCTGACGGTATTTACCGCCTGTTCAACCAGATCCGCCTGATCATAGAATGGCTCGATGCTTACGCCCTTGGGCAAGGCCTGCTGGATTGCAGGAAGGCGTTCCTTGATGGCATCGATTGTGGCCTTGGTGTTGGCGCCCAGGCGTTTCAGAACGATACCGGCCACCACCTCACCCAGAGATTCGGGGTTTCCATTGGCATCGCGGCGGGTCATGGTCACCGCGCCTTGGCGGATTTCACCCCCGAAAGCAACTTGTGCCACGTCTCGTACTCTGACGACGATACCGTCTTCATCTTTCAGGGGAATGTTGGCGATATCGCGCAGACCGTTTTCTCCAGCGCGAACCCAGCCTACGCCCCGGATAACCAGTTGTTCGGCGCCGCGGTCCAGATACCAGCCACCGGCATTGCGGTTGTTGTTCTCGATTGCCTCGGCAATCTCGTTCATGCTCAGGCTGTAAGCCAGCAATTTGCGTGGATCCACCTGCACCTGATACTGGCGCACCTGACCACCATAGGAGAGGACATCGGTAATGCCATCCACAGGCAGCAGAAGGAGCTTGACCACCCAGTCATTCAGGCTGCGCAGTGCAGTGGCGTCATATTTTGGATCTTCGGAACGCAGAATGTACTGATAAACCTGTCCCAATCCGGAAGTGTTCGGCCCCATTTCCGGTGTGCCTACACCTTCTGGTATCTCTTCACGGGCAGCCAGCAGCCGTTCGAACACCAGCTGGCGGGCAAAGTAGATGTCTGTACCCTCCTGAAAGACCACTGTAATGACCGACAGGCCGGTTTTGGAGATCGAGCGTACCTCTTCCACATCAGGCAGGGCGTACATGACGGCCTCGATAGGATAGGTGATCAGCTGTTCCACTTCTTCGGCAGCCAGGCCTTCCGCCTCGGTGTTGATTTGCACCTGTACATTGGTGACATCGGGAAATGCATCGAGATTCAGCTTCGGTATAAGCGTGGCCGCTGCGCCCAGCACAGCAACCAGTCCAAGTGTCACCAGCAGGCGGTTGGCCACGGACCAGTCAATGAGTTTGTTCAACATGATGGTTTACCTCATCAATGGTTGTGAACAGCAAAACCGGACTTGGCCAGCTCTGATTGTATGAAGAATGCGCCCTGTACCACTACGCGGGTTCCAGGGGGCAGTCCCTTGATGACGGCATTGCGGGGAAGTTGACGCAGGATTTCAATCTCAACCGGTTCGAATTCACCCGGTTCTTTTTCCACGAACACCTGCCAGTCACCGTCAGGGCTGCGCAGAATGGCTTCTTTGGGCAGCATCAGCGCCTTATTGCTGCTTTCTCCCAGCGCAATGCGGGCTGTAACGAACTGCCCGGGATGGAGGTGGTCTCCGGGATTGGGTAATTCGATACGGATGCGCATGGTTCGGGTGGTTTCATCCAGGGCATGATGGATCTGCAATACTTTTCCCTCATACCATTTGTCCCCGGCCAGAATGCGTGCAGGTGCTCCAGGTTTTACTTTGTACATGAGTTCCGGGTTGACATGAGCTTCCACCCAGATGGTGGATTCATCCGTGATTTCGAACAAGAGATCACCAGGCGCCACCATCTGTCCGATCACGAATTCATCGCGAATAATCGTGCCTTTCTGGGGGGAAAACAGGGTGAAGCTGCCGTCGGCACGGGTTACGTCGCCGGACTTTACAAGACGGTCAATCTGCTCCCGGGTGGTTCCATAGGCCAGGAGTTTCGCCCAAGCCTGCTGGTAGGCTACACGGCTTTCCAGGTAGCGCTGTTCACTGACGACCTTCAAGCCCAGTTTTTTGACGCGTTGCCATTCCCTGGCGGCGATGATGAGGGCCCCCTGTGCTTCAGCCATATCCGCGCTGGACAGGGTTGCCAGCTTCTGACCTTTCTTGACCTGATCGCCCAGGCGTGCGTATCGCTGGGTGACCTGGGCCTCGATTCTGGGAGTGACCTGGCTGGTGGCATAAGAATTGAGACGCAATTCACCCGGTGCTTCGATTTCATCGGGTATAGCGCGGAGGGACAATGTTTCTACCAGGATGCCTGCCATGCGCTGTTGTTCATCGTTCAAGTGCACCCGGTTTTCTTCATCTCCATGTTCGTGGTTATGCCCTTCATTGGCCTCTTGGTGTTGCGGGGCTTCTGTACTCTGGTCGTGACCGTGATCGCTGCTGGCGGATGCACTGGCGCCAAAAGCGAGAGTCAGTAGAAGCAGGAAAAGTGCTGTATTGTGTTTTTTCATCATTTGCGGTCTCTCAATCGTTTGGGTTCAACCAGTTGCTCAGAGCGGCAGAGCTGTTCATCCACGCCAACCAGGCATTCCACAGATCGCCCTGCAGTTCAATGCCGGCTGCTTCAGTGTCAAGGGTCTGTTGGATCTGCAGCAGGTAGTCAGTGGTGCTGATTTCACCCGCACGCCACAGGGTTTCGAGCAGTTGGGCACGCTTTTGCAAGCTGCTTCGTCCTTGTGAAAGCCATTGCTTCCAGACCCCTGAGATCACGGCATAGCGCTCTTCCGCACTGATCATTTGCGCACGCAGCTGCCAGTAGGTCTGCTGGGCCAGCTGTTCAGCCTGCAAGGCGTCGTAGCGGGCCGCATCCACACTGCTTTGGTAGTTGTTTCTGACCTGCAGGGGCATGGAGAATCGAAGGGCTACGAGGTTGTTGTCGTCTTCCCGGCCTACGGAAACTCCCAACGTGGGATCAGCCCTGCGTTCCCTGTCAGTCGCCACAATCTGATTCTTGGCTATTTGTGCCTTGAGCAAGTCAACCTGGACTTTGGGGTGTTGCCGGGCGATAGCTTCCCGCTCTGAATCTGATGGAAAATCGATGGACAAGGATTCAGGAAGAATGATGTCCTGTTTGGGAATCTGTCCACTGAGGGCGAGATAATCGCTGTTGGCCTGGATCAGGCTGGCCCGGCTTTGCGCATATTGCATACGGGCTTCTGCGAGTGCAAGGCGCGCCAGTTCCAGTTCGGCCTGGGCAATATCACCGGCTGCATGACGTTTGGAGGCCAGGGTGCTGAAGCGGACGAGGATATCGCTTCTGCGTTGGGAAAGTCGTTGGATAGCTGATCGGGTGCCAATGCGCCCCAGCGCTTCAAGCAGGGCGACGGCTTTGCTCAGACGGAGAGAGGCCAGCTGCTGTTGAGCCGCCTGCAGTTGCGAATGGGAAACGTTTTCCAGAGCTGAGCGCTTGTCGTGCCAGTCAATCGTCTGGCTGATCCCCAGTTTATAGGTACTGATGTCTGTATGCTCGGCTTCTGCTTCCAGTTCAGGGTTGTTCAGGGGCCGTGTCGTGGCCTCTAAACGCATTCTGGCAGCTTCTACCGCTGTTTGAGCGGCCCGGATATCCGGGCTGGCTTCGAGCGCCTGGTCGGCAATGCCTACCAGGATGTGGATTTTTTCTGTACTGGGACTGAGCAGGGTAGTCGTTGCCCTGGCTCCATTCAGGAAGCCCATGGTCAAGATGCCCGCTCGTACGCAGGAAGAGATTTTCATGTTCTGATTTCCTTTGGATAGAGGTGACAGCACCCGAATATCTGGCCTGTTTCGCAGACAGGTCAGGAATCAGATGCAATGCGGTCGGGAAATCAGAATGCTATGGGAGGACGCAGCAGGGATGGGGGAGAGAAAGAAGACCAACAAAGCATGTAAGAGACAGAGGAACAGCTGCGGGCATCCGGAACGCTGATGCCACCCAGATAACTCAGCCCAAGAAGATGGCTGACGCCATGAGCGCAGTGATGGCAGCCACCATCATCGGTAGTATTGTCCATGCTGCTATCGTGGTCTGAGAGCTGAACCACGTGATCGAGGGTGAGTTCACCATGCAAATCTGCAGCCAAAACCAGCCCATACCCAAAGATGGATACGATAAGCCAGATCTTGAGAAGGCGTGCAAGCATGGAAAACCTGATGTGTGTTGGTGGCGCCAAGTCTAACCCGACAGTAGCCTGGTGACAACGCCTTGGCAGGCTTGAAGCGCCATTCCTGTCTCGGTAACGACAGACGGACGAGCGATGGCTATTTTACCCTGATGGTGATTTTTCTGGACATCAGGGGCGGGTCAGTGGGCTCGTGGTCCTCGTCACCCAGTAGCAGCTGCAGAGTATGTTTCCCCGGCGGAAGGTTCAATACAGCTTCTGTCTCGCCCTGGTCAAAATGCATACAGTTCTTGTTGTGGTCCAGAGGTTCATCCAAATCCAAGTTGCCGGGATGATCCACCAGCAAATGGTGATGGCCAGCCGTATGGCGACGTTTGTCTCTGGTTCCCGCAGGAACGATGCCATAACCTTCAATACCGAACTTCACGGTATATGGCATATGGATAACCTGTCCATCTTTCAGGTTCTTGAAGTAGACTTTTGCATGTTCACCAGGTGAGTGGGCCTGGCTCAGGGTGGGAGCCAGAAACAACAAAGATAGAAGTACAGATGGCATCGGGTTTTTCATGATTCACTCCATAGAGCTGATTGGCTTTAAAAAAGGGCTCTTAAGGCTCCCGGATCAATTCATGAACGGTTGCTGAGGAGCCGAAACACTCGACGTTTATGGCATGAATGCTGGCAACAGTCCGGCTGTTACCCGCGGTTGATGCCTTGAAACCAACAGTGTTTTCTTCTCAGCGTCCCATTTTGAATGGATAGAAGGATCAATAAGAGCCCAATGCCTTACCAAAGGAAGGGGGACTTTTTCTTTTTACTTCTTCTTTTGCAGCTCCACCAGTTCTTTCAACAGAGCTTCGATGTTGGCCAGGCGTGTTTCCATGACGGCCATATGCTTTTTCATCATTTCCTGTTTTTGCTTCATCATCTCTGGGTTCATCATTCCCATATTGCCCTTCATCATCTGCATATCGCCTTGTTTCATGGGCATTTGCCCCTGCTTGTTTTGCATCATCTGCATATTGCCCTGATTCATGGGCATGCTCGGGGTGTCAGCGAATACAGGGATGGAAATAGCACTTGTGAGAGCCGTAATCACAACTATCTTTCTTAGTTTCATTGAATGATCTCCAATATTGTTTGGTCTTGAGTATCAAGATTGCAGCCACCCGGACATGTCCTGGCCAGGCAGCCATTGGTTATGGTTACTTGATTCCGTATCCCTCGGGATCCTGATCATGAAGCGCATTCCTGCCCATAAGCTGTTCAGGTTTGGCGTCAGGGTTGGTGGTGATGTCTTCCGGATTGGCCATATGGCTTCCATACATATCACCTTCTCCTTTCATCACATCTCCAGTTGGGGCGCCCTGGCCATGATCAACCAAGGCCGATCCGTACAAGTCTTCATTGCCGCCAAAATGCGCATCATGAGCCCACGCTGCCGTGGTACTGCCGATGATGGTGATGGCTGCGATAGTGATCATTTTTTTCATGGTTCTTCTCCTGCATCCAGTAAAGGATTCTCGGTTTATGTATCGATAAAGTCGATGACTGGATAGTTACTTGCACTATGCGTGCCATAGTGTAAAAAAATAATAAAGATAATATAAACAAAGAGATAAGGATGCTTGCTGCTGGTTGTTGATCAGAGGAGCAGAGATATGCTTCACTCTGCCGTTAAAAAGTTTCACGATGTGTTGAATTCGAGAATCAGGAATGCCCATTGTGCAGTGACCCTAGCCAGGTTGAAAAAGCATGTTCCATACAGAAATTGTGGATAGAATGTCATGCAATGGTATGGGGGGCTCTATTCAGGGTATCTCCAATCATTCTGATTGCGTTATTCTGTGTGTTCTGCATGGATGCAGGACAGAAGCAGAAGCTTTGGGGCTCTTAGTAAGGGCTCGTCATTGACTGTAAGCCGCATCTTGATACGCGTCCTGTTTGAAGCGCTGAATACGACATACTTGGTTGCTGGATTAATAATACGAGGGAAAGAATGAAAAACTGTAAACGGAATAGGATCCTGATAGTCGCCGCATTGATCATTATGCCGCTGCTGGTTGCACCGGCAGTTAAAGCTGCTGATGCGGAGGCACTGGCCAAGCAGCTTGCCAATCCCATTGCCGCGCTGATCTCTGTTCCCATGCAACTTAATTATGACCGGGGTTTTTTCGATACCTCGGGCAGTGACAGCAACAAATGGACGCTCAACGTGCAGCCCGTGGTTCCTTTCTCATTGGGTGATGACTGGAATCTCATCTCCCGGACCATTGTTCCCCTGATCAGAACCGACAACCTTCCCTTGGGCAGTGGTATCAATGGTGGTGTGGGCGATATCGTGCAGAGCGTTTTCTTTTCACCCAAAGCGCCCACCGAAAGCGGATGGGTGTGGGGAGCCGGTCCTGTCTTTCTGGTGCCTACAGGCTCGGATGTCTCCGCTGACACCTGGGGCATGGGGCCGACAGCGGTGGCCCTCAAGCAGGATGGCCCATTCACCTATGGCGCGCTGGTCAATCATCTCTGGTCCACTGGAGGCGATACGGATATCAGCCAATCCTTTGTCCAGCCTTTTTTCACCTATACTACTCCCAATGCGGTTTCCACGACGCTCATGACGGAAACGACCTATAACTGGGAGGCGGAGGATGGCAACGAATGGACGGTTCCCATCTACCTGATGGTCACTAAGGTGGGCAAGATCGGCAAACAGATGGTCAGCTACGGGGGTGGCGTCAAATATTATGCCGAAAGCCCTGATGGAGGTCCCCAAGATTGGGGCGGCAGGCTGGTCTTTACCCTGTTGTTTCCCAAATAGGGAAAACCATGCCGATTCAGGGTGTCTTGAAGATGAAAAAAAGCAAAAAGGTTCAAATATATTCTGCTTGCGTTGATGATGCCGTTTCTCGTTGGCTCGCTGGCATATGCCTGCAGTTCGTTCAGAGTGGTCACGGAGGACGACAAGGTCTTTTTCGTGTTCAACTTCGAACTCGGAGGGACGCCCGGAACAAAAACGGTCTATTATCCGGCGGGCTCCAAATTCAGCGCCAGCCTGGATATCGAGTTCCACTATACCTTTCACGATCCCAACGGGGGCTCCATCGTGCTGGAATACATCGACGGCCAGCCTACGATCTACGACAACCAGCCTGGGATGACGACGAACTCTCCCAACTTCGAGTGGCAGCGCGTCAATCTGAACAACTACATCAACCTGACTGCATTGAACGCCGAAGAGAAACAGATCGCCGACGTGAAACTGGTTGCCACGGGCGCGGGCATAGGGGATGCTCGGGCTGCCAGGAGACTACACACCACCTTCTCGTTTCGTGCGTACCGTGGCTTTGACCCAGAGCGCCAAGACTTCCAAGAACCATGACGAGGGATTGCTGATGGCGAAGCGCATCTCCAACGCGATCTCTTTTCCGGAAGGTCCGGTACGTGAAGTGATGGGCAAACAGGTCCTGATGGGTAAAACCGATTACCAGATGATCGCCGACACTAGCAGGATGTGACCTCCAAGTTCAAATAGAAAAGCCATCTGCCTGAATGCAGGTGACATCATGGTTGAAAAGGAAACAGCATGAAACCAAGCTTCAAACTATTGTGTAAGATGGGATTCGTCGTCGCGCTCGGTCTTGCCGGTCAAATGGCGTCTTCAGCACCGACGCATGCCGCTGCCCGAACCTTCGGTATGGACGACCGCATCGGGTCCACCCAGGCGGGGAAGGATGTCACCTTCACCCTGCTGGAACAGAATCCGTTCATGGTCGATGCGACCAAACTGAAAGACATCCCGTTGCGGGTGTTGTTTGCAAAGGAAAAGTGATCATGAAGCAATCAGAGAAGACAGGAGCAGACCGGGATGGCCAGGGCTGTATCCGCTCTGCCGGTTACAGCTGGTGTGCCAGGACCAAGCAGTGTGAACGTCCCTGGGAGCTGGCCAAGAAGAAAGGGTTCGACAACACCAAAGAAGCCTTCGACCACTACTGCGGGAACAAGCAATGATCCCGCTATCACAAAGGAGAAGAATCATGAGCAGGATGAACAGGTTCGCATGGGCAGCACTGATGCTGTGTTTTTCCATTGGAACAACCCAGGCCGTGGAAAAAGAGGTCTACATTCCTGGTGCCGGTCTGGTCAAGAAGGTCGATGTGCCCCGGCAACAGCGGCCCGTTGTTGTCTATTTCAATGGCGACATCATCACCATGGATGGCGATACGCCCCAATATGTGGAAGCCGTGGCGCAGAAGGGTGGCAAGATTGATTTCGTCGGCAGCAAGGCGGATGCCCTGAAAAAATACGGTAAGAACGTGCGCCTCATTGATCTCAAAGGCAGTACCATGCTTCCAGGTTTCCTGGATCCGCACAGCCATTTTATGTCTGCGGTACGTATGGTCAACCAAGTCAATGTGGCCGCGCCCCCAGTGGGCACGGCCACCAATATCCCCCAGATTATCGAAAAGCTCAAAGCCTTCGAGAAAGAGAAGCTTATTCCCGAAGACGGCTGGATCATTGGTTGGGGATATGACCAGGATCTCATTGAAGAAAAACGTCACATCACCAAAGCGGACCTCGATGCGGCTTTCCCCAAGCGTAAGGTCATGCTGATTCATGTGTCCATGCATGGTGCGGTGCTCAATTCCCAGGCGCTCAAGTGGGCGGGCATCGATGCCAGCACCCAAACTCCGGAGGGCGGCGTCATCGCGCGCATGCCTGGCAGCAACGAGCCTGCCGGCCTGCTGATGGAGATGGCCTACATCCCGGTATTTGCGAAGCTGCCCCAGCCCAGCGAAGAAGAAATGCTGGATCTGACCAAGCCGGCACAGATGATGTACGCCAGCAATGGCTATACACAGGCCATCGAAGGTTATTCTCATGCGGAGGATCTGGATTTCCTGATGAAAGCGGCGGAACAGGAGCGTC
>Ga0256832_1003155_pt1 | contig 11224 bp, 9 predicted proteins | sample 134614metaG_FD_190534 | JGI IMG/M metagenome (GOLD analysis project Ga0256832, IMG submission 190534) | Hydrothermal vent microbial communities from Lau Basin, Pacific Ocean - 134-614 | ecosystem: Environmental > Aquatic > Marine > Hydrothermal vents | place: Pacific Ocean: Lau Basin | collected...
GTGTTTGTGCACTATTAGGGTCATTCGGGTCATTTAAGTGCGAGAAGCCTCCACTTAAACCGAAGTTTTCATCTCTAAAACCAACTGAAAGATGTTGGATATTACCATCAGGCAATAATTGCTCCCAAGGACCGCCATCAAAGTTGTAATAAATCATTTTGGTCCAAGTTTGACCACCATCATAACTAATAGCTGCTCCATAAGCAGGCAAATTATAGTCAGACTCTGTTACAACCAATGTATTAGTTGTGCCGGGAATAAAAGCTATATCACCGCCAAAGAATGGATTAGGGTTAGCAGGGTCTGTGCCTACCCAATCATAAGTCGGAGTCATTAGAGTCCAAGTAGCACCACCGTCGGTTGAGTGATATAATTCACCATTACTTCTGGAAATCCAACCTTCGTTGTCATCTTTAAAAGTAACGCTACCATTGTCATTAGCACCGCCAAAATCCGTTAATGGCGTTTGGAAAGCTGTCCAAGTTTGACCTTGGTCGGTAGAGCGATATAAACGACCTTTGTTTGTTGTAAACCATACAGATGAACCGGTTGGCGTAAAGGCTATACCATGAGTGTAGCCGTATTCTCCTGAAAGCGGGTTATCAATATTGGCTCCGGGAATTGGCGTCCAAGTATTACCGCCATCGGTAGTTTTGTACATTTCAAATTCACCATTAATAGGGTCTCCTTGTGTAAAACCGGTATTGGCATCCCAGAAATAAACCAAATTACAAAAAGAAGCAGCATTTGAATACATATTTGTCGCCGTTGATCTGGTCCAAGTTACTCCGGCATCAGTTGTTTTAAACACGCCTCCGTTACCAAAACTACCGGGACGCTTATAAGCTGCTAAGAAAGCCGTTGTAACAGTAGTAGGATAAACCATAGACATACCCAGGTTTACAGCACCTTGTAAACTTACCGGGTCATATGCTGTCCAAGTATGTCCACCGTCATTGGTATAAGCTACGGCAGAAATGTCAGCACCATTTCCGGAACCGTCATAAGCAATACTCCAAGCAACATCCTCGCTTGTAGAATTTAAGATGCCAAAATAAGAGATACCTCTGGATTCTTCGGTATAACCGGAATGATAAACCTCCCAACCGGGAGCAGTTTGCTGTGCAAATGCTTTAAAGCCAAAAACAGCAAGTAAAGCAATAAGTAATGATTTTTTCATATTTTCTACATTTTAAAAATTAATTAAGCGTAAAAATAAACAAAAAATGAACTTATGAGATATTAACAGGGATAAATTTCTTATTTTTTAAATAAAATTTATTTTTTACAAGATTTTTTTAAATTATCAATAAAGAATAAATTAACATCAAAATAAAATGTTAAACAAATAAGACTAAAGGCACAATTTTTGTAGTTTTGTAAGCTCATTAAAATTTTAATTATGTCAAAAAAAATATTATTAATCAATTTTCTATTATTAGGTTCTTTTCTATTTGCCCAAAATAAAAAAGAACGTAGTGTGATACTAGAACATACCAATTATGCATACTTGCAAAAACTTAGCCGCACTTGGACAACAGCCAATGTGCAAGCCAAAAAAGAGGCGGAACAAAAAGCCAAAGAAATGGGTTGGCCTATAAAAGGAAGTGATCATGGTAAAGCTTTTGAATTAATCCGTTTAACACCGGATGGTAAACCGGTTTATTATCAAACCGATAACTATTATGCCGCTAAAACTATCAACACGGATAAATTATACAACAACGGCGGTTTAGGGCTTAACATTCAAGGTCAAAACATGATTGTCGGTGTTTGGGACGGCGGTGCCGTGAGAGGAACTCATAATTTTTTAACCGGAAGAGTTACCCAAAAAGACGGTGCGGTTTTCAGTGGTCCCGATGATTTGAACAGGCATGCCACTCATGTTACCGGCACTATGATAGCCAACGGCGTTACCAGATATAGAGGTATGGCTTTCAATGCTTCTTGCTGGGCGCACGATTGGTTTAACGATGATGCCGAAATGGCAACACGAGCCACAGAAGGTTTGCTAGTTTCAAACCACTCTTATGGCATGCGGTCATTTAATTTTTTCGGTCAACGTTTGATTGATATTTATTGGTTTGGGAAATATTCCAATGAAGCCCGTAACTGGGATGATATCATGTTTAATGCGCCTTACTATTTAGCCGTTGATGCAGCCGGAAACGACCGGTATTATGCGGCTAACGGACCCAATAAAGGTGGATACGACATGCTAACCGGTAATTCTACTAATAAAAATGGAATCACTGTTGCAGCCGTCAGAAGAGTTTCTTCATACAACGGACCCAATAGTGTGGTTATGAGTGGTTTCAGCAACTGGGGACCCACAGATGACGGTCGTATTAAACCGGATATCAGTGCACAAGGTGTTAGTGTAGCATCTTGTATTTCCGATTCGGATACTGCTACTGATACTTACGACGGCACTTCTATGGCAGCGCCGACTGTTACCGGTAGTTTGATTTTATTACAACAATTATATCATCAAACTTATGGTAATTATATGCGCTCTGCTACTTTAAAAGGTTTAGCTTTACATACGGCCCGCGAAGCCGGTAGTCACCCCGGACCCGATTACGCTTTCGGTTGGGGGTTAATGAATACAGCAGCAGCAGCAGAAGCTATAGTTAATAATGGTCTGACTTCATTAATTAAAGAAATCACTTTAAATCAAGGTGATACCTATTCGTTTACCGTCAATGCCAGTGGAACGGAACCTTTAATGGCAAGCATCTGTTGGACGGATCCTGCCGGTCATGTAATTACAGGAACCGCAGCAGATTTATTGGATAACCCCACCCCTGCCCTAGTAAATGATTTGGATATACGTATCACCAAAAACGGTACAACCTATTATCCTTGGAAACTTAATCCGGCTAATCCGAGTGCCGGCGCCTCAACAGGAGACAATCTGGTTGATAATTTTGAAAAAATTCAAGTTAACAATCCTTCTGGTTCTTACACTATAACCATTTCTCATAAAGGAAATTTGAAATATAATAAACAAGACGTATCCATTATTGTAACCGGTATCAACAATCCGTTTGCTATTAATGCTACCGATGGCGAAAGCCGTGATATTTGTTCAGATAATACCACTTCAACAACTTATAATTTAAGATATACCAAATCAAATGCTGTCAGTGGCACAACTAACTTCTCGCTAAACGGATTACCCGCAGGGGCAACAGCTGTTTTTTCGCCTACCGGATTATCCGCAAATGGAAATTTTTCATTACAAATTTCCGGTTTGGATAATGCCGCTGCCGGTGTATATAATTTAGAAGTAGTCGGCACAAATGGGAGTCAACAAGTTGTTAAATCTTTACAACTACATGTGTTGAAAGACAACTTTGCAACCCAAAATTTGATAGCGCCTGCAGACGGTACTGTTGATTTAAGGAGACCTTTCAGTTTGGAATGGGAAGAACATCCTAATGCCCAGCGATACCAACTGCAAGTAGCCGTTAATGCCACTTTTGACAATATTGTTATAGATGAAACCGTTAACTACCCTTCCTATTTGGTTAAGGAACATACTTACGGAATAACTGATGGTGGCACCTATTACTGGCGGGTTAAACCATTAAATGATTGTGCATCAGGTAATTTTTCAGCCATCAGAAGTTTTTCTACCCTCCAAGTAAACTGTGTACAAAACTTTAACACTACGGCTGTTACTATCCCAACAACCGCATCAAACACACCTTATGAGTCGCAGATAAACTATGCGCAAAACAGCACTATTAGCGGTGTAAAAGTTTATGTTGATATTACACACACTCAAATTTCCGATTTGGAAATCAAATTGGTGAGTCCGCAAGGCACAGAAGTTATCTTGAACCAATCCGGGACATGTAATGGTAATTATCAAAATATTCAAGTGGTTTATGATGATAATTCAGAAAACTTTTTAGATTGTAATCCGACACCGCCTGCTATCAGAGATAACATCAAACCATTTGAAACCATGAGTGCTTTTAATGGTGAAAATGCACAAGGTAATTGGACCTTGCAAGTATCGGATCCGGTTGCCGGAAACGGCGGCTCTCTCAATATATGGGCTTTGGAAGTTTGTGAGGAAATTTTAGGTATAAACGACCAAGATTTTGAATTATTCAAAGTTTGGCCTAACCCGGCTAACGGACAAATCAATGTCCAATTAAGTGCCGGTAAATTGATTGACATGAGATTGTTGGATTTGTCCGGTCGTGAAGTCTTCCATCGTATTTATAACAATTCGGGTGATAATTTTACCAAAAATGTCATTTTAGGACATCTAAATCCGGGTGTCTATTTATTGCAAGTCAACAGCGGGAACAAATCCGGTGTAAAAAGAATTGTGATAAAATAAATCAAGCATAAAAAAATTATAAGAAAGAGCGGTAACTGTCAGTTGTCGCTCTTTTTTAATACGGCATAAACCGGAAAATGATCGCTATAACCGCCTTGATAGGTTTTACCTTTATATGTTCTGTAAGGATTGTTCTTGTTTTTACCTTGCCAAATTTTTAGAAACTTAGGATTAAAAATTTGGAAACCTTCTAAACAAAAACCTTTACCGTTTTCAAAATTAGAACTAAACAAAATTTGATCAAACAAATGCCAATCGCCATGATGGTTTAAACTACCTTTATGTTGTTTAAACAACTTGGCAGCAGGATGTAACAAATGTCTTCGTTTAACGATTTCATTCAGATGCGGATCATCCGGGTCAGTATTAAAATCACCCATAATGACAAATTTGGCATCCGGTTGTTCATAATATACAAAATCTATTAAATCCGATAACTTTTTGGCCGCTTCATAACGTTTAAAATCCGATTCGAAATCGCCTTCCCGACGGCTGGGCCAGTGGTTGACAAACACATGCCAAATTTCATCAAACAAGGCAATTTTAATATGCAAAATATCACGCGTATGGTAAGGCTCTCCGGCATCATTATAAAGAATTATTGCATGCGATTTGGCTTCTAAAATTTTTACTAAATCCTTACGATAAAGTAGCGCTACATCCATACCACGCCGGTCTCCTGACTCAAAATGCACATAATCGTATCGATATGGTTTCAAATGTTTCTGCTTGACAATATTTTTTAAAACCCGTTTGTTTTCAACCTCAGCCAATCCCAACAAAAGGGGTGGTTTTTCAAGTTTATCAAAGCCTATATGTTTAATGGTATAACTAATTTTCTTGGATTTACGTTGAAAACGTTTTTTGATCCAATGCATAATACCTTTTGGTGTAAAAGGATCATCTGCCGTAGCAGGATCGTCATAGGTATCAAAAAAATTTTCCAAATTGTAAAACCCAATGGAGATTTCTTGTTTCATTTACTATGATTAATAAGCGAATATATAAAAAATACCTATCTTTGAAAGCAAATTTTTTTAAAATGAAGCAAGGAAAACTCATTATTTTTTCAGCCCCTTCCGGAAGCGGCAAAACGACTTTGGTGCATTATTTATTACAACAACCCGAACTAAACTTGGCTTTTTCGGTTTCAGCTACTTCCAGAGACAAGCGTCCCAATGAAGTGGATGGCAAAGATTATTACTTTATGTCACCGGAAACTTTTAAACATAAAATTAAAAATAAAGAGTTTGTTGAATGGGAAGAAGTGTATCGAAATAATTTTTACGGCACTTTAAAATCCGAAGTGGAACGATTACTTAATCAAGGCAAAAATATTATTTTTGATATTGATGTCAAAGGCGGCTTAAACATTAAAAAACAATACCCCAACCAAAGTTTGGCCATCTTTGTCCAACCGCCTTCTATTGAAGAGTTAAAAAAACGTTTGGAATCGAGGCAAACCGAAACCCCCGAAAAAATTAAAATGCGCATAGAAAAAGCCGGTGAAGAAATGCAATATGCCAAAGATTTTGATGTTATTATAGTAAACGACGATTTGGAAAAAACTAAAAAGGAAGCCTATAAAATTGTCCAATCATTTATTGAATCATGAGGTTGATATTCAAATATTTAACTACTACATTTACATTCTTTTTGCTAATGACAGCTTGTAAAAAGGATACAAATTATAACAATCCGTATTTGGATAATGTCAGTTTTTCCATAGAAATTAATATGGATTTACCCGAGTATGCTCCTTTAAAATATGCCAATAATTCAGTTTTGGTTCACAACGCCGGTATCAAAGGCATTATCATTTTCAATACGGGAAACAGCTACAACGCTTTTGAAGCCAGTGACCCCAATCATTATCCTTCGCAATGTTCAACCATGCACCCCAACCAATTTACTTGCCGGTGCGATTGTGAAGGCAACACTTATAGTTTGCATACCGGACAAATAACCTCAGGGGACGGGCAATATAGTTTAAAAGCCTATCATATCAGTCAAACAGGTAACAAATTGAGAATTTCCAATTAAAGCCTGTCAAAAAACAGACATCACATTGTTTTTATTTAATAAAACCTTAACTTTGTCAGCTGTTTTGTGGCATAGTTTTTTCACAAATCATTTTTACAATGGATAAAATACTTATTTTTATGAAAAGGAATTACAAAGTCATTCTCATTATACTTACTTTGGCAGGAATTTTTGTAGCGTTCAGACAACAACAAACAGCCGATAATAAAGAAGCCGCTATCATAACGGGAATTAACCGCGTTATTGACTATGCACATTATCATCCGGCTTTGGTCAACAACGATTTTTCCGAAAAAGTATTCAAAGAATTCATAGATGATTTAGACCCTTCCAAAAGGTATTTGTTGCAATCGGATATTGACACTTTGTCTATCTATAAAGATTCAATAGATAATGAAATACGGGAAGGCAAAACCGGTTTTTACCAAAAAGCTTATGCTATTATTCAACAAAGACAAGCAGAAAGTGTGGATTATATCAATGAAATTTTAGAAAAAGGATTTAATTTTAATAAAGATGAAACCCTCAATATAGATTATAAAAAAATCAAACCGGCTAAAACCAAAGCCGAACTTAAAGAACGCTGGCGAAAATATTTAAAATTCAACACTTTATCGCGCTTGTATGATAAAATTAAAGACCAAGAACAAAAACAGAAAAAAGACAGCACTTTTAAGCCTAAATCCAAAAAAGAATTGGCACAAGAAGCGCTTAAAGCCACAAAAAAATCTATTAAAACCTACCTTGATGCTTTAAAAGATATGGAAGAAATGGATTATTTTTCCATGTATATGAACGCCATTACCATGCAAAACGATCCACATACCAATTATTTCAGTCCGCAAGGTAAAGAACGCTTTGACACGAGCATGTCCGGCTCTTTTGAAGGCATTGGCGCGCGTTTGCAAAAAGACGGTGATTATGTCAAAATCGTAGAAATAATTGCCGGAGGTCCGGCATGGAAAGATGGCAAACTCAAAGTAGGCGACCTTATTCAAAAAGTCGGGCAAGGCGATGACGAACCGGTCGATATCATGGGTATGCGTCTGTCAAAAGTGGTCAAGTTAATCAAAGGACCCAAAGGCACTATCGTTAAGTTGATTGTCAAACGTGTCGATGGCAGTATTGAGACCATTCCTATCACCCGAGACAGAGTCGAGCTGGAAGACACTTTTGCCAAATCATTATTGATAAAAGATAAAAATAAAACCTTTGGATATATTTATCTACCTAAATTTTATATCAATTTTAAAGAACAAAACCAGCGTTCGGCAGCCACCGACATCAAAAAAGAACTCGAAAAACTCAAAGCGGAAAACGTCAAAGGTATTGTGTTGGATTTGCGTAACAACGGCGGTGGCTCACTTTCTACGGTTATCGATATCGCCGGATATTTTATCGACAAAGGACCGGTGGTTCAAGTGCGTGATAAAAAGAATAAGGTTGATGTGTTAAAAGACCAAGATAAAAACACCGTTTACGACGGTAAAGTCGTGGTTTTAATCAATGAATTGTCGGCTTCGGCATCGGAAATTTTGGCTGCCGCTTTGCAAGATTATAATCGTGCAATTATCATTGGTGGTAAATCTTACGGAAAAGGCACCGTGCAAAATTTTATTGGGCTGAATCGTATTATGGGCGACAAATTCGGCGATTTGGGTGCCTTAAAGTGGACCACCAAAAAATTCTACCGGATAAGTGGCGGTTCCACCCAACGAAAAGGCGTGACACCGGATATTATAATACCGGACAACTATATGTATCTCAAAGTTCGCGAAGAAGACGAACCCACAGCTTTGGCTTGGGATCAAATTGAGGAAGCCCGGCACAAAATTTATGAAATTGCCGGTAAATCGCAAATCATTGCCCAAGAGCAACGGCGGATTGACACCACCGGTTTGTTCCGGCACATTAAAGAAAAAGCCCGTTGGATTGCCGATAATAAAAAAGATAATACCATTTATCTCAAACTCGATAAATATATCGAAGACTTAAAAAAAGACGAAGCCATTAGCAAACGCTTTGACAGTTTGACTAAATTTGAATCCGGTTTCGAAATTTTTTCACTGCCGGTCGATGTCAAAGCCAAAGAAAAAATCAATGATACGGTTTTTAAAGTGAAACGCGATAAATGGATAAAAGCGGTCAAAAAAGACCCGTATATCAGTGAAGCTGTTAAGGTTTTAGAAAAAGAAGAACAATAATTTAGTACGAAAAGACTCACGGTCGTGCGTCTGGATGGATACGGAATGAAAGACCATTGAAAATTGAGATTTCTCTCTACGTTCTAAATGACAAGCAACTTCACTCGAAATAACAAGCTTATTTCATTGTAATACTAAAATTAGTAGCAGATTGTCATTTCGACAGAGTTCCGACCCTGACTTTCGTCGGGGGACAACGAGAAATCTTAAAATCCGGTTTAAATTATGGAATTTAAAAAAACGCAAAAAACAGGTTTGTTTTTCGGGAGTTTCAATCCCATACATATCGGGCATTTAATCATAGCCAATCATATCGTCGAACATACCGATATTGACGAAGTTTGGTTGGTGGTTACACCCCACAATCCGCATAAAAAGAAAGCTACTTTACTTAATGATTTTCAACGATTGACAATGGTTAGATTAGCAACGGAAAATTATCCGAAACTTAAAGCCTCCAATATTGAGTTTGATTTGCCGCAACCTAATTATACCATTAATACTTTAACGGTATTGCAAGAAAAATATCCCGATAAAGAGTTTGTGCTTTTGATGGGTGAAGATAATTTGGCCAGCTTGCCTAAATGGAAAAACTATGAAGCTATTTTAGCCTATTATCAAATATATATTTATCCGCGCATTCATCAGAAAACCGTTCCGGATTATTTAACAACACACGCTGCCATTAAAAAAATTAAAGCACCAATCATTGAAATTTCCGCCACGCAAATTCGTCAAGATATTAAGCAAGGCAAAAATGTGCGCCCTTTATTACCGCCGGAAGTATTTAAGTATATTGAAGAGATGCATTTTTACAAATAATTTTGTATTTTCGTTATATCAAAAAAAATAACAAAACATGAGTTTGATAGAATTAAAAGTTGACCGCATACAATACAGTGAAACCCAAACAGGCGCTTATGTTTTGTTTTTAAGTGAGCCCGTAACCGGTAAAAAGCTGCCAATTGTCATCGGGGGCATGGAGGCACATTCCATTACCATAGGCTTGGAGAAAGATATCGTTCCGCAACGACCTTTGACGCATGATTTGATGAAAAATCTCATGGAAAATTACGGTATTAAACTAAAAAAAGTCATTATCAATAAATTTGATCAAGGTATTTTTTATGCCATGTTGATAACCGAAAAAGACGGTATTGAAAAAGCTATTGATTCCCGCACCTCTGATGCGGTTGCACTTGCCGTTCGATTTGGCGCCCCAATATTTTGTGAAAGTGTTATTTTGGAAGAAGCCGGCATTTTCTTACCCGGAGAAAGTCTACGTAAACAACATGAACAAAACATCAAACAAATACAAAAGGACTTAGAAGAACTACTCGGTGAAATTGATAACGTTGAAGAACCTGATATTAACTTTGACGAAACACCTGATATCCCGGAAAGCAATCTGAACGAACTGGAAAAATTAAATGTCGATTTGTTTGGAAAAACTGCCGTTGTTTATACCAAAAAAGAAATTGAAAACATGCTGCAAACCGCCATTGAAGAAGAACAATACGAACGCGCCGCCATGCTCAAACGTTATCTGGAACTTTTAAACCAAAAATAAAAACCACATAAGACACATTAAGACACATAAGGACTCAAAAGAAAAAAACTTATATGAACTTTTGTGACTTTTGTGGTTCAAAATAATCTAAAACCTAAAATCAACAATATCCTCATTTCTCAAATAATTCAATCATAATGACCGGACTAGAACTAATCACCACACAATCCAATATTAGTCTGCCCGAATTAACAGCTCAAATACAAAAAGATTTAAATTTGTCCGGTATTGATACCAAGCATTTTGATCATGTCGATTCGGGAGAGGATTTGATAGAGAAATTGTCAAATTTTATACAAGATATCTTGACTTATCATCCGGCTGATTTTGACCGGTTTATGTATCGAGTTGATGTGCCGGAAAAAGATTTTTCAAAATTATTATCAACTGATTTACAATTACTTGTTGAACAAATTGTTTACCTCGTTTTGAAACGCGAAATACAAAAAATCCTCTTTAGAAAACAATTCGGGCAATAAAAAAAGCCCGGACAAAACCGGGCATTATAAATATTTAGATAAAGGCTACTGACCAAATTTAGCCTTAAATTGTTCATATCGTTCTTCACCTAAAATACCTAGCATGGCTCTTTGATAACCCGAAGATATTTCTGCCTCTTTTTCTACTTCTTTAATTACTTGTTCTAAAGTTTTACCGGCGGTTTGCCCTTGACTTTCAGCCAAAATAATTCGTTTTTTAATGGCATAAGCTTTATAAAGATTTTGTTTATAAACTTTATCGGCAGTTGCTTGATCCAAATCTAAAGCAGATTGAATCATTTCGGTTTGTTTATCGGCATAATCTTTTACCTTAAATTGTTCTGACATTTTTTGACTGTATCCGGTTAAAGTCAAAAACAGAATGGCAATACTTAATATTTTTTTCATAATTTTGGTTTTTATCAACATTATAATGCAATTTTAAGAAAAAAACTTTATATACCCAAACAAAAAAAATACTACTTGAAATTTGTATATCATTTTTGACAAAAATTCAATATCAATATCGTTTTTCATCAAAAACAGAAAAAAAATTGTAAGGTTCCGT
>Ga0256832_1003156_pt1 | contig 11223 bp, 11 predicted proteins | sample 134614metaG_FD_190534 | JGI IMG/M metagenome (GOLD analysis project Ga0256832, IMG submission 190534) | Hydrothermal vent microbial communities from Lau Basin, Pacific Ocean - 134-614 | ecosystem: Environmental > Aquatic > Marine > Hydrothermal vents | place: Pacific Ocean: Lau Basin | collected...
CGCCCCGTTGCTGCTCGCCCTGGCCATCAACCTGCCCTTCGTCCTGGAGCAGCTTCAGGTCTTCTACCACAAGGCCTATCTACAGACTCTACGCGCCGATTTCAGCGACCTGGATCAGCATCTGGCCAGTCGGCGCGAGACGGCCAGGCTGCTGGCGAAGGTCCCCGAACCCGGTCTGGTCTGGGAAGACCAGACCAGTGGGCCGCGGCCCCAGATCACCCTGGAAGAGGCCCGCATCCGGTATACCGAATGGATCAACCAGATCCTCTACGACCAGCCTGACATCATCCAGGTCCTGTTCGTCGATCCCCAGGGCGCGCCCACCTTCTGGCTGGCCCGCGCCGGCAAGGATCCCGGTCTCGCGCCCACCCCCGAGCTCTATGACCGCCCCGAGCGTAAGTACCTCCTGGGGGGGTTGCGGCTACCGCCTGGCGGTGTGTTCACCAGCCCCATCATCATCCGTCGTGGCACGAGCGACGCCCCCCACACGCGCCTCATGCTGCGCTTCCTGAGCCCCGTCTATCCGCCGCCCTCCGGGGAGACGAGCCCCCAGGTCCATACCCCGCTCGGGGCGGTGATGCTCTCCATCGACATCGGCGGTCTGGCCCGCATGTACCGCAACACGTATTGGGTGACCTCGGATGGTCGGTATCTGCACGACAGCCTGCGCGCCGGGGACTCGGACAGCGCCTTCACCGACTTTCCGGGACTGGAGGCCCTGTTTCAGAAACGAACGTTGATCCTGTGGGAAGGGCCGGGGGAGGAACAGGTCATCTGGGTGCCCCTGTTCGCCACTGAACACGGTAATCCCCTGTGGGTGGGGCGTCGCGTGGACGTGACGCCCATCCACCGGGTGCAGCGCACCATCGCCTTTCGCGTGGCAGTCATCGTCATGGGGCTGTTGATCGGTGTCTGGCTGCTGGCGCGCTGGATGGCCGGGCGTTTGGAGCGCTTCAGCAACGAGCTCAGCGAAGGCCTGCGCCGTGTCCTGGAGGACGGTGAGGCAGTGGAGTTCCGCTGGGGAGGACCCGAAGAGCTGCGCCAGCTCGCCGGCACGCTGACACGGCTCGCTCAGGCCCATGCGGAGAACGTGCAGGCCATGCGGGCTCATGCCCGGGAGCTCGAGGAGAGCAACCGCTACAAGAGCGAATTCCTGGCCAACGTCAGCCACGAGCTGCGCACACCGCTCAACTCTATCCTCCTGCTCTCCAAACTCCTCGCCGAAGGACACGAGGGGCGGTTGTCACCCGAGCAGCGACGCCAGGCGGAAGTGATCCACGAAGCCGGCACCGATCTCATGCGCATGATCGACAACGTCCTGGATCTGGCCCGGATCGAGGCGAGGCGCTACGGTTTCCACGTGGAGGAGGTCTCACTGCCCGCACTGCTGGCCGATCTGAAGGACCTCTTCGAGCCCCAGTTTCAGGACAAAGGGCTGTACCTGCGTGTGGAGATCGACCCCGACGCACCACAACGCGTGCGCACCGATGCGGACAAGCTGGCGCAGATCTTGCGCAATTTCCTGGCCAATGCCGTCAAGTTCACGCTGCACGGGGGCGTGACCGTGCGCTTACGCCCCAACGACGGAGCCGATGCGCACGCCCTGCCGGTGCGCATCGAGGTGAGCGATACCGGTATCGGTATTCCGCAGGAGAAACAAGGCTTCATCTTCGAGGCATTCGAGCAGGCCGACGGCTCCACGAGCCGGCGTTTCGGTGGCGTAGGCCTGGGGCTCACCATCAGCCGGGAACTGGCCCGCCTGCTGGGGGGGCGGATCGAGCTCGACAGCGAGGAGGGGCGAGGCTCTACATTCTCCCTGTTATTGCCCGAGGAGATGCCCAGCCAGCCGGAGGCGCGTCGTGCTCCGGAGCCGGGCGGCGAGGCGAAGACGCCGGACGGCGCCCGAGTGCCCGCGCCCAGCGACGAAGGGGCGCCCAAGCGATTCGCGGGGCGGCAGCTCCTGGTGATCGAGCCGGACCTGGATCGCCTGCTCGCGCTGGCCCCGCGCCTGGAGTCCCTGGGCTTTGTGGTGACCGCCGTGGGGGACCTCGCGGAGGCTGCCGAGAGCCTGGACGGTTCTGAGCTGTTCGACGTGGCCGTGGCCGATATAATGCGCCTGCAGGAGGGTCCGGAGCAGGCGATCCGGCAGATCCGCAGCCTGCCCGGCGTACAGCAGGCGGTGCTGCTGGTTCTGGGAGATGCTCCGGATGCCGAGACCCGGGCCCTGTGGCGGCAGGCCGGGGCCGATGATCTGTTGTCCCCCGATCCGGAGCCGGCCGAACTGGAACAGAGACTCACCCAGGCGCTCGATGCCCACTGACGCCAGGCACGACACCGCCCCGAGATTCCGGGTGTTGCTGGTGGATGACAACGCCAACAACATCTATGCCTTGCGTTCCTTGATCCACAAGCATCTCCCCAACGTGGAGGTTCTAGAAGCCACCTCCGGTCGGACCGCCATCGAGACCGCCCTCGCGCACCCCGACATCGATCTCATCATCCTCGACGTGCAGATGCCGGGCATGGATGGTTTCCAGACCGCTTCCATGCTCAAGCTGCGCAAGAAGACCCGCGACATCCCCATCATCTTTCTCACTGCCGCGTTCAAGACCCAGGAATTCCAGGAGAAGGGTTATGCGGTGGGGGCGGTGGACTATCTGCTCAAGCCCATCGACGACAACCTGCTCATCAACAAGATCGGCACGTATTTCCGGCTGATCGAGAAGGAACGCCGGCTCGCCCAGATCCTCGAGGAACAGGTCGCGGAACGCACCCGTGAGCTATACGAGGCCAAGCAGTACCTGGAGAACATCATCCGGTACATGGGGGAGGCGTTACTGGTGCTCACCCCCGAGGGGACCATCAAGCGCGTCAACCCCGCCGCCTGTGAGATGCTGGGCTACGGGGAATCGGAGTTGCTGGGCAGGTCCATCGGCGACGTGTTCGAGGAAGAGGACGACACCCAGGCCGAGGCGTTCATGGGGACCTGGCTGGAGGCCCTGGTGCGCACCGGGGTGCTGAAGACCATCGATGCACGCATGGTCGCACGGGACGGACGTCGGGTGCCCATCCAGCTGACACGCACGGCGATCCGCGACGAATCGGGGCGCATCACCGACATCATCTGCATCGCCAAGGACATGAGCGGATACGTCAAGGAATGTCCGCCCGAACCGGTCGAAGCGCAAGCCAATGGAGGTAAGGTATGACCGAACAAAAACGCCACTCAGCGACGCCCGGGCCGGACGAGGACGCGGTGCTGACCGCCAACGCGCTCAAGGCCATGGCCCATCCGCTGCGCTGGAAGATCCTGTGCACCCTGGGCGACAAGGAGATGTCCGTGGGCGAGATCGTCGCGCAGACCGGTACCACGCAGAGCAACATCTCCCAGCACCTGGATCAGCTGCGGAACAAGAACATCCTCGCCTCACGCAAAGAGGCCAACCGCGTCTACTACCGGATCCGCAACCAGCAGCTTCTGACCCTCATCCGCACCATGCGCGACGTGCTGTGTCCCGCGAATCTGCAGGACCTGCCCCGGCGCAAGTGACTCTGGGCCGGGAACGCCTCTCGTCGAGGTGTTGAGCGCCGGTGCTGTCGCGCATCTGGCTGGGTTTCTTCTTCGCCTCCGGCCTGGCTGCGCTGTGGCAGTGGCTGGGCCGGGGCGATGCCGGCGTGTTCGCGCGCATCACGCAGTCCCTGTACGACATGGCGGGCCTGGCGGTCGAGATCTCCATCGGGCTGATCGGCCTGCTGTGTCTGTGGATGGGGCTGTTTCGCATCGCGGAGCGCTCCGGGTTTGTGAGCGTGCTGGCCAGACTCCTGACACCGCTGTTTCGGCGCTTGATGCCCGAGGTGCCGCCGGGCCACCCGGCCCTGGGCTCCGTGACCATGAACCTGGCCGCCAACGTGCTGGGACTGGACAATGCGGCTACGCCCATGGGCCTGCAGGCCATGCGCGACCTGCAGCGTCTGAATCCGGATCCGAAGACGGCCACGGACGCCCAGATCCTCTTCCTGGTGCTCAACACCTCCTCGGTGACCCTGATCCCGGTGACCGTATTCCTCTTCAGGGCCCAGCAGGGTTCCAGCGACCCCACGGCCGTTTTCCTGCCCATTCTCATCGCCACCTCGGCCTCCACGGTGGCCGGGTTACTGGCCGTGGGGTGGGCTCAGCGTCTGCGGCTGTGGGACCCGGTGGTGCTCGCCTATTTCATGGTGTTCGCTGCGCTCGCCGCTGCGCTGGGGACTTGGCTCGGCGGGCTGCCGCCAGAGGACCTGGCCGCGCGTTCCAGCCTGCTGGGCAATCTGCTCGTCTTCGCTGCGGTGTTGGGCTTTCTGGCTGCTGGCGCCTGGCGCGGGCTGGACACGTATACGGAATTCGTCAGCGGCGCGAAACAAGGGTTGGCCACCGCGGTGCGCCTCGTGCCCTATCTGGTGGCGATGCTCGCGGCCATCGGTGCGCTGCGCGCCAGCGGCGCCCTGGACGCCGTCGTGGAAGGGATGGCCGGCTTGCTGGCCTGGGTGGGCGTGGATACCGGCTTCGTCGCAGCCCTGCCCACCGGCCTGATGAAGCCCCTGAGCGGGAGCGGCGCCCGCGCCATGCTCCTGGAGACCATGCACACTCAGGGCGTGGACTCCTTCCCGGCCACCGTGGCGGCCATCATGCAGGGGAGCACCGAGACCACGTTCTACGTGCTCGCCGTCTACTTCGGTGCGGTGGGGATCCGCAACAGCCGGCATGCCGTGACCTGCGGGCTGATCGCCGATCTCGCCGGTCTGGTGACTGCCGTACTGGCCGGTTACTGGTTCTTTGCGCCGTGATTTCCGCGCACCAGCACAGCCGCCGGCCGTCAGGCTACGCCGCGAGATCCTGTACCCGGGCCAGGACCTGTTCGGCGTGACCCTTGGGCTTCACGTCCTCGAATACGTGCCGTACGATCCCGTCCTTGTCGATGACGAAAGTGGTGCGCGCGATCACCTCGAAGGCCTTGCCGTCACGCTCCACCTGTCGCAGGACACCATAGGCCCGGCAGACCTCGCCATCCACATCGGCGAGCAGGCGCACGGCCAGCCCGTGCTTGTCGCGAAACGCGGCATGGCTCATGCAGTTGTCCCGGCTGATCCCCATGACCTCGGCGCCAGCCTTGTCGAACTCTGAGAGCATGTCTGAGAATTCCAAGGCCTCCAACGTGCACCCTGGCGTGTCATCCTTCGGATAGAAGCAAAGCACCACGTGGCGGCGACCGATGTAGTCCTTCAACGAGACCTCGTTCATGTCGGCATCCGGCAGCGTGAAGTCGGGTGCCGGCTGGCCCGTCTGGATCATGACTGTCTCCCTCTCCCTCGGATCTGATTGTTGGTCTGGGCTGCCCGGCGATCCGGAGGCACGCCGCCGACTGCCCCTCGAGTCCGCTCCTTTATAGCATGAGACCTCGTGCCAGGCGCGGGCGCTCTCCGGCGATGTCCATGGCCAGACGTGTGAGCCGGGTCTTGATGGGCGGCAATGCGTCCGTCCACGACAGGCCGAGACTGCGCAGGCGCACGACCGGGGCCAGGCGACTGCCGAAGACGTACCGGAAGGCCTCCATGAGTCGCATGGTCAGCTCGTCGTCGCCCCTGCGCGCCCGTTCGTAGCGGCGCAGGACCCCGATCCTGCCGGGATCCCGCCTTCCGGCAATGCTTTCGGCCAGCGTGGCCGCATCCAGGATACCGAGGTTCACGCCCTGTCCCGCCAGGGGATGGATGACGTGCGCAGCATCACCGACCAGTGCAATCCGGGGTTGCACGTAGACATCCGCTTGCCCGCCGACCAGGGGGAAAACCGCCCGGGGGCCCACATGGCGCACGCTGCCCAACACCCCTTCACTCGCCGCCACGAGCCGATCGGCGAACTTCGCCTCGGGCAAGGCCGCCAGTTCCGCGGCTTCTTCGGGCGTCGTGGTCCAGACGATGGAGACCCAGTCGTCGGGCAGCGGCAGCAGGGCCAGCGGCCCGTTGGGAAGGAAGCGCTGTCGTGCGCAGGCCCCGTGAGCCCGATCCATGTGCATGGGACCCACCAGCGCATGCTGCGCATAGGGGCGTGGCCGGAAGCCGATGCCTGCGAGCCCACGCAGCCGAGAGCGGGCCCCATCGGCGGCCACGGCCAGGCTGGCGTTCAACACGCGGCCGGACGTCAGGCGCACGCGCACCCGCTCGGGTTTCGTCTCCAGTTCTGAGATGGTGTCCGGGCAGAAGACCTCACAGCCCTCGAGCTGCTCGTGTAGGGCTGCGATCAATACGTCGTTCTCCACGATGTGGCCAAGTCTCGGCTCGGCCACGTCGCGCGCGTCGAAGTGGATCTCGCCGCCGCCCAGGGCGTCCCACACGTGCATGCGCCGGTAGGCACAGACACGTCGGGCGGTCACGCCGGACCAGACGCCCAGCGTCCGTAGCACCGTTTCGGCGCCGGGCGTAATGGCGGAGACGCGTTGTGCGAACGGACCGGTCCCCGCGTCTGGCGATGGCGGCCGGGCCTCCACCAGGGCCGTGTGCAGGCCGGCCTGGAGGCACGCCCGGGCCAGCGTGGCGCCCACCATGCCGCCCCCAACGATCACCACGTCAACGTGCACCTTCCGTCCTCCTCCAAGGGGATCCCGGCGACCAGGCGTGGCACCGGGCCGTGAAGGCCCATGCCCAGCCGCGCCAAGCGGTGCTTGAGCGGAGGGAGCAGATCCAGGCCCGCCAGAAGGCCGCCGCGCAGATGACCGAGCCCGGGGGTCGTGAACAGCCGTGCCAGTGTGTCGGTGAAACGCACTGTACGCGCCACGTCGCCGGCGACGGACTCGGCGAAACGGGCCAGCACACCCTCCGCCCCCGGAGGGTGCCCACCCCGCCATTGCGCATGCAACAGTTCGGCCAGCAGCGCGGTCTCCCGTAAGGCCAGGTTAAAGCCCTGAGCCGCCACGGGATGCAGCGCATGGGCGGCGTTCCCAAGCAGGACCACGCGGCCCTCGAAATTGCGCTGGGCACGCAACATGCGCAGCGGAAACAGGCGTACTCCGCCCACCGGCCTGAGCCGGCCGAGTCGATGGCCGAAGGCCTGCTGCAGTGTTGTGGCGAAGCGTTGGGCAGGCCATTGGGCCATGGTGCGGGCCTTTTGCTCACGAAGGGACCACACGAGGGCACAGCGTCGCTCGCCCAGGGGCAACAGCGCCAGGGGACCGTCGGTGGTGAACCGCTCGTAGGCCACCCCGCCGGGCGAACGCCCGGTTGTGATCTCGCAGACCAGGGCGTTCTGGCCGTAGTCGGTGACCTCGGCGGCGATACCCAGGGCCGTGCGCAGTGCAGACTGGGCACCGTCGGCGGCCACCACCAATCGGGCTCGCAGGCGCCGGGGACCGTCGGGGCCTGTCGCCTGCAGGGTCGCCCCGCTGGCGTCCTGTTCGAGTGCCTCGGCGCGCATTCCGTGCAGGAGCGAGATCCGGGGCGCCGCTTGTAGGCGCTGGTGGAGCGCATCGAGCAGGTGTTCATGCAGGACCACCTGGCCCAGGGCCGAGACGCCCAACTCTGAGGCGCGCAGTCGCGTGACACCGAACCGGCCCTGTTGCGAGACGTGCACCACATGGATGGGGGTCGCATGCGCCTCCATGGCCTTCCAGAGACCCAGCGCCCGGAAGATCCGTTCCGACGAAGCCGACAGGGCAATGGCGCGTCGGTCCGCCCGAGCACCCGGTTCCAGCACGCCGATCCGCCACTGCGTGCTGGCCAGCGCGCAGGCCAGTGCTGCGCCGGTCAGCCCGCCGCCGGCCACGAGCACGTCATATGTCATGGTGGTCTGCACGTACCTCGCTGCTTCGCCGGACTCAGGCGTCCTGGCCCACCAGGGCCTCGATCTCCTCCACGCGCTTGGGCAATGCGGCAGTGAGGACTTCACAGCCCTCCTTGGTCACCAGGACGTCGTCCTCGATGCGAATCCCGATGTTCCACCAGCGCCGGTCCACGCCCTCCAGGTCGGCCGGGACATACAGCCCGGGTTCCACGGTGAGCACCATGCCAGGCTCCAGCAGCCGCCACTGTTCACCGACGCGGTACTCGCCCACGTCGTGCACGTCCAGCCCCAGCCAGTGTCCTGTGCGATGCATATAGAAGCGCTTGTAGGCCTCGTTGCGTACCAACTTGCGTACGTCCCCCTCCAGCAGTCCCAGCTCCACGAGCCCCCGGGTCAGCACGCGAACGGCGGCACGGTGAGGGTCGTCCCAGTGGTTGCCGGGCCGGACTTTGCGGATGGCCGCCTCCTGCGCTTGCAGGACGAGTTCGTAGAGTGCACGCTGCGCGTCGCTGAAACGCCCGCCCACTGGGAAGGTACGCGTGATGTCGGCAGCATAGCCCTCGCATTCGCAGCCCGCATCCACCAGCACCAGATCCCCGTCCTCCAGCCGGTCACGGTTCTCGGTGTAGTGCAGGATGCAGGCGTTGGCGCCGCCGCCGACGATGGGGGGATAGGAGGGCACCATGCCCGCGCGTCGGAACACGTACTGATATTCCGCCTCCAGTTCGTATTCGTACAATCCCGGGCGGCAACGCCGCATGGCCCGTTCGTGGGCCTCCATGGACACCCTGGCGGCCCGGCGCATGCGCGTCAGTTCCCATCGGGACTTGAACAGGCGCATCTCATGCAGCACGTGCGCCAGTTCCACGAACTCGTGGGGGGCGTGGGCGCCGGCGCGCACCTTGGCCCGGATCTGATTCACCCAGCCGATGAGGCGGTGGTCGAACGCCGTGTCTTCGCCCATGGTGTAGTACACCCGGCGTCGATCCTCCAGCAGGCCCGGAAGGATCTCGTCCATGTCGGCGATGGGATAGGCATCGTCGGCGCCGAAATGCTCCACGGCCCCTTCGGGCCCCGCACGACGTCCCTCCCAGACCTCCTTCTTTGGATCGCGTTCGCGGCAGAACAAGATGTACTGCCCCTGCTTGCGCCCCGGGGCCAGCACGGCTACCGCATCGGGCTCCGGAAAGCCGGTGAGATAGAGGAAGTCACTATGTTGGCGGAACGGGTAATGGACGTCGCGATTGCGCAGTCGCTCGCGCGCTGCGGGAAGGATGGCGATGGAATCCGCGGGCATCATGCGCAACAGGCCGCGTCGCCTGCGCTCGAATTCCCGTTGGCTCACGGCGCAGCCCTCCGCAGTGCGTGCATCTCCTCCCTCAGCGTCAGCACGGCCATGCGCAGGTATTCGTAGACTTCCGCGAACGCGGCCTCTTCGGTCTCGTCGCCGTCCGCACGCTCGGTGGTCGCCCGGGATAGCTCGGCGAGGTCCCGCAGGACCTCCGCTGCGGTCGGTGGCAGGGCGGCTTGGAGGTCGCGGGTGCCGAGGGCGAATCCGAGCCCGAAGCCCTCCGCCCAATCCCCCAGGGCCTGAACGCGCTCGGACAGGGGAGCCTCGTCTCCCGGCAGCCACGGCATGAATCCCAACAACGGGTCATCCAGTGCCTGTCGGGTGGTCTGGAGCACTGGGTCGAGCGCTGTGGCCAAGTTCTGCAGGACGGTGTCATCCCTCGATGCCGGGCGGCCGAGCAACTCGGCCGCCACTTGTTCGCTGGCGGGAGCGCCTCCCGCCGCCAGCCAACCGGACACCAGCCCGTGCACCGCAGCCGCCACCCAAGGGGCGCCGGCGCGTTCCAGCGCCTCAGCCAGTGCCTGCAGGCCCGACTCGCTCATGGCCGCCGATCATACCACCGCGTGCCCGGGAGTGGGTGCACAGGGCGCATCGGGGCCGTGCGAGCCCGGCCGGTGGCCGGAATCCCCAAAGCGCTACCGCCTGGCGGAAACCGCCGCCCCGCGGTTGACCCTTTCCAGATTGGATGCCTAGTATTAGCGTCCATGGAGGACAAATCGCTGGAACAAGAGGCCGAGGCCCAACTGCGGGCCTTGGAAGCGCGCATCGAATCCTTGATTCGCTGTTGCGAACGCCTCCATGAGGAGAACCGGCTGCTGCGCCGGCAGCAGGAGGCCTTGACCATCGAACGGGCGGCCCTGATCGACAAGAACGAGAAGGCCCGCTCCCGGGTCGAGGCCATGATCACCCGGCTCAAGTCCATGGAGGATGCCCTGTGAGCACCGAACTCGTCCCGGTCACGGTGAGTATCCTGGGCAAGGAGTACAAGGTGGCCTGTCCGCGGGAGGAACAGTCTGCCCTGATCGCCGCCGCCACCTTCCTGGACGAGCGGATGCGGGAGATTCGCGAGAGCGGCAAGGTCATCGGCGGCGAGCGCATCGCGGTGATGGCCGCGCTCAACCTCGCCCACGAATATCTGGACGAAAAAGCGAGTCGAGAAGGTTTCTGCTCCAGTGTGCGGGAGCGGGTGGATACCCTCAACGCCCGAATCGACACCGCCATGCGGGGCCTGGAAGCTGCCGCTGCCTCCTCCAGCGGGGGATGAGCGGCAGGTTCGTCTTCAGGCCTTGGTGGCGGCGTTCTCCAGCCTTAGGATGAACCGCCATTGCGCCTCGGTGACCGGCATCACCGAGAGCCGGTTGCCCCTGCGTACCAGTGGCAGCTCGGCCAGTTCGGGCCGAGCCTTCAGCTCTTTCAGCAGGATCGGGCGTGCCAGCCTGCGCTCGAAGCGCACGTCCACCAGATACCAGCGGGGTCGCCGGGGGTCGCTCTTGGGGTCGAAGTGCTTGTCTTGGGGATCGAACTGCGTGGGGTCCGGATAGGGCTCGCTGGCCACGGAGACGATCCCGACGATGGCCGGTTCCTTGCAGTTGGAGTGATAGAAGAAGGCCTGGTCGCCCACTTGCATGGCGTCCCGGATCCAGTTGCGTGCCTGGTAGTTGCGCACGCCGTCCCAGGGCTCCACGCCAGCGCGCTCCATATCGTCCAGCGAGAACTCGCCGGGTTCGGATTTCAGCAGCCAGTAGGCCAAGCGGTGGCTTCCTCGGTGCGGCTGGGTCCGTAGTGAATGCAAAAAGAGGCGGACGCCCCGCCTGTGCCGTCGCCGACCTTCGACCTTGAACCAAAGGTTCAAGTGGGCGCTTCGTGCAGCATGTCAGGCTTCCCGCGGCAGTGGGCGGGTCTGCACAACCACGCTGCAACTCCACCCCCTGGGTATGTCGATAGGCTCAAGGAATATACCCGGCGGCTGACGTGCACTGCAGATGCGTCCGCGCCTCCATTGTAGGTCATGGCGTGCGGGAGTTCCATGCCCACAGCAGGGACAAAAAAAGGCGCGGCCAAA
>Ga0256832_1003157_pt1 | contig 11215 bp, 8 predicted proteins | sample 134614metaG_FD_190534 | JGI IMG/M metagenome (GOLD analysis project Ga0256832, IMG submission 190534) | Hydrothermal vent microbial communities from Lau Basin, Pacific Ocean - 134-614 | ecosystem: Environmental > Aquatic > Marine > Hydrothermal vents | place: Pacific Ocean: Lau Basin | collected...
CAGCGCTGGATCGACAAGCAGAACAGCGCCCACCGTGCCCAGTACGACGCGATGGAACAGCGCCTGCTCAAGGAAGGGCCGGTCGCGCCCTTCACCCTCCCGCCCGAAGCGGTGCTAACCAGGGTCGTCCATGCATTGGAGAGCCGACGACCGAAGATTCGGTACTATGTAACCGTTCCCACCTACCTCTTCGGCACACTGCGCCGATTCCTGCCCTTCCGGATGCTCGACTGGGTAGTGGCAAGAGTCTCGGGCGGGGGCACGCGATAGCCTGCCAGAGAGTCCTTCATGCTTCTGTGACCCCCATCTCCCTGCAATGTAGTGGGTCTGAAGTAGACTACCCGAGACCGCGCACTGCCGACGACTGAGGCGACGCAGGACAGGATTTAGGATGCTGTGCCGGGCAGTGGGAGTTGCGCCTCCTCATGCCCTGTCATTTGTCCCAAATTGGGATACTTGCGGCTTTACTTTCTATTCCTCTCTGGTGCCAGCTATGACATACGGAGGCGGTAGCTTGCCCGGGAGCGAGCGCGCCGGATAATGGATCCAATAGAAACAGTCTTCGGCGTTCGACGCTGGACTATGACTATTTTTGCTTTTTTCTGGCCGCGTCTGCTTACCACCAATCGCCCAGGGCCAACTCTTGACGCTTGGCCTCGGATAGTGGCGGTCCCGAAACGCGAGGAGCATCTCGTTGAGCAGCCAGGCGCGGCCCAATCTCAGGTGTGACTCCTTCTGCGTTCAAATTGCTTAGTCCAATTCTCATTGAGGCTCTCGTCGTCGAGCTACGAGTATGAATTTCAGGCGTATACCCCTCTTGCGAGGGTGCCTTGACTCCTTGGAGCGTCACGCTGTCCACGCCGCCACCGAGAAGCTATCTGACATTGAGCGGTCATCTGAAGGAAAGATTCATCGTAGTTAGTCGGACACAGGGCGAATACAACAATGAATGGGGGAGGAACCCATGTTGAGACAACTGTTTCTAGGTCTGGTTACACTTGCTGTTCTCGTTGTGGGCGGACTAGTCGAAGGCTGCGATAACGGTGGCCTTTCGGAAAAAAGGCTGAACGATGCGGCCCAAGTATCTTCCAACGGTGAAGATTCTGAAGTAGATCCCCAGAGTGTGGAAGATCAGAAAGTTTGCGATTTCCAGCGGGGATGGGCGCACGACGTTCGGGGGGGGCTTGGGGGGAAGATTATAAAGGTGACTACGCTCGCGCCAACTGGTCCGGGATCCATAAAAGAGGCGTTAGACAGCAAGGGGGTACGCGTCGTTGTATTCGAGGTCGGTGGCACGATTGACCTCGAAAAACAATCTCTTGTTGTAAAGGAGCCATTTCTCACGATTGCGGGACAAACCGCTCCAGATCCCGGTATTACCTTAAAAAATGGTGAGCTGGTTGTCGCAACTCATGATGTTGTTATTCAGCATATTCGAGTCCGCCCTGGGCAAGGATCACATGGGAAAGGCTGGGCGCCGGATGGCATATCTCTAGAGGCTGCCTATAATGTCATTGTTGATCATTGTTCTATTACTTGGGCGATCGATGAGAATCTAAGCGCGTCCGGACCGCGCTTCGAAGGCAAGACCCCGGATGACTGGAGGAGCAACACATCCCACACGATCACATTTAGCAATAACATCGTCGCAGAAGGACTAAATAAATCAACTCATCCTTTTGGTAAGCACTCCAAAGGTAGTCTAATTCATGACAACGTAACCGCGGTGTTGATATACCAGAATCTCTATGCGAGCAATGCAGATAGGAATCCCCTATTTAAAGGCGGAAGCAGGGGAGCTGTTGTAAACAATTATATATATAATTCGAAACGGTATGGTCCAAGCTATGCGCTAATAGAAAACGAATGGGGGACGTTGCCTCGTCAGGTTGGTGCCCTGTCGCTCGTGGGTAACGTGTTCCACGCGGGGCCAGATACTGAAGCCAATAACGCTGCATTTTTTAATCTCGTCTTTGGACCCTTGGTAGCCTATTTTGACGACAACGTAGCGCTCGACCTGAATGGGAACGAGCTTCCACTGTTGAGTGAAGCCAAGTTTACATCAGTAACGGAATTGCCAGTGGCGCCTTTTTGGCCTTCGGAGCTGAAGGTATACCCGGCGGACGAGACCGAGGAGCGCATACGGAATAACGTCGGGGCGAGGCCATGGGCGAGAGACGATATTGACAAAAGGATCGTAGAACAGACGCTAGATGGTGTCGGTCGAGTTATCGACAGTGAAAACGATGTTGGGGGCTACCTTTCCCAGCAAGAAACTTACGGTGCGTTCGATCAATCAAAATGGGATGATTGTTTTAATAGGAAAGAATAGATATGTTGTTGAAAATAAGATGGATGTGCGGACGCCCGTCACGTTGCGTCGCTGTGGTTTTATGATGTGAGTGGCTTGTATATGTAAATAAGTATCTGAAATCGACAATTAAATGTCGATGGGCGGCTTATAATGAGGGGTGTAAGGTGGGCGAAATAGAAAAGGGAGAGAGGGGGGCATGAGGATTGCGTTGCTAGCGAATACTTGCTGGTATATCTATAACTTTAGGAAGACACTAATTCAACGCCTCATCAGTGACGGCTATGAGGTTTTGGTGTTTGCGCCCGACGATAGCTATGCTGGCGAATGTGCGTCCCTCGGGGCTCAGCATGTGCCCATCGGGATGTCCCGAACGGGCGTGAATGTTCTGTATGAGTTTGTGTCCGTGTTCTACATTAGGCGTGCGCTAAAGAGAAATAATGTGGCTTTGGTGCTGAGTTACACGCCCAAGGGCAATATATACACCGCGCTCGCTACCAGAGGAACATCAATCAAGCAGTTTGCGAATATCTCAGGTCTTGGTAGAGTTTTTTCTGGTTCTTCGGCGCATGTATACTTTGTAAGTGCGTTGTATAGGGTGTTGTTTAGACGTATAGAAAGAGTCTTTTTCCAGAATGGGGACGATCAGGAGTTTTTTTTGAGAAATAAATTCGTTCGTAGTGATCGAGTGGCCTGTGTGCCTGGCTCTGGAGTAAACCTTCAGAGGTTTCAAAAAGAGATGAATCGGGAACCAGTTGATGGCCATCGAATGCGATTTTTGATGGTCTCCAGAATGATAGTCGAGAAGGGGGTGCTGGACTACGTCGAGGCTGTTAGAAATGTTAGGCGGAAGTACCCCGACGTGCGCTGCTATCTTCTTGGGGAAATCGAGGCTGGGTGCAGCGAGATTGATAAGGACGTGATAGATCGGTGGGAAAGAGAAGGCATTGTAAAATACCTCGGTATGACTGATGATGTCAAGAAGGTGCTTTGCAATGTCGACTGTGTCGTGCTTCCTTCATACTATCGTGAAGGCGTCCCACGAAGTTTGCTGGAAGCGGCGAGCATGTCTCTGCCAATAATCACGACCGACTCTGTTGGCTGTCGCGATGCGGTTGATGATGGAGTTACCGGTATACTGGTCCCTCCTCGGAGCCCAGGTCAGCTTGAAAAGGCGATGTGTCGACTTATAGCAATGCCAGCGTCTAAGAGGCTGGAGATGGGAGAAATGGGGAGGAGGAAAATGGAGAAGGAATTTGACGAAAAGATCGTTATTGAGCGGTACGTAGAAGAGATAAAAAAATTATGCGGCCCGAGAAGGAAAAAGGTGCCTTCCGGCGTCTCCATCGAGAACAGGTAGGTGCATATCGTTTTGTTTCGTTATGGGAGGCGTTTGCGTTCAGGAAGTGAGCGTAGAAAGTCTTGATTCGTTACGGGGCTGTTGATCTGGGTTCATGCGGTTGAAGGAGGGAGTGGTTTGAAGGTGCTTCATGTTATCGTCGGCCTAGAGATGGGCGGCGCCGAGTCAATGCTATATAAGATGATTGAAGGTGCGGGGCGATATGCAAATTCAGAGACTCACGCTGTCTTGTCCCTCCGTACTCCAGGGATTTTCGGACCCAAGCTTGAAGGTTTGGGGATTAGAGTCTATTCATTGGATCTGTCTCCTGGCCAGTTGTCATTGGTCGCGATATTTCGTCTGGCACGAGTAATTTCGACGCTCCGGCCAGACGTGGTTCATTGCTGGATGTATCATGCGATGCTGGCGGGATCATTGGTGAAGCTGTTTCGGATGGCGGTGGGCTTCCAGCTCATTTGGAATATACGTAACGCGCTGCACCACGAGGGCGCTGAGAAAAAGCTCACGAACATGATAATACGCGTTGCCGGGAAACTCTCATTCGTGCCAAGTAAAATCGTCTATAACTCGTATGTTAGCCGAGAGCAGCATTCGCGCATTGGGTACAAGGAGGAAACATCCGTTGTGATACCAAATGGCTTTGATATTGAAAAATTCCACCCAGATGCGAGCGCGAAAAGCAGGTTGTGTGGACTGCTTGGGGTCCCCCGTGAAGCGTTATTGGTTGGGATTGTCGGGAGATACCACGGAGTAAAAGGGTTTAATTATTTTATAGAAGCCGCGGCGAGGGTTAGTGAGGAATTGGATGTTACATTCGTTATGATTGGCGATGGGCTGACAGAAGAAAATGACAAACTACGGTCTCTCCTTGATAAGTATTGTCTACAGGATCGCGTGAGGCTTCTTGGGCTAAGAGAGGATGTGCACCGACTGCTCCCCGGCCTCACCGTTTTTGTGAATTCGTCGGCCAGCGAAGCGTTTGCAAACGTAATCGGAGAGGCCATGTCGTGCGGGGTTCCGTGCGTCGCCACGGATGTGGGGGACTCGAGGAGAATCGTTGGAGAATGCGGGATAGTGGTTCAGCCACGAGACGCCGGCAGGCTCGCGGATGGGATCTTGTCGCTCCTTAGGCTCGATCAAGATAAGCGAAATCGCCTTGGGCAGTGTGGCCGGAAGGCAGTGGTTGAAAAATATGCTATCCCTACGGTCGTAGGGCAATATAGCATGCTTTATCGCACGGTCGCGGGCGGAACTGACAACTCGTCATCCACGGCTGCGGCTGATAGCGCCCTAGACTGACAAGGTAGGTGAGTAACCTTGGGCGATAATCGTTGTCACGTTGGGCTATTCATGCAATCGTTCGCAGGCGGGGGGGCAGAAAGGGTTATGGTCTCTCTGGCAAACCAAATTGCTGATGGGAATGCGAAGGTTGACCTGATTGTCGTGGACATGAGAGGGCCGCTTGCGTCTGAGGTGTCAGAAAAAGTTAGAATCGTACATCTTGCGAGGAAGAGCGCTATAAATTCAATTCCCGCATTGGCGCGCTATATAAAACGCGAGCGTCCTTCTGTTGTCATGTCGACCGTTGACAACATTAATTTTTCTCTGGTGCTTTCAGTCATTTTGTTTCGGCTAAAGGTGAGGACTGTAGTTCGGCTTGCCAATGCACCATCCAGCTTTGGGGCTGGAGGGAAGGGGATCAAAGCTCGATTCTTTCGACGATTTAGATCTCAAATATTACGAATAAACCGTCGTGCTGATATGGTAATTGCCGTATCGAAAGGCGTAGCCCAGGAATTTAGAGAGATTTCGGGTGTTAGCGAGGGGCGAATATGCGTGATCTATAATCCCGTTCTTGCATTGCCGCTGCACGAATTGGCAAAACAGCCTGTCGAAAATCAAGAATTATTTCACGACCGAATCCCGGTAATCATCGCGGTAGGCCGGCTTGAGCCCCAGAAAGACTTCAGTACCCTGATCAGGGCATTCGCTTCAGTATCGGCATCAAGGCCGGCAAAGCTGTGTATCGTTGGGGAAGGGAGCGAAAGGGGCGCCCTGGAGCGCTTGGCAAGAGAGCTGGGTATTGAGAACGAGGTCGTAATGCCGGGTTTCGATAGAAACCCGTTTAAGTATGTTGCTCGATCGAACGTTTTTGTCTTGTCATCCTTGTACGAGGGTCTCCCGAATGCACTGATACAGGCGCTCGCGCTAAAAGTACCCGTCGTATCAACGGACTGCAAGCATGGTCCGCGGGAAATACTCGACAACGGTAAATGGGGGCTTCTAGTGAAGCCTGGGGACGCAGTTGAGATGGCTAGGGCAATTGAGCTTCAGCTCGAAAACCCCATGCCTCGGATACCGGATGACGAACTAGAATGCTATGGACCTCATGTCGTCGTACGGAAATATCACGATTTGTTGTGTTGAAATTCGGGTTTATGGCCGTTGTGAGCGTTTGTCGTATTGTCTCATCGCCCGGCCCCACGCGACGCATGCCACCTAAGTGAAGATATATAAGCGCTTGATATCAAACTTTACGTTGCTTGCGGGGAGCGGGGTGATTGTCGCGATTCTTAATGTCGGCACGCTATCGTTCACCGCCCGCGGCCTGGGTGCAGAGGGCTTCGGGGCACTAGCGATCATCCAGGCGTTCGTTACCTTGGTATCTCGTATAATGGCGTTTGAAACCTGGCAGCCGGTATTGAGGTTAGGCACGGCGCCGTTGGAATCTGGGGGTAAAGGGCTCGCGGTAGTTGCTCTAAGCGGAGTAGTGATGGATGTCTTGGCGAGTGTCGCCGCAGGGATGATCGGGCTGATGGTGGTGAGTCTTGGGCAGGGGGTGGTTCCGCTTGCTCCGGAAAACAGGGGTGCGCTGTACCTCTATTGCGTAACGCTCTTCTTTGCGCTGGGGGGGACACCGAAAGGAATGTTTCGTCTATTCGATAGATTCGACCTCTTGGCTAGATACCAGATACTTCAGGCCTTTCTACTGTTTAGTGGCGCATTTATCCTGTATTTGAGGTCGGGATCACTTCGGGATTATGTATTCGTCATCACGGTTGTCTATATTGGATACAACATTTCCCTATTGATCCACATGATCGTGATTCTCGTTGGCCGCGTCCCAAAGTGGAGTCACTTCGAAAAAGGAAGGGATTGGTCCACGGTTAAACGTTTTTTCCGAATGGCGATAGGGACGAGCGTGCTATCATCCTTACTTGGTACGCGCCGCAGCGTAGAGACATTTATTGTCGGCCATCTCTGTGGAGAGGCGGGCGTTGGTATATACAGTGCGATGGCCCGTGTTACGGGCTTGCTTCCGAGGTTTGCTGAACCCATCAAACAAGTCGTGTTCCCCGAAATCGCAAGGTTGGCCAACGGCGCAAATGCAAGCCTGCTGCGTGATCTGATTGTTAAACTGTCATTCGTGATTGGGGGTTTCTCTGTCACAACCGCGGCGATTGGTATTGGTATGGGTGGGGTGGTCATTAAGCTGTTTCTTGGTAGTGACTTCACGGGAAATGAGGGCGTTTTTATTTTCCTTCTCTTGTCGGTGCTTGCAACAATAGCAACGGTTCACCTTAATCCGTTAATTCAGGTCGTTAAAGGTGTGCGAGTCTTGATTGCGATCGCATTTGTAGCGTATGTGTCGTTTCTCGTTGCTGTCATCCCGTTGGTTTCGGTAATAGGCGTTGAAGGGGCTGCTGTAGCGTCGTTTATCAGTGAGAGCGTGGCGCTGATTGCCGTTATGTTTCTATCGTACAAGCTGATAGCTCGTAGAAGCTCAAATGCCATTACAGATACGGAGTGGACCTGAGAAGTCGGGTGGGAAACGAATGGCTAAGCTTCTTTTTTGTTTTCCTAGGTTCCATACCAATGCGATTCCCTGGGTCAGGATATTGCAGCAGGAAGGCCATGAAGTTTCCATGTTTGTCGTAATCCAGGCGAAGACTGAAAGCTATAAAGTTATTAAGCCTGTCCTGGTAAAGAAAAGCTGGATATCTGAGTGGATAGTATCAAGGTTTCCGGGGCGCGGGGCCAACTGCCCACGTGCATTTCCAGGGTTTCGTGAACACTGGAACGCGATTAATGGAGTCGATCCCGATGTCGTGATTGTCCGCGATTTTTCACGACTTTTCTCGATAGTAACAGCGATTATTTGCTGGTTGCAGCGTAGACCGCTGGTTGCATACGATCAGGAGGCGGCATGTCCAAAGCCTTTCAGCCGAGCATGGGGTAAGCGGCAAGTTGTACGGTGGGTTGCACGGGCTCAGTTTACTTCGCGGCGCCGGTTGGGGGAGGAAATTGGATGCAGAGGGGGGGCATTGTTTATCCCCTTTGGGCTAGATCGTCGAGATGGCAATTATCGGCTAGTCTCCAGGCCCGCCGGACATATACCGCGTATCTTGATGGTCGCGAAATATCGACAACGCAAGGGGCATAAAAAACTGATTGATGCTTTGGCTATTCTCGCAAAGGAAACAGCGTTTTCTATGACCTTTTGTGGTGAAGAGGCGAGCGAAGAGGACATTAGTTTCCGGCGGAACCTGGAAGTTCGGGCTGGTTCGAAAGGGATCTTTGATAGGATCAAGTTTCTATCGAATGTTGATCATGTCGAAATGCCAAAGCTATATGAGGACCATGATGTGTTTGTCCTTCCATCGAAAAATGAGCCGGCGGCCGTTTCGCCTATAGAGGCGGCGTCTTTTGGTTGCGCGGTCGTGATATCTGCCGACAGCGGAACGAGGGGTTATTTTCCTGCCGAAGAAAGGTTTAGCCTCGACCCTGATGATCCAATAGAAATTGCGCAAAAGCTATACGATTTGATCGTTAGTCCAGATAGGCTTGAGAGTGGTAGGCGCGCGTGTTTTTATCAGATACACCAGATTTGTTCGGATGAGCGTATTTTGCGCACCTTTGAGAGCTTTCTGTAAGAAGAACGTCTGCGGGAAACGGCCCGAGAGCGGCCAATAAAGGAGTGAAGCTGTGTGTGGATTGGTCGGGGTGTTGCGGCGCGGGCGTGGACAGGCTTTGAAAGAGGTTCTGGTCCCGATGATTAACCGCCTTGCTCACAGAGGGCCGGATCAAAGCGGGTTTTGGGTTGATGAGGCACAGGGGCTAGGGTTGGCGCATAGACGCTTATCGATTCTAGATCTTTCTGATGCCGGTAAGCAGCCGATGGTCTCGGAGTCGGGGCGTTATGTCATAGCGTTTAATGGCGAGATATATAATCATATCGATATTAGACGGGAACTTGAAAGAGACGGTTCCGCACCGTGCTGGCGAAGTCGCTCGGATACGGAAACCCTGCTAGGCGGATTCGAACGTTGGGGGATAACAAATACACTGTCCCGATGTATTGGTATGTTCGCGATCGCGGTTTGGGATAATCGCACTCAGGAACTCTCGCTGATACGAGACAGGGTAGGGGAAAAGCCGCTTTACTATGGATGGCATGGATCCGATTTTCTTTTCGGTTCAGAACTTAAAGCGCTGAAGGAGCACCCGGCATTTAGAGTGGAGATAGACCGAGATGCTTTGGGGTTGTTTATGCAGCTCAGTTATATACCTTCGCCTTTTTCTATATATAAAGGGATATCAAAAGTACCGCCTGGTCATATCATTCGAGTATCAAAGCATGCTACTGATCCGGTGGTCGAACCGTTCTGGTCTGCGACAGCCGTAATAGAAAAGGGTCTCTCGGAGCCTTTTGTGGGGACTCCTGAAGAATCAGTTGATCAGCTACATGGCCTACTCAGAGATTCTGTTGAAAAGCAGATGCTGTCGGACGTCCCGTTAGGCGCTTTTCTTTCCGGGGGGGTCGATTCCTCCACGGTTGTCGCATTGATGCAAGAGGTCTCCAGCCGAAAAGTCAAGACCTTCTCGATTGGGTCGGATCGCGGAGAGTATGATGAAACAGAATACGCCGCATCCGTAGCCAGCTATCTTGGAACGGAACATACGTCTCTACGTGTCTCGCCACAGGATGCGCTGGATATCATTCCCTCGTTATCACATGTTTACGATGAGCCATTTGCCGATGCCTCGCAGATCCCGGCGATACTTGTCTCTCGGCTTGCCCGAGAGGACGTAACAGTCTGCTTGTCTGGAGATGGTGGAGATGAGCTCTTTGCGGGATATAACCGGTATGAGATAACGGCGTCCTTATGGAGGAAGTTAAGTGTACTGCCTGTGCCGATTCGGACGACATTGGCTAAGATTGTTGTCTCTGTCTCCCCACATGCATGGGACGTAGTAGCGGCCCGCATGGACCGGCTTGTGCCGCAATTGAATCGTTGGGATAGGATAGGGGATAAACTTCATAAGGGGGCGGCTGTACTTTCCAGCAGATCGGTTTGGGATCTCTATACGGGGTTGATTTCGCGTATTGGAAATAGCAGCGATATTGTGCGTGGATACGAAGGGGCGGAAATTCCGTTTAGAGAATGTATTAAAGCGATCCCCTCGCTTAGCGGGATCGAACTGATGATGGCGTCTGATCTCCTTGGCTTTCTGCCAGATGACGTATTGTGCAAGGTCGACCGTGCGGCCATGTCGGTCTCCCTCGAAACCCGAGTCCCGATTCTCGATCATAGGGTGATTGAATATTCATGGAGCCTTCCGGTGGATCTAAAGATCAGAAAGGGTGTAAGCAAATGGCCGCTTCGCCAGGTGTTATACCGTTATGTCCCAAAATCATTGATAGAGCGACCCAAACGAGGTTTTAGTCTTCCCATCGATCATTGGTTGAGAACATCATTGCGGGAATGGGCGACAGAGTTGTTGCAGAGCAGGCGCATACAGAGCGATGGATTTTTGTACGCCAAACAGGTGGATGAGCTTTGGGAAGCGCACTTGACTGGAAGACAGAATAACGGAGAAAAGTTATGGAATGTTCTGATGTTCAATTCATGGCTTGATTCATCAAGAATGGAATTGATGGATAATTGTGATAGCAACCCGGTATCCTCGGGCAGGTCTATTTCTATAGCTGGAAATCTATCGGCATGCTAGTTACGAATATAACAGAAGCTTGGTGGCGCTGATGATATCGCAAGACGAAGTTCAGCGTAGAAGGAAGTTTGACAGGTGGACTCTGGTCGCGCTTGCTATAAGTTTGGTGTTGGGCGTCATAATCCAGCTGTTCCCGCTTGAATACAGCGAGGACTATGAAGGCTATATAAATTTTGTTCTTAATTCCGCAGACTTATTGGAGGAATACCAGCAGTCAGTAGCCGAGCTTTTTTCAAATGAGCCGGTGTGGTTGTTATGGAATTCCATGTTATACCGTCTCGTGGATGATGTCGATATCGCTGTTAGGATGACAATTTTTTTTGTTTCGGTTTCGCTTTCATTTGCCATTTTGACAATCGATAAGAGGTATATGCTTTTATTGCTTGTGTTTGTTCTATTGCCGCAGATGTTTCATAATTTTACTACTCATGTGCGGCAAGGCTCGGCGATGGCAGTTTACTATCTGTCCTATCTATACTTGGGGAAGCGGTACGGTGCACCACTAATGCTGCTTACGCCGCTAATTCATT
>Ga0256832_1003158_pt1 | contig 11215 bp, 5 predicted proteins | sample 134614metaG_FD_190534 | JGI IMG/M metagenome (GOLD analysis project Ga0256832, IMG submission 190534) | Hydrothermal vent microbial communities from Lau Basin, Pacific Ocean - 134-614 | ecosystem: Environmental > Aquatic > Marine > Hydrothermal vents | place: Pacific Ocean: Lau Basin | collected...
ATTCCTGACAGACTCTAGTACTCCAGCAATATTGTATTGATGGAGTACTAGCAGTGGTTAGTTTTTTTAATGCAAGTCCTGAAGTTTATAGACCTGCTCTTCTTCGGAGTGCATCATCGCCTGGCACAAAGCCCAGGCACCTGTAATCGTTGTTGTGTATGTTACTTTATTTTGAAGCGCCTCTCTGCGTATTTCAAAGGAGTCTTCAATGGCTTTTTTACCTTCAGTGGTGTTCACAATAAGGTCGATCTGGTTATTTTTCAACAGATCAACAATATGCGGACGCCCTTCCCTGACTTTATTTACTGTATCACATTCAAGACCCGCTTCTTTCAGGTTGCGTGCCGTTCCGCGTGTCGCAACCAGTTTAAAGCCCAATTCTTTCAATAATTTGGCGACTTGCAGCAAGGCTTTTTGATCCGCATCGCGCACACTTAAAAATGCTGTTCCTGCCTGTCTGGGAAATTCAACATTGGCTGCCAGCTGTGATTTTCCAAAGGCTTCAGCAAAGGTTTTGCCAACTCCCATGACTTCACCGGTTGATTTCATTTCAGGACCCAAAATGGGATCGACACCAGGGAATTTAATAAACGGGAATACCGCCTCCTTGACAGAATAAAAATCAGGAACAATTTCTTCCAGCACGCCCTGTTCTGCCAGTGATTTTCCTGCCATACAGCGTGCCGCAATCTTGGCAAGCGGTCTGCCGGTTGCCTTGGAGACATAGGGCACAGTTCGTGATGCACGGGGATTCACTTCAAGTATGTAAATATCATCATTTTTTACGGCAAATTGCACATTCATCAAGCCGACAACCTTTAGTGCCAACGCCATTTCGCGTGTTTGCTCACGCATTCTGTCCTGCACCTCTGCACTTAATGAGTACGGCGGCAAAGAGCAAGCTGAATCGCCTGAGTGTACCCCCGCCTGTTCAATATGCTGCATAATGCCACCAATCAGCACCTCTTTGCCATCACAAATGGCATCCACATCAACTTCAATTGCATCATCGAGGAAACGATCCAGCAGCACAGGCGAATCATTCGAAACCAGTACCGCATTCTGCATATAATTACGCAGGTCATCTTCATTGTGTACGATCTCCATGGCACGCCCGCCCAATACATAAGAAGGACGAACCACAAGCGGATAACCGACTTCTTCCGCAAGACGGATGCCTTCTTCAAGATTGGTTGCAGTACGGTTAGGTGGCTGTTTCAGCCCCAGCTTTTGTATCATTTGCTGAAAACGCTCCCGGTCTTCTGCAAGGTCGATCGAATCGGGACTGGTACCGATGATGGGCGTTCCACACGCCTCAAGGTCTTCTGCCAGTTTCAGGGGGGTTTGACCGCCATATTGAACAATCACGCCTTTGGGCTTTTCAAGATCAACAATTTCGAGTACGTCTTCAAGTGTTAATGGCTCAAAATAAAGGCGGTCAGAGGTATCGTAATCGGTTGATACGGTTTCAGGATTACAGTTGACCATAATCGTTTCATAGCCATCATCACGCATCGCAAAGGCGGCATGAACACAACAATAATCAAATTCAATACCCTGCCCGATTCGATTGGGACCCCCACCGAGTACCATTATTTTATCCTTGTCGCCGGGTTTTGCTTCACACTCTTCATCATAGCTTGAATACATATAAGCCGTATCCGTTGCAAACTCGGCGGCACAGGTGTCAACCCGTTTATAAACAGGTCGAATGCCTAACTCACGGCGTAATTTTCTGATTTCCTTTTCTTTCGCATCCAGTAATTTTGCCAAACGACGATCTGAAAAACCTTTGCGTTTAAGCTCAAACATTTCATCTCTGGTGAGACTACTGGCGAGACGACCTTTAAGTGTATTTTCGATTTGCACCAGTTCATCAATTTGCGCCAGAAACCAAGGGTCAATAGCAGTCAGTTCAAACAGTTCCTCCTGACTCATTCCTGCACGGAAAGCATCCGCAACGTATAAAATACGCTCTGGACCAGCCTCAGTTAACTCGCGTCTGAGAATGTTTGTGGCATCATTATCTGCCGGATCAATGCGCTCATCCATGCCATCAATATCGGTTTCCATGCCGCGAAGCGCCTTTAAAAAGGACTCCTGAAAGGTACGCCCGATTGCCATCACTTCGCCCACTGACTTCATTTGAGTGGTCAGGCGTGAGTCAGCATGAGGAAACTTTTCAAAGGTGAAACGCGGAATTTTTGTTACCACATAATCAATTGAAGGCTCAAAGGAGGCGGGGGTCGCGCCGCCTGTAATGTCATTTTGCAATTCATCAAGGGTATAACCAATTGCCAGCTTTGCGGCAATCTTGGCAATAGGAAAGCCTGTCGCCTTGGATGCGAGTGCAGATGAACGCGAAACACGCGGGTTCATCTCAATAATGACCATGCGCCCATCTTTTGGGTTTATTGAAAACTGCACATTCGAGCCACCTGTTTCCACGCCAATTTTACGCAACACAGCGAGGGAGGCATTACGCAAAATCTGGTATTCCTTGTCAGTAAGCGTTTGAGCTGGTGCAACGGTGATTGAATCACCCGTATGTATTCCCATGGGATCAAGGTTTTCAATGGAGCAGATAATAATGCAGTTATCCGCCTGATCCCGAACCACTTCCATTTCGTATTCTTTCCAGCCAAGCAATGATTCTTCCAGCAGAACTTCGGTGGTTGGCGACAAATCCAGACCGCGCGCAACAATCTCTTCAAACTCATCGTTGTTGTAGGCAATGCCACCGCCTGAACCACCCATTGTGAATGAGGGGCGAATAATGGTTGGAAAGCCCAGTCCTTTTTGAATCTGGCGCGCTTCTTCCATACTGTGCGCAACGCCTGAACGTGCTGAAGACAAGCCGATTTCTTCCATGGCAACGCGAAACTTTTCACGATCCTCTGCGGTATCAATGGCTTCTTTTTTAGCTCCGATCATTTCGATGCCATACTTTTCAAGTACGCCGTGCTTATCCAGATCGAGTGCGCAGTTTAGAGCAGTCTGACCACCCATTGTAGGCAACAGTACATCAGGGCGTTCTTTTTCAATAATGGCAGCCACGGTCTGCCACTGGATTGGTTCAATATAGGTCGCATCTGCCATTTCAGGGTCGGTCATAATCGTGGCAGGATTGGAATTAACCAGAATGACGCGATAACCTTCTTCTTTCAGGGCTTTACACGCCTGAGCACCTGAGTAGTCAAATTCACACGCCTGACCGATAACAATTGGTCCTGCTCCGATGATTAAAATACTTTCAATGTCGGTACGTTTTGGCATATTAACGTGCCTCCATATTGTTTTGTTTCATAAGATCAATAAAGTCATCAAATATTGGAGCGATATCGTGTGGTCCAGGGCTTGCTTCAGGGTGTCCCTGAAAACTGTAAGCAGGTACATCGGTACGCTTGATACCCTGTAAACTGCCATCAAACAAGGAACGGTGTGTAGCGACCAGATTATCCGGCAGGGTTTCTTCATCAACCGCAAAACCATGATTCTGGCTGGTAATCATCACCTGTTTGCTGTGCAGATTTTGTACCGGATGATTGGCACCATGATGTCCAAATTTCATTTTAATGGTAGACGCACCACTGGCAAGACCCAATAGCTGATGTCCCAGACAGATACCAAAGGTGGGCAGTTGCTTGTCCAGAATTTGGCGAATTGCGTCAATAGCATAATCACAAGGCTCCGGGTCTCCAGGACCATTTGACAAAAACACACCGTCAGGCTTCATTGCAAGCACATCATCTGCGGGGGTCTGTGCAGGAACCACCGTAACATGACAACCGCGATCAACCAGCATTCTCAGAATATTTTTCTTGATTCCAAAATCATAGGCAACAATATTAAATTCAGCGTCTTCTGCTGCCAGTGTATTCACCACTGCCGGATCAATATCCCAGGTGCCCTGATTCCATGAGTAGCTTTCTTTGGTTGATACGACTTTGGCAAGATCAGCCCCTTTCAAACCAGGAAAGCTGCTCGCCTGTTGCAGTGCTTTCTGGATATCATCATCACTAATTGCATCGCTAAAGCCCGCAACAATACAACCACGTTGCGCGCCTTTCTCGCGTAAAATACGGGTTAAACGGCGAGTGTCTATATCAGCAATCGCCACCACTTTCTTTCTGACAAGGTAATCTGGCAATGACTCCTCCGAGCGCCAGTTACTGGGGGCAACAGGCACATCCTTTACAATCAGACCCGTTGCAAAAATGGTATCAGCCTCTTCATCTTCGTGATTAACACCAACATTGCCAATATGCGGATACGTCAAGGTAATCATCTGGCTTGCGTAGGAAGGGTCTGTAAGAATTTCCTGATAGCCTGTGAGTGCCGTATTAAAAACAACTTCGCCGACGCTACTACCTGTATAACCGATGGATTTTCCACGAAATACACTTCCGTCTTCCAGTACCAAAATTGCACTCTTTTTCAAGCCAGCCTCCACTCTATACCTGTCAATATTACATACACAAAACGGGATAGCGTTTCTTCGATTGCCAGGAAACTGTACGAAGACTTCATATTCCTAAAGTCTTTGACAGGGTTCCTTGAAGAGACACCATCCCGTCTGCAAATAATTGAGGCTGTATTCTACTCGAAAGATCATATAAGTGTCTATGCACTAATAGCTGTATCTCAATGATTATTATTATGTGTGAATATGTACAATACCCATCCCCCCTGTTTTTTATATATTTTTGTAGTCTATACCTCAACCTCCAATAACTGATTTTTCATCAAAAATCTGAAACTGAAGTATCAAGAGTTTATCAAGGGCTGCTTTGTGGGTCGTATACTGCAGCCTTCAATCACTAATTGAAGGCTACAGTATATGTTACGCAGAGGAGAGCAGAGGTATTCGCAGAGAACCGCAGAGATTATAAAAATAACTCCGTGGTTCTCTGCGATAAACTCTGCGGTTCTCTGCGCTACTGGTCAGATAATTGGAGTCGGAATAAATTATTTGCCTGGCGTAGCGCAATCCACAAGTGCCACGGTTTTGTCTACGCAACTACCTTCTGTCTTCTGATACCCATCCCCCCTGTTTTTTATATATTTTTGGGTAGTGTAAGCCATGTATTGAAAAACAATGCGCCACCTCGTGTTTCGCATACTCCATACTCAACGCAGACTACGCTCCAGCGTTACGAACGGGACGCTGGAGCGTCCGGGCTGCATTCCCACGTGGAAACATGGGAACGAGAAAGACCTGAACAATTTACCGCGCATTACGCTTGCCTGTCGCGCCAGATTCTAAAAAGGACAACGATAACGGGGATCATCCACAGGCTGCCAGGATTTGCCATGAATCATTGCCGAGTTAACGGAAGCCTGGACAGTTCCCTTGTAAGATTGATAACGCTTGCCTTCCAGGCGAAAATCATTTTCACAAGAAATTTCCACCATACCATTATCAGAGGAGTTAACCTGCACCCAGCTACCATCGGCTAACTTGTCACCATTTTTAATCTTTATATGACCTGAGTTACTGACAGAGATTTCATTTATAGGTGATTTTTTTGGTCGTCTGATTACCGATACACTATCCGCTCTGCCCGCTAATAAAATCTCGGCAGGAGCCGCTTGATCTTGCTGGATAATCCAGAAATACCGAGGATCTCCACCACCCCCATCACACTTTCCCTTGCCTTTTGTGGTCACTACCCAGTCCGAGGTTTGTTTTCTGCCATCTATTTCTACCTGCACACCAACAAACTGACAAGAGGTTAATTTTTTTCCTCTTTCTGTGGCTAAAATCGCCTTGCGAAAAACAGGACTGCGTAACGTTTTTAACGGTTTTTCACTAAACTTGCCATTTTTATAGACTGATTTTTGCCCTTTTACAATCTCGGAGACATAAGCACTAAAATACTCTTGATACAATCTTGCTGTATCAGCGTCATTCAAGTGAGGTAAATAGTTGGTTTTTGCTCCTATGCTTGTCTTTTTTGCGGGCTTTCTTCTGGCTGTTTTTACGGTATGTTTTGTCGCTGTTTTTTTAATGGATTTTTTCTGTGGTGATGCAGCTACCTGGGTATCTTTAAACGGCTTGCCCAGACGTGTCGAACAAGCACCGAGAGAAACACAAAGTGCAAGCGTTGATAACAGCAATGTGCGTGTATTTGGCATAAATCATAATCCTTTATTGTGGGGTATCTGTCCTTAATCAAATAGAGCTTGATAGATAATAATAGCGTCCCTTTATCATCCAGCTTTATGAAGCTGATCAAAATACTAGCATAAATGCTTAACAAATAATCACTCCCGCCTATATATTTTTAAGCACCAAGTCGCAAGTAGCTGTTTTAGAAGTAATAAATTCTGCTTTGCGCATCAGTTCAAAAACTTGCTGGATGCTTGTTAGAACGTCATTCAGCACATATTCAATGCAGATATTAAGGATAATAACATGGGGAATGAAGGTGCAGCATACAACCAAAATGAGTCTACCACTGACACTGGTACAATCAGTAAAGCAGAGGGACATACGCAATATGCCCAATATGCAAAACGTCGAAAATTAGCGCTTGAAAAGATTATTAATCATCGACGCTTTATTTAAAGAAGATCTGGATCAAACGGCACTAGAACAAAAAATATTACAGGATGTTACACCTTATCTGGTCAGCGAAATAGACACTACCCAAAGCCCCCTTCAAGAACAAATCAATGCTCTCGAAAATGATCCTGAGAAAGATGCTGCCAGCCAGCTAAAAATAGATGAGAAAAAAGCACGTTTGAGTGAGTATAAAAATAATTATCTCGCGGGTGTGGCAACATATCAACAAAGCCATGCCGAGATGCAGGCTTTGGATAATAATAATTCAATCTTTAGCAAGGTCTTCTTGCCGCCACCCGAAAAACAACACGAATATCGCTATATTATCGACACAGAAACGTGTAAATACCTTTGTCACGAACATGATCTCGCGGAAGATACAACACTGACCTTTTCACTCCCTGATACCATTGAGCTAAAAGACAATCAAACCGATGCCGTGCGCGTATGGCAACATAATATCAATGTTGAAAACCTGACCATTCGGGATTTTCGTGACGACATTGAAAGTGCGCATCGCGATGGTATCCAGCTTATTCCACCCCCTTCATATCGAAAAACCACGATTGATGGCAAAGAAACCCTGGTAAAACAAGCCGATCAAATGGTGGGAACCATACTAAACAATGTCACCATTTCGTATTGCGATATTCTGGCGCCAACAGCAGCGTTACAAGGTATCTTCTCTAGTGATGGCATGTGTAAAAACCTTAAAATCAGCCATGTTAGTGTTGGTACACACGGCGGACATGCTATTTCTATCTCGGGGGTTTTATCGGGTTGTGAAATAAGCCATGTCACTCTGCATCAACAAGCAGGTAGCGTTGCTCCCGAAATTGCCCTCTATCCCTTCCGTATTGGTGGCAATATGGCGGACGATGGTATGGTGTATATTTTAGGCTTTAAAGAAGGCACGGGCTATAACTACGATCCTATTATTCAAACTGGCAATAAACGCTACCTCACAGGACAAAGCCAGCCAGAAGATATTACCGTAAGTGACTATCGGGGAAAAATTCCGGATAAATTTGTGCGCTTTACGCTGGGCTTGAAAGACTTTGATTATCCCGGTTATTTTCGTGATTACACTACGTGGACACTGGCAGACTTTAAGCAAAATATGTCGACAGAATATCAGCAAATGAAAGAATGGGTAAAGCGTCGCTATAAAGAATACAGCACAGGCGTTCGTACCCCTGAGGCAGATAGAATCGATGGCAAGCTATTTGAATTACCCAATATTAGCCCTGAGCAAAAAGACCCTAAAGAATTTGGAATACGGTATATGCTCAATGAAGCCAGGAAATTACTAGCCAGCGAAGACAGCACACGCATGAATATGCGCTTGCCCGAGTTACAGGAAACCGCTATTCGCAGCTTTGCCATGAAGTGCATCGCCATAAAACACGGTAAACCAGAACCACTGTATAATCTGGGCAGAACCCTGAATATCCATCGCAAGGCGTATTTACATTATCTTATGCCTGCAAGCTATTTTGCCGATGAGAATTTAAACGATACCAATAACCCTTACCGTCACTTGTTTGAACATCAGTCAAATACCACCACACAAAAACCGGAAAATGGCAAAACACCCAAAGCGGGAGATGCCTATAGCAGTGATGCCGACAAAGAACTGGCAAAAGCGGTTAGAATTGCACCTGATCTCAGCATTTCGCAAGGCAAACCCATTGCCTTTTATTTTGACTTTAATGACAACTCCAAATACAGGCAGGGCTATACCTTTAAATGGAGTGTGCTTGAAAATAATACCGTTACACCAAAGGAAGGCGCAGAGACTTATTACAGTATTTCCAGCAAGGCACTAGCCCTTGGTGATAACCGTGTGAATTGTACGGTAAGCAAAGCAGGTGAAAAAACAGAACGGGTGATTATTCGTTTTAATGTTACTGAAGCAGAAGAACCCACTGATTCAGCCCAAACAGCAACAAATCAAACCAAACCTGTCGCCCCAAAAGCCAGTGAAATATGGAGTCTCCCCAAAGATAATGAGCTAAAAGCTGCTTTACGCGTCGCACCTTCACTAAGCGTTCCACAAGGCGAAGATATTCAGCTCTCCCTGGCTTCACCTTTTAATAATGATGCCGCTTATAGCTACAAATGGACTGCTGTTAATACTGATTTAGCCATCGGTAAAAATAACAGCTACACCATCAAAACCACTGATTTGGCGGTTAAAGACAAATACCGAATCTTTTGTGACGTTACAAAAGATGGGCATATGCAACGGGTTATTGCCTATTACAATGTAAAGGAAAAATCTGTCCAGATCGCTGAAACAACAAAACCGAAGGCAGTCACTCCAGAAGGAACATGGAGCCGAACCCCAAGCCTGAAAGAAGACCTGCGGATTACACCCTCGCAAGCCCTTGCCAAAGGCGAAAAAATCAAATTCTTCTTCAGGGAAGGATCAAAATACAACGACGGCAGCTACACCTTCCGCTGGTCAATTAGTGGACATGCAAACCTTGGAACGGGTAGAGGAAAAAGCCGTACCATAGATACAGGCAAGCTTGATAAAGGTGAGTACCGACTGGTATTTACCGTCACGGATAAAAATGGCACGGCGTATAACGGCAGTGTTAATTTTACCGTACTGGCAGCACAGGCTGCGACTGGTGCACAAGATACCACCAGTACAGCAAGCAAAGAGACCGTACCTACCCCTACCACCAAAAGCTGGGGAGCTCTTGCCAATAAAATCATGGTCACACCCTCACCTGTACAGCAAGGCGACAAGGCAACCTTCACAATAGACACCCGTTCATTTAAGCCTGAAACCAGCACACTCAGCTACTACTGGAGCTTTAACGGCAAGACAGGCAGGGGAGCAAGCTTTGAAGTCGATACCACTGATCTTGCCACTGGTGAACATAAGCTCAGTGTCACGCTTTATACCAAAGCACAAGGGGAAACCAAACGTACCTCCATACCGGGTGGTGTATTATTTACTGTCGTAAAAAAGACGACAACCACGGCACCATTAGCTTCAACAGGGGCAACCACAGAAAAACCAGCAAAAATTGGCGGGGATCTTGGTCAATATATTCGCGTCACTGAAAAGACAATTGAAAAAGGCAAAACCATTACCTTCAGCCTTGACCCTGCCTTTATTGAACAGGAAGAGCAAAACGCCAAACTGACTTACTACTGGTTATTACCAGGTCATAAAGCAGGCAGAAAATCCAGCTACGCTATTGATACTACCGCGCTGGATAAAGGCTCGCATCGGGTACAGGTGGCAATGTATAAAACGCCAAATGGTGGGACAAGAGTGGCATCCAATGGATGGGGGATGTTTGAGGTGGTGGCTTCCTCTACCACAAAAACCAAGGGTGTTATCAACATTCAAATCATGAATCAGGCTACCAACTCACCCGAATCATCTATTCGATACTCTCTGATATCCAATAGCGATTCTACATGGATTCATCAGGATAAAACCGATTCCAAGGGGAAAATTAAACTTGAAGATATACCCGTTGGACAGTACACCCTCAGACTGGATGAACCTGAAGTCGACATTGTTACCGTAGAAAGCAACCAGGAGAATCAATAATGACAAATGCACAAAGAATATATGAATCGGAAGACCAATGTGGAAAGGATTGTACCTCCGTTTATGTGAAAGAAAATGGAAAAATAATATATACGTTTTGGGTAAAAAGAAATAAAAATGAAATGTCTTTCATAGTAGCAACACGTAAAAAGTATCTTGAAAGCATTGCTCGAAATAACAGAAGCCCAGATATAGCCCATAACGCCATTTTAGTTAAACTGCTTTTTGATGACTTTAGCGAAGCTAAACTTAAAGCAAATAAAGCTGATCCTAAGCATATATTTGCCTATAGCAAAGTACGAGCTTCTGAAAAAGCAAGCCCAAGTGAGAAAGAACGGAAAACAGGCTCTCCACTCTATATCGTTCCAAAGGATATTGATTTTCCTGAAATACCTAAAAAAGTTGATTTTTTTGTACGTGATTTTTTACAAATCCAAGGGGAAGGTGGTAAAAGTAAGCCCTGGGTTTTAGGGGAAATGCCTAAAATAACAAAGACAAGAGAGATAATTGTCAGCAAGCAAAGAAATGGGCTACATATTACTGATGGAATACGACATTCAGATTTTCAAAAGAAGTTTGATGAATATGTAGGTAAAATTAATGATGGTATTCCAGATAGGGAAAATTTCCTCCCAAAGTTTAAAGGAATCGCTCATCGAGATGGTATTCAACTGATTCCTGTAGAGATTAATAAGAGAGTGTCGCAAATGGCTGGTGCAATGATGAGAAATGTCATAATTAATGGTAATACCATCTCTTCCAAAGGAGATTTTCAGGGAATTTTTGCAACCGATGGAGCCTTTCAGAACTTAGCGATTACCAATAATAGTATCAAAGTTGCGGGTAGGCATACTATTTCAATTAATGGAATGTTAAGCGGAACCATTGATGGTAATACAGATCTTAAAGGCAAGCCGTTACTAGCAAGTAAAATTGAACTTTATCCTTTGCGAATTGGTGGCGATGCTAATATTTATATTATGGGATTTAAAAACAGAAAAGGTGATCCGCATCATTATGCTTATGAGACAATTAAAGGGAGTCAGGTGAAAAAAGGAGTAAATGAT
>Ga0256832_1003159_pt1 | contig 11214 bp, 16 predicted proteins | sample 134614metaG_FD_190534 | JGI IMG/M metagenome (GOLD analysis project Ga0256832, IMG submission 190534) | Hydrothermal vent microbial communities from Lau Basin, Pacific Ocean - 134-614 | ecosystem: Environmental > Aquatic > Marine > Hydrothermal vents | place: Pacific Ocean: Lau Basin | collected...
CTCTTATGGTACAGATGCATTGAGAAGTAGATTTAATCTGCTCAATACATCTTTAATATTTGCTCTTTTTTGGGGGCTTTGGCACATTCCACTCTCCTCTATAGAGGGTTACTACCAAAGCAATATCGCCAATGAGAGTTGGGTATATGGTGTGAACTTTTTAGTGAGTATCTTTCCTTTTGTTATCATTATGAATTGGCTCTACTATAAGACAGGTCGAAATATGATTATACCTATTATATTTCACATTACAGCAGGATATTTCAATGAGATTTTCTCTACTCATCCCGACAGTAAGGTGATACAGACTGCTCTGTTGATGCTCTTTGCTTGTTGGATAGTTTGGAGAGAGAGGGGATTTTTTTTAGATAAATTAGATGATGTTTAAACAACTCCACGAACCTAAAGAGTTGTGGATTGTACCCAATGCTAAACATGTCGGTTTTGATGTGTTGTTGGGGGAAGAGTATGAGGAGCGTGTGTTGAATTTTTTAGAGAAGTATGTTTTAACCATTGAAGGAGGCTTGGGAGTGGGTACAAGAGTAAAAAATTTGCTATAATCAACCTATGCAAAAATTTAAAGAGTTCTTCACCTCCAAAACAACCCTAAGTGATGAAGAGTGGCAACGTATTCAAGAGAAAGTTACCATTAAATCGTATGAGAAAGGCGATGTTATTCACCATATTGGGGATGTTTTTCAAGAGATGATGTTTATTAACAAAGGGGTGGTTCGTTCCTATTTTATTGACCCCAATGGGCGAGATTTTACGTGGCAGATTCATTTTTTTCATCCTCATGCCAATCTTAAAAACCTCTTTGTGGTGGACTTTGCAAGTTTTACCCAACGACAACCAAGCCTGATGACTTTTGAAGCACTAGAGGCAACGGAACTCTATGCGATTAGCTATAAAGATAGAGAAGAACTCTTTGCTGTAGATAAAAAGTGGGAACACTTTGGGCGAAAAGTCTCCGAAGAGGTCTATAGCATGAACTACTACCGAACAGCGTCGATGTTAACCGACTCGGTAGAGGAGCGATACCGAAAACTTCTTGCCGATTCACCTGAACTCTTTGAAGTAGTTCCTCAACACTACATCGCTTCCTACTTGGGGATTACCCCTCAATCATTGAGTCGCTTAAAGAAGCGTGAATATAATAGACGTTAACTTAGGGTAATGCAATAATTTTTTAAAGAGTTTATAATTGGGAAAAATCTAAAGGATTACCCCATGAAACAACTATTTTTTCTTCTTGTGAGCTTTGCTATGGTCGGTTGCAGTGCTACACTCTCACCTGAAATTTTAAAACAGACCTACGAGCAACACAACCAAGAGTTTGACAAGAACAACCACTACAAAGAGTACCAAGTGCCACAAGGAAGACACCATCTCTATGCAAGAGAGTTCAACAAAGACCAAGAGGGAAAAGCCCCAACCATCTTGCTCATGCATGGCTTTCCTGACAGCTTACACCTCTATGATGAGTTAATTCCTTATCTAAAAACTAACCATGTTATCGCCTTTGACTTTTTGGGTTGGGGAGCGTCGGACAAGCCTTTAAATCATCACTATAACTCAAAGAGTCTCTATAGTGACATTGAAACTGTGGTGAACTATTTTCATCTGAAAGATACTATCTTAGTCGTACACGATGCCTCTGGACCTGTAGGAATTGACTGGGCGATTGCTCATCCTAAACGTGTTAACAAGCTTGTACTTCTAAATACCTACTACCAACCTATGGCAAGGCTTGTTCCACCTGAAGCGATTAAACGTTTCTCTACCTCTGGAACCTACCGTGATATTAGTGTGCAACTCTCACTCAATAGTGATTCAGCGTGGATAGATGGATTTAGTGAACAGATTGAAAAGTTCATGGTCAACGAAGAGAAAAGAGACCACTACACCAAACTTTTAACCTATCAATCTTTGGGTATTAGAAATGCATTTTTTGAACTCAACCGTGTTTTACTCGATGAGATGAGAGAACATCAAAAAAATCTTGCTCAACTCAAAGCCTTTAAAAAGCCTGTCGCCATTGTCTTTGGAGAAGATGACCCCTACCTCAATGTATATGTGGCTAAGGAGTTTTATAAGATGTTTCCAAATAGAACGCTAAAACTGATTAAAAATGCAGGGCATTATGTGCAAGTTGACCAAGCTAGGGAGGTGGCTGAGGCTATTTGGGAGTAGGTTTTACGATAAACTAGCAATCTAAGAGTAGTCTCAAACTCTAAAAAACTCTATAATACCAATAGAAAACCACCAAGAGGGCAAGATGAAAAAAAGTACAAAAGAAGAGTACCTCCAAGCTGTTTACCGTACGGTTTACTATATTGAACAACACTATAACGAAGAGCTAACACTTGAAATACTAGCCAAGGTTTCAGGCTTTTCTAAGTACCATTTTCACCGTATATTTTTTAATATTATTAGAGAGAGTTTAAGCACATTATGGGTAAGGAGGGTCGAATGTTTGGGCTTGGGCATGATGACCCAAAGAGTATTCCTGCCGATGAGCTACGCTATGATGCGTGTATTAGCTACGATGACAAATCTGTAAAAGCTGAGGGTGAAGTGGTAGCCAAGAGCATAGATGGAGGAAAATATCTCTACCATCTACACAAAGGCTCTTATGATGGACTCAAAGAAAAGTATGCCCAGATGATGAGTTACTTAATAGAAAATGAGATAGCTGTAGCAGACAAACCAACATTTGAAGAGTACTACAACCGTGACCCACGACGTACGAAGCCTGAGAATTTGAAGACTGGGATTTTTATTCCTGTTGAGGGGTAGATTTTTATTCTCATTATTCCCTCATTTTATTTTGTTATGATGTCGATAGAATAAGAGTATGAAAGAGAAAAAAATGAATATTAAAGAAAAACAGATAATCTTAATTGGTCCTGTTTGTGCAGGAAAAACAACTTTAGGAAAATTAGTAGCTGAAGGTTTAAATAAAGAGTCAGTCTCTCTTGATAAAATCGCTGGAAAGTATTATAAAGAGAATGGATTTGTCTTTTCTGAATATAAAGAATTAGGTCTTACTAAAGGAAAGTTAGCTGCGTATCAATATTTGTGGTCATCTTTAGCTCATGCAGCAAAAAAGGTAGTTCAAGATTATCCAAATAGTGTTATTGATTTTGGTGCAGGACACTCACATTACGAAAATGCTGAACTATTTGAAACAGTTAAAGAAGCTATACCTAGCGACTCTTATGTTATCTTCTTATTACCTTCACCAGACCTTGATAAATCAGTTGCCATTATTAGAGAAAAGTGTTTAAAAGAGAGAGAAATAGATTGGAATTATGATGGCTATGATTTTATAGAACATTGGATTAAAGACAAATGTAATCACATACTAGCAGACAAAATAATATATACTGAAAACAAAACAGCAATGGAGAGTAGAGATGAAATCTTGGCATTGTTTGAGAATACGATGTCTAAAGAAGAAAGGAGTTAAAAAGTGCTAAAACTAAAACCAATGACAAAAAAAGAATATAAAAAATTTACTAAAAAAAGCATGGATAAATATGCAAAAGAAATTTATAAAAGTAATTTAACACTTACCAAAAAAGATGCACAAAAAATAGCCAAGACACAGTATAAAAGAATGCTAAAAAAAGGTTTTAAGAACCCTAAATATGAGTTTTATATTCTAATGAATGAAGAAGAAAAAAAGATAGGTGCATTGTGGCTTACAAAAGAGAAGAAAGAGTTATTTATATCTGAAATTTATATACGAAAAAAGTATAGACATCAAGGGTATGGTAAAGCTACTTTAGACAAGGTAGAGAAAATAGCAAAAAGATTAAAAATTAAACGTATCGGGCTTAATGTTTTTTATCATAATGTTATTGCTAAACAATTGTATCGTAACAAGGGGTATGTTGTGATAGATGAGTATAGGATAAAGAAGATTTAGATTTTGTAATTTGATACTATACAAGTTACCCCTTCTTTATCCGACTCAAACTCTGAGGAGTAATACCAAGCACGGTAGCGTACTGATAGTCAGGTAACACCTCTTCATAAACAGGGGCTACCTCTTTCATAAGTTCGTACTTCTCTTTGGCTGTGAGTCGTTTCATCATCTCTACTCTTTGTACTAAAGTAACAAGTTGTAAATCTGAAATTTTTTTTGCTAAGGTCATCCACTTTATATCACTCTGATAAAAAAGGTCAAGCTCTGAAAAATTTGCTTCATAAACGGTAGACTCTTCTAGGGCTTCGATGAAAAAATTACTCTCATTTTGTGTTAAATAGGAGATATAATCGCCTGAAAAAGGGTCAAGTTGATAGGCTTGTTTGTTGTAGTTTACTGCCCAAGTCAAATCTTTTCCTTCAGTACTAATACTGTACATTCTAAGCACACCTGATGAGAGATAAAAAAGATTTTGGCAGATGTCACCTGCCGAAAATAGTTCATCGCCTTTTTTATAGGACTTCTTCCTGAAAAATTGGCTAATTGTTTGCCACTCCTCTTCGTCGATGCTTATTTGGGCTTCTATGTAGTCTCGTAAATATCTCATAGAAGAATCTTACCATATGTGAATGACAAAGTTTCTAAAAGAGTTTATAATGCTTTTAAATTTTATGGAGATAAACTACTATGTTCAAAAAAAAACTAAATAAATGGCTTTATGAAAAAACTAGAAATCTCATGAGAATACAGGCAAAGGTAAAACCCTATACAATAGAAGTAGAGGGACACAATATCGCCTATTTGGAGAGTAAGCGTGAGGGTAAAAAAACGCTTATCCTCATACATGGGCTGAACGATGAAAAAGAGTCTTGGCTTATGTTAGCAGGTGCTTTGAAAGGGAAGTATCATCTTATCATTATTGATTTACTTGGGTGTGGGGAGAGTGATATAGATATGGACTTTGAGTATACCTTACATAATCAGGCAGACTTTTTAGAGAAAATTATAAACAAACTCATCAAAGAGAAGCATATTGATGGCTTTGCTCTAGCAGGGCATTCTATGGGTGGGCTTGTGGTATTGTTGGCAGATAGATTGCCTATTGATAAGTTTATATTAGTAGATGTATTAGGTGTGCATGTTAAGGAAACAAGTATGCATAAAAAGTATCAAAAAGTAAAAAATGTCAATGAATTACCATTTTTAAATACACATAACAAAGAACAACTAAAAGAGATGATGAATATGGCTATGTATAAGCCTATGTATATGCCAAATTTCATGTTAGAACATATCATAGCTAAGAAAGCAGACGTAGTAGAATTTGAGAGAAAAAAGTTTTATGAAATTGTAGATGAAAGTATGATTCATAGAGAAGACTTAGAAGATGAGATAAAAAATATAAAACAAGAAACACTCATCTTGTGGGGTAAAGAGGATTTGAGTATAGATGTAGCATCTGCCCATAAAATGCATGAATTGATAGAAAAGAGTACCGTAAAAGTCTATGAAGCGTGTAGACACTATCCACAGCTAGAAAAGCCAAAAGAGATGGCTAGAGATGTCATCGCATTTTTAAAATAAAGGAGTCATCATGATACAAAAAATCGACCACCTCATCATTCTCACACCAGACCCTTATGAAACATCGAAGCAGATAGAAGAAGCCTTTGGACTAGTAGCCCCACCTGTTATGGAGTTTGGAATGTTTGCTAGTGCTATGTTTACCTTTGGTAATGTCAATATTGAGGTTTTAAAACTAGGAGATAAACAATCTTTTAAACCCTATTTGTACGGTATAGCATTTGAGCCAAACAAAGAGCCATGGGAGTTGCTAGATGATTTAAAACAAGCCAACATAGAGCATACTCTACCCATAAAACAATCTACGCAGATGGTTTCATGGACAAATATCATGCTTAAAGGAGTACTCGATAAAGAGATGCCTTCTAGTTATGCTATGCAGAAAAATACTACCTTTAACAGATACTTGTCAAAGTTTTTTGAAAAACTGATGGGTTTTGATTTTGTAGTAAAAGCTCTCATGAAAGATGTGGGTGAGTCTATGGTCTTTTTCTGTAGCTATGATGAAAGAATAAAAGACTACCAAGCGTATTCTCAAAAAGTTTTTTCTGCTTTTGGTGGTGGCTCATATGGTTTAAAAGGTGTAGAGAGCATCATCATAGAAAAAGAAAAGTCAAATAGCTCATGGGAGAGGTTAGGTACTCCACAAGATGAAGATTCAGTTCAATTAGCGTTTATGGAGAGTGATAAAAACAGACTACATTCCATTGTATTAAATGCAGAAAAATCTTATGACAATAAAGAGATTTTGATAGGTGATGTGAAGTTCGTGATACGGTAGGTTTATATTTGTGAAAAGCTTCTCATTATCTCCTCATTTTATTATGTTAATATCTTATAAATTGATATTAAAGAGAAAAAATGAAAAGAATATTTTTAATTTTAAAATGGTTGTTAACACTACTGGTACTACTGTTTTTACTTGCTATTTCTTATGAGCAATATGCAAGATACAGTGCAAAAAAGAGTTTTGTAGACAATGGTACTTATGTAAAAGTAGATGGGCATAAAATGCATTATGTTAAACGTGGAAAAGCTTCAGCTACAGTTGTCTTTGAGTCAGGCTTAGACTTTTCTGGGCATATAAGTTGGTATAAGGTACAAGAAGAGGTTTCTAAGTTTGCTACTACTATCTCTTATGACCGTGCAGGAATACTTAGAAGTGAGAAATCTAACAAGCCAAGAACGTGTGAAAACATAGCAGATGAACTACATACTTTACTTGAAAATACAAAAGCTAAGAAACCTTATATTTTAGTTGCACATTCATTAGGAGGGCTAACAGCTCGATGTTATGCCAAAGAGTATGCCAATACATTAAGTGGCATAGTATTTGTAGATGCCTCTCACCCTGAGCAGGTAGAACGTGCTCCTAAATCTATAAAAGAGATTATGCAGTCATCAGGATTTCCTAGTGATTGGGTTAAATCTCTATTAGATTATACAGGACTTACACGCCTAGTAATAAATAGTGAAATTGACGAGTTTGTTAATGATAGTAAAAATATAAAAGCAATAAAATCTGAAATTAATGCTTTTTTAATAGAGAGTACACAAGGGCTTATCGAAGAGGATAAAATGTTTGAAGAGATGTTAAGAGCTTCAAAAGATGTAACTTTTGGAGATATACCATTGACAGTACTTTCAGCAACTTATGAGCCTAGTAATGACGAAGAACGTGTTTTATCTACATTTTTTAGAAAGCTTCAAAAAGAGAGTTTAGCGTTATCTACTAAAAGTAGATTTGTCTCTGTTAATAGTGGTCATATTATTCAGTTAGAGAAGCCTGATGTGGTTATAGATTCTGTTAAGCAGATGATTGAAGATTTGAAGAAAAATTAAAAAATATACAAAAGGAATACTCAAAGTGCTAAAACTAAAGCCAATGAAGAAAAAAGAGTACAAAAAATTTACTAAAAAAAGCATGGATAAATATGCAAAAGAAATTTATAAAAGTACTTTAACACTTACTAAAAAAGATGCACGTAAAATAGCAAAGACACAGTACAAAAGAATGCTAAAAAAAGGTTTTAAGAACCCTAAATATGAGTTTTATGCTTTACTGAATGAGAAAGAAAAAAAGATAGGTGAGTTGTGGCTTACAAAAGGGGAAAAACGGTTATATGTATCTGAACTTTATATACGAAAAAAATATAGACATCAAGGGTATGGTAAAGCTACTTTAGACAAGGTAGATAAAATAGCCAAAAAATTAAAAATTAAACGTATCGGGCTTAATGTTTTTTATCATAATGTTATTGCTAAAAAATTGTATAGTAACGAGGGGTATGATGTGATAAATGAGTATAGGATAAAGAAGATTTAGCATTATGCTATACTTTGCCCAAGCACTTAAAGAGAGTGAATCTAATGATGAGTATTTTTCTAAACTTAAGAATTGTATAAAGAGGTATAGGTTGAGTTTGCCTATAGAAGCATAGTAGCCTTTATTTCTCATTATCTCCTCATTTTATTCTGCTATGATATAAAAATGAAAGGATAAATACGATGAAAGATTGGAAAGAATTATCACGAGTAAAAAAGATACTATTAGGACTCTTTATTATTAGTATTGTTATGTTTATTCCTGAGACCTCATTTTTGTTAGATGTAGGTGGAGTAGATTTAATCTTATTTTTATTCTTTATGTACAGTCAAAATATTAAGATATGGTTTGAGAACTACAAGGGCATATTAACCTATCCATCTATTGACAATAAAACTTTTGCAGTCCACACTACAGCTACAAGTCTCTTCTTTTGGCTTAGTGGTTCGGTGGTGTTTGCGTATGGTGTGTTTTTGGTTTTGATGTTTTTTAAGGGGGCTTAAAATGGGCTATAAATTTGAGATGATAAAAATGCTACTAAAAAGAACAAACTCAGTATTTAAAAAGCAGATAAAAACCACTAAGATAAATCAGAAAAAAATTAAATATGCACAGATAGACAAGCAAACTCCAACAGTTATATTTGAAAATGGATTTGGTGTTAATATGAAGCTTTGGGATGAAGTCTTTCTTGAAATCTCTAAAACCAATAGTGTTTTTGCCTACAATAGAAAGGATAATAGAATACTCAAAGATAAGATACTGACCTCAGATATGGTGGAACACCTTAGAGATGTCTTGAAAGACAGAGAGATAAGACCACCCTATATTTTGGTAGGGCATTCATTAGGTGGGCTAAATATGCAGTATTTTGCTAAAAAATATCCTGAAGAGGTGGCAGGTATCGTACTTGTGGATAGCACTCACCCTAAAGGATTAGGCGACCCATCACTTATGCCTAAAAGCAGAAAAAAGATATTTGAACACGTTAATAGATGTGCTAATGAAGTTTTGAATCTACCTGATATGGCAGATATACCCATGATAGCTTTAATAGCAACCTATGAAAGTAGTCGTAATAAATACCCTGAAAAATTGCTTATTCAGATTGATGAGATGAAAAAAGCGATGGAGACATTTCCTGAGATTTATCCTAGTTGTGAACTTCAAAGTGTGGATAGTGGACATTTTGTTATGTATGAGAAGCCTGAGGTGGTGACAACAGCTATAAAAGATATACTCGATACAATAGTCTTAAAATAAAAGGCAAAAAATGGACAATTCAATCAACAGATTACATGATGTATTTTTCTATGGGATATACATGGATGAAGAGATTTTAAAATCAAAAAATATTCCTATTCGTAACCAAAGAAGTGGATATGTAGATGGGTATGCCTTGCGTGTTGGTAACTTGGCAACACTACTGCGTTCTGAAAATAGTCGTGCTTATGGCATGGTATATTCTATGACACAAGAAGAGGTATATAGTCTTTATGAAGGTTCAGGATTAGATGCTTATGTGACAGAAGCTCTTTTGTGTACTTTGGAAGATGGAAGTAAAATAGCTGTGTTATGTAAAAACTTAGCCGAAGCACCCAAAGAGAGTGAATCAAATAATGAGTATTTTTCTAAACTTAAAAGTTGTATGAAGAGGTATGGGTTGAGTTTGCCTATAGAAGCATAGTAGCCTTTATTTCTCATTATCTCCTCATTTTATTCTGCTATGATATAAAAATGAAAGGATAAATACTATGAAAGATTGGAAAGAATTATCACGATTTAAAAAGATACTATTAGGACTTTTTATTATTAGTATCGTTATGCTTATTCCTGAGACCTCATTTTTGTTAGATGTAGGTGGAGTGGACTTAATCTTATTTTTACTCTTTATGTATAGTCAAAATATTAAGATATGGTTTGAAAACTACAAGGGCATCTTAACCTATCCATCTATTGACAATAAAACTTTTGCAGTCCACACTACAGCTACAAGTCTCTTCTTTTGGCTTAGTGGTTCAGTGGTGTTTGCTTATGGGGTGTTTTTTGTTTTGATGTTTTTGAAGGGAAATTAGGATAATGCAAAAACTACTCCTACTAACACTCACCATACTCCTTCTCTCTGGCTGTTATGAACAGTATGCATCCTATCAAGCATCTAAACTACCACTAGATGGAAAATATCTGAAAATAGCAAATAAAAATATGCACATAGTTGAAAAAGGAAAAGGTGTTCCCTCTGTGATTTTTATATCGGGTTGGGATATTATGGGGCATATGAGTTGGCAAAATGTTCAAAATGAAGTCGCCCAAAAAACCTACACACTCTCTTATGACAGAGCAGGTATTTTGCGTAGTGATACCATTGATAGCCCTAGAACGTGTAGCAATATCTCCGAAGAGCTTCATACCCTTTTAGAAAATGCAAACGTCAAAAAGCCCTATATCTTAGTAGGACACTCTTTAGGTGGTGGGTTTATTCGCTGTTTTGTTAAGCAACACAAAAATGAGGTAGCAGGAGTTGTCCTTGTGGACTCAGCTCATCCTGAACAGATGAAGTATTATAAAAAAAGTGTACAAGAGCGTATGCGAAACTTACCCTCTCTTTGGCTAGTGAAGCTTCAAGCCTATAGTGGTTTAGCACGAATCTATTCAAAGTTTTATGGACACGATATACCTTTTATAAAAAAAGATGATATTCGTAACAGTAAAAAGAATGCTTTTTTACCTAAAAGCTATATAGAGTATATTCGTGAAGGTAAGCATTTCAAAGAGATGAGTCAAGAGATAAACGGTACAACATTTGGGGACACTCCTCTCATTGTTCTCTCTGCTAAGGAGTCTCAAAAAACACAAGCCATTAAGTATGAAGATTGGAAGATGTTACAAGATAAATTGGCTAAACTCTCTTCAAACAGTAAACATAGATGGGTAGACTCTGGGCATTACATTCAATTAGAAAAGCCTAAGGTTGTAATTGAGGCTGTGAATGAGATGGTTGATATGGTGAGGGAAGACTAAAATAGATTAAAATAGATAAAAACTTTATTCTAAAGTAGAGTATGATGCTATAAGTGAGTATAGGATAAAGAAGATTTAAATTTTTAATACTTGTATACTAGTACAAAAAATGATATAATAATACTAGTATAAAAGGATAAAAATGAAAGAGACCTTTAAAAAACTCATTATTAACTTTCAAGAACGCAAGTTTGGGCGTATTGTGCCACGTGAATATGATGTGCCATTAGATACAAAAAAAATAGTCTCACTTATTGGAGTACGTCGTAGTGGTAAGACCTATGTTCTATTCTCATTGATTGAGCAGTTACGTCAAAGAGGTGATGGTAAAAATATTGTCTATATTAAC
>Ga0256832_1003160_pt1 | contig 11213 bp, 8 predicted proteins | sample 134614metaG_FD_190534 | JGI IMG/M metagenome (GOLD analysis project Ga0256832, IMG submission 190534) | Hydrothermal vent microbial communities from Lau Basin, Pacific Ocean - 134-614 | ecosystem: Environmental > Aquatic > Marine > Hydrothermal vents | place: Pacific Ocean: Lau Basin | collected...
AAAGTGAAGAGGGGTTTAACGCCTACTCCCGCGTCTGCACCGACCTTGGCTGCCTGATCTCCTGGGATCACGCAAATGATCAATTTCACTGCCCCTGTCACAACGGTGTTTTTGACCGCAATGGCAAAAACATATCCGGCCCACCACCACGACCACTTGATCAGTATGAAGTCGTCAAACGCGGCAAGAGCGTTTATATCAAACTTGATGTGGCGTAACCCAAATGGAAACTATTGAGACAAAAGCCGGGGATAAAAAAACGCCTGGAGATACGCAGAATAAATCCTTTTGGCAAAAAACCTATGATATGGCTCAGGAGGAGATCCCTGATCATCTCAACCGTTTTTCATATTGCCTGGGTGCAACACCGCTGATCCTGTTTATTATTCTGGCGGTAACAGGCATCCTGCTGACCTTTTATTACATCCCCTTCCCGGGGCAGGCCTATGACAGCGTAAAGGCAATCACTGAAGAGACCTACCTTGGATGGTTCATTCGTGGCGTCCACCAGGTTACGGTAAACCTTATGGTAGCCACCCTGTTGTTACATATAGTCCGGGTCTTTATTACCCGCGCCTACCGTGACGGCGGAGAATTAAAATGGCTCCTCGGTGCAGGGCTGTTCTTTACCGTGCTGGCCTTTGGTTTTACCGGCTATTCACTGGTCTATGACAATGTCTCCTATTGGGGCATGACCGTTGTAACCGACATGATTCGGCAGATCCCCGTGGTGGGTGACCCCATCTTCCTGCTGTTGCGCGGGGGAGAGGATGTTACCGAACTGACCCTGCTCAGGCTATATGATCTGCACACCAAACTGCTTCCGCTGCTGATTGTGCTGCTGATTGGTGCACATATCATTGCCATCCGCACCCTCGGCTTTGCGAAAATCACCAAACACCAGGGGACGCACCCCTTCTTCCCGGGCCACGGGTTGAAGATGCTGGCGATAACCGTGATGCTGCTGATCGTAATTGTCAACATGGCAGCCATCTTCCCGCCGACCATTGGTGACCCGGCCAACCCGCTTGAAGTGGCATCCGATGTCTCACCGCCCTGGTACTTTTCGGCAATCTATCGCTGGATCATCATTGCACCGAGAGAGGCGGGGCTATTCAGTGTGTTTGCCTTTTTCACCCTGTTTACCATTTATCCCTACATCGACCGTGGCTTCTCTGACCGGGGGGCCAACATGTTGCGGGTAAATCTTGCCATTGGCGTCATCGTTGCGATCTTCTTCTCCACGATGACCATCTGGGAAGCGCTGGTATAGCCATTCAGATATAAATAAATTATTTTTGAGGTAATAAAGAAATGCAGGAAGAACAGAGCGAGTCTGAAAAGACCAAACCAGCCAATCAAGCCAGTGATCCAATAACAGAGAAGCTGTTGTCCTGGAAAGCCAGCATCGGCACAGCTTTACGCACACTCTTTGCCGATGAAGAAGAGGGCGACTATAACCTGATGAAATACTTTATTGGCATTTTGAGCCTCATCCTCTTTTTTGCACTAACGATGGTTGGCTACGTCAGCGTAAAAGAGAGCAAGATGGAGTTTAAACCGGTCATCACAGAACCGGGCAAGCAGTGTCTTGACTGCCATGTAAGGAAAGGTCTTTCAGCCGGCGCCATTCGGGACTGGAAGATGTCACAGCATGCTGCCAAGGGTATTGGCTGCAATGAGTGCCACATCCCCACCAAGGATGCACCGGAACGCATCCAGTCCATGACCACCGTCTGTGAGAATTCAAAGGTTCGGCTGGAGGTCTCATCCAGCAACTGCAAGCAGTGCCATGAAACCAAAGTAGCCGAATTCGCCAAAGGCAAACACTCAAAGGCCTGGCTGGCCATGGAGGCCATGCCAAGCACCAAGGATCAGCCTGAAGCCATCATGGCCGGCGAAAAGGGGTGCGGCGGCTGCCACAAGATCGGGCGTGATGAGGGGCAGTGTGACTCATGCCATACCCGCCACCTCTTCTCGGCTGAAGAGGCGAGAAAGCCAGAGGCATGCGGCACCTGCCACATGGGCTTTGATCACCCCCAGTGGGAGATGTATATCACCAGCAAGCACGGGATGATCTACCAAAACGAAAAGCATGACTATGATTTCAGCAAGAAGATCAAGGATTGGTACAGCAACCCCTATGAGGCCTCGACAAAAACCCCACGGGCACCTGTCTGCGTAACCTGCCACATGCCGGATGGTGGGCATGATGTCTCAACCGCCTGGGGGTTTCTGGCCTTGAGACTGCCAGAAGAGGATGCCGAATGGATGGGGTATCGCGCCACGATACTCCAGGGGCTTGGCGTACTGGATGCCGAGGGTAACCCCACAGACCGCCTCGGTGCAGTCAAAGCAGCTGACATGGCCCGGCTCACCAAAGCAGACTGGGATGCCGAGCGGAAGAAGATGCTGGATGTCTGTGCCCAGTGCCACGGCGAGAGCTGGTCCAAAGGAGAGCTGGAGAAGATCGACGGGCTGATCAAAGAGGCCGATAAACTGATGGCCGAAGCGGTGACCATCGTCCAGGCGCTGTATGACGACGGAATTCTTCCTCGACCCACAGATTACCCGCCCAGCGTGGATCTGCTCAGATTCTACGAAGTCCAAAGCGGCATTGAGCAGACACTCTATGTCATGTTTCTGGAGCATCGGATGCGCACCTTCCAGGGCGGTTTTCACTCCAATCCGGACTACCTGCACTGGTACGGCTGGGCCGAAATGAAGAAGGATCTGGTAGAGATCAGGGAAGAGGCTGCAAAGCTGAGAGCAGAGCACAAATAAACCAGGTGGGCAGAAAATGCATGCGGGTCAAATGCTTGATAGGGCAGGTGATCCTGCAATTGACCCCATGCATGTATTGAAGATCACTTTGCCGATCAGTTCGGGCCTCCACCCAGTGTGGGTGCCGTTTAAATTCCAATAGACCTAGTACACCGTCAAGGCTATATTGACGGAGTACTAGGGATGAACTGGCTGCAGAAGTGGGAGAGCGGCTCAAATATTCCCGGCTTTGAGGCGTATGGGCCTACGCAACGAAAAACCGAGGATATTTGAGCCGCTCTCCCACTCCCTCGCTACAATCCGCCCCACAGCGGAGTTCACCTGCCGGGTGAACAGACTGAAAGCACGAAATATCAAGCTCATCAACAGGCTCGGCTAATGAGTGGCCCCATTGACCCGATAAACCATAAACCCGCTTTGGTAAAACCTGCATCTGCGTTGAGTATACTTACAACAACAAAATGGAAGCCCGACACGTTATGGTTAACAAGCTCTTGCGCCCTGTTTATATTTTGATATTCAGCTCAGCTCTTATGCTATCCCCCGTTTTGTTCAGTGGCGAGGGGGTGGAGCACAGGGAGGCATCAAATAAAAAAAGCCACTGGATCGCTGGCTGGAAGGCGACTGCATCCATGCAGGCAGTGCGTACGGGGGCCGCCATCTACCATTCCACTGAATATATTTACATGATCGGTGGCTTGGGGCTGGAGGATAAACCTTTACCAGCCGGGGCAAAGCAGCGGCCTGCCTACCTGAGAACATCAGAATATGCACGCATCAACTCAGACGGATCACTCTCAAGCTGGCAGCCTGGTCCAAGCCTGAACATTGAGCGAGGCTACTTTTCTGTTGTACAGCATGGGAACTATCTGTATGCAGTGGGCGGTGGTCGTGGGCAAAATGGCAAGGAGTTGCTGGCAACCGTTGAGCGCGCAGAGATAAAGAGGGATGGCACCCTGGGCAAATGGACAGTAGAGCCGTCCATCATGAACATCCCCCGGCGCTGTGTAAAGTTGGCGGTAATCGGAAACACCCTCTATGCCTTTGGTGGATATGGCGGCATTTTACTGGATACGATTGAACAGGCAGAGATAAATCCGGATGGCTCCGTTGGTGAGTGGCTGGTATCCAACGACCCTATGCTTGTGGCGCGTTACGTTCATGGCCGGGTAAAGGTTGGCGAGGGCATCTACAATATCGGTGGACACAGCAAGGTCGGCGGCTCAGGGATTGCCGATGTAAGCTGGAGCAAAACAGACGAAGAGGGCTTTTTTCTTCCGTGGAAAAGAACATCACCACTTCAGACGGGGCGTTATGCGCTGGCAACCGCAGTGCATGACGGAACTCTTTATGCCATTGGCGGGCTTACCGGAGCAACCCACCTTAACACGGTGGAACGCTCAAAAATTCTAAAGGAGGGTACGCTTTCCAGTTGGGAATACACCACCCCAACCCCCACGGTTGTTGGTGGCGCCAGTGCTGCTGTTATCAATGGCAGGATCTATCTGCTGGGCGGTGGCGATGGGCGAGCCTATCTGCGCGATGTCTTTTATGCCGGTTTTAATGAAAATGGCGACATTGGATATTGGGGTACGGCCGCAGATGTGGCACGACATAAAGCAGCCAGCGACCTGCGCGAGCAACATAAACCGCCATTGCCACATGAGGGGGTTATTCTTCAGCACTTCAGGCAGAAGCTCTACAGCTACCTGCAGGTACGCGAAGATAATAACAATGTAATATGGCTGGCAGCACCGGCAAAGGAGCTGAAAGTGGGGGATCGCATCAGCTATCCCAATGGCACGCTAATGAGAAATTTTTACAGCAAAGGGTTACAGCGCAGATTTCCTTTCGTTCTGTTTATCTCTGAAACGAGAAATATCACCAGGTGATCCAGCTCTAGCCGGATGCCGATCTTCTCGCCTATTTTATGATCATGGTGGCTGGGGGCAAGACAGAGCACATCCGTGCGGCAGGAGAGGCGCAATGTGTACATATATTCAGCACCGCGAAAGGCCTTTTGGATTACGCAACCAAAAGTATCGCTATGGTCGTCATGAATAATATCGTCCGGCCGAACCAGAAGATCGACCTCTGTGCCAGCCGGAAAAGACTGGGAAAAATCACCACAAACCTCACCAAGTTCAGTCTGTAGCCTGCCTGCCTCAAGCACTGTGCCTTTGACCAGTACACCCTGCCCGATAAAGTCGGCAACCTCCCTGGAGTTTGGACAGTGGTAAAGATTGTAGGGGCTGTCCCACTGTAGCAGGCGGCCGCCACTGATAACGCCAATGCTGTCGGCCATGGCAAAGGCCTCATGCTGATCATGGGTGACCAGCATGGCAGTGATGCCATCTTCACGCAATATTTCACCCACCTCTCTGGCCAACTGTTCTCGCCGTTCAGCATCCTGGCTGCTGAACGGCTCGTCGAGCAGCAGCAGATCGGGGCGGGGAGCCATGGCGCGAGCCAGTGCAATGCGCTGCTGCTGCCCACCGGAGAGTTGATGTGGATGTTGCTTGATCAGGTGTGGCAGTCCAACCAGCTCCAGCAGGATTTGGGTGCGCTGGCGGATCTCCTCTTTGCTGCAACGGCGCATGCCAAAGGCGATATTTTGGCCAACGGTCAGATGGGGGAAAAGCGCCAGATCCTGAAACACCATGCCCACGTTTCGCTGCTCTGGTGGCAGCATGATCTGTCGGCTGGCGACCGGCTTGCCGTGCAGCAGTATCTCACCCGATGCAGGCTGCTCAAAACCTGCAATAGCCCTGAGCAGGGTGGTTTTTCCGCAGCCGCTGTGTCCCAGCAGGCAGCCGATCTCTCCCGGCTCCAACTCCAGGCTGATATCGTTTACGATGCTTTGACCACCAAGCCGGACAGAAACCTTGTTAAGTTGCAGTTGTGCTGTCATCAGGATTGACCGGCTCGTGAGTGGGCAATGGTTCGGCTGAGCAGAATCACAGGGATAATGCTCACGCACACAATCGCAATGGCGGCTGTTGAGGAGTCGGCAAGACGTTCGTCAGAGGCCAGCTCAAAGGCGCGCACCGCCAGTGTATTGAAGTTGAATGGCCGCAGCACCAGGGTGGCGGGCAGCTCTTTCAATACATCGACAAAGACGATAATCAACGCTGTCAGCAGGCTGCCTTTCATGATGGGCAGATGCACATGGCGCAGTATCTCAAGGCCGCCATATCCCATCGTTTTGGCAGATTCATCCAGCGAAGGCCTGATCTTGGCCAGGCCTGACTCTATGGTATTGAGTGACACAGTAAAGAACCTCACCATATAGGCAAACAGCAGGATAAAAACTGTTCCACTGAATATAAGGCCAGTACTGATGCTGAAATGCTCCAGCATCCAGCCATCAACGCTGTTGTCCAGCGCGCCAAACGGGATGAGTACACCGATGGCAATAACGGTGCCGGGAATGGCGTACCCCATGGCAGAGAGCCGCACCAGAAAACGGGAGAGCGGCGTGGCATGATTGCGGTTGCCGTAACCCAGTATCAGTGCCGGGATCAGTGTCAGCACAGCAGCTGCACCAGCCAGCAGAAAACTGTTCATCATCAGTTCATAGAAATCTTCATTGACCATCTCAGTAAAGGTCATGACCGCCCATTGGGCCAACTGCCCAACAGGCAGCAGGAAGCCAAAAAAGAGCGGCAACAGGCAGGCGAGCGCAGCCATCCAGCCCATCAGGGGGGGCAACTTGATATTAGGCAGGGTTTGATAACGATTGGTGGCGTGATGGAAACGCGCCTGCCGGCGTGACCAGCGCTCCAACAGGATCAGGACAAAGACAAAGGTCATCAACAGGCCAGAGAGCTGGGCAGCTGCCACGCTGTCATCCAGCCCGAACCAGGTGCGAAAGATGCCGGTGGTGAAGGTGCTGATGCCAAAATATTGTACGGTGCCATAGTCTGCCAGCGTCTCCATCAGGGCGAGTGAAAGCCCGGTAACGATTGCCGGGCGTGCCAGCGGCAGGGCGACAAAAAAGAAGCTGCGCCAGGGGCCGCAGCCCAGGGTGCGGCTGGCCTCCAGCGCACAGACGGATTGATCCAGAAATGCCGAGCGCGCCAGCAGGTAGACATAGGGGTAGAGCACCAGTGACAACATGCTGATAGCACCACCCAGTGAACGGATCTCTGGAAACCAGTATTCGCCGTAGCGCAGATTGAAGTGCTCCCGGATCCACTCCTGCACCGGGCCGGCCACCTCAAACATGCCGGTATAGGTAAAGGCAATGATATAGGCAGGCATGGCCAGAGGCAGCAACAGTGCCCAGACAAAGAGCGGCCGGCCGGGAAAGCTGTACATGCTGGTGAGCCAGGCAGTGCAGATGCCGATGCTGCCCGCCCCCACTGCAACCCCCAGCATCAACAGCAGCGAGTTGGTGACATAATCGGCCAGAACCGTATCCACCAGATGCTGCCAGGTGTCACCGCTGGGGTAAAAGAGAAAACCCAGAACCGTCAGAATAGGTGTTGCAATGATCAGTGCAACAAAGGCAGCACTCAGCGTCCAGCCAGAGGGGCGGCGGAATGCAAAACGAAGCGGCGCCAGTGGGGCCGAATGGTCTGTGGTTAACTGTTGCATGGCGTTAGATTGTAAACGCACCCAGGCGCAGAGAGAACATATTCCCCCTGCGCCTGGGTGCGATGCTGTAGCGGCAGGCTACTTCCAGCCAGCCCGGTCAAACACCTTTACCGCATCGGCATTATATCTACCCAGCTCACCTACATTAAGGCCATCCTGTTTAAAGGGGTAGCCCCAGGCCATCACAATATCGCTGACGGGAATCCCCGCCTTGACAGGATATTCATGATTCACCTTGGCATACCACAGCTGCGCCTCATCACTTACCAAAAACTCCAGTAGCCTGATTGCATTCTCTCTATGCTTCGCACCTTTAATGATGCCGGCGCCACTGATGTTGATGTGGGCGCCGCGTCCGCCCTGATTGGGGAAGAAGATAGAGACCTGCGAGGCGGCCTTTTTCTGGCGCTCATCCTTTTCCAGCATCACCCCCATATAATAGGTGTTGATGATGGCAATATCGCAGATGCCGACAGCCACCGCCATGACCTGGGCACGATCATTGCCCTTTGGCGGCCGGGCCATATTGGCCACAACCCCTTTGGCCCACTCTTCTGCCTGCTCTGCCCCATTGTGACGAATAAGCGATGCAAGCAGTGATTGATTATAGATATTGCTGGATGAACGGATGCAGAGCCGCCCCTTCCACTTTGGATCAGCCAGATCCTCATAGGTTGACAGCTCAGATGCCTTGACCCGCTTTTTGCTATAGGCCATGACTCGCGAGCGGATAGAGAGCGCATACCAGCGGTCATTGGGGTCTCGCAGGTTGCGTGGCACAGCTGCCTTCAGGAGAGCGCTGTCAACAGGCTGCAGCAGACCCGCAGCCGTAGCAGCATGCAGATTACCCGCATCGGTTGTCAGCAGCATATCAGCAGGCGTGTTACGCCCCTCACTTTGCAGCCGCTTCAGCAGGGTTTTTGCCTTGCCGGTAAGCAGATTCACCTTGATCCCGGTCTGCTGGGTAAACCTCTCCAGCAATGGCTTGATAAGCGCCTCCTTGCGGGCAGAGTAGACATTAACCTCTTCCGCTGCCAGCACAGGAGCCGACAGCAGGGTCAGTGCCAGTGCCGGGACTAATAGTTTTATCCAATCATTCATAGAGCAATTTCCAGAAAATAACCTTGATGGACACCGATTATAAAGCAACTGCATACAGATGTAAACGCGAATCGTTCGCATTTAATACATGCGGCCGGGTGATAGATCCGCAAATGCACCCTGTATGTCGCGCAGGATGGAGTGCCGCCCCTTACGCACAGAAGGGTATCAAAAAGTGAACTAATGTGAGATGTTGCCTGCTTTACACCTGCATCCGCCCTGAAGGCATGGGCCCAGGCTTCACCTGTGGAAGCTAAAATCAGGGGGTGTTCTCAATCACCGTTCGTGGCGAGATTCTGGCCCTTTTTCATGCTGGCGGCGTTGCGGTTCGTTGCAATAGAGTAACTATTACGCCTCACCGCACCTCGCCTAAAGCGCCTACTGTTGGTGCCAGCACAAAAAATGCCTCAGAATCACGCTCACTCAGGTAGTTGAGAACACCCCCTAATCTCCTGGCCTCTCTGTAGCTGGCAAATATGCTTTTGGGAAAGCCATTCGCACCACCCCTGGAATTTGACCTGCCCAGAGCAGTTGAGGCCTGTTGCTCTGGCCAGGCCAGATAGCCTCCAAACCACCCATGATTAAGCACTACGTTCCTTTATTTCAGGAAATGTGAGCAATATAACCCTATAATCTATAACCAGAAGAGATTCTTGCAAAACCGCCTCTATGGCAGATAAAAATCAATGGCTTATACTGACCGCACCCCAATAAGCCATGAGCGTTTTGCATTTTGTAAAAGGCTCAGAAGCAATAAATCAACGCCGCCTGCCCATAGCTTCAGATGGGCTTTATTGTTGTATACCACAGCTGGTTTATATGCATAGCGCAACTAAAAATCATAAAGGCACCATTAAGCTGAAAGCCCAGGTGCTTATCCCTTTTTCCCTTGCCTGCATATTCCTGTTTGCAGTGTCACTGCTAGGCATATACCAGGAAGAAAAAAAGCACCGCAATGCTGATTTCCAGGACAATATTGCTGCCATTAAAGGGAGCTACGCCAGCCTGGTCCGCAGCAGCGTGAACAAGCTCTCGCTGGCGCTCCCCGGCATCCTTGAAAACAAAGAGGTGCTGGATGCTTTGCATGAAAAGGATAGAGACAAATTATTGACCATAATGCAGCCTGTTTTTGAGCAGCTACGCAACAACCACCACATTACCCACCTCTACTTTTACGACAATCAGCGAAAGACTATTCTGCGGGTACATCAGCCGGAGCAGTACGGAGATACCATTGAGCGCTCCAGTGCTATACAGGCAGAGAAGAGCGGACAACTGGCGTCAGGAATTGAACTGGGATTGATGGGCTCATTGACTGTGCGAGTGGTCATGCCGTTATGGGATGGCGCCAAACGGATTGGTTACATCGAGCTGGGCGAAGAGATAGGAAGGAAGACCCGTGAGCTTGCATCAACATTCAAAACCACACTCGTGCTGCTGGTATCGAAAGATTTTTTGAGCCGAAAGGGATGGGAATCTGGCATGCGCATGATGAACCGGGCAGCCAACTGGGATCAATTTGAACACTCGGTTATCTCACTGGTGGCGCCGCGCAGCTTCCCTGCCGACAAACTAAATGCCCTTACACTTCCACATCTTCCCGATACCGGCTTGATAATGGAACTGGACATTGACAACCGCCTCTACCAGGCGGCATCTATCCCTGTTATTGATGTGGAAAACAGACATATTGGCAACCTGCTGGTACTCAAGGATTACACCTCCCGCGCTTATGGCGTGCATAACACGATAATCTTTATCTCCGCCATTGCTTTCACCACTGGGCTGATCCTGCTGGTGATGTTCTATTTCATACTTAATCAGGCCGAAAAACAGCTGGCAGATCGGCAACAAAAGATAATTGCAGCAACCCAGGCCAGACTGGAGATACAGAAGGCATACACATCAGAGATAGAACACCAATCCCTGCATGATGCCTTAACAGGGCTGCCGAATCGCAAAAATCTTGATATACAACTGAGCAAGCTCATTCAGGATGCCAAAAAGAGCAAGCAGGGCTATGTATTGATGCTGATGGACGTCGACCGGATGCAAGAGATCAATGACACCCTGGGACACGATGTTGGCGACCGTGTATTGCAGGAGGTTGGACAGCGACTGCACAACGGAATGACAGATGCCGCCATTGTCGCCAGCCTGGGAGGCAATGAGTTTGCAGTACTGCTTCCGGCGCCACCTCCCGAACTAATGGGGATCTCGGTTAAACGGATAAAACAGCTTTTCAGCGTCCCAGTTACCGTGGATGGTATTGCACTGCCCGTCGAGGTAACTACGGGCGTTGCCAAGTTTCCCGAACATGGAGATATATCACTGCTCCTCATTCGCTGCGCAGATGTGGCCATGCGCCAGGCCAAGGCGCTCAATAAGCAGTGCGAGCTGTATGACAGCAGCATGGACAACTACAGTGTGCACCGGTTGACCCTGGTGGGCGAGCTGCGCCAGGCCATTGATGCAGGTGAACTGATGGTCTACTACCAGCCCCAGATCAATAGCAAAACGGGGCGGCTTGAAGGTGTTGAAGCACTCGCCCGCTGGCACCACCCAGGACACGGATTCATCGGGCCGGAAGAGTTCATCCCGCTTGCAGAGAGGACCGGATTGATTGGCCCTTTGACACAGTGGGTCATGCAAGAGGCATTGAACCAGTGTGCAGTATGGATGCAGGGGGGGCTGGATATCAAAATATCGATAAACATATCAGCCCATAA
>Ga0256832_1003161_pt1 | contig 11211 bp, 8 predicted proteins | sample 134614metaG_FD_190534 | JGI IMG/M metagenome (GOLD analysis project Ga0256832, IMG submission 190534) | Hydrothermal vent microbial communities from Lau Basin, Pacific Ocean - 134-614 | ecosystem: Environmental > Aquatic > Marine > Hydrothermal vents | place: Pacific Ocean: Lau Basin | collected...
GGCGAGCAGCAATCCAGCGCCTCGTCATCCCGCGCACCGGTACGGATTTTTACGACGGTTTCCACCGGGGAGACATAAATCATACCGTCACCCTTCCTGCCGGTGTAGCCTGTCTTCCGAATGGTTTCCACCACCCGCTCGACATTCTCGGCTTTGCATACGATTTCCACCTTGGCCAGGTCAGCATATTTTTTTACAATCTTGATCGAATATTTCGATTCATGGGGGTCGGCCATATGCTGTCCGATACCCATTACATCCAAAAGCGTGATATCGGAAACACCCAACTCCTCGAGGGCATCCAACACCTCTTCAGCTTTTTGAGCGCGTATAAAGGCTTTTACTTCTTTCATTGTTCCCTCCTGTTAGATTGAACTTTTAAAATAAAAGGCCGGTCGGTAAACCGGCCTTGGAGACGCTTATTCGGCAGAGTCAGCGGATGAATTTCCCTCCTCGTCGTCTGCAACGACCTCAGCCGCCAATCTCTTAACCTCGCGTCCTTTCCATAATTCATATATTGCCGGGATAACGATCAGCGTCAGAATGGTTGATGTCACCATACCACCGATCATGGGCGCGGCAATCCGCTTCATAACCTGAGAACCGGTCCCGGTACCCCACATGATGGGAATCAATCCGGCCATAATGGCCAATACTGTCATCATTTTCGGGCGTACACGGTTTACCGCCCCTTCGATAATGGCATGGTACAGGTCATTCATATTGCGCATCTTGCCCTTGTTTTTCATATCCTTGTAGGCCTGATCCAGATAGATAAGCATGATAACACCGGTTTCCGCGGCCACGCCGGCCAGGGCAATGAATCCCACACCCACCGCTACACTGAAGTTGTAGTCCAGTATATACAGGTACCAGATACCCCCTACCAGTGAGAACGGGAGTGAAAGCATTACGATTACACTTTCCTGAATATTTTTAAAGTTGAAGTAGAGCAACAGGAAGATGATAACCAGGGTGATGGGGATCACCAGTTGCAGCCGCTTCTGGGCCCGCTCCATATACTCATACTGACCGGACCATACCAGGCTGTATCCTTCCGGAAACTTCACCTTTTCTTCCACCAGCTTACGGGCATTTTGTACATAGGTCCCCACGTCAATACCGCGGATATCCACATACAACCAGGCGGTGGTACGGGCATTCTCGCTCTTTATCACCGGCGGGCCCTTTTTAATTTCAACATCAGCCACATAGCTGAGAGGAATCTGTACCCCGGTAGGCGTTGGGATCAGTACACGCTTCAGGGCCTCTATGTTATCGCGCAACTCGCGGCTATAGCGAACATTGACCGGATAACGTTCCAGCCCTTCAACCGTGTAGGTAACATTCATACCCCCGATGGCGGCCATGATCACTTCCTGCACCGCCCCCACGGTCAAACCGTAACGGGCCGCTTCCTGCCTGTTTATGTTCAGATCAAAATAGTTGCCACCCACCGCCTTGTCGGCAAAAACGCTCAGGGTGCCATCCACCTCCTTTATAACGGCGGAGATTTCTTCCCCCAGATCCGAAAGGGTTTGCAAATCGGAACCCATGATTTTGATACCGATCGGTGTTTTAATGCCTGTCGAAAGCATATCGATACGCGTCTTGATCGGCATGGTCCAGGCGTTGGTCAGTCCCGGAAATTTAATGGCATTATCCATCTCTTCAATGAGCTTTTCCACCGTCATACCGGGGCGCCACTGGTCTTTCGGCGCCAGCATAATGGTTGTCTCAATCATCGATAGCGGAGCCGGATCGGTCGCCGTTTCGGCACGGCCGATCTTACCAAACACATGGTGCACCTCGGGAAAGGATTTTATGATCTTATCCGTTTGCTGCAATATCTCCTTGGCCTTGGTAATACTGATACCCGGGTCCGTCGTCGGCATATAAAGCAGATCACCCTCATCAAGCGGAGGCATGAATTCCGAGCCGATGTGCTCCACGGGATAGATGGAGATGATCAGCACGACAACGGCGGCGATGATCGTGCTCCACTTAAAGCGCAGCACAAGATTGATAACCGGCCTGTAAGCTTTGATCAAAAAGCGGTTGATGGGGTTTTTCTCCTCCGGCATGATTTTACCGCGAATCAGATAGCCCATAAATACCGGCACCACGGTCAGGGCCAGCAGGGCGGCGGCGGCCATGGAGTATGTTTTGGTAAAAGCCAGCGGCTTAAACAGGCGGCCTTCCTGGGCCTGCAGGGTAAACACCGGCAAAAAGGAGAGGGTAATAATCAAAAGGGAATAGAAAAGGGCCGGCCCCACCTCCTTGGAGGAGTCCAGAATAATTTGCCAGTGATCCTTCTTCCCTCCGTCATGCTCGATGTGCTTATGGGCGTTCTCTATCATTACAATGGCCGCATCGACCATGGCTCCTATGGCTATGGCAATGCCGCTCAGGGACATAATATTGGCATTCAGTCCCTGCCATTTCATAACCAGGAAGGCCATCAAAATACCAAGGGGCAGGGTCAGGATAGCCACAAAAGCGCTGCGAAAGTGCATCAGAAAGATTATGGTCACCAGAGCTACAACAAGGCTTTCTTCCAGCAGCTTATCCACCAGGTTGTCTATGGCGCGCTCAATCAGGGCGGAGCGGTCATAGGCGGTTTTTATGGTCACTCCTTCCGGCAGCCCTTTTTCCAGGTCTTTCAGCTTTTCCTTTACCAGTTCGATCGTTTTAAGGGCATTTTCACCAAAGCGCATAATTACAATGCCGCCGACCACTTCCCCCTCACCGTTCAGTTCAGCCACACCACGCCGCAATTCCGGCCCGATATGCACATTGGCCACTTGTTGAATGGTAATAGGCGTACCGTCCTTATCCACGCCAATGGGGATGCTCTCTATATCCTGGATCGATTGGATATAACCCAGGCCGCGCACCATAAACTCGGTTTCACCCAGTTCCACCAGTTTTCCACCCACATCGTTGTTACTCTTTTGAATGGCCATGCGTACTTTTTGAATGGGAATATTGTAGGCCACCAGCTTGTTGGGATCCACCTCTACCTGGTATTGTTTCACATAGCCGCCGATACTGGCCACCTCGGAAACACCGGGAACACTGGTCAATTCATAACGCAGATACCAGTCCTGCATGGAACGCAGTTGCTGCAGGTCATATTCATCGCCGCCATCCAGAGTATATTCATAGACCCAGCCCACACCGGTGGCGTCCGGTCCCAGCGATGGGGTAACACCCTGGGGCAACTTGCTGGAAACATAATTGAGATATTCCAAAACACGGCTGCGCGCCCAGTACATATCGGTGCCATCTTCAAAAATGATATATACAAACGAAAGGCCGAAAAAGGAGTAGCCGCGCACAACCTTGGCAAAAGGTACGGCCAGCATGGCACTGGTTAAGGGATAGGTAACCTGATCTTCCACTACCTGCGGCGCCTGCCCCGGATATTCGGTAAAAACAATAACCTGCACATCACTCAAATCCGGAATCGCGTCCACCGGTGTTTCCAGAACGGCATAGATACCTCCCAGGGTAACAAAGGCCGTAAAGATAAGCACCAGAAAGCGATTCTTTATCGAGGCTTCTATAAGTTTTTCTAACATGAGTCATCTCCATAGGGGTTTTCACTTTCTGAAAACCCATTACATTTTGAGTTCAATATTGTTATTCGGTTCACTGACAATAAGTCTGTTTCACACAAGAGCATCAATGATCACCATGATCATCCTTCTCCATATTTCCCTTGCCGCTCATATCCATGCCGTCACCACATTTCATATCGCCCTCACTACTTTTCTCATGATCATCCATATCACGGGACATTTTCTTTTTGCCTTCCATATCCATACCGTCGCCGCATTTCATCTCGCCGCCGGCATCCTGATCATGCTTCTCCATCTTTTCATCCTGAGCGGGAGCCGCTGTTTTTACCGCTCCGCCTTTTTCCTTTTTAATGCTTTTTCCGGCGGATTTGGCGGCCAGCATTTTCTGTATCGCCTCCTGCAGCCTGCTTTCGCTATCGAGCAGGAATTGTGCGGAGACGACAATCTTTTCACCTTCAAAAATTCCGGAGATGATACGTACTTTGCCGTCCTCGCTCTCTTCGCCCAGGATCACATCACGCGGTTCAAAGCGGCCCTTATCCCGGTTAATGAAAACCAGATTACGCTGCCCGGAACGGATCACCGCTTCGCTGGGCACCACCAGGGCATTATGTATGGGAGGGGTTTGGATATTGATATTGGCATACATACCCGGCTTTAACTGGATACCGGGGTTGTTGAATTCCAGACGTACCTTGATATCACGCGCCTTCTCATCCAGATAAGGATAAATATAGGTGACATGTCCCTCAAAGGTTTTTCCCGGCAGATAGGAAAGCTCCATCTCCGCCGGTGACCCCACCTTGACCCAGGGGGCCTCATTGTCATAAATACTGACATCCACCCATACGGTTGAGAGATCAGCGATGTGATACAGGGTCATACCGGCTTTTACATACTGTCCTTCATCGGCATTTTTCTTGATTATTACGCCGCTGTGCGGAGCCTCCAGGGCCAGGGTCTTACGCACCTTGCCGCTTTGCTCCAGTTCACGGATGGCCGATTCGGGAATATCCCAATACTCCAGCCGCTGGCGGGAGGCTTTCACCAAAGACTCGGCCCCGTCGCGGATGGAGGAAAACTTACTATCGCCAACCTGTTGCTTGTTTTTCAAAGCCAACAGATATTCCTGTTGGGTGGTTACCAGCTCGGGAGAATAAATTTCCAAAAGTTCCTGTCCTTTTTTGACTTCCTCGCCGGTATAATTGACGATTAAATCTTCTATCCAGCCCGAAATCCTGGTAGACACGGCATAGATATTTTCTTCATTATAACCGATCTTACCCACCGTTCTGATCACCCGGCTAAAGTCACGTCTTTCAACGAAAGCCATGCGCACGCCCATGTTTTGCACAGTGGTGGGGTCTATTTTTATGGAGCTTCCGGAAGAGACCTCGTCATCGTATACCGGTACCAGATCCATACCCATCTTTGATTTTCCGGGTTTATCATAAATCTCGGTGGGATTCATCGGCGCTTGCCAGTAAAGGATTTTACGCTCTCCCTTGGGCTTGTTGCTTTCTTCCGCCCGGTCCTGGGAACCGCTGTTTTTAACCGGTACCAGATTCATACCGCATTTGGGGCATTGGCCCGGCTCATCAACGATTACTTCCGGGTGCATACCGCATGTCCACAACTGGTTTTCATCATGTTCATGTTCCACGTTTGCTTTTTCATCCGTCGCCGGTTTTTCATCGGAACTGCATGAGACAAACAGAAGGGGTAAAAGAGCTGCGCCTCCTATCAGTAATCGTTTGATCCATTTCCTGTTCATTACTACCTCCGTTACATTTACATTTGTTTTCTTATTCATTGTTAATTTCCACTGGCGGACAATATGTCGCCTGTCAGGTATTCCAGTTCCGCCACATTTTTATTGTAATCGCTCAGAATGCGGGCGTATTCCAGTTCCAGATTGAACAGGGTCATCTGATTATTGACCAGTGTTAAAAAGTCTACCTTATCGGTCTGATAACCGATCATGGCCGATTGCAGCGCCTGGGTGGCCTGCGGAATGATACCGGACTCATATAAGTCCACGCGCTCATCCAGTTTTAAATGCTCACTGATGGCATTATCCAGCGCGGAGAATGTCTGTAGCTTCACATTTTGATAGCGCTCTTCCACCGATTGTTTTAACAACGTGGTTTCTTCCACCCGTTTACGCTGCTTGCGCCAAAAATAGAGGGGGATATTCAGGGTCACCCCGGCGGACAGGAAGTCCACGCCGCCCATGCCCGATTGCAACACATCGCGCTGACTGTAAGCGGCAAAAACCGAAAAGTCCGGCCAATATTGTTTCTCCGCCAGGGATATTTTTTCCCGGCTTTGATCAATGCGCGATTCCCAGGCCTTAAAAAGGGGTTTGTTATTTAAAATAAGCTGCTCCAGATCATCACGGTTCAGGCTGAAGGGCTTGTAAACCAGCGGACTTGTTTTGGCCAGCGGCTGATCAATCGGCCGGTTAAGCAGCGCGTTCATACGAGACTCCACCTCTTCGCGCTTCTGACGCAGGTCGATCAGCTTGTCTTCCATTTTGGAGAGTTCCACCTGTGCCTTCAGCACATCCTGCTGCAATCCCCGCCCCACGGCATATTTTTGCTCGGCGATGGCCACAAATTCGGTTAACAGCTTACGGTTCTTCTCCGTGGTTCTTATGGCCTCATCTACAAAGTAAAGCTTGTAGTAGGTTACCTTAATATTACGTATCAATTGCCATCTTAACTCCTCCCAGTTGGCCTGGGAAACATTGGCCCCTTTGCGGGCAATGTTCTCTTTTAGGGAAAGCTTTCCCGGAAAGGGGAAAGTCTGCTTTACAGCCAGTTGTTTCCCGGTCATGGGCTCCTGGTCAAACACAAAGTTGTCAACCGGTAAATTCAGAACATTCAAACTGACCATCGGGTCAGGCAGGGAACCGGCCTGAGGCACCCGGGCCTCATCCGCGCGGGACTTTGTATAAAAGGCTTTCACCTGCGGGTTATTTTCTAATCCTTCTTCGATCAGGTTTTCCAGAACCAGCACATTTTTAGTTTCTTGTCCTACACCGATTCCGACACATATCAACAAGAAGAACAACCATTGTCTTCGCATTAATTCAATCCTCCGCTTATAACGTTTTTACTCTGTTTTTTGAATTTACTTTTACATTTCTTCTTACATAAAAAAGGGCGCCGACAACCATAAGCAGGCTGGCCCACCATAAAAAGGCGTATCCCCGGATATAACTATCCAGCAGGTGGTGGGCGGAAGTTCCGGGAAGATGACTGTGCGATGCGCTCTCATCCTCCAGAACCGGCTCATCCGCGTTGAATACGCGATGATAGATGCAGGTATAGTTTTCACTGAGGGGAAAAGGAAAGAAAAACAGACCTCCCAGAATCCCTGTCAGCAAAACCACTATGGCAAAACGTCGTGTGTTCATATTTTTTCCGGCTTACTTCTTTCGTATGCCCCCTCTTTATGTCAATTGCTGTGCCAAGAATTTCAGGGAACGGAGCCTGAAGGGAGAATTCATTATAACATGCTGTTTTATAAGCACTTAAAGAATATCATTCTTATCGGGGGCATTGAATGAAAATATGACGTCCGCTGAAGAAAGGATGATATGTAGAATATTCTACAAGTTATTGAAGAATTGTATACAACCCGGCCGCCATCTCACGGCAGAAGTGTTGACCGGAGCAGGGGAAGGCCGGGAAGGAAGAAATGCGCTTAATCCAGACCCAGTTTTTTTAAACGGTACAACAGGACATGTCTCGGAATTTGCAACATCCGCGCCGCCTGGGACTGATTGCCGGAGCTCCTTTCCAGCACCTCCTTTATGACCAGACGTTCGATGGCATCCAGCGATATGCCTTCCTCCGGTATTTTGATGGAGAAGGTGGAGGGGTCATGACCTTCCAGTTGAATATATTCGGGTAAATCGGCCATGGTGATCGTATTGTCCGTGGCCAGGGTCACCATGCGCTCGATGATATTTTCCAACTCCCGCACATTACCGGGCCAGTCATAAAGCTGAAGCGCCTTGATAACTTCCGGAGATATGGAATAAGCAACATCGCCATAATTCTTTTTAAGAAAAAAATCGATCAAAAAGGGAATATCCTCTTTCCGGTCGCGCAGGGCCGGCAGGTTTATGGGCACTACACTCAGCCGGTAATATAAATCTTCCCTGAACTTTTTTTGCTTTACCAAATCCATCAGATTTTGATTGGTGGCGGCAATGACCCGCACATCCACATGGATGGGTTTGCTGCCCCCGACACGGTCAAACTCATGTTCCTGCAACACCCGCAGCAGTTTGGCCTGCAACTCCTCGTGTAAGTCTCCGATCTCATCCAGGAAAATGGTGCCCCCGTCGGCCTGTTCAAACTTTCCGGCCCGGTCTTTTACGGCCCCGGTAAAGGCCCCTTTTACATGGCCGAACAATTCGCTCTCCAGCAAATTATTGGGGATGGAGGGACAGTTTACGGTAACCAGCGGCTTGTCTTTGCGCGGACTGTTATAGTGGATGGCCCGGGCAATCAGTTCCTTGCCGGTACCGCTTTCTCCCAAAATCAAAACCGTGGCGTTGCTGGCGGCCACCTTTTGGGTAATACGCAACACATTTTGCATCGGCCCGCTATTGGCCACCATGTTATCAAAACGGAATTTATCGGTCAGCTCCGTTTTCAGTTCTATGTTTTCCGATTGCAAACTGCGCAAACGCACCGCCTTTTCAATGGTAAACAAGAGCTGCTCCTGACCAAAAGGCTTGGAGATATAATCGTCGGCACCCAGCCGGCAAGCCTCTATGGCATTATCCACACTGCCATAGGCCGTAATCATAATTATTACCGTTTGCGTGCTTATACGGCGCACTTCCTTTAAAACATCTATTCCGGAAACATCCGGCATCTGGATATCGGTAATTACGATATCATGGCGGCCCTTTTTGAATTGGGCGATACCATCGCTGCCGTTGGCGCACTGATCCACTTTATAGCCGTTTTTTTCCAATTGATAGCCGATGACTTTATTCAGATTAAAATCATCATCAATAAGAAGTACTCTCATACAAACCTCTGTAGTATAGGCCCGCTATTCCTTACCGGGCGGTGTAAACGCTGTAAACACTCCTGCAGGCTTGTTACCCTGCCGGCTCTGTTTCTTCCAGGGGAATGGCTACACGAAACCGGGTTCCCACACCCGGTTTGCTCTCAACCGAAATATCCCATTTGTTTTCATCGGTAATACGCTTAACAATGGCCAGCCCCAGGCCGGTGCCCTGACTTTTGGTGGTATAAAACGTATTGAATATTTTATCGATCTCCTCTTTGGATATCCCTCTTCCCTGATCCGTGATCGTCAGATAAACCCTGGCAGCCGGAGCTTCCTGCCGGCGTATATCCACCTCGATCTCCCCCCCGTCCGGCATGGCCTGAATGGCATTAAGCAAAACATTCATAACCACCTGCCATAACTGATTGGGGTTGCCCCGGAGGATGATATCTTCCGCGGGAAGATTCGATTTCAGCCGGATCTGACTTTTCCGGGTCTGGGCGCCGATCATCAGCAGAATATTGCGTATGGTTTCCACCAGGTTATAGGAGGAAAGTTGTTGCGATTTCTTCTGGGAAAAGCTCAGGTAGGTCTCCACCACCCGGTTCAGCCTTTCCGTTTCCTGAATAAGGATGTCAAAAAACTCCAGCTTTTTCACCTCCGCGGGCACGGCATCGCGGATGATTTCAACGGCTCCGCGAATGGCCCCCAGCGGATTGCGCACCTCATGGGCCAGGCTGGCGGTCAGTTCTCCGACAATGGCCAGGCGATCCGCCGCCCGCAGTTGTTGTTCCATATCCGATATTTGCGCCGATTGTGCCTTAACCTGTTCCAGCGTCTTTCGTAACTGCTCCGCGGCCTGTTGATAGCGCCGCTTTTCCTCCTTCTCCCCCTGCGCCTTCAATCCCGTAAGGTAGCCGACCAGATTGAACAACACAATCTGTATAAAGCGCATTAAATTTATCTCCACCAGACCGCCCCATTGAAACATGATATGCGGCAGGTAAATCATGCTCACCACCAGGGCGGCCCCCAAACCGCCGCGTACTCCGTATTGAAAAGCGGATATGAGGATGGGAATAAAATAGGCCTGCATGTAAACAAGATGGTACTGCCAGTTCATGGTCGGCGTGTTATAATGCAACCAGGAAATCAGCACAATAAAAACGATGATTAACACCGGCCAGAGATATTTTTCTTTTATATAATCAACCACGGTCAAGCCATCCTTTGGGGTTCGGAGTATGCTGCAGGGCTATATTACGAAGAATGGGGCATTAAAAAAATATCAGCCCAAAAGTAAAATGCGGCCCCTTATCCGTAATGGGGATTCACTTCTTAAAATGGTATTCCCGCTCCACCCGGCAGATGCGCACGGAAAAGGAAGCGTACCACTGTTCCCGCCCCCGTTGACGCGCCGTCCGGTGTTCGGCATCCTTTTTCCAGGCTTCAATGGCTTCCAGACTCTCCCAGTAGGAAACGGTAATCCCCAAACCGTCACGCGCCGACTCAACGCCCAGAAACCCCGGCTGCGCCCACACCCGTTCCAGCATTTTCCGCGAGGTTTCGGCATAGCCTTCCAGGTCATCGGTTTGCCGGGAGGTAAAGATCACCGCATAATAAGCCTTTTCGTTGTTCATTTCCTTCTCCTTAAACATCAGCGGCCGCCACAGCCGCAGTTTTTACCAAAACGGCGCAAGCCGCTCCAATACATTTTTTTCTTTATGGGCAGAGAGGGATTCTCCCCGCCGGTTTCAAACCACACCTGCCCCTCCCGGCCCCGCAGAATATGCAGCGGCACGGCGGGTGTATCGCCCTGGGCGATGAGTACGCGGGTCTCTCCGTTTTTATTGCGGGCCACGTCCAAAATCAGTACGGCATGTCCCCTGCCGCCCTTTTTTACGATAAAGTCGCCCGGCCGTATCTCTGCCCTGCTTACCCGCGGGCAGGCAAAATAAAAGGTCTGCGTGCCGCTCAGTTCATAAACGGTGTTCAGGTAGCCGCGCAAGGTATTGCCGGAAGCGGGCGTCTTTCCCGCAAGCACCCTATAACGGCTGCCGGAAAAGAGCGGCCGTTTTCCCTGTTGCCACTCTTTAAACGATAAAGGGGTTCCGCCGGGCAGGGGCCAGACCAACCCGCTGCTTTTTCCGCGTTCCCGGCAATAGCTGCTGTACAGGCGCGCCAGAATATCCATGCACTGCTCCAGCCGCCGCCCCTTTACGGAAAGATCGATGATGGCGGCCAGGGTGGTATCCCCGGCGCTTTTTTGCAGCCGTCCCTGAAAATCATACAGGGCGCTCCCTTCCGGCTTTAGGGGCAGGCGGCGCAGCCAGGCGCCAAAGGAGCTGTCGGGCAAAGACACGCGTTCAAAACCGGGTGGCGGCGCAAAGCGCAGGGCAACCGTAACCGGTGTCTGTTGACCGTACGGGAAAAAAGGAAAAAGGAAGACAAAAGCAAGAAGGGCTCTTTTTTTTAGCATGGCGCAAGATAAGAAAAAATAAGAAACGGCCAAACCGGATTAACCCGCGGCGGAAAGAGCAAGGGGCGCTATCTCCCCGTGAGGGCCGGATTCCGGTTAAACCTCGAA
>Ga0256832_1003162_pt1 | contig 11209 bp, 9 predicted proteins | sample 134614metaG_FD_190534 | JGI IMG/M metagenome (GOLD analysis project Ga0256832, IMG submission 190534) | Hydrothermal vent microbial communities from Lau Basin, Pacific Ocean - 134-614 | ecosystem: Environmental > Aquatic > Marine > Hydrothermal vents | place: Pacific Ocean: Lau Basin | collected...
TCGTCCTGCAGCAGACGCGAACTGCCGGCAGTCTGCTGGTCGATGTTGGAGGCCGCCAGGACCGTCTTCACGGTGGCACCGCCTTCCAGGAAGGCGTCCCAGCGCAGGGTGGCGCTCTGGCGGTCGTATTCGGTGGCGTCGCGCCAGCCGTCGGTGTGGGTCAGGTTGAGATCCAGGCGCACGCCGCCTTCTTCCCAGCCGGTGCCGCCGGTGGCCAGCAGGCGCGCCCAGCCGTGGCCGCCGCCCTCCAGATTCACTTCAGCCTCGGGTGCCTCCGGCGCCGGCCGGGTCATGACATTGATCACCGCCCCGATGGCGTCGCTGCCGTAGAGCGCCGTGCCCGGTCCCTTGAGCACCTCGACCCGGTCCGCCTGGGGCACGTTCACCTCGTAGAGGGCGTTGTGATTGAAGAACCCCGTGGAACGGGTCGGAATGCCGTCCTCCAGGTACAGGTACATGGGCTTGGTGGTGATGGGCTGGCGGATGGCGGTCATATGCCCTTCGCCGTTGGTGACGTTGACGTGCACACCGGGAATGCGCACCAGCAGCTCGCCGGGATGGGCCGGTTTCACCTCATCGATGGTTTTCCCGTCGATGATATCTATCGTGGCCGGAATCTCGGCCAGCACCTCGGCCTCGCGAGTCGCAGTCACGGCGATCTCGGGCGTGGATTCCTCTTCGCCGGGCAGGGCTCCGGCATGGGTCGCGCCCGCACAGAGCATGGGTGGGAGGAGGTACTTCCAGACAGGCTTGTGGCTCATCGACTCTTCCTTTCTTCGTCTTGTTGAACACGAACTCGAATCACGAACGAACAGGCCGCGACGGCCTGCCGATCACCGCCCTTGCAGGGCGAAACGCATCCGGAACCGCACCCGGTACGGCAAGGCCGTCGCTTCCGGTGGCCGCGGCAGGGGCTGGGCCGCCTGCACCGCCTGCCGGGCCGCGTTGCGCAGCAGGCGCGCACCGCCTCTCACCTCCAGTGCACGCACCCTGCCTTCGGCGAGCACTTCGAACGTCACCTCCACCTCGCCTTCCAGGGCGCGGCGGCGCGCGGCGCGCGGATAGAACTTGTGCCGTTCGATGTGCGCCAGCAGCCGTGCGAGATAGCCTGCCTGCGCGCCGGGACCGGCCGGCGACGGCTTTTCGGTGACCGCCACCGCCGCCCGGCTCTCGGCCGGGAGGTGCACCGGGCCGGGCGGCGATGGCGCCGAAAAACCGGTCGACGGCGGCCGCGGCGCTTCCTGCGGCAACGGCCTCGGCTCCGGCGGCGGTTCCGGCCTCATCGGCGGCACCGGTTTCGGCTCCGGTCGCGGTTCCGGCCTCGGAGACGGCGCCGGTTCAAGAGGTGGTTTCGGCCTCGACGGCGCCACCTGCTGCCGTGCCGTCCGGCGCTGCGGCCGGACCTGCGGCGCCTTCGACGGTGCGGGTGCAGGCCGCGCCGCGGGCACCGGTTGCGGCCGTGGCGACGGCAGCCAGCGCACGTCGAAAACCTTGGGGCCGAGTGTCGCTGCGATCGTGCCCGGCCGCTCGAGGAAATCCGCCCAGCGTCCGTACACGGACAGGTGCAGTGCCAGCGAGACGGCCAGCGCACCGGCAAAGATGGCCTTTTCATCCAGGCGCAAAGACGCAACGGCCACAGGGGGATTCCTCTCTTGGGGTCCGGCCGCAGCCGTCCAGCAAAATAAGGGCCAACATTAAAATACTTGTTTTTCAAATTGTTATGAGATTCGAAATCCGGTTCGAGTGTGGCATTTGCCGCACCGGACCGACAAATGCCACACACCGGCCAGGGGTGCCGCGCCCATGGACCTCCGGCACGCCACCAGCCATAATCCAGGAGCACACGTACCCGGAATTGACCCGGATCAAAGGCAACGTCTGGAACCTGGTTATGCTCAGCAGACCGGGTCTGGAAAGAAGGCGGCATGAAGGAACCACTCACAGACCGGTTGGGCCGTAAGATCGAGTACCTGCGCCTGTCGGTGACCGACCGTTGCGATCTGCGCTGCTTCTATTGCCTGCCGAAAGGTTTTCGGGATTTCGAGATCCCGGACCACTGGCTGGACTTCGACGAGATCGAACGGGTGGTGGCCGCCTTCGCACGGCTGGGCACGCACCGGGTGCGGCTGACCGGCGGTGAACCGCTGGTGCGCCGCGGCCTCCCCGACCTGGCTGCCCGGCTGGCGCGGCTTCCCGGCATCGACGACCTGTCGCTTTCCACCAACGCCACCCGGCTCGCCCGCCACGCCCGCACCCTGCGCGAGGCGGGAATATCACGCATCAACGTGAGCCTGGACACCCTGCGACCGGAGCGTTTCCGGGAGATCACGGGCGGGCGGCTCGAAAAGGTGCTCGATGGCCTCATGGCCGCCAGGGATGCCGGCTTCACGCCGATCAAGATCAACATGGTGGTCATGCGCGGCATCAACGACGACGAGGTCGGCGACATGGTCGACTTCTGCATCGAGCATGGCTTCACCCTGCGCTTCATCGAAACCATGCCCATGGGGGAGACGGGCCGTGATGCGAGTGATCGTTATGTCGATCTCGACGAGATCCGCAACCGCCTCGCCCGCCGTTTCGAACTGCTGCCCGGCATGATGCCGGGGGGCGGGCCGGCGCGCTACGTGCAGGTGGCCGGCACGGATCTGCGCATCGGCTTCATCACGCCCATTTCCCGGCACTTCTGCGAGTCCTGCAACCGCGTCCGGCTGTCCGCCGACGGCACCCTCTTCCTGTGCCTCGGCCAGGAACACAGCTATCCGTTGCGCCCCCTGCTGCGCGCCGGCTGCAGCGACGCCGAACTGGAAGCAGCCATCCGCGAGGCCGTGGCGCTGAAGCCGGAACGGCACGAATTCCGCGAGAAACCCGAACAGGTGATCCGGTTCATGTCCATGACCGGCGGCTAGTGAGAACAGCCACGAACCCCACGAAATCCACTAGAAGGGATTATTTCGGCCTTTCCGATTCTCAACGCAGAGGTCGCGGAGGCGCAGAGCACGCAGTGGATTTTCGTGGCTTGTGACTCGACGTCGTCCCGAGCGAGCAGTTTTTTCTCCACGGTCATTCCGGCCAAGCGAGCGTAGCGAGCGCGAGCCGGAATCCGGAAACCACGCCGATCCTGCCGATGTGGCTGGAATTTTCCTGGATTCCGGATCGGCGCTACGCGCCGTCCGGAATGACCGGAAGTGGATCCCGGATAGCCCGCTGCGCGGGCTTCCGGGATGACTGAGGGTGGGCGCTGCGCAGGCTTCTTGCTTCCAGCTTCCAGCTTCCAGCTTCTGAATTCTGAATTCTGGATTCTGGATTCTGGATTCTGGATTCTGGATTCTGAACCCTCACTTCCCCCGACGCGCCACACCGACAAACCCGAGCAGGCCGGAGGCGAACAGCCAGGCAGCGGCCGGAACCGGCACGGGCGCCACATTCACGCCACTGGTGACGGGCGAGATCCCGAAACTGAAGGTATTCAGAAAATCCCCCTCCATGGCAAACCAGGCCGTTCCATTGCTCGTACTGTCGCTGAACAATGCCCCGGTGACGGCAAGGAAGCCATTGAGCATGATGACGTCGCCCACCCTGGCTTCGAAGTTGAACGAGAGATCGCCGGTATCGATGATATCGGACAAGCCCGACGGATTGCCCAGAGCATCGCCGATGCTGTTGCCCTGCGCATCTTCAAAGCTCCAGCTTCCCAGCCCGTAAGCACCCTCGAACTCCCCAAAGGGGGTGACGGTCTGGGTCGCTGCATCCGCCCGAAACGACTTGCCGACCCATGCATCGAAGCCGCCCAGCCATTCGCCCACACCATCCCCTTGCTCACGCTGGATGTTCATGTAGGCGTAGACATCGATGCCACCCTCGACATCACCGGAGGGAGTATCGACGACGAACCAGTCGAAACTTCCATCCACACGCACATCCAATGAAAGCGTAACGGTGTCGCCCGCACTCAGGCCGGAGCCTGGCGCAGCCACGATACGCCGCAGCTGCTCCATCTCGCTTGCGCTCTCGACATAGGTGCCGCTGTCTGGAGCATCCGGTCGAACCACATATATCCAACCCCCGGCCGATCCTCCACTGGCGTCGGCGTAGCCGGCATAATCGGGGGATTGCCCCTGCATCACACCTACCTGACCACCCGAATAGTCCTCGAGGAAGGGGGAATCACCGTTGGGGCCCATGCCTTGATAGCTTGAATAGTCGGCGAAGGCAGCCTGACAGCCAAAACCAAGCGCTCCTCCAACCAGCCATGCGAGTGTCTTTCTGCTTGTTTGCATTCTCTCACCTCGTTCAGGTTTCCTGGCTAGGAGCGCGATTCTGTTGCAGGAAACAAGCCAACGTCCGTACTCGTTGGTTTTCAATCGGTTGCGATGATTCCCGGATGATGCGTAAAAAAGTCTGACAATCCCCTTTTGCGAGACACATCCCGACCTGCCTGTTTTTCATGGTTATTTCGCCCTGCCATGGCACAGGATCAATATGGCCGGTTTCTGTCAGAAGAACCGACGAGCCCCATTCACATTCAACCCGGCATCAGCGAAACAGTGCACTCAGGCGCCGCAGTCGACCGCGGGCGGAGGAGACCGCAACCCCGGTTCATTCCCGCTTTCGGCGACCTGCCACACCGACAAACCCGAGCAGGCCGGAGGCGAACAGCCAGGCAGCGGCCGGAATCGGCACGGGCGCCACGCTCACGCCGCCTGTGACGGGCACGAGCGCAAAGCTCGCCGTGTTCAGGAAGTCGCCTTCAAGGGCGAACCAGGGGGTGCCGTTCCCGTCGGCGCGCAATGCCGCGGAGAGGTCGAAGAAACTCTCGAGCATGACCAGATCGCCCACACTGGCTTCGAAGGTGAACCACAGGTCGCCGGTGTCGATGACATCGGCCAGGCTGGTCGGATCACCGAGATCGCCCGTGGTTTCGTTCTCGAACGAATCATAGAAGGCCCAGTAGCCGTAGTTCTCGTAGAAATCGATGTTCTGATTCGCGTCGACGGTGAAATCCTTGTAGACCTCGGCGGAAAACCCGGCGAGCCAGTCGCCCATGCCACCATCGGGCTTGAGGCAGAAGCCCGATTCGCAGCTGCCGGACGGCGCGGCGGGATTGCGGGTGATGTTCATGTACATGTAGACATCGAAAGAGCCCGCCACATTGCCCTGCGGCGTCTGCAGCGTGGACCAGCCGATGTTGCCGTCCATGCGCACCTGCAGCGCGAGCGTGACCGGATCGCCTGCGCTCAGTCCGGATCCCGGCGCGGCGACGATCCGACGCAGCTGCTCGACCCCGCTCATGCTCTCGACATAGACGCTCTCGCCGGCATTCCCGGGCCGCACCGCGCGCACCCAGCCGCCTTCCCGGCCGCTGCCGGCATCGGCGTACCCTGCATAATCGGGGGAGGTGCCGGGCGCAACGCCCACATACCCCCCCGAATAGTCCTCGACCTGGTAATCGCCGCCGGGCCCGAAGCCTGCGTAGCTCGAATAGTCGGCCAGAGAGGCCTGGCTGCCGAGACCAATGAAACCCGCGACCAGAAAGGCCAGTATCTTTCTGCTTGTCTGCATTGTTCTTCCCCCGTGAGGTCGATTGCCATCATTGAAGTCCAGCGGCGATAAGCAGAAATGATGCCAGAACAATAATTGCTTTAGATTCAACAGGTTGCGTCACCCGCCAATCATGAATGCAAACAATACCGACACCCTCTGCCTTTGACTCCCCTTATGTCCATGTTTTTTCACGCCTTTATTCATCGCGTCGAGGGCAGAAGCGTGACCCGTGCATGTAAGACATTTCGACAGCCCTCAGTCCAGCACCATGCGCAGGCCCACGAACAGAAGAAAGAGCGCGAACAGGCGCCGCAGGCGCTCGCGCGGCAGGCGCACGGCCAGACGCGCGCCGAGCGGCGCGAACAGCACGCCGCCCAGCCCGAGCGCCAGCACTGCAACCGGATCGACAAACCCCGTGCCGCCCGTCTGCGCCTGCCCACGGATCAGGTAGCCTGCCGCCCCCGCCACGGCGATGGGCACGCCACAGGCCGCCGAGGTGCCGACCGCCCGCTCCATCGGAATCCGCGACCAGACCAGCAGGGGCACGGTCAGCGTACCGCCGCCGATGCCCAGCAGCGCGGAAACACCGCCGATGAGCAACCCGGCCAGCGACCAGAATATCCAGCCATGCCCTTCTCTCCCGGAGGCGCTGAAGCGAGGGCCGAAGAACATCTGCGCCGCCACCAGACATTCGAACAGACCGAAGAACCGGCGCAGCCAGTCGGCCTCGAGACGAGCCGCGAGCCCTGCACCGAGAAAGGCGCCGACCGCCAGACCGCTGCCCAGCCGGATCACCAGCCCCCATTCGATCGTCCGCAGTCGATGATGCGCGCGCAGCGAAGCGACCCCGGTGAGCACGATGGCGGCCAGCGAGGTGCCGAGCGCCATGTGCATGCGCGCATCGCCCCAGGCCCCGGTGAGCTCGTAGAGGGCGTACAGGGCCGGCACGAAGACCAGGCCGCCACCGACACCGAACAGGCCGGCCACGAGCCCTGCGGCCAGCCCGGCCGGGATCAGCAGGACCGTGGCATCCATCCTGCAATCACCTGTCTGCTCCATTGAGACGCCGGTTTTCCGGCACGGTTGCCAAACGCATTTTCAGACCGTAGCGTACCACCGATGATTCCGATCGCCCGCCGGCTGCTGCTCCTTCTGCTGTGGTGCATGCCGGCCCTTGCCTGCACGGCCCCCACGACCGACCCGGTGACCGGCGCGCCGGAATTGCGCCGCGCCTTTCTCGAAGGCGTCGAGGCGTTGCGCGGCCAACGGCCCGGACGCTACCGGAAACGGCTCGAGACACTGCGCCTCCACGGCCACCCCCTGGCCCTGTGGCTGGAAGAAAAGGCGCTGACCCGCCGGCTCGCCTCGCTCTCCGACGCCGAGATCCATGCCTTCCTCGCACGCGCCGGGGAGACGCCGCCCGGGAAGCGGTTCCGCCGTCGGGTGCTGCGCCATCTCGCCCGACGGGGCCAGTGGCGGCGCTATCTGCGCCACTACGTGGACACGGGCAGCGTGAGCCTGCGTTGCCACTGGCTGCACGCCCGCATGGCGACCGGCCGGCTCGGCGAGGACTGGTACGAGACCGCGATCCGGCTCTGGAACGTCGGCCACTCGCAGCCGGATGCCTGCGATCCGGTCTTCGAGCGCCTCTATGCCTCGGGGCGCATCACCCCGACGCTGCTCTGGGAAAGGATCGGCAAGGCCATGGACCGCGGACGGATCACGCTCGCGCGCTGGCTCGGCAAGCGACTGCCGGCCGGCCAGCGCCCCTGGGTCTCACGCTGGGTGCTCGCCCATCGCCGCCCCGAACGGGCCCTCCAGTCGGACTGGATCCGCAAGGACACGCCGCTCTCGCGCCGGCTCTCGCTGCATGCCGTGCGTCGTCTGGCCCGGAAGGATCCGCTCAAGGCACATCGCTATCTGGTCCAGTCGGCGCTGATGCATGCCTTTCCGGAATCGGAGTATTTCGGAACCCTCGGCCAGGTGGCCCTGCGCGCCGCCCGTGAAGGCCTGCCTGCCGCCTTCGACTGGCTGGGCGAGATCCCTGCCGATCTGCGGACCCGTGCCCAGAACGAATGGCGGGTCCGCAATGCGCTTGTCCGCGAGGACTGGCAGGACGTGCTCGAGGCCGTCGAGTCGCTGCCCGAGCCCCTGCGCGGGCAGCCGGAATGGACCTACTGGCGCGCCCGCGCCCTCATGGCGCTGGGCCGCGAGGCACTCGCCCGCCCGCTGCTGGAACGACTGGCGCAGGAGCGCAACTATCACGGCTTTCTGGCCGCCGAGACCCTCGGGCAACCCTTCCGGTTCAATCATCGGCCGATTCCGGCCACGGACACGGCGCTGGCCGGGCTGCTGGCCGACCACCCCCTGCTGGTGGCGGCGCGCGACCTCTACCTGATCGGCTGGACGGAGGAGGCGCGCCGGGCCTGGACGGCGGGCACCGGGCCGCTCGCCCCCCGGGAACTCCAGCTCGCCGCGGTGCTGGCCCACCGGCTGGGATGGCACGACCGCGCCATCCATGCCGCCGCCCGGTCCGGACACACCGACGACCTCGAGATCCGCTTCCCCCTGCCCCATCGCTCGCTGGTGGAAAGACATGCCCGCCGCACCGGGCTCGATCCGACCTGGATCTACGGCATCATGCGCCAGGAGAGCGCCTTCATGAACGACGCCCGCTCCAGCGCCGGGGCACTCGGCCTCATGCAGCTGATGCCCGCCACCGGGCGACAACTGGCGCGCCAGCTCAGGCGCAGCCTGCCCTCGCGGCGCACCCTGCTCAAACCGCGCGAGAACGTGCACCTGGGCACCAGCTATCTGCGCCGCCTGCTCGACGAATTCGGCAATCAGGCCCTGGCCTCGGCCGCCTACAACGCAGGGCCGCAACGGGTGCGCGAATGGCTGCGCGAACGGGGTGAAGAGGTCGATCCCAGACTGCTGGTGGACACCCTGGCCTTTGCGGAGACGCGGGGCTATGTCCGCGCCGTGCTGGCCTTCGCCACGGTCTATCGCCATCGCCTGGGCCTGCGGCCGATCCGGATCGCCTGGCGGCTGGGCCTCGGCGAGGAACGGCTGGCCGACCGGGTTGACCCGCAGCCATTGCATTCGCCAGACTCCTCGGAGACCATACCGGCATCCAGCAAAGGTTCGGATCCATGGAGAAAGGCACTGTCTGCATCCTTGGCGGCAGCGGTTTCGTCGGTCGGCACCTCGCCCACCGGCTCGGCCGCCTCGGCTACCGGGTGCGCATCCCGAGTCGCCGTCCTCACCGCCACCCCGAGCTGCGGGTCGACCCGGCGATCACCCTGATTCCCGCCAACGTCCACGACCCGGACACGCTGCGTCGCCTGGTGAGCGGCTGCTCGGCCGTGGTCAATCTCGTCGGCGTGCTCAATGCCACCCCCGAGGGTTTCCGCGAGGCGCACGTGGAACTCCCGCGCAAGCTGGTCGAGGCCATGCGGGCCGACGGCCCCGCGCGCCTGCTGCACATGAGCGCCCTCAACGCCGATCCCGGGGAGCCGCACAGCCTCTATCTGCGCACCAAGGGCGAAGGCGAGGCCCTGGTGCACGCCGCCATCGAGGACGGACTCAAGGTCACCAGTTTCCGGCCCTCGGTCATCTTCGGCCCCGACGACAGCTTCACCAACCGCTTCGCCGGCCTGCTCCGGCTCGCTCCCGGTATCTTTCCCCTCGCCTGCCCGGAAGCGCGCATGGCCCCGGTCTACGTGGAAGACGTGGTCGACGCCTTCGTCGCCGCCCTGGAGGACGAGGCCACCACCGGCAGGCGCTGCGAACTCTGCGGGCCGCGCGAATACCGTCTGCGGGAACTGGTGGAGATCATCGCGACGACCGCCGGGCTGCGGCGCCGGATCCTCGGCCTGTCCGATGCCCTCTCGCGCTTCCAGGCGCGTCTCCTGCAGCACGTCCCCGGGCAGCCGTTCACGATGGACAACTACCATTCGCTGCAGCATCCCTCGATCTGCCGCGAGAACTGCCTGCCGGCGCTCGGGATCGCGCCCACGGCGCTGGAGGCCGTGCTGCCGCACTATCTGGGTCCGAGGCGGCGCCAGGCCCTGCTCGCCACCTGGCGGGCCAGCCGACTGCACCACTGATGGAGACCTATCTCGTCGGCGGCGCCGTGCGCGACCAGCTGCTCGGCCTGCCCGTCGAGGAAAGGGACTGGGTGGTCGTGGGCGCCACACCGGAAGAGATGATCCGGCTGGGTTTCCGGCCGGTGGGCAAGGATTTCCCGGTCTTCATCCACCCGGAGACCGGCGAGGAATACGCGCTCGCCCGCACCGAACGCAAGAGCGGGCACGGCTACGGGGGGTTCACCTTCCATACCGGGCCCGACGTCACGCTGGAAGACGATCTCCGCCGCCGCGATCTCACCATCAATGCCATGGCCATGACGCCCGAGGGCGAACTCATCGACCCCTACGGCGGCCGCGAGGATCTCGAACAGGGGCTGCTGCGCCATGTCTCCCCCGCCTTCGCCGAGGATCCGCTGCGCATTCTGCGGGTGGCTCGTTTCGCCGCCCGTTTCGCCAAATGGGGCTTCCGGGTCAGTCACGGCACCTACGCCCTCATGAAGAAGATGGTGCGGGAGGGTGAGGTGGACTACCTCACGCCCGAGCGGGTCTGGAAGGAAACCGAGAAGGCCCTGGCCGAGGACACCCCGTCGAAATACTTCGAGATCCTGCACAAGGTGGGGGCGCTGGCCCGCCTGTTTCCCGAGCTCGAGGCCCTGTTCGGCGTCCCCCAGCCTGCCCATCACCACCCGGAAGTCGACACCGGGATCCATTGCCTGATGGTGGTCGATCAGGCTGCACGGCTGACTCAGGACACCCGGATCCGCTTCGCGGCCCTGGTCCACGATCTGGGCAAGGGCGAAACCCCGGCGGAGCTGCTGCCCCGCCACATCGGCCACGAGGAACGCGGCGTCGCCCTGCTGCACGGAATGTGCGAGCGCCTGCGAATTCCCAATGCCTGGCGCGAGCTCGCCGAACGTGTGGTGCGCTGGCACGGCCTCGCCCATCGGGCCCTGGAACTGCGCCCGGCGACGATCGTCGACCTGTTCGATCGCCTCGATGCCTGGCGCAGACCGGAACTGCTCGAGGGTTTCCTGATCGCCTGCGAGGCCGACGCCCGGGGCCGCAAGGGCCATGAACGGGACCCCTGGCCACAGGGAGACTGGCTGCGGCGCGCCTATGCCGAGGCGGCCCGCATCCGGGGAGGCGAGTTCGCCCGCGCCGGCCTGCAGGGCGAGGCCATCCGCGAACGGCTCCGGGAGGCGCGCATCCGCGCGATCGCCTCACTGAAACGGTCGGCGGCGGCGCAGACGCAGGAGATGGATGACCAGCACGATGAAGAGGAGCAGTCCGGCGAGGGCGATCAGCGGCCAGGGTGAGGGTGTCGGTGCCGGCGACCCGGTCGGCAGCGTGGCGACCAGGGACGCATCGGATCCTGCCGGTGCTGTCGCTCCCGTCGGTGTCGATGGCTGTTCGGCCGTGGCCGGCATCCCGGGAGGTGCCGGCAGTTCGGAGGCTATCGCTACGCCGAAGGCGATGAACATGCCCCAGAGCAGCCACAGGCAACGACAGCCGCGCTTCATCGATCAGATCCCCGTCCAGAGAAATCGCCAGTCACGAAATCCGGTATGCGCCTG
>Ga0256832_1003163_pt1 | contig 11208 bp, 8 predicted proteins | sample 134614metaG_FD_190534 | JGI IMG/M metagenome (GOLD analysis project Ga0256832, IMG submission 190534) | Hydrothermal vent microbial communities from Lau Basin, Pacific Ocean - 134-614 | ecosystem: Environmental > Aquatic > Marine > Hydrothermal vents | place: Pacific Ocean: Lau Basin | collected...
GACAGTGCCGCGGTACTGCACGCGACCTACATCGAGCCGGCCGTGAAACAGCAGGCCGCGGCGGTTCAATTGGGGCTCGCCTACGGAACGTACCGCCACCGGTTGCGCAAAGCGATCGCCGAGCTGAGCTCGCTGCTGCGTTCCGGATGAAAGAGGGCCAAGCTCTCCGCCCGCCGGCACCTGGGCGGCGCACAGAACGCGCGGGCCGGTCGCCATGCCCTCAGGACGTGCTCCCGAGGCAAAACTGACAGCAGGGTGGGGTGGAGTGCTCATCGGGCGTCACACGCTACCGGCACCGCAGGGTGGCGTGAACGTCGCAGCTACCGGGAGGCCTCCATAGGGCCCGAAAATCACCTGTGTTGGGGATGCCGTTTGGCTCGCGCCGCCGATCGCGCGACCTCGTCCGAGGCGATTCGCGCACGCGGAGTGCGGGGTCGCGGGCGGAGCGCAGAGTCGAGCGGACGGTGTTCGCGCCGGCTGCGCGTTCGAAGCTCCGCCGGAGCGGTGAGCCGCTTCGGTCGTGAACGACGGCGGCGTGCGGCCGTGCCTGCGCCGATCCGCGCGAGGGTGTCGCGGTCGCCGGCGGCCGAGTCCCTACGGTGTGTGGGGGAGTGCGGATCGTGGACGGGCGGTCTTTCAGGCGACGCGGCGCTGTTCGTCGTAGAAGCGGGCGAGCTGCAGCAAGAGCACGCTGGTGGGGACGCCGATGCCGTCGGGGCGGTCGACGGGCTGCACCCGCATCTCGAACTCACCTTCTTCCCACTGGCAGACTTCCCCGATGAGCTTGCGGCGCGAGGCGTTCGATCCGGTCTCGTCGGCGTCGACGATCTGTCCGTCGCGGATGTAGATGGTGACCACGCGGTCGTCGCGTTGCGCGACGAGGACGGCGCTCATGCGCTCCATGGCCGCGAGGGAGAGGAGCGAGGGAGCACGCACGCGGCTGAGGCTGCCGAGGAAATGGCGCGCGGGTTCGGGGCTGGGGCCGACGAAGGTGTTGCGCTCCTTGTGCACTTCGAAAACGGTGCGGAAGGTGCCCTTTGTGGTCGGACGGCTGCGGAGCGCCTGGCCGCTGAGTCGCACGGTGCCGCCTTCACGGGTCGGGACCTCGATCTTGATCGCCTCGCCCTTACGAAGCTGCCACTCGGTTTCGACCGTGACGCTGCGTATGCCGCCTTGGCGGCGAACCCCGGGGGGCTCGGATGCGGGGCGCACGCCGTCGGTGTCGTAGCGGATCTGCGAGCGGGCGACGTGGACGAAGAGCATCGCGACGGCCTCTCGCTGTGTCGCGTCCGCAGGCTGCAAGTCGAAGGCGACGTCGCCCACGCCGGCGTCCTGCTGCTCGTCGGGCGCGCGGAAGACGCGTACCACTCGCGCGGGCACGGTGACGGCGTGCTCGCGGTCGCGGGTGGCGATGCGGAGCATGTGGATCGAGCCGACCTCGCCCACATCCACGCCCAGGCGCTCGATGCGCACGCCGGTGACGGAGAGGTCCCCCCGGCGCATGGCGGGACGACGCTCGAGGCCAACGACCTGGAACTCCAAGGAGGCTCGGATGCGGGGGGCTCTGCGACGCTCGATTCCCATGCCTCAGGGCTCGGCCGATCGACGCCCGAGCTTTACGTTTCGTGCACGCTGCCCTTGGTGTCAGCGCCCAAGGCGGTCCCGCAGCGCTCGAAGCCGGGCGCGTCCTTCGGCGTCCAGGGCGCGCCCTGCGAGGGCGCGATCGATGGCGGCGAGCGCCGCGGGTCCGTAGAGGCGGGCGAGGAGCTCGGCGGCGCGGCGGCCGGCGGAGTCCGTCGCGGCCAGGCGGACCAGGTCGTGCTGCATTCGCGGATCGAAGCGCGCTGCCGGATCGACCCGTGCGGCGAGATCGTAGCGCTCGAGGGCGGCGCTCCACCAGCCCTTGGCCATGAAGTGCTGCGCCAGCAGCAGGTGCGGCCGGGGGTCGTCGCGGTGCGCGCGTACGTAGCGTTTCAGTGCTCGCTCGGTCCCACTGGAGAGCGGCCTGCCCTGGACGACTCGGCGCCGGCTGCGCGCGAGCAGGCGGACGGAGCGTCTTTGCCATGGGTTGCGTCCGGGTGGAAGAAGCGCTGCCTGGCCTGGGGAGTCGGAGGCGGTTTCGCCGGCAGACTCGGCAGACTCGGCAGACTCGGCAGACTCGGCAGACTCGGCAGACTCGGCTGCGGAGCCCTCCGAGGGCGCGGGGGGTAGCGCGAACTCGTAGGAGTCCGCGGCCTGTGGCGTCGCCGGGTTGGACTCCGCGGAAGGGCCCCGGCCTTCCGAGCTTTGGGCGCGATCCCCCGTGGCGTGCGCGCCCAACGCCACCAGCCCGGCGACGGCGCCGACGACCCCGACGAAGAGCATGAGCGCGCCCAGGATGCGGAGCGCACCGGAGGAGCGGGGTGACTTCGCACGTGGGACCGCGGCCACCGTCGGCGCCTCCGCCGACACGGTGCCCCCTGAAGCCGGCGCTTCCGTGACGAAGGGGTCGGGTAGCTCTTGCACGGCGCGGCGCATCTCGGCGGCCGACTGGAATCGTTCGGCCGGATCCTTGGCGAGGGCTCGCTCCAGGAGCCGTCGCAGCGCGGGCGTCTCCCGTGCCGGGGCCTCGCATTCGGAGAAGCTCGGCACCGGCGCCGTCAGGTGCTGGCGTACGATCTCCGGGAGCGTGCCCTCGAAGGGGCGGCGCCCGCTGAGCATCTCGTACAGGACGATGCCGAGCGAATAGAGGTCGCTGCGCGCATCCGCGAGGCCTCCGGTCGCCTGCTCCGGGGACATATAAGCGGGCGTGCCGAAGGCGACCCCGGAGCGCGTCAACACGTCGCCCGCCTGCCCAGGTTCGACGTCGATGAGCTTCACGAAACCGAAGTCGAGCAGCTTCGGGAAGGCGTCGTCGTTCGGCAGGTCGAGCAAGAAGATGTTGTCGGGCTTGAGGTCGCGGTGGACGAAGCCCTGCCCGTGCGCGAAGGCCAGCGCGTCGAGGATGCGCAGGGTGGCGCGGCGGGCGCGCTCGGGCGCCAGCGGTCCGTCCTCGACGATCAGTTCGCGGAGCGAGCGTCCTTCGAGCAGCTCCATGACGATGTAGGGGCGGTCCCCGGCGAAGCTGAAGTCGAGGATGGTGACGATGTGCGGGTGCTTGAGGGCGGCGAGGGCCTTGGCCTCGCGCTCGAAGCGCGGGCGCATCATCGAGTGCTCGCTGAACTTCTCCTGGAGCATCTTGATGGCCACGGCGCTGCCGAGCTTCAGGTGCCGTGCGCGGTAGACCCAGCCGACGCCGCCTTCCCCCAGCTGCCCTTCGAGGCGGTAGCGTCCTTCGAGGACCTCGCCGATCGCGGGGGGGCCTGGGCCCGGGTCGGACGGGTCGGGCGTCGCCATGGCCGGAGGGTAGCAAGGGGCCTGGGACCCCGGAACGATTGCCGGGGAGGTGCCCTCGCCCCACGGCCTCCCCGGCGTTCGGGCGCGCGCTCTTTTCCCGGGGGCGCGGTGCCTGTGGGGGCTTGCCCGACGGGTGCGCGCTCGAGTTGGGCGATCGGGTGCGGCGGCTTGACACCCCGGGTCCCCTTGGCCAGGGTGGCGGCGAGTTGGGTCGAAGGTGGGGCGCAGGCCCCGCTGGAGGCAAGCGGCCGGAGAGACAGCCGACCGCGAAGAGGGAAGCCGGTGAGATTCCGGCGCGGACCCGCCACGGTGAGTGGGCCCATGCCTTCGTCACTCCGCACGTTTCGGTGCGGGAGCCACTGGGCGACCGGGAAGGCGACGAAGGACACGGTCCCGAGCCCGGAGACCTGCCCGACATCGTTCGCTCCCAAGTCGCCTCGGGGATGGCGGCCGGAGACGTCGGGCGCGCTCCAAGGCTTCGGAGCTCGCTTGCACGGCTTCGGCGGCACCGTGGCGCGCCGCCACCGATGCGCTCCTTCCGCCGACATCTTGCCTCTGCCGTGCTCGTGGCCTTCGCTGCGGCGCAGCGGGTGCGTGCGCAGGAGGAGGGGGCGTCGGAAGGCGTCTTCGGGGCGAGGGCGGAGGCCGAGGCGCCGGTGGCGAGCACCAACCCGCTCGACGAGACGGCCGCCGGGACCGTCGCGAGTGCCCGAGACCGCGCCGCTGCCGGTACTCCGCTGCACGAGCTCCTCGAGGAGGTCCCCGGCACTCACGTCGCGCAGACGGGCGGGCAGGGCGCGTTCGCAGCCGTCGCGCTCCGAGGGGCCGCCCTCGCTCAGACGACCTACCTCCTGGGGGACCTCCCGCTCTCAGGGCCGGACACGGGCGCGTTGGACCTGAGCCTCTTTCCTCTCGGGGCCTTCGAGGGCGTCGAGGTGTACCGCGGCGGCGCGCCCGCGTGGCTCGGCGCGGGGGCCATCGGTGGGGTGGTGCGGTTGCTGCCCCGGGCCGCCCGCAGGAGCTCTCTGGGGCTCACCCTGACCGGCGGGAGCTTCGGGAGCTGGCGGATGGTCGCCGACTCCGCCGTCTCCCGGGGGCCGCTCTCCCTCGTTGGCAGCGTGGGGTTGGATGGCGCCGAGAACGACTACCCCTACCGCTTCGACAACGCGACCCTCTTCGATCCTTCCGACGACGACGAGCGGCGCCGCCGCAACGCTCAGACCCTCGGTGCGCACGGTCTGGTGCACCTGCGGGCCGAGGTGGGCGAAGAGGGCCGGCTGGACGCCGTCGTCTTGGGGGTGTCGCGTCGCGGAGGCGCCCCCGGGCCTGGCGCGTCGAGTGCTCTGAAGGCGTCCCTGTCGCGTGCGCGGCTCTTGGGCAACGTCGGCTACGTGCAGCGCTTCGCTCGCGGGCGGTTGCAGCTCGCCGCCGGCGGAGGCGTCGAGCGGCGGCGTTTCCTCGACCGCTTCGGCGAGATCGGCCTGGGCTTTCAGGACACGGACGACCGGATTGGGGACGTGGCCCTGCGCGCCGCCGGAGAGCTGACGGTGGCTCGTTGGTTGGACTTGACCGTCGTTGGTGTGGCCCGCTGGGACTCCTACCGGCCCGAGAACCTGCTCGGCCGGGAGGCGGGGGACTCGACGCGCTGGACGCTCTCGGGAACGACGGAGCTCCGCGCCCACGGGAAGCTCGGGCGGTGGCGCTTCGCGCTGCGGCCTTCGGTGCGCGTCGAGCACGCCCGGACGGAAGCGCTCGGGCTACGGCACAACATCGAGCAGCGCTACGCCAGCGAGCTCACGCGGCCGACAGGGCGCCTCGGTGTCCTCCTTGCGCCTCATCACGCCGTCTCCTTCGTGGGATCGATCGCTTCCGGTTCGCGCTTTCCGAGCATCTGGGAGCTCTTCGGAGATCGGGCGGCCATCGAGCCGAGCCCCGACCTGAAGCCCGAGCGCGGCCGCAGCGCGGACGTGGGGGTCGTGGCACGAGGGGCCGCCGGGGCGCTGTCGGCCACGCTGGAGCTGCGCTGGTTTCGTCTCGACATGGCCCACTTCATTCGGCCGCGGCCGCTGTCGCAGGAGACGGTGAAGTACGAGAACGCGGAGGGAGCGCAGGTGCGCGGCCTGGAGGCCGGGAGCCAGGGGCGCGTCGGCGAGCACCTGCGGTGGGTCGGGACGCTCACCTGGATCCGGAGCGAGCACCTGGGCAGCGAGCTGAACTGGCGCCCGCGGCTGCGGGCCATGGGGCGGGTGGAGCTCCGCAGCGGGCCCCTCGGCCCGTTCCGGGATCTCGTCGCCTTCACCGCGTTGGTTCACCGGGGGCGTTACTACGACGACCCGGCGAACCTCGTCTCGGTGCGGGGTGCGAGCTGGCTGAGCGCCGGCGTCCGGGCCGACCTCGATTGGGGCCTCTCGATGCTCTTCACCGCCCGCGATCTCTTCGATCGGCGGGGCCAGGACTACGTCGGCTACCCACTGCCGGGTCGCCGCTATGCGTTTTCGATTCGATGGCGAATGGAGCTTTGAACATGCGTTGGATGAGTGTTTTTGTGGTTCTCTTGGTGGCTTGCGGGGACGACGACGGGGGCGGTGTGGACGCCGCGATGGACGTCGGTCCCTCCGTCGATGGGGCGATGGTCGACGCGGCCCAGTCCGACGGATCGCTGCCGCCCCCGGATGCTGGGGCGGACTCGGGCATGGATTCGGGGCTGCCCAGCGAGTGCCCGGCCGGGGAGAGCATCGCAGACCCCCTCACGGGTACGCCGGGCTTTGCGGTCGTCGGTTCGGACTACACCAGCACGAGCATCGCCGTGCTGAATGCGAGCGGCGACGTGCTCGCCGAGGAGTGGATCGACTCGGGGACCATGGCGCCGGGCCTCGTCGCGAGCCTCGGCGGCGACATCGTCCTGCCGGCGCCCATGGCGGGCACCTTGGGGCTCCTCGACCGCTTCGGTGCCGATGTCGCGACGCGTGTCTGCTTCGATGGGACGCTCATCGGTCAGCTGCGCCTGGGGCCGGCGGAGGGCTTCCGTGTGAACGCCCACGACTGGGTGGTCGTCGGGCCGAACCTCGCCTGGGCCACGCGTTACGAGCGCAACCCGGACATGATGGCGGCGCCCGAGGAGGCGGGCAACGACCTGCTTGGCTTCGATCCGCGGACGATGACCCTCACCGGCGACCGTATCGATCTCTCCGACTTCGACGCGATGGTCACCGGTCAGAACATGGGCAGCCCGGCGGAGGTCGAAGTCTCGGCGCGGCCCGATCGGGCGGTTCGCGTCGACGGACACGTCGTCGTGGGGCTCGACCGGCTGCCGGTGAATCTCTTCGGCGACGCGCGCGGCCACGGCGAGGGCACGGTCGTCCTCGTGGCCGACGACGGGACGGTCACGAGCCACACCTTGACGGGGCTGGCGAACTGTGGGCGGGTGCAGCCCGTGGCTGGGACCTCTGACGAGGTCCTCGTGACATGCACCGGCTACTCCGACCTCGGCTTCGGCGAGCCGACCGGCGAGCGAGCGACGGCGGGCCACGTGCGCCTCCGCATCGAAGGGGGCAACGCCACGGAGATCTCGTCCTGGCGCGCGGCCGACGACGCGACCTCGGCGATGGCGGTCTACGGGCCGGTGAGTCTCGGCGGCGACCGGCTCGTGGCCGTGGCCCCGGGCGAGTTCGATGGCTCGGTGGGCGATCGGCTCTTCGTGGTCGACCTGTCGAGCGGAGCGCAGACGGAGCTGCTCGAGGCCGGCGCCGCCTTCGTCCTCGGCGACGGGGCCTACGACGGCGACGAGCTGCTGCTCGTGCCGGACGCGAACGATGGGACGGTGCGCCGCTTCACGGTCACGGCCTCGGCCGTGACGGAAGGCACGGCCGTGCCGGTGGGTCCCGCTGCTTTGCCGCCGCGCTCCATCCGCATGCTGCGGCCATGACCGCCCGCTGGGCGCGTCGCTCGTCCTCCTGTGCGGGCGACGCGTCCTTTGGCGGCGACGGAACGCTCGGGCTATGCCGAGCGCCTTCGACGTGACGCAGCAGACGACGTGACGCAGCAGACGACGTGACGCAGCAGACGACGGGAGCACGGAGGGCCGAACTGGGCGCGCGCTGGCTGTGGCCGTTGCTGCTCGGGAGCCTCGTAGGGGCTGCGGCGGCGTCGCTCCTGGTGGGCGCGTCGGATCTTTCGGACCCCGAGCTGCGCACGACCCTGCTGCGCCTTCGCTCCGCGCGTCTTGCCGCCGCCTGTCTCGCCGGCGCCGCCCTTGCGGCCGGCGGCGTCGTGGTGCAGGGCCTCTTCCGGAATCCGCTCGCGAGCCCCTCGATCCTCGGCACCACCGCGGGGGCCTCCCTCGGGGGACAGCTCGCCCTCGTGGCTGCGCCGACGCTGGGGCTGACGGTGCTCAGCCCCGAGCTCCTCGTGCCGATGGGTTGCCTGCTTGGGGGGGGCGCCTCCCTCGCTGTGTTGCTGGGCTTGCTGAGGCTGACCGACGACCTCCTGGTCCTCGTGCTCACGGGGTTCATCCTCAGCTCCCTCTTCCTCTCGATCTCCGGGCTGTTGACGAGCCTTGCCCAGGACGACTGGTCCCTCGGCCGTGCCGTCGTGGCGTTCTCGCTTGGCGGCGTGAGCGGCGTCGGCTGGCGCACCGTTCGCCTCGCGGCGCCCCTCGTGGGCGTCGGCGCCGTCGCGTGCTGGGGGTGGGGGCGCTCCCTCGACTTGCTGCTCTCGGGCGAGGAGGAGGCGCGCTCCCTCGGTCTCGAGGTCGAGCCAGTCCGCCGGTGGGCCGCGACCTGGGTGAGCGTGCTGGTGGCGGGCGCCGTGGCCGTGGGGGGCAACGTGAGCTTCGTCGGGCTCGTCGTTCCACACGCCCTGCGCCCTTTCGCGGGCGTCACGCACCGGCGCTTGCTTCCGGCGGCGGCGGTGGGAGGCGCGGCGTTCGTCGCCCTCTGCGACGTGCTCACGCGCCTGCTCCCGGCGCGGGGCGAGGTGCCCCTCGGGGTCGTTACGGGCCTCATTGGGGCGCCGGTCTTTCTGGGGCTCCTGCTGCGAGCCCGGCGCGCGGAGGTGGACGGTGGTTGACCTTCGGGCCAGCGGCGTGACCCTGCGCCGTCGCGGCCGGGTCGTGCTCCGTGCCGTCGATCTGCACGCCCGCGCTGGGCGGCTGACGGCCATCCTCGGACCCAATGGCGCAGGCAAGAGCTCCCTGCTGCGGTGCCTCGGCGCCTTGCTCCCCTTCGAAGGTCAGGTGCGCGCGGGCGACGCGGAGGTTCGCCGGATGGACGCGCGCCGCCGCGCCAGGACTCTGGCGTTCGTCCCTCAGCGTTCCGAACTGCGGGCTGCTCTCGGTGTGCGCGAAGTCGTCGCTCAAGGGCGTTTCGCCCACGGAGGGGGCGGACACGAGGCGATCGAGCGGGCTCTCGAGGAGGCCGGCGCGACCGCGCTGGCGGGGCGACGTTTCACCGCGCTCTCCGTTGGGGAGCAGCAACGCGTGCTCCTTGCCCGGGCCCTCGCGACGGAGGCGCCGGTGCTGCTCCTCGACGAGCCGACGGCGGCGCTCGACGTCCACCACGCGCTGAAGACCTTTGCCCTCTTGCAGCGGCTGGCGGCCGCGGGCCGGACCCTCGTGACCGTGGTCCACGACCTGGCGTTTGCGCGGCGCTTCGCCGACGACGCGCTCCTCCTGGCGGAGGGGGAGGTGGTGTGCGCCGGCGCCGTGGAGGAGGTGGTCGCGCCCGGCCCCGTCGGGGAGGTCTACGGCGTCGCGATGCAGGAGGCGGCGGAGGTTCGCTTCGAGGAGCTCACGCCGTGAGGTTCGCCGGGCCGAAGCTTGCAGCTCTCAACGCGGGGGCGCTCGTCGCGGCCCTTGGGCTCGGCGCCGGCCTGGCCGGCCTGGAGCCTTCCCCGGCGAGCTCTTCGCCCACGCCTACGCCGGGCGCGGCCCTTGCCGATGCGACAGGGCAGCGGGTCGCGATCCGCGCTTACGAGCGCATCGTGAGCGCGAGCACGATCGCCGACCAGGTGCTCGTCGAGATCCTGCCGCGGCGCCGGCTGCTCGCGGTCACCGCGCACACCCACCGCAACAGCCCGACGCCGTGGCGCTACGAGGGGCTCGGGGCCCTGGAGGCTGCCGACGACGTCGAGGCGATCCTTCGGCTCCGGCCGGATCTGGTGGTGGTCAGCAACGTGATGGAGTCCAGGCGCGTGGCGCGGCTGCGGGAAGCCGGAGCGACGGTCTTCGACCTCGGACCGATGGAGGGGCTGGCGTCGCTGCTCGAGGACGTGCGTGCCCTTTCGACCTTGGTGGCGGTCCCCGAGCGGGGTGAGGCGCTGGCGGGGCGTCTGACCCGCCGCTACCGGAACATCGCCGACGGCCACTTCGTGGGCGCGGGCATCTACCTTGGCGTCGTCGGCGGCCAGCTCTACGGCGGCGCCGCTGGGACGAACTACCACGACGTGCTCGCCGGCGCCGGCCTGCGCGACCTCGCCGCCGATCGGGGCCTGCGAGGCTGGCCTGTGCTGACGAGCGAGGAGGTCCTCGCCCTCGATCCGCCATGGGTGGTGACGAACGCAGGGCAGGAGCGGGCGCTCTGCGGGCGGCCGGGGCTGGAGGCCCTCGCGGCTTGCCGGGGCGGACGCGTGGTGGGGATCGACGAGCGTTACCTCGGCGATCCGGGGTTCGGTCTCGTCGAGGCCGCCGAGCTCTTGCACGAGCGGCTCACCGGCGCGCTCTAGCAGGCCGTCTCAAGAACGCTCGTCGGTGCTCCGCGGCTTGCGCACGCCCTCTGGCGCCATCCTCTCGCCTCGACAATGCTCGGCATTCCCTTGGCTCGCGGACGCGCCACCGGTCCCGCCCAGTCCAAGGATCGCTGTTGAGGCACGCTCTGGCCCCGGCGGCCCAGCGCCGACCGCGATGGATCGCGAACGGGAGGAGGCCTGGCGGGAGCGCGGGGCGAGGTCGCGAGGCGCGGGGTCGCGCCTGGACGTGAGGTGTGCAGAGGCATCGCGGCCCTGCCCTTAGCCCTGGGCGTCCTGGGGCGGGGCCGGCGCCTCGTCGAGCTCGGCGACGCGCGCCTCGAGCCAGGCGCGAAGCTCGTACATCTGGGCGCTTCCAAGGCCCTGGCCGACGAAGGACGCTCCGTAGACCAGGCCGGCGAAGAGGAGAGCGAGGGGCGTGAGGTAGAGCGCCCAGGGAGACTGCTGGGCGACCCACTGGCTGACGCCGTAGACGAGGCAGCCGACGGCGAAGAGCACGCTCACGCTGTAGAGCGCCACGTAGAGCGTCCAGATGTGGGGGTCGGGTCCGAAGCGGGCCCGGAGGCGAGCCCCTTCGCCCTCCGGGACGACATCGACGGTGAGCTGCGGCGACCAGAGATGACGTCGTTCGTGGGGCACCGTGAGCTCCAGACGGCTGGGAGGGACCACCAAGCCTCGCACCTGGGTGGAGCTTTCGAGGGCGCGGCGGGCGGCGTCGAGAAAGGCTGCCGGGGGTCGCGCCGAGTGCAGCTCGAAGCGCGGCCGGGGGCGGGGGAGGGTCTCATCGATCCTCTCGGGCGTGTTCGTTGCGTCGCTCATAGTTCTGTGTGCCGCGGGTCACGCGCACTCCCTCAGCGGCTCTCCAAACCCTCGGCGCCGCGGAGCAGGGGAGCTGCCGCCGCCCGCTTTGCCCCCTCGTCGCCTCTACGACAGTCAGCGGCCCTGGCCATTGCACCTCCTCGTTTTTTGACGAGCTCCAGCATACACCGGTGCGTGCGCCCGCATCCGCCGGCGCTTCGACCTCGCCTGCGCGGTCGTCCGGCAGCGGCGGTTCGACCTCGCCTACGCGGTCGTCCGGCAGCCCCCGTTGCC
>Ga0256832_1003164_pt1 | contig 11207 bp, 10 predicted proteins | sample 134614metaG_FD_190534 | JGI IMG/M metagenome (GOLD analysis project Ga0256832, IMG submission 190534) | Hydrothermal vent microbial communities from Lau Basin, Pacific Ocean - 134-614 | ecosystem: Environmental > Aquatic > Marine > Hydrothermal vents | place: Pacific Ocean: Lau Basin | collected...
AATGGAAGAAGGAAAAATACTCCCTTATTTAGATATACCTTTTCAACATGCCAGCCACGACGTACTAAAAAATATGAAACGTCCCGCACATGCCGAAAAAGTGCTAGAGCGTATCGCTAAGTGGCGTAGCATCTGCCCTGATATTGCCATTCGTAGTACCTTTATTGCAGGATTTCCAGGAGAAACAGAAGCCGACTTCGAGCTGATGCTCGATTTTTTACGCGAGGCACAACTGAATCGCGTGGGTTGTTTTGCCTACTCCGAGGTTGAAGGAGCGGTCTCTAATGCATTGCCTGATCATGTACCAGAGGATGAGAAGCACGACCGTGTAGAACGCTTTATGGAAGTACAAGCAGAAATTAGTGCTGCCAAATTATCTCAGCAGATAGGTAAACGCATGACTGTACTAACCGATGATACAGGTGAAGACTTCACTATTGCACGAAGTAGTGCTGATGCGCCCGAGATAGACGGTGTTGTTTATATAGAAGGTGAGCGATTAGAATCAGGACAATTTGCCGAGGTCGAAATAACGCACTCAAGCGAGCATGATTTATGGGGAAAATTAATTGAGTGATAGCTAATGCTATAATAAATTGAGTCGCTCTATTCGACATAATTGACCATAAATATGAAGTACTAAAGTTTTCTATGAAAAGCTCGGGGCAATAAATGCGGGTTTAGTAGATAAGCCGAATCCCGTTGGTGGTAGTGCTATAAATTGTAGGTATATCTGGTCTAATTACCGCATTGCTTAATAATGGCTAAGTGTCGGGTACCGTGTGATCATGGCTGACTCCCTGTTTAGAATCGTGATTTATCTCGTGCTTCCCACCATTTTGTGGCTAACTCAATGGCTGTATCATGGCTATCGGCTTTGCCCATTGTGTACAGAGTGATAGCGGCAGTACCAATAACTGCGCCTGTGCCGTATTCATCATCAATTGAGCCGTTCCATACTTTTGCCAATTTTTCAGGCTCTAGTTTTTTGTCTTTAACATGTCGTTTAGGGAAAAGAGGTGACCATTCTTCTTCAATTAATTCACCATTTTTAATTGAGCGCACTAAGTTGCTCATATCAGGATTCCACTCAGTTTCACCGCCATCGCCTTTTATAACCGCCATTGTGGGCTGTTTTAATATCAACGAAGCTTCTTGATGGGTATCACGGTAAGCAGGGTGATGAATGCCTTGCATTGAACATTTTGCCCGACAGGGGTTAATTAAGCGAGTGAAGGTATTAACAGGAGAGCGTAAGCCGAGTATCCACTTTAAGTCCATAATGCGGGCTAGCTCAGGCAAAAAGTCATGCAGGGGTAAGTAGGCAAAATTACTGCTGGTGATATGTTTACCCGCTTCCTCAAAGGAGTGGGCGATAGGAATATTGAGTAGCTCAAGCACTTGTTCTGTGTAGATTCTGTTTGGCGTATGATTACCCTCGCCATGCATTAAAATAGAAATACCATTTTCTGCAAGTAACAGGGTCGATAATATAAACCAAGGCAGACGACGTGCTTTGCCTGCATAGCTAGACCAGTCTAGGTCAACAGTTGGCATATTCTCAGGAATTGTTGTGACGGCGTAAGTTGCATCAACAAAACCCGCTAACTCTTCAGCACTTTCTTCTTGATAGCGCATTAACATCATAAAAGCACCAAGCTGCTCTGGCTCAACCTCAGCTTTTAGAATCATCGTCATGGCATCTTTTGCTTCTTGATACGTTAGGTTTCTGGAACCTGTTTTACCTTTTCCGAGTAAACGAACGTATTGGGCAAATTTGTGTTCTGTTTTTGGCATTTCTGTTTCTATGCTGTTGTTGCTCATTTGTGTCTCTCTTATTTTGGGGTGTTATAGATATTATCTAATATAACGTGGTTGGAGTACTAGAAACCCTAACAATTTAATGAGCTATTAACTGTTGTTACACAATGTAGAAAAATATTGCATATTTTTCCCTCCGCCCGATGCGATAGCGAGGCGGAGCTAAACTTCCCATTCTAACCGCGCTGAGCATTTACCCGAGAGAATGGATTAGCAGTGAAAGCTGTTAGGTGAATTCGACGCAAATCATCAATAGCATTCACTGCTCTGGTTGTCAGTGACCAATATATCAGCCTGTAGTGAGGAAAAGTCTTCTATACAATTATGGGATAAATCTAGATACTTTAAAGATAACCCCGATAAAAATTCAACTGTTGTTAGTAAGTTTGTACTTAGAGACAATGTTTTAAGGTTTTCAAGTATAGGAAAATTAATTACATCACTATCTCTTAAATAGTTGCTATCAAGCTTCAAAGAAGTAAGATTGGTTAAGGTTGAAAGAATCTCAATATCTGAACTGTCGATACCTGTATAACTTAAATCTAAGTATTTAAGCTTTGTCAGTGAAGAGAGGGATTCTAGGTGTTGAAGTATTTGAAATACTCTTTTTTCAGTGGATCCTGGGTACCATATATCATTAACTGAAACATTATCATGTAGGTCTAAGTAGGAAAGTTGGGTTAAACTTGCGACGGGAGAAATATCGTCTAGGCTGTTTGAATGTAAGTCTAAAGTTTCCAATGTTGTAAGTTTAGAAATTGATGTTAAGTTTTTTAAAGTTAAAGACGAATCAAAACCACCAGATCCACTACCACCGCCATTTTTACTCAAATCTAGTGAAATAAGCTTTGGAAAGTTAGGGATTCCTGAAGAATATTCATTAAAACCTGAAAATATACTACGACTTAAATTAAGATATTCTAAATTAACAAGGGTGCTTAACATGCTTAAATCTACGTAATCGAACAACCCTTCTTTATCTATAAAAGCACTAATATATCCAAAACCTGCACTGAGTTTATTATTTTCTAAATTAAGTGTTTTTAGTTTAGTTAATACCGACAATGGTTGTAAGTCTATTATAGAACACCCAGGACCTTTGTTGATCTGGTTAAGACTTAGTTCTTTGAGATTTGTTAAATTTGAAATAGGTGTTAAATCTGTAATACAGTTATTACTTAAATCTAGTGATTCTAAATTTTTAAGAGTCGCTAATGGGCTAATTTCTAATGCTTCTTTTGAGGTTCCGAATTCATCTGTATTATTCGCTTGTAATACTAATTGGGTAAGATTCGTGAGTTTTGATAGAGGCTCTAAATTACTCAGTTTGGTATTGTTTAAATTAAGAATTTTTAGTGATGGTAGGTTGTTTAATTCATACAGATTTGATGTTGATAAATCAATATCTTTACAACTAAATTTTCTTACCGTTAATAACTCATCTTTTGTGGGTAGTTGGGGAAAACAACTTAGTAGTTTTTTATCTTGTAAAACTCCAGCATTAGGTTTAGAGTTTTTCCCACCGCCACAAGCGCTTAATATAGTGATTATTAAAAAGGAAACTATATACGTTGAATAGGAATTCAGTTTAAAAATAATTTTATTATTCATAGCAGTTTTCAACCAGTTAATCTCAAGGGATATTATAAATAGTAGTATTTTCCAAAATAAAACAATAGAGTCTAAGTACTTTTAACTCTTAGGATATCTTTATATAAAAAATAAGAATACAAAGTCCAGTTGTATAATAGATTAGCCTAAAGCAGAAAGTACATATTTTAATTTATATATGTAACCACCTCTCAAGTAACACGTAACTTCTCATAACTTACAGGTAGCCTTATAAAACAATAACTTAAAGCATTTTCAAAATTCAAAAATGATTGTTTTCACAACAAAATTTCATTTTTTTTGCTTTCTAAAAAGTAAAAATCAACAACTTACTTGTGTTGAAAATTAATCAGGGTATTTTTTATTCAGCGCAACTATTGATTTTAAACGTGCCTGCACTTTATGAGAAGTTACTTGTTGTCTCTGTAATATAACCTATATTCCTTCATAGGGATGCGTAAAATCAGCGAACTAAGTCTATGTGTTAAGACTTCATGTTGCAAATACTAGGGCTAATTATAAATAATTGATATTGGTGATATGATGGATAGAGAGACACTGTAAGAGGTATGACTTAAACCATAGGTTATTTGTCCTATAGCTTTTAATTGTACTTAACACTATGATTTTATTGCGAGGAAAGAAATGAGTGTCCGTACATTCAATAGCAAAAATAAATTTTAGAGAATTATTTTGATGATAAAAATATTGAAAGACTATGTGTTAATAGCGATGCTATTAATCATAATTACCATAAATACGACCGATTTTATTAAGGACATTTATTCAGGTGATGATTGGATTCATATTGGTTTAGAGGTATTGACCGTTACCTTAGCTATTTGGGGTATTTTCATGATCATTGGCATGATTCGTAAGCGTTCTGAAGAGCTGTCTCGTTTACATCATCAGGTTGAAAGTACCCAAAATGATTTAGAGTTATTGCAAACCAAATTAAAAGAAGTTGGGCGTGAATACAGTAAATATATTCATGAGCAGTTCGATTTATGGGGGCTGACGACAAGTGAAAAAGAGGTATCCCTACTTTTATTAAAAGGACTGAGCTTTAAAGAAATTGCAGAACTTAGAAATACAAAGGAAAAAACGGTTAGAAGTCAAGCATCTGCAATTTATGCAAAATCGAATGTTGCAGGTCGGTATGAATTTTCAGCATGGTTTTTTGAAGATTTACTTATTTAACTGATGTTACGCAGTTTTATCACTTAAAATCTGCCATCCCTTAAACTTTGATTGATATAAAAAGGAGTGAAAGATTTATCTTTTCTCATGTCGATGCCGATAGGCGAGGCGGATGTTTGCGTATTAAATTTCAACTAGACGATTAAAAAGCTGAAGCTTTCACTCCTGTTATCAGGGAATTATTTATCTGAAAAAATCCTAACAAAACACTCCCTATGATCTAAATAAGCAGGATTTCATAGGGAGTGATTTATCAGGGCTTGATATTTTGAACGGTCAAAACAGCGGCATTAACCGATATCACTTTAACCTTATCACCAACAGCGGCATCAGATCCTCGTGCTTTCCATGTGGAGTCACCCACAATCACACGACCTTCGCCATTGATAATGGCTTGCTCAACTTCGCAAATTCTCCCGACTAATTCGGCGTTGGATTCATTGAGAAAAGGTTGGTCGGTTTCGCTAGTATTTATTTTAAACCAGCGACGACCTAACCAAACGGCTAAGATACTGAGTGCTGAGAAGAGAATAAATTGTATTGGCCAACTTATTTCTGGCGCGATAAGTAGAAGTAGGCCCGTTACACCACTTGCAACGCCTAGCCAGATAAAGAAAGCAGCAGGAGAGAATATTTCTAAAATAACCAGTACAACGGCGAATACCCACCAATGCCAATAGCTTAGTTGATTTAGAAAATCGCTCATGATTGATCCTTGTCTTCTTTTTCGTTTAATACGCCTTTGGCAATATCTGCGATACCTGCAATAGAGCCGATAAGACTACTGGCTTCTAATGGCATCATAATGACTTTTTGATTAGGTGCTTTAGCGATTTCAGTGAGTGCCTCGGTGTATTTTTGTGCCACAAAATAGTTAATGGCTTGTACATCACCTTGGGCGATGGCTTTTGATACCATTGCAGTCGCGCGTGCTTCTGCTTCTGCTAAACGCTCGCGTGCTTCTGCTTCGCGGAATGAGGCTTCTTTTTCACCTTCTGCGGCAAGAATTTGCGACTCTTTTACACCTTCCGCTTTTAGTATTGCGGCTGCACGATAACCTTCTGCATCTAAAATATTGGCACGTTTTTCACGCTCGGCCTTCATTTGACGACCCATTGCCTCGACTAAATCATGCGGCGGGTTGATGTCTTTGATTTCGATACGAGTGACTTTAACACCCCAGTTACTTGCTGCTTCATCGACAACGGCTAAAAGGCGCGAGTTAATTACATCACGTTTAGAAAGTAGTTCATCTAAATCCATCGACCCCATTACGCTACGAATATTGGTCATCGTAAGATTTAAAATAGCACGGTATAAATCGGTGACGCGATAAGCCGCTTTGGCAGCATCCATCACTTGGAAGAACACTACGCCATCAGCTGTCACCATTGCATTATCTTTGGTGATAACCTCTTGCGAAGGCACGTCTAACACTTGCTCTTTCATATTCATTTTGGAGCTAATACTATCCAAAAAAGGGATAATGACATGAAAGCCAGGTTTTAAGGTTTTAGTGTATTTTCCAAGACGCTCGACCGTGTATTCAAAGCCTTGAGAGACTTTTTTCGCTCCCATCATTACGACGGTAACAGCGAGCACAAGAATAATAATGGGTAGAAGTTCCATAATGTTTTTCCTAATTTAGTGAGTTGCTTATTTTTGTTGGATTAATGCGAACCTAAAGTATGTCTGATAATACTTAAACTTGCTATAAAAAAGGTCACATAGATATTATCCAGTGACCTTTTGGGGTGCTATCGTTTTTCAGATAAATAATTTCTTGATAAAAGGAGTGAAAGCTTCAGCTTTTTAGTCTCCAAGATAAAATTTAATAAGTGAAAATCTGTAATTATTAGTCATCACCAAAAGCCATCATAAATTGTAAGACATACCAGAATAATAATCCAACACTTGCAAATAGCGATAAAGAAGCGGCTACGTGTTGATCGGTATGATACTCATGAAGCACATTTGAGGTACTATACAGAACCGAACCTGCCGCAAATAAGATCATCGCACCTGAAAACCAAAGACCTAGCGAGAAACCAAAGATAATGGAAGCAACGATTGTTCCCATCGCGATAAATCCACCAATCATTAAAAAACGTCCCATAAAGGAGAAGTTTATTTTGGTCGAAAATGCGGTAAAGGTTAAACCTGCGACCAAGGCTATCGTAACAATAGCCGCATTTTGTAAAATATCAGGTGCTTTTAACTGTGCCATAAAGATAATTGGCATAAAAATAATGGCTTCGGCAATGGTATAAAGCCCAAGACCCATATACTGCTTTTCACGCGACATACCATTATGCGCCCAGCTATTTGCTAACATGGAGATGCCCATAAAAGCAGCAAGTACAATAAGCCATGACCATTTACTACCTGAGAGTAAGCCTAAAAAATTTTGTGCAACACCCGATTGAATTAGCAAGGTTTCTAAAACAGCAAAGGTGGCAATCGCACCACCTAGGTGTAGATAAGTGCGCTTAATAAAAGCAGCACGCTCATTTTCAGCGGCATTGGCTACGATTTGTCCAGAACCAGTGTCTAAATAACTCATTTTTATTTCTCTCCTAACTTAAATATCTGCTAATAAAGCCTAGCACATTCCAATTGCTTTATGTTAAATAGCGACATTAAATATAGGTTATTACACTTCATGCAACAGCAGTTGTTTAAGTAAATTGGTAACTACTTCAGCATAATCGGTAACTGCTCAGATTGTGCTCTATTTGGTTCGAGTTCAAGGTAAAAGGGCGGAGTTTATGAGCATAAATGAGCACTTTTAACGTAGAAATCGGGTAAAATTAGAGTGCAAGCTGAGTAGTTACATAAATTAAAAATTTTCTGTTGATGTAAATAATCCAACTTTTAAATCGGTGGCGGTGTAAATCACTTTGCCATCAACCGATACAGTACCATTGCCTACGCCCATGACTAAGCGACGACAGATGACCCGTGTCATATCAATACGGTAAGTTACTTTCTTGGCAGTAGGTAGAATTTGACCTGTAAATTTTACCTCACCACAACCTAAGGCACGACCACGCCCTGGGTTATCTAGCCAGCCTAAGAAAAATCCAATTAATTGCCACATCGCATCTAAGCCCAAACAACCTGGCATAACAGGATCAGTAGGGAAGTGGCACTCGAAGAACCAAAGGTCAGGGTTTATATCGAGTTCTGCAATCATATAACCTTTACCAAATTCACCGCCATCTTCATGGATTTCAACAATACGATCCATCATCAACATATTGGGGGTCGGTAGGCGGGCGTTTCCTTCGCCGAAAAGTTCGCCGTGTCCGCATTTTATGAGTTCATCGTAATCGAAAGCGCTTTGTCTTGACATAATTTATCCAGATAGAATAGTTTTGGGGAGCTTCCATTAATAAATCTGTGCAAATGGGTAGCTTTATTAATGGAGGTTCTGAGTAATATATTTACCGATAAACGGTAAATAAAATTCGCCAATCTTAACAGAATCATGGGGTATTTATGAAAGGACTTTACGCAATAACTGAGAGTGATTCTGAAAATTTAATTAAAAAAGTCACTTTAGCCTTAGAGGGTGGCGTGAAAATACTGCAATACCGTAATAAAAACGCAAATATCCAGCAGCAGTTACAAGAGGCAATAGAGCTAGCGACACTCTGTAAAAAATTTGATACGCATTTTATTATTAATGATGATATTTATTTAGCGCATAAAGTCATGGCTGATGGCGTTCATTTAGGTAGGGAAGACGGTTCTTTGACTGAAGCAAGAGAATTACTTGGGGGGAGGGCGATTATCGGTGTCACTTGCTATCAAGATATTAATATTGCAATAGAAGCAGAAAAGCAGGGGGCAGATTATGTTGCCTTTGGCAGTTTTTTCGCCTCCCCAACAAAGCCTCAAGCACCAAGAGCAAGTCTTGATCTATTGCAACAAGCCAAGCAACAGTTATCTTTGCCTATCTGTGCGATCGGCGGTATCACTTTAGACAATGCCAGTATTTTGATTGATAGCGGAGCAGATATGATTGCTGTTATTAGTAGCCTGTTTGCAACAGATAATATTACGGCAACAGCAACACAGTTTTCAGCTAAATTTTAGTACATCAACCAGTTCAAAGTGTCAGATACTTTTGAGCTAGTAAGGCTTCTCCCCAATATAATTTCCTGGTGGGTTATAGTTGCAAACCCATAGTTGTGACTGGTCAGGGCATACGGATATTGCACAGCCTACTTCGCGTGTTTCACGCCAAACGATTTGGGTGTAATGACCGCATTGCTCTCCTGCTCGACAGCTATTATTGTTGTAATTGTAGTCTACTACCTCATCTGCCCAAGCTTTAACAACCTCTGCAATCGTAATTTCTTGTCGTTCGATACGTCCATCCGACCAACGTTTGGGGCTTGCCCAAAATAAGTTTTCACCATAAATTTGTTTATAAGGTCCTGCTTGATGAGGACGGTGTGTCATTGCACAGTTTTGAGTTTTTGCTTGATGGTCAGCCCATTGTTGTGCATAGCGTGCTAATTTATTTGACCAGCGCAATGGGATTAAGCCAAGTTGTGAGCGTACCGCATTATGGCTGGCTAAAGTACCTCTAAAATTATACGGTTCAGCACCAGCGTGAGGTCTGGATGTTTTTTGTGGGCTTGGTTCTGATGGCTTGTTACTACAAGCTAGCATCAGCGAAAGAGAGAGGAGAAAAATGGTGGATTTATGCATTGGAATACTCGAATTTTTTATTTTTAATCGTAACTATTCAGCTTGTAATCTATTATTATTTTAGTGAGATCTGAAGTCAGAGATGAAGTTCAATGAGTGATTTAACTTTATCCCTCCTTTTTTCTTGTTTCCACGCTCTTGCGCGGAAACGAGAGCTACATTAGTAATCAGCAGGACGATTAGAAAGATCCAGTTTCTTTAATAATAAAGAATCACACTCCATTGCTTCTGGTTTTGGTAAGCCCATTAGATCTAAAACAGTTGGAGCTAGGTTACTTAAACCTGCGCTAGTGCGTAGTTGCCAGAAGTCTTTGTCGATGATTAAACAGGGTACAGGGTAAACAGTGTGTTGTGTGCTAGGTTCTCCTGTAAAGGGGTCAACATATTCATCGCAGTTGCCGTGGTCTGCGGTGACAATTACAGAGTACTCATTTTTAACGGCTTCATCGAGTACACGACCGACTTCCGTGTCGAGGACTTCAACGGCTTTGATAATGGCATCAGGCATTGCGGTGTGACCTACCATGTCGCCATTGGCAAAGTTGACGACAATAAAGGAGTATTTTTGCTCGTTTAATGCATCGATTACTTTGTTTGCGACTTCTTTGGCGCTCATTTCTGGGCATTCATCGTAGGTATCAACATGTGGAGAGTCAACCATAATACGATCTTCACCTGCATAAGGTGTTTCGCGTCCACCATTGAAAAAGAAGGTGACGTGTGCGTATTTTTCGGTTTCTGCGCAATGAAGTTGTCGATAACCCGATAGGCTAATGGTGTGAGATAAGTTAGTACCAGGTCGCTCAGGGGTAAAGGCAACTGGTGCTAATAGTTTTTTATCGTATTCTGTTAGGCAAGTAACAACGATACGTTCATAATCACCACGATCAAAGCCTTTAAATTTCGCACCCATGCCAAGTGCTTCGGCTAATTGACGAGGACGATCATTGCGGAAGTTGAAGAAGATAAGGGAGTCGTTTGGCATAATGGTTTCGCCATCTTCCATGACATGGGGGAGGATAAACTCATCGGTTTGACCATCTTCATAGGCTGCAATAATGGCTTCAACAGCATTGGTCATGGGCTTGCCTTTACGGTGAACCATCATATCCCATGCCATCTTGGTGCGATCCCAACGAGAGTCGCGATCCATTGCATAAAATCGTCCGATTAAGGTTGATATTTTGCCACCAAACTCATCTAATGATGCAGATAATTGCTCTACAAAACGAACAGCTGATTTTGGTGAGGTATCACGTCCGTCGGTAATCACATGCATAGCAGGGACAACCCCCATTTCTTTACACATGGCAATTAAGGCACAAAGATGATTAACGTGGCTATGTACGCCACCATCAGAGACTAATCCCACCAAATGAATAGGGCGGTTGTTTGTTTTTGCATGTAGCATTGCGGCACGTAATACCGTGTTTTTAGCAAAAGAGCCATCCTCTATGGCATCATCAATACGCACTAAATCTTGACGAATAACGCTACCGCAACCAATGGTGAAGTGACCAACTTCAGAATTACCCATTTGTCCTTCCGGTAAGCCAACAGATTTCCCCGATGCCTGTAATGTAGTATGAGGATATTTGCTAAAGTACTCATCTAAATTAGGTGTATTTGCTTCAAAAACTGCATTATTTTTTTTGCTGGGGTTAACGCCAAAACCATCGATAATAAGTAGCATTGTTTTGCGTCGAGGAGTATGAATTTGCTGCACAATATAATCCTGTTGTTTTTTATTAAGCGCGCATTCTACCTCTAATTAATGACAAATTCATGTTAGATATTTATAGTGTTAGTAATGTAGTGTTAATAGTGCGTCTTTTATAGGTGTGCTCCCTCAC
>Ga0256832_1003165_pt1 | contig 11206 bp, 12 predicted proteins | sample 134614metaG_FD_190534 | JGI IMG/M metagenome (GOLD analysis project Ga0256832, IMG submission 190534) | Hydrothermal vent microbial communities from Lau Basin, Pacific Ocean - 134-614 | ecosystem: Environmental > Aquatic > Marine > Hydrothermal vents | place: Pacific Ocean: Lau Basin | collected...
CAGGGTCACGGCGTCGCCGTTGCCGATGCACAGACTGAACTCCGCCACCGACATGCCGGAGAGTATCGCCAGCGCCATCTTCGCGCCAACGCCGTTGACCTTCAGCAGGGTGCGAAACAGCAGGCGCTCGCTGTCGCCATGAAAGCCGTAGAGGATATGCGCGTCGTCGCGCACCAGCAGGTGGGTGACCAGCACGACGGACTCGCCGACCGCCGGCAGATTGTAGAAGGTGGACATCGGCGCTTCCAGCTCGTAACCGACGCCGGACACGTCGACCAGCAGGAACGGCGGCTGCTTGGCCAGCAGCCTGCCGGCGAGCCGGCCGATCATCGCCTGGCTCCGGCGCGGCGCGCCTGATCGGCGAGTCGCGCCCGCAGGTGCCGGCTGTGCGCGTGGCACAGCGCGACCGCGAGGGCATCGGATTCGTCCAGCTTCATCCGATCACGATGGTTGAGCAATAGCGCAACCATGTAGGCGACCTGGCGCTTGTCCGCGCCGCCGCCGCCGACCAGCGCCTGCTTGACCTCGCGCGGCGAGTATTCGTGCACGTCCAGGCCGGTGACCGCCATCGCGCAGATCGCCGCGCCGCGTGCCTGGCCGAGCTTCAACGCCGACATCGCGTTCTTCGCGACGAAGATATTCTCGATCGCGCAGGCCGCCGGGTGGTATTCGTCGATGACCCGGCCGATGGCGACGAAGATCTCGGCCAGCCGTCCGGCCACCTCGCCATCCAGCCGGATGCAACCGCTGGCGACATGCCGGCTCTTCACCCCATCGCTGTCGATGACGCCAAAGCCGGTGACCCGAGAACCGGGGTCAATGCCGAGGATGCGCTGCATCTTGCCGCCGTTCAGTCAGCCAGCCGGGCCATGACCTCTTCGGCGATATCGGCGTTGGAGTAGACCTCCTGCACGTCGTCGAGGTCTTCCAGCGCGTCGACCAGGCGCATGAATTTCTCCGCGCCATCCTTGTCCAACTCGGCCTTGGTCGACGCCTCGAAGGTGACCTCGGCGTGATCCGGCTCGAAGCCGGCGGCGACCATCTTGTCCTTCACGTCGCTGAAGGCCTCCGGCGTGGTGATCACGTCGATGCTGCCGTCGTCGTTACTGACGACATCGTCGGCGCCGGCATCCAGCGCGGCCTCCATGATGGCGTCTTCGTCCGCGCCGGCGGCGTAGCTGAGGATGCCGGTCTTGCTGAACATATAGGCCACCGAGCCGTCGGTGCCAAGGTTGCCGCCGTGCTTGGTGAACGCATGGCGCACCTCGGAGGCGGTGCGGTTGCGGTTGTCGGTCATGCAGTCGACGACCAGCGCGGTGCCGCCGGGGCCGTAGCCCTCGTAGCGCAGTTCCTCGTAGTCTTCACCCTCGCCCGCGCCCGCGCCGCGCGCCACGGCGCGTTCGATCGTGTCTTTCGGCATATTCGCCGACAGGCCCTTGTCCACCGCCAGACGCAGGCGCGGGTTCGCGCCGATATCGCCGCCGCCCATGCGCGCGGCCACGGTGATCTCGCGGATCAGCTTCGACCAGATCTTGCCGCGTTTCTTGTCGTTCGCCGCTTTCTTGTGCTTGATGTTCGCCCATTTACTGTGGCCGGCCATGAAAACCTCGCATTGAAAAATAATTTAGGAACCATCCAGCTTGATGTCGTCACCCCTCGACTTGCCGGGGTAAGCCAAATAGCACCTCCGCCAGCCAATCCTCGGAATGATCACACGCACGCTATAATCACAACGTTTGGCTGGCGGAGGCTATAAACCGGGTTATTTTACACGCCTCGGGCAAAAGCAACCATCGCGCAGAAAACAACCGATCTGCGTCGTCACCGCCGACGAAAACAGCATGCTGAAATGCGACACCGGTAGTTCGACGCGATCCCGGTTCGTCGGCAGATCGGTTTCCGCGACGGCCACGGTGCCGTCGTTCGGCCCGGCAAAACCGCCAAGAAAGCTGCCGATGCCGAAGGTGCGCACGCCGACAATGCTGCCGACCTCTACCGTCGGCGCCGCCCGGGCGTAGCGTTCCGCATGATCGTCCAGCAGACCATCGACGATGGATCGCCCCAATGCCCAGCGCACGATGGGAACGCGCGCTAGCCGCTTCGCGATGATGCTGCCGCGCAACGGCGAGCCGCACAGCACCACGCGCCGCACCCCGGACGAGCTGCCGTGGTCGAGCAGGTGCGCGACAACGATGCCGCCAAGGCTGTGCGCGACCAGATGCACGCCACCGGCGTCGAAACGGCGCAGGTAGTCGGCCAGCAACGCGGCGTTCCGCGCCGGCGTCCGGCGCAGGCTGGGATAGCTGAAACAATGCGTTTCGAAACCCTGGCGGCGCAATCGGCGCGCCATGAGGCTCATCACCCAACCACGCATATAGATGCCATGCACCAGCACCACCGGTGGGTACGCATTTTGTTCCTCAATATTCATATCGTCCTGCCGCCACAGGCTAAATAGCCGCCCAACCCGCTCTATGCCATGGACACTAACACACTCGATCCACCGATACGCAGACACACAGCGAAAGCGATCCGCCTGCTGTTGGACAAGCCGTCGGTGAACAACCATCAGCTGCAACGCCTGATCGCCGCCGACCCCGCACTGGCCTTCCATGTGTATCGCGAGGTCGGTCGAAAGCTCGGCGACAGCGCCGAGCCGGTCGCAAGCATCGGCCATGCGCTGTCGCTGGCCGGCATCGCGACGCTCGAAGGCCTGCTGAAAACCTGTCGCCATTCCGAAGACGGACCGAATCACCGCGCCTATCTGGCGCTCTGTTCGCGCAGCGTGCATGCCGTGGAATTCGCTTGCGCCTGGGCGGAACAGGAGCAACAGAGCAATCCGGACGAGGTTCTCGGCAGCACGGTACTGCAACATCTTCCGGAGGTGATCGGACTCGACAGCGGACGTCCGGAGATGCCATTGGAAGAGGCCGTCGCGCTGCGCGTCGAACTCGCCGCGCGTCACCACTTTCCCTACCTGAGCCAGGACTGCGCCGAGCTTACCGGCCTGATCATTCCGCGCGCGCGCAACGTGCTTCTGGCCTGCGAGCTCGCCCGCCTCAGCGCCGATGGTTGGTACAGCGAGGACACCCTGCAACATCTGGAATACGTTGCCGAGCATCTGCATGTCCCGCTCGACAAGGCTATCGCCGAATGCCATCTGCAAGCCGTCGATTGCGCCCATGGATTGAGTGACGGCGGACTGGAGGCCAGCGCCTTCGAACTCGCGGCCGCCTGGCCGCTCGCCAACAACGAAAAGGAACAGAAAACGCCGACCTTGCACGCCGAGGTGATGCGCGCGATGCACGCCATGCATGCCGAACTCGGCCTGCGGCGCGTCGCCTTCGCCTTGCTGAATCCGCCACGCACAGAGCTCAAGGTCCGCTTCGTCAGCGGCGCCGATGAAAGCGACCCGATCCGTCAGGGTTCGCTTGCGACAAATGGCAAGTCGCTGTTCAACATCCTGCTGCAGAAACCCCAGGCCGTCTGGGTCAGGCCGGAAAACGCCGAAAAATACCGGCCGTACCTGCCGTCGGCGACATGGATCGACCCGTCCGAATTCGTCGCCGTGTCATTGTTCGTCGACCACAAGCCGATCGGGCTGTTCTATGCGGATACTTGGGCGGACACCTGGGCGGATACCCGGCCAGATACCGGGGAGGACGCCACCACGAATACCCCCGCCGAAGGGCCGGCCAGCGACAGAAAAGCCGCGTTCCAACACTTTCAGAAACTCTGTCGGCAAGTGTCCGAGCATATGGCGGCGGGTAGCCCCGACAAATCCTGACGACTCTCCGAGCGGCATGTCTCGGCAAGGCCCCGCTTGGCTGTCATACTAGGAGTCTGTCGGGTTTAACGCTGATCTACTGCGGAAAAGCCCTTTTGGCCCGTTTTCCCGTTCACTTTCGTTAAATAGAATGACTATTCGCCTCAAGTGAACGAAAAAACGGACTCAAAATGGCTTTCCCTCGCTACGATCGGTCAAACCCGACAGACTCCTAGCCGCATGCCGAAACCATATCACTATCCCCTGTTTTTCGTGGCCGCCTGGCTGGCCTGTAACGGCAGCCTCGCGGCCACGGTCGCGCAAGGCCGGAATCTGCCCGATTGCGTGACGAAATTGAGTGGCATGGCCAGCGGTTGGTGCGAGATCCGCCTGCCGGGATCGAGGCCGTCCATTTCCTCGGTGTGGCCATCCTCTCCGCCACCCAGGATCAGGATGGAGACCGGCCCCCGGTCGGTGCTGATCGCCTGGAACAGCGCGGCCTTCGACGCGCGGCGCCGTCTGCTGTATTTCACCGGCGGTGGTCATCGGGACTACGGTGGAAACGAGGTCTACCGTTTCGATCTGAACAAGGGTAGCTGGCGACGCCTGACCGAGCCTTCGGCGCTGACCCACCTGTTCGTCGGCGCGGATTACCACAAACGCGTGGACAAGCCATGGCGACGCTTGTGCTGGATGCCCGATACACGCAAGGTGCCGGCCAGCGCGCACACGTATGACGGCTTGCAATTCAGCCAGCGCACGGACACCTTGTTCTATTACGCGATGCGCGCCGCCAACGGCGCCTGTTTCGAGGACCGCGACGATCGTTACCGCGCCAGTCCGCTGGTGCTCGGCGAGAGGACGCCGGCTTCGGCCGGCTGGTATGAGTTCAACCCATCGACCACGGAAAAGCGAAACGGGCTGGCGCCACTCGCGTGGCGGCGGGTTTTCGACTACGAGCAGCTACGCGCGTTCGGTGTCGAAACCGGCTTCCCGGTAACCGCCGAGCTGGACGACGGCAGGATCGTTTTTGGCTCGCGGCATCGCACGCTGATCTACGATCCCTTGGACCCCTCGCCACAAAGCCCTCGGGCTTTCAGCCGGCAGGCGGACTGGGGGGTTGGCACGATGCGCTTTGATCCCCGCCGCGACCTGGTGTGGTCCATTCATCGACACAGGCTGCTGGCCTTCGACGCCCGTAACGGCCGACCGGTGAGAGAAATCAAAGCCGATGTCGATCACGGCAAGTCCTTGGCGATCGCGGCTGATGGCGACCTGGTGTGCTGGAATGGCGTGTCGAAGATCTACCGCCTGGACCCGGATGAAGACAAGCCACGCTGGCGGTCGAGCGACTGGCGCGGCAACGGGCCGCGGGTGGGGGATCACCGTGTCTATGGGAAATGGGTCTATATCGAGGATCTGGGCGTATTCGCCGGATTGTCTAGCGAGCGAACCGGGGTTTGGATATTCAAGCCGCCCAGATGACGCGGATGGAGCGCCCCGTCACGCAGACCGCAAGCTGTTGTTGATTCTGATATAAATTGGCACGCCGCGCTTTGACCAAGCGACACTTTGTGGGCCGGACTTCAGTCCGGCTGCGCCGCCGCCGTGATATTGGGTGTTCTGAAGCAACGTAGTTGCCGAATCCCGCTCCGACCCACGATCCGGGAGGAGCGCGGTCAGCCGGCGATGTCGCGCAATGCCTTGCGCTTGTGCACGCTGATCTTGCGTCCCTGCACGGTGATGATGCCTTTCTCGCTGAGGTTTCTGACGATGCGCGAGAAGGTTTCCGGCTTGATCGACAGGCGCGCGGCGATGACGCTCTTGGACAAGTCCAGCAGGAAGCTGTCGTGTTTCTCCGGCAGGTGGGTATATAAGTAGAAGGCCACCCGGCTGGCGCCGGTGCGCAGACTGAGATCATCGATCTCGCGGATCAGACCATGCAGGCGCTGGCTGAGATCGCCAAGCAGCATGAAGCAGATATCGACCGACTCATGCAGCATCGTGGCAAAATCCGCCGAGTTGATCGCGATCAGCTCGGACGCGGACAACGCCGCCGCGCTGACCGGGTAGCGGTCCTGATCGTTGAACATCAGCGCCTCGGCGAACACGCGTTTCTCGCGGATGATCTCGATGATCTTCTCGTTGCCGTCCGGCGACATGCGAAACAGCTTCACCCGCCCTCGGCAGACCAGGTAGAAGCTGGCCGCCGGCTCGCCCTGCTGGAAAAGGGTCTGCCCTTCGTCCAGGTGGATTCTCCGCGCGTGCCGCGCAATGCGCATAAGCTGTTCGTCCGCGAGTCGGGAGAACAGCGGCGCATCCCGCAAGCTGGCGATCAGATCGACTGAATGGGCACCTTCGGATTCGGTAGGGGTCATTTCCCGTCGCTTTAATTGACAATCATCAAAGCAAGGCATTTTAGCCTCTGCTGTAATGGAATAATAGCCGTCGCCAGTGCAGAATGGTCAATCTGGGGCATTTCCGCACCAGACCGCCAAGCTGGGCGTAACTATATACTTTAATTCGAGATACGGAGGGGCGAGCATGTCGGAAACCTTTACCAAGTCGATGGCACGCAACATCTTTTATGGTGGCAGCGTGTTCTTCTTCTTACTATTCCTTGCGCTGACCTTTGCCAGCCATCAGGATTTCCCGAGCAGGGACAATCACGAGGCACTGACCGAAACGGTCGCCAAGGGCAAACGCGTCTGGGAAACGCATGACTGCATAGGCTGTCACACACTGCTTGGAGAGGGTGCCTACTTCGCGCCGGAACTGGGCAACGTGTACAAACGCTTTGGCAACAGCACCGAGGCGATCAAGGCCTTCATCAAGAGCCGGCCGGTCGACGGCGTTCCAGGGCGTCGCAGCATGCCGCAGTTCAATCTCAGCGATGAAGAGCTTGAGCAAGTCGCGCAGTTCCTGAAATACGCTTCGGGCATCAAGACGGCCAACAACTGGCCACCGAATATCAAGGGCTGAGGAGGAGAATAGCCAATGAAATACAAATCACAGTCTGTCGCGAAGCTGTACTTTATCGCGGCAATCGCACTGTTTGTCGGCCAGATTCTGTTTGGCCTGGTCATGGGTCTTCAGTATGTGGTCGGTGACTTCCTGTTCCCCGAGATTCCTTTCAACGTGGCACGCATGGTGCACACCAACCTGCTGATCGTGTGGCTGTTGTTCGGCTTCATGGGTTCGGCCTACTACCTGGTGCCGGAAGAGGCGGAACGCGAACTCGTCGCTCCCTGGCTGGCGAAGCTGATGTTCTGGATCTTCCTGATCGCCGGCGCGGCCACCGTGGCCGGCTATCTGCTGGTTCCGTATGCCAAGCTGGCCGAGCTGACGATGGACGACCTGCTGCCGACCATGGGCCGCGAGTTCCTCGAACAGCCGACCATCACCAAGCTCGGCATCGTCGTCGTCGCGCTGTCCTTCCTGTTCAGTATCGGCATGACGATACTGAAGGGCCGCAAGACCGTCGTCACGCTAGTGCTCTTGATCGGTCTGACCGGTCTGGCGGTGTTCTTCCTGTTCGCGTTCTACAACCCGGAGAACCTGGTGCTGGACAAGTACTACTGGTGGTGGGTCGTGCATCTTTGGGTAGAAGGCGTATGGGAGCTGATCCTTGGCGCGATTCTGGCCTTTATCCTGATCAAGACCACCGGGGTGGATCGCGAGGTCATCGAGAAATGGCTGTATGTGATCATCGCGATGACCCTGATCACCGGCCTGATCGGCACGGGTCACCACTACTATTGGATCGGCACGCCGGACTTCTGGCAGTGGTGGGGTTCGATCTTCTCCGCGATGGAGCCTATCCCGTTCTTCATGATGACCATCTTCGCGTTCAACATGGTGAATCGGCGTCGCCGCAATCACCCGAACAAGGCGGCGGTATTGTGGGCCCTGGGAACCGCGGTCATGGCGTTCCTCGGCGCGGGCGTGTGGGGCTTTCTGCATACCCTGTCTCCGGTCAACTACTACACGCATGGCACCCAGATCACCGCCGCGCATGGCCACATGGCGTTCTACGGCGCCTATGTGATGATCGTGCTGGCGATGGTCTCCTACGCGATGCCGATGATGCGTGGACGCAAGGCGGCCAACAGCCCACGCTCCCAGGTCGTGGAGATGTGGTCGTTCTGGTTGATGACGGTGTCGATGGTATTCATCACGCTGTTCCTGACCGGCGCGGGTATCCTGCAGACCTATCTGCAACGTTACTCCGACCAGCCAATCGACTTCATGACCGTACAGGACAAGATCTCGCTGTTCTACTGGCTGCGTGAGATTGCCGGCGTGGTCTTCCTGATCGGCCTGGTGTTGTACGTCGTCAGCTTCTTTATCGGTACCGATGATCCGGAAGCGGTCGAGAAGATCGAGGTGGACGCGGAAACGGCCTAAGCGCCAAATCCTCCGGACAGGGATCGTCCGGGCAATGAGATTACCGTCAGTCTCCGCTCCTGGAGGCCGGCGGTTTTTCGTATTTATCCACTCTAATTCCTTTTCTTAACTCGGGTTTTCCAATAAAAACATGACTGACAAACTCAAACAGCCACCCGGCGATCTGGCCATTTGGATCTTCATCTGCGCGGAACTCAGCGTTTTCGCGGTGTTCTTCGCCGCCTACGCCTTTACCCGCGCGAAGCATGTCGAGCTGTTCAATCAATATCAACAGACCCTGAATACCAACTATGCGCTGATCAATACCCTCGCGCTGATCACCAGCAGCTACTTCGTGGTGCGCGCGGTCGCGGCGATACGCGAAGGCAGCCAGCGGGGTTGCGCGCGCTGGCTGCTTGCGGCGATCGCGATGGGCGCGCTGTTTCTGGTCGTCAAGTCGATGGAGTACCAACACCATTTCTCGCATGGCGTGACGCTGAGTACGAATACCTTTTATATGTTCTATATTTCCCTTACCTTCTTCCATTTCATGCACGTCATCATGGGCATGGTGATCCTGGCCGCCGTCGCCCTGAAGGCGCGCCGGGGCGCTTACACCGCGGATCGGCATACCGGCGTCGAGACCGGCGCGAGCTACTGGCACATGGTCGATCTGGTATGGATCATTCTGTTTCCACTCGTTTATGTGATGAGGTAACGTGATGCCAATGACACCCCAAACAGCACAGGGTAAGGCGTTCATCCGCCCATGCACGGTCATCTATCTGCTGTTGATGACGCTGACGCTGGTCACCTGGGCGCTGGGTAAATTCAACGCGCAGATCGGCCTGCCGGCGATGACGCTGTCGATGACCGTGCTCGGCATCGCGATGCTGAAGGGCCACCTGATCGGTGATTTCTTCATGGGCCTGCGCCGCGTGCGTGGCCCGTGGCGCTGGGTGGTGACGCTGTGGTTGCTGTTGCCGGCATCCCTCATCACCCTCGCGTTCATGCAGGCGGGCCAATGAGCACCAAGACGAAGCTGCAAGCGAAACCGGACGAGATCCCCTTCTACCAACCGCAGGGCGATGAAATCCGCCTGTTCGAGCACGCCTGGAACAACCAGTTGCCACTGTTGATCAAGGGGCCGACCGGCTGCGGCAAGACGCGTTTCATCCAGCACATGGCGGCCCGCCTGGAGCGCCCGCTGTACACCGTGTCCTGCCACGACGACCTGACCGCCGCCGACTTGGTCGGTCGGCATCTGATCGGCGACAACGGCACCTACTGGTGCGATGGACCGTTGACCCGCGCGGTGCGCGAGGGCGCGATCTGCTATCTGGACGAGGTGGTCGAGGCGCGCAAGGACACCACCGTGGTATTGCACCCGCTGACCGACGACCGACGCATCCTGCCGATAGAACGCACCGGCGAAACCCTGCGCGCGCCGGATGGCTTCATGCTGGTGATCTCCTACAATCCGGGCTACCAGAACCTGTTGAAGAGCCTGAAGCCATCCACCCGGCAGCGCTTCATCGGCATGACCTTCGATTTTCCCGACAGGCAACTGGAAGAGACGATTCTGCGCGAGGAGGCCGGTATCGATGCCGATCTGGCCGCGCAACTGGTGCGGCTGGCCGAGTCACTGCGCATCCTGAAGAACCACGACCTGGAGGAAGCCGCCTCGACGCGTCTGCTGGTGTATGCCGCGACGCTGATCAACAGCGGCTATCCGGCGCACGCGGCCTGCCGCGCGGCGATCATCGAACCGCTGACCGATGACGCGGAAACCCTTTCGGCACTGATGGAGGTCGTCGATGCCCTCTTCGACAAATGAACCGGGCGAGCGCCCCGGCACGACCCTGGCGATCGTCGCCGAATCCCTGTACCTGGCGAATCTGCTGCTTATCCCTGGCATCGCCTTCATTGCCCTGCTGGTAATGTATCGCCGCTATCGCGACGCGCCACCGCTGGCCTTCAGCCATATCCAGCAGACGATTTCGGCCAGCCTGTGGGCCGGCGCGCTGCTGATTGTCGCGAACGCCGTGATCATCCTGCTCGGCGGCTACGATGGCCCGTACACCTGGGCGGTGGCGATCACCTACTTCACCATGGCGCATTCCACCCTGATCCTGTTCGGCATGATCGGCCTGGTGCGCGCCCTGGCCGGCCAGTGCTGGCGCTACCCACTGATCGGCCGTCCCCTGCCGGAGAACTGCCCGAAATGAACTACGCCTCGTTGCAACGCCGGCGCAACTGGGTGCGTGGCGCGTTCTTCGCGTTGTTCATCCTCGCGCCGCCATTGAACATCCTGCGGCTCGACCTGAATCTCGGCCACTTTATCCTCTTCGGTCAGGACTGGACGCTGGGCATAGACGCCTTCAGCGCCGGCGAGGTCGGCGCAGGACAGGCCGCGTTGAACCTGATATTGCGCGGCTTCATCCCGCTGGCGCTGATCGCCGGCGGACTGATCTATACTGCCTGGCGCTGGGGCAGGCTGTACTGCGGCTGGCTGTGTCCGCATTTCTCGGTGGTCGAAACCATCAACAGCCTGATGCTGCGCGCCAGCGGCAAGCCAACGATCTGGGAGCCGAAGACCCTGCCGGAACTGCGCCCGGACGGCAGCCGCCGCCAGCCGAGCCGACGCTTCTGGCCGATCACCTGGCTGGCCGTGGTCGGCTTCGCCTTCCTGTGGGCTTTGACCCTGCTGACCTACCTGCTGCCGCCCAGCGAGATCTATCACAACCTGCTGAACGCCAGCCTGACACGCAACCAGTTCGTGTTTCTGACCGCCGGCACCGTTTTGCTGAGCATCGAATTCGGTTTCGCCCGTCATCTGTTCTGCCGTTTCGGTTGCGCCGTCGGCCTGTTTCAGAGCCTCGCATGGATGGCCAACCGGAACGCCATGACGGTCGGTTTCGATACCCGCCGCGCGCGCGCCTGCCGGGACTGCAACAACGCCTGCGACAACGCCTGCCCGATGCGCCTGCGGCCGCGCGGCATGAAGCGCGGCATGTTCGCCTGCACCCAATGTGGTCAGTGCCTGAGCGCCTG
>Ga0256832_1003166_pt1 | contig 11205 bp, 8 predicted proteins | sample 134614metaG_FD_190534 | JGI IMG/M metagenome (GOLD analysis project Ga0256832, IMG submission 190534) | Hydrothermal vent microbial communities from Lau Basin, Pacific Ocean - 134-614 | ecosystem: Environmental > Aquatic > Marine > Hydrothermal vents | place: Pacific Ocean: Lau Basin | collected...
ACTTTCTTGTATCTTATTAAAGTAAAATATAATATATATAGATATTTTTTTAATTATTATTTTGAAAATATGTTTTTTTTATATACCTTCGTCCTTAGGAAACCAAAATTTGAACAAAGCCATGAAAATTAAATATAAATTTATTCTGGTTTTGGCATTGCTCTACAGCTTTTCTACTAATTCTTTTAGTCAGAATTTGCCGTATATGCATTTTAAAATGTTAAAGAATGATACTTTACATTTTTATATGAAAGCAAATGCCCTGCCTCCCGTAGAAATAGTACCGGTTAGTTTTGGTACTTTAAATAATGTTTTACCGGGTAGCGGTAATTCAAACCCTCTGACTTTTCATTTAAAATACATACCTGATAATAATTTTACAGGAAGAGACCATGCTGTTTTGGAATATCGCGGCAATCCCGGAAGTTCATTAATGGATTGGGCAATTAAAAGAACTATAATTGATATTGATGTAGTTAATTCTATTTTAAATGCACAGACCGATATTGCCTTTATAAATACAAATTCATCCGGAGATACAATTGATGTTCTTGCTAATGATAATACTACTGCCGATAGTTTATTTATAGATGAAATATTGAATGTAAATAACGGAACTGCTACACTTACTGATGATAATAAAATAATTTTTAAACCCGATTCAAATTTTACGGGAACAACTTATTTTAACTACAAAATACAAGACGATCTTGGTACAACAGCTTTGGGACATGTGATTATCAGAGTTAATGATCAAAATCTCTCTGCTGACACACTATATTATTATGTAACAAATACTAACATACTTCCAATAGATTTAAATGAACAGGGATTTCAAATCGATTCCAATTTCGTTCCTCAGTTGGGTGATATTGATTTTGGCAATGACCCCGAATTGATCTATACACCGGATGTAGATTCAACCGGTACGGATGAATTTCATTTTTTAAATACACAGGATACGGTTGTTGTCTTTGTAGAGATTTACGATGGAAAAGACAACGGCGGTGTTGTGATTGATGATGATGTTTATACAGGATTGAATACTGAAGTTTCATTTAATGTAATAGATAATGATTACAAGAAGAATTATTTTTCATTAAGTCATACAGATCCGGAGCACGGAACACTGCAATACAACGGACAGGGAAACTTTACTTATACACCTGAGGACAATTTCAACGGAATTGATGAATTCACCTATACATTACAGTTATCATTCAACTATTTTCAAAGTGCAACTGTCAAATTATTTGTTGATAATTTTTACCCGAATGATTATTCTGAATACAATATTTCAGTATCAAAAAATAGTCAGTTGGTTTTGTATTATGATATTCCCATTGACGGGTATTCTTTCAATTTGCATTCCGCCCCTCTTGAAGGTACTGTGGATATCTACAATGAATGGGATACTGTGTATGTAAATTGTGAGGATGTTATTGGCGAACATTTTATTGTTTATACACCCCCGGCAGATTATACCGGAGAAGACAGATTTGAAATAGAATACTGTCCGCCAAATGATTCTTGTATAGTATTAAAAATCGATCCTTTTATTTATGAGGAGCAATCGGATAGTACCTGTGCATGCGCTGCAACGAGTTGTATATGGCCCGGGGATTCCGACAACAACGGTAAGGTGAATACAAAAGATATTTTACCAATTGCTATGTATCTGGGGCAAACAGGTCCTGAAAGAAATTATTCAACTGTAAACTGGCTTGGACTGAATGCTGAAGATTGGGAAATAAATCAAATAGATAACGGAGTTAATTTGAATCATGTCGATGCAGACGGAAACGGAATAATAACAGCAAGCGATAGCATTTCTATATTGGATCATTTCAATAATGTCCACAATATATATTCTGACAGGATAGTAGATGAAGCTGAATATCCTTTGTATCTGATTCCTGACCAGTCGGAAGTGGATTCGGGTGAAGTTCTTACATTGTATATCGTTGCAGGAGATGAAGATTTTCCGGCTAAAGATCTTAATGGCATTGCATATACTTTATCTGTGAACAGCTATTTTGCAGATTCAGCATCTTTGCATCATCATTTTTACACAGATTCATGGCTTGCAAACGGCAGTGCTTCCATGCAAATGTCAAAGCAATACCAAGCCGGACAGGTAGATGCGGCATTTTCACGAATAGGATTTTCAGGAGTTACAGGAATAGGAAAAATCGCCACCTGCGACTTCATTGTTGAAGATGATTTAGAAGGTATTAAAAGAAGTACCAATTTTCAAAAAATCCCTTTTGAAATAACGCTAACAAATATTACAATTGGAAACGGCACCGGTAAAACCGTCAGGATTCCGGATATTGAAACTACTGTTTTTCTTAATTTGAATGGTAATAATCCAGAAAATGATAAATCTCCCGAGATATTAATCTATCCTAATCCAACGCAAAATTATGTAAATATTTTTATGGATGGAAATGAAAATATAGCCGGTTACCATGTTTACAATTCAGTAGGAATGCTGATTGAAAACAAACAAATCGATAACAGAAAAAAACTTGGTCTTGACGTAAGTACTTATGATAATGGTATTTATTTAATAGAAATCTTTACAGAAAATAACAATAAATATATTAAGAAAATAGAAATTGTAAAATAAATTAATCCTATAGAGCAAATTAAATAGTTTTATACAAATTTTGGTCCTAAAAAGTCGTTTCAACATATTTGAAGCGACTTTTTTTGGTGCATTTCATTTTTTCGCTTTATCCAAACTTTGCCTCTAACTCCTGAAGGAGAACCCAACCCGCTATGCGAAAAAATGAAATACACCTTTTTTTCTTTTATATTAAAAAAATCAATATAAATTATGTACTTTTGTTTTCCAAAATAAAATCTGAGAAATTGGCAAAAACAGGAAGCAAAAAAGAAAACAAGATCACACCGTTGATGACACAATATCATCAGATCAAGACAAAACATCCTGATGCTATTTTATTGTTTAGAGTCGGTGATTTTTATGAGACATTTGGAGAGGATGCCATAAAAACGGCAGAAGCATTGGGTATAGTGCTTACATCCAGAAATAATGGGGGCAATGATCTTGAATTGGCCGGATTTCCCTATCACGCATTGGATCTTTATCTACCGAAATTGGTGAAATCAGGTTATAGAGTTGCCATTTGCGAACAATTGGAAAAACCTTCAAAACAGAAAAAAATAGTCAAACGGGGAGTAACTGAAATAGTAACTCCGGGAATAAAAACAGATGAAAAATTGTTGGATTATAAAGATAATAACTTTCTTGCTTCTATCCACATGACTACAAAAGGAGATTGGGGAGTAGCTTTCCTTGATATTTCCACAGGAGAATTTCTGGTCACTCAAGGCAATAAAGATACAATCGAAAAACTAATACAAAATTTTGCTCCTTCCGAGATAATCTATTCCAAATCCTTCAAAAAGCAATACGAAAAGATATTCGGCAACCGGTTTTATACTTATCCTATTGATGAATGGATATTTACTTATGATTTTTGCCGTGAAGGATTGCTTGATCATTTTGAAGTAAATTCGCTAAAAGGTTTTGCAATTGAAGACATGGATTTGGCACAGATAGCTGCCGGTTCTATTCTGCATTATCTCAACAGCACTGAAAACAAGAACTTAAAACATATCCTTTCCATACAGCGAATTTATGATGAAAATTATATGTGGCTTGACAGGTTTACCATCAAGAACCTGGAACTTATTCAACCCCAATTTCACTCGGGAATCCCTCTTATTTCAGTAATTGATAAGACAACTTCTCCAATGGGTGCAAGACTATTGAAAAAATGGTTATTAATGCCTCTAATTTCTCCTGAAGCCATCAATCAGAGATTGGATATGGTTGAGTATTTTTACAATAATAATTATACCGGAGATGATATAAATCTGTATCTGAAAAAAATAGGCGATCTGGAAAGATTGATTTCCAAAGTATCACTTGGAAAAATCAATCCCAGGGAATTACTTATGCTCAACAGAGGGTTGAAGGCTTTGATCCGGATAAAAAACACTTTGGAAAATACTGAAAACAATCATTTAAAAGCATTGGGAAATCAAATCGTTCTTTGCGACGATATCCGTGAAAGGATCACTAAAGAAATAAATGAAGATGCACCAATCGCTGTTTCCAAAGGAGGAGTGATAAGTGAAGGTGTAAGTAAAGAACTGGACGAACTGCGCTATCTTGTCAATCATAGCAAAGATATATTAAATGATATCCTGACAAGAGAAAAAGAAAAAACGGGAATTGATAAATTAAAGATCGGATTCAATAATGTTTTTGGCTACTTTCTGGAAGTAACTCACAGATATAAAGACAAAGTTCCTGAAGAATGGATTCGAAAACAAACACTAACCAATGCTGAAAGATATATAACTCCGGAACTTAAGGAGCTGGAATCAAAAATATTGAGTGCAGAAGAACAAATAATGCAAATTGAGGAAAAATTATTTCAAAATATCGTTTCAGATGTGATGAATTATATCTCCCCTATTCAGCATGATGCTAATATTTTGTCCAAAATAGATGTTTTGATATCATTTGCCAATATCGCATACAAAAATCGCTATACAAAACCGGTGGTAAATGATTCTTTGATAATTGATATAAAAGACGGAAGACATCCTGTTATCGAACAATTTATGGAACCGGGAGAATCTTATGTCCCAAATGATATATACCTCAGCAATGATGACATGCAAATAATGATGATCACCGGGCCAAATATGTCAGGTAAATCCGCTATTTTAAGACAGACCGCTCTTATAGTTTTGCTGGCACAAATCGGTTCGTTTGTACCTGCATCATCAGCTGAAATAGGATTTGTGGATAAGCTGTTTACCAGAGTTGGAGCTTCAGATAATATATCAAGCGGCGAATCAACTTTCATGGTTGAAATGAATGAAACAGCAAACATTTTAAATAATATTTCACCGAGGAGTTTAATTTTACTTGATGAAATAGGAAGAGGTACAAGTACTTATGACGGTATTTCCATCGCATGGGCATTAACTGAGTTTTTGCATGAAAATCCTAAAGCAAATCCTAAAACATTATTTGCCACACATTATCATGAACTTAACGAATTGGAACCTAAATTTGACAGGATTAAAAACTTTAATGTCTCTACAAAAGAGATAGGAAATAAAGTAATCTTCCTGCGAAAACTGGTCACAGGAGGCAGCAAACACAGTTTTGGTATTCATGTAGCACGAATGTCCGGTATGCCCCGGATGATAATTGACAGAGCATATGACATTTTGCATCAATTGGAGCAAAAGATGAGAGACAATGAAAATAGTGAAGAAAATATGGGAAACAAACTTAAAAAGATGCCTGTCCAAAGCGCAATTCAGTTAAGCATATTTGATACTGTGGATGAAACAGCAGGAAAAATAAAAAAAGACCTCTTGGAACTGGATCTGAATTCTATGACACCGATAGATTGTATGCTTAAGCTAAGTGAATTGCGAAAGATAGTGGAAGATGACGAATAGGAGGTGTAAGATGAGGTAATGAAATATATGCAACAACTTAATAATAACAAAATTGTAACAACTCAGTTTGTATATTATCGGGCTAAAGCCCTAATTATTATAACTTATCAAGCTCCGTCAGCTAAAGCAGACTGTAATTTATCACATAATTTTACCGTCTGCTTTACAGACTGTGTGAAAATTGGTTTACCAAATTAATTAGAGACATAATCATTTGCTATCCTAGTTGATTTTCAATGATTTACCTTAGGTTGCCGAGCTTGTCGAGGAATAGGGGTTGGGGCAAATAAATCATTGAAAATCATTTAGAGGGATTTTCACACAGTCTCTTTAGCTGACGGATAATAGAATTCGGTACTGTACCCGGGCTTTAGCCCGATTTATACTACCTGTGTAGACACTTTTAGAGATATTCAGGGAATATGTCAAATAAATTTGACATTCCGAATACGATGTTCAAAATAAATATTAATGAATTAACAAGGTATAAGTTAGGCTAAAAATTCAACTCAAGTCCATCATAAGCAAACATGATATCTTTATCTTTTGGTAAAAGCGATTGCAATTCCTTATATGGTGGAAATTTATGACTCAAATGGGTTATAAATGCTTGTTCAGGATTTATCATATCAATAAAATCCAAAGCATCTTCCAGATCAAAATGCATTTTATGTTTATAAGACGGATGCAAAGCATTTATCACAAGCCATTTTGTCCCTTTGACCAATTCAATCTGATCTTCCGGTATATATTTGGCATCAGTGATATATGTAAAATCACCAATCCGGTATCCCATTACCGGCATTGTACCATGGAGCACTTCCACCGGCAATATTTTTGTATTTTTAATCTCAAAAGGAATTCCTTTCTCTATCTCTGTCAGATCAAATTTAGGGGAACCGGGATATGGTCTTTTTTCAAATGAATAATAAAACCTGTTTACTACATCATCAAGTGTCTCATTTGTTCCAAAAACAGGCATATCTCCTTTTTGATGATAGTTGAAAGGTCTGACATCATCAAGTCCACCGATATGATCATTATGCTTGTGAGTAAGCAAAATAAAATCGATTCCCTCAATATGATTCATCAATACCTGTTGACGAAAATCGGGACCGCAATCAATAACAAATTTAGAACTACCGGTTTCTATATACACAGAACTTCGCAATCTTTTATCTCCGGGATCTGTCGAACTACAAGTCTCGCATTTACAAGTCGGAACAGGAACTCCAAGAGAAGGTCCCGTACCTAAAAATATCACTTTCACTCCTCTTCTTTTTTGTATTTTTGAAAATTCACTATAAGACCGTTTTTTATCAAATTACGATAAAACAATTTGGATTTTTTAGTCAATATATAATCGTCAATTTCTATACGGTCCATCAATTCTAAAATCGTATTTATCCTTGATTCAGTGTCGAAAAATTTATTGATAATAATTATTTTTTTATCTTTTACCAATGCATAACCTGATACAAAATTTCCCTTTTCAAACCTGGTAATATATCCCGATTCATTGAGAATATCCAACAATTTATTAAGCGTGGTTTTAGTAAATTTTATCATAGTCAATTAAATAATCAGACAAATTTAGAACAATTAATAAAAAACAATAATAATATTATCTTAAACTTTGTTATTATTAGTAAATTTACATTGTAATTGAATAATACTATGAACAAAACAAAGTTATTTTTTTTAAGTTTAATATTTTTAGCTTCAATAAATTTTATTTCCGCTCAAAAATTCGGAGGATCTTTAATATTGGGGTTCAATGCATCCCAAATTGATGGAGACAGACTTGCCGGATATGATAAATTGGGATTAAATGCAGGAATAGGAATCAACTATGATCTTAATGATCCGTGGCAAATAAATATAGATTTTTTATTCAGTCAAAGAGGCAGTCAATCCGGACTGATCCCTGATAAATATGAACCATTAAGAAAAATAACATTAAACTATCTTGAATTACCTGTTTATGTATCATATCAGGACTGGTTTATTGAAGAAGGAGATTATTATAAAATACAAGGATTTGCAGGTCTTTCTTTCGGTAGATTATTCAATGTAAAAAACGGATTAAACGATTCTGATTTTGATGAAGAAAATTTTATAAAAAATGACCTTAGTTATCTTTTAGGTGCAAAATTTTATTTCAATAAACATGTGGGTATTTCCGGAAGATATACAAGATCATTATTTAGAATGTACAGACATCCTGATGACGGCAGCAAAAGTTTGCTTGGATATTTCTTAAATTTCGGATTTATTTACAAAATATTATAAAACAGTATCTACTCAGGTAGAATCATTTTGATTGAAAAAACCACTTTTTTCGCTATATTTCAGCTATTTTTCTTGACATAGCTCCACTATGTCTTCAAAAAACGAGCTTCATTTAGCATAAAAATTGAGCTTTTTCATTTCAAAAGCATCCTACCTGAGTAGATACACAAAAAAAATTAATATGAAAAAATATTTATTACTAACGATCGCATTTATTTTTTTATTCAGCTGCAAGCAAAATAAAAACAAAGACGAAATCAAACAATCGGATATCAAAGAAATGTCAGCATACCAACCTGCTGTATCCGATATGGACAAATTATTGAGTAAATATACTGAATTTACATTGACAACGGATGTCAGTAAATTTACAGATGACGAAAAAGCAATGTTGAAACATTTGATCAATGTGGCAAAAGTAATGGATAAAATGTTTTGGGAACAAGCCTATGGCAAAAAGGACGAATTATTGAATAAAATCGATGATCCAAAGCTTAAGCAATATACTATAATCAACTATGGGCCATGGGACAGACTGGATGGAAATAAACCGTTTATAAAAGGAATAGGGCCAAAACCTTTAGGTGCAAATTTTTATCCAAAAGATATGACCAAAGAAGAATTTGAAAAAGCCGATATACCGGATAAAGAAAGTCTTTATACGATGATTAGAAGAGATAATGAAGGTAATCTTCGTTCAATTCCTTATCACAACTTTTTTAAAAGAGATATTCATTATGCTGCTGACCTGTTGAATACAGCAAGTGGCTTTGCTTCTGACCCTGATTTTAAAAATTACCTCAGACTTAGAGCTAAAGCTTTAAAAACAGATGAATATCAATTGAGCGATCTAGCCTGGCTGGACATGAAAAACAATAAATTTGATTTTGTCGTAGGACCAATTGAAAGTTATGAGGATCAATTATTCGGAAATAAAGCATCTTTTGAAGCATATGTTCTTGTGAAAGATATGGAATGGAGTGAAAGATTGAAAAAATTCGCTAAATTTTTACCTGAACTGCAAAGTCGTCTTCCTGTAGAAAAAAAATATAAGATGGAAAAACCGGGAAGAGATGTTGAATTAAATGCTTATGATGTTGTTTATTATGCAGGTGATTGCAATGCAGGAAGTAAAACCATTGCCATAAATCTTCCAAATGATGAAGAGGTTCAGTTGCAGAAAGGAACAAGAAGACTGCAATTGAAAAATGCTATGAAGGCAAAATTTGATAAAATATTATTACCGATAGCAGATCAATTGATAGATCCCGAACAGAAAAGCAAGATCAATTTCGATGCCTTTTTTGCCAATACTATGTTTCATGAAGTTGCACACGGATTAGGCATAAAAAATACAATAACAGGAAAAGGAACAGTCAGAAAAGCATTAAAGGAACTTCATTCAGCTCTTGAGGAAGGAAAAGCTGATATGTTGGGACTTTATATGGTAAGACAATTGCACAAAAAAGGACAGTTGACAGGAGATCTCAAAGATTATTACACCACATTTATGACAAGCATATTCAGATCAATACGTTTCGGAGCTGCATCTGCACATGGTCGTGCTAATCTGATAAGATTCAATTATTTTGATGAAAAAGGAGCATTTACCAGAGATAGTACAACCGGTAAATATAAGATCAACTATGATAAATTTGAAGAAGCAATGGATGCTTTGTCCAACAAGATATTAACATTACAAGGTGACGGCGACTATGATACCGTAAAAGCTTTTGTGGAAAAATATGGTAAAATGAGTGATACGCTCAAGAAAGATCTTGACATGCTTGATACCAAAGGAATTCCCGTTGATGTAGTATTTAAGCAGGGAGCAGAAGTTTTGGGAATATAACCGGAAACCTGTCGATATTTGAACTTTAAGGTCTAATAATATTTATTGCTATTACCGGTTTCGATTAGTGTCTAAATTTATGCGGTGTCTTTTTTGGTAGTATCTAAAAAATCACAACAAATATCTTTATTTATAGCATCTGTTTTTGTGCAGGCACTATGTGGTGCGCTGCGCGAAATAACTATACATATGTACTTGACACTTCATGAACCGGGTTATAAAAGCCACAAATGCACGAATAATAAACGCAAAACGATGATAATCAGCTATGATATTGCACAAATGGAGCCCCTGAAAAAATGACTTTATCATATCAGCTCAGCTATTACTTATCCTTACTCCTCATCAGGAAATACTTCATTGTGTTGCTCATTTACAAGAATAAAAGTTGTTCTTTTGGTTAATTCTTTGAGTTTAGAAGCACCTACATAAGTACAAGTAGATCTAATACCTCCTAAAATATCCTGAATAGTATCTTTGACCCTACCCCTATACGGAACATTTACTGTTTTTCCTTCCGATGCCCTGTATTCCGCAATTCCTCCTGCATATTCTTTCATTGCTTTTTCGGAACTCATGCCATAAAACTGTTTATAAATCCTACCGTTTTTTTCAAACAATTCTCCTCCTGACTCATCATGTCCGGCAAGCATCCCTCCTAACATCACAAAATCTGCACCACCTCCAAAGGCTTTGGCTACATCACCCGGAGATTTACAACCTCCATCAGAAACTATTTGACCTCCAAGACCATGAGCAGCATCAGCACATTCTATCACAGCAGATAATTGAGGATACCCTACCCCCGTTTTAATCCTTGTTGTACATACTGACCCCGGGCCAATTCCGACTTTTATTACATCTGCACCTGCAAGAAGCAGTTCTTCTACCATTTCTCCAGTCACTACATTTCCGGCAAATATAACCTTATCAGGATTTTTATTCCTGGTCCTTTTAACAAATTCAACAAAATATTCCGAATATCCGTTTGCTACATCAATACAAATAAACTTCAAGTCTTTGTTTTCTTTCAAAATAATATCCATTTTCTCTTCATCTGCCTTTGAGGTACCTGTACTTACAGCGATAAAATCTATTATATCTTTATTTGATTTCTCTAAAAATTCTTTCCATTGTTCAGGAGAATAATGCTTATGAATAGCCGTAAATAATTTATATTTTGACAATTCCTTTGCCATATCAAATGTTCCGACAGTATCCATATTTGCAGCCATTATAGGAATACCTGTCCATTCAATATTGCTATGCATAAAATTAAAGGTTCTCTCAAGAGAAACAAGAGATCTTGATTTTAATGTAGACCTTTTAGGTCTTATCATCACATCTTTAAAACCTAATTTTATTCCGGAATCTATTCTCATTTCGTATAATTTTAAAAGTAAAATTATCAAAAAAAATAAGAATTTCTCTAATTATGTTAATTTTTTTGCTGAATTTGTGGCAAATTGTGGCTCCTTAAAAGCTCAGAATTGCATTATCAAAAAAAAACTGATAAATAATCAAAAAATTGTAACTAATCT
>Ga0256832_1003167_pt1 | contig 11205 bp, 12 predicted proteins | sample 134614metaG_FD_190534 | JGI IMG/M metagenome (GOLD analysis project Ga0256832, IMG submission 190534) | Hydrothermal vent microbial communities from Lau Basin, Pacific Ocean - 134-614 | ecosystem: Environmental > Aquatic > Marine > Hydrothermal vents | place: Pacific Ocean: Lau Basin | collected...
GTTGTACCTGGATGCCGGTGTGCAGTACGTCATTATCGGTACCAGGGCCGTCAGTGCACCACACTTTATCAATGACCTGTGCCTGGAGTTCCCCGGGCATATTATCGTGGGTCTCGATGCGAAGGACGGCAAGGTGGCTATCGATGGCTGGTCGAAACTGTCCAATCACGATGTGATCGATATGGCGCAGCGTTTCGAACGTGACGGTGTGGAAGCCATTGTCTATACCGACATCAGCCGTGACGGCATGATGCAGGGGGTCAACGTCGATGCGACCGCAAAGCTGGCTGCCGCGATCAGCATCCCTGTGATTGCCTCCGGTGGTATCAGCAACCTCGACGATATCAAGGCGATCCAGGCCGTTGCAGACGAAGGTATTATGGGCACCATCATTGGCCGTGCACTGTACGAAGGTACTGTTGACCTGGCTGAAGCCCAGAAACTGGTCGATGGCTAGCGCAATGACGGCTCACGACAGGCGCTGATTGTGTCGCTGGCTAAACGTATTATTCCCTGCCTGGACGTGGATAACGGGCGTGTCGTCAAGGGTGTGCAGTTCGTGGACATCCGCGACGCCGGCGACCCGGTGGAAATCGCACGCCGCTACGACCAGGAAGGCGCAGACGAAATTACCTTCCTCGATATCACCGCCAGCCACGAACAGCGTGACACCATGGTGCACGTGGTCGAGCAGGTAGCGGGTGAAGTCTTCATTCCGTTGACCGTGGGAGGCGGTATCCGCGAGCCGGCCGATATCCGCCGTATGCTCAATGCCGGTGCTGACAAGGTGGCAATCAACACGGCAGCTGTGTTCAACCCGGATTTTGTGCGCGAGGCCGCAGACCAGTTCGGTTCCCAGTGTATTGTGGTGGCGATCGATGCCAAGCAGGTGGATGATGATACGCAGACCGGTGAGCCGCGCTGGGAGATCTTTACCCACGGTGGTCGCAAGCCGACGGGTATAGATGCCGTAGAGTGGGCATCACGCATGGTGGAATACGGTGCCGGGGAAATCCTGTTGACCAGCATGGACCGTGACGGCACCAGAAACGGCTTTGACCTGGCCCTGACCCGCGCCGTCAGTGAAGCCGTCGATGTCCCGGTAATTGCTTCCGGCGGGGTGGGCAAGCTTGATCATCTTGCCGAAGGTGTCCTGCAGGGGCATGCCGATGCGGTGCTGGCCGCCAGTATTTTCCACTTCGGTGAATACACCATTGCCGAGGCCAAGCAGTACATGGCCGGGCGTGGTATCGAGATGCGCCTCTAGCGGGGCGTGGAAGAATTCAGGCGCTGCGGCGTCAGTGTCATACGGGTAAACGAATCACATGTCCGAACAATGGCTGGATGCAATCGCGTGGACCGATGACGGGCTGGTGCCGGTCATCGCCCAGGACGCGGAAGACGGCAGGGTGCTGATGTTTGCCTGGATGAATGCCGAGGCGCTGCGGCTGACCGTCGAGACCGGGCATGCCGTATACTGGTCGCGTTCCCGGCAGAAGCTCTGGCACAAGGGTGAGGAATCCGGTCACCAGCAGGTCGTTAAGGAAATCCGTCTGGATTGTGATAATGACGTGATTATCCTGCAGATCGAACAAAAGGGCGGGATTGCCTGTCATACCGGCAGGCGCAGCTGTTTTTACCAGCGCCTCGAAGACGGGCAGTGGAAAGCCGTTGAACCGGTGCTGAAAGATCCCTCTGATATCTACGGGAAACCCTGACATGTCTGATGAAATCCTTCGCCAGTTGGCGGAAGTGCTGGAGCAGCGCAAGCAGGCAGCACCGGATTCTTCCTATGTAGCAAGCCTTTACAGCAAGGGCCTGGACAGTATTTTGAAAAAAATCGGTGAGGAAGCCACCGAGACCGTGATTGCGGCAAAGGACGGTGACGCCGGCCAGCTGGTTTATGAAATGGCGGATTTGTGGTTTCATAGTCTCGTATTGCTGGCACACCAGGGATTGGGGCCCGACCCGGTGCTGAAAGAGCTGGAGCGCCGCTTTGGTCTGTCGGGTCTGGATGAAAAGGCAGCAAGAAAACAGAAATAGGCCGGTCCCGGCCTGAACGTGTTCCAGGAGAACATTATGGGTATCAGTATTTGGCAACTGTTGATTATTCTTGCGATCGTGCTGGTGTTGTTCGGCGCCAAGCGCCTGCGCAACCTTGGTGGTGATCTGGGCGGTGCTATCAAGGGATTCCGCAAGGCCATGAAGGAAGAAGATGAGCCGGCAGGTGGTGAAAAACTGGAAAACCAGAATACCGATCGTGTTATCGACGGCGAAGTCACCTCCAAGAAACAGGAAAAAGTCTGATCCGTTCCTGATTCCTCATGTTCGATATCGGCTTCTGGGAACTTGCAGTCATCGGTGTGGTGGCACTTCTGGTCGTCGGGCCGGAACGTCTGCCCGGGCTGGCGCGCACGACCGGTCACTGGGTCGGGCGGGCGCGACGTTTTGTGTCGGGCGTCAAGGCGGACATCGACCGCGAAATTGCTGCGGATGAGCTGAAGAAAGCGCTGGCCAAGCAGGCCAGCAGCGAATCGCTCTATGACATCATCGAAGATACCAAACAGACCATCATGGAAGTAAAAGACGGAGTGGAAGCTCAGGTCAGTGAAAAGCCGTCTCCCGACGAATCTGAACCGCCTGCCGCGGTGACTCACAAGTCGAATGACACAAACGGATAACTCCCCGCCACCCGAGGACGAGGCCGAGCTGCCATTTGTTGCTCACCTTATCGAACTGCGTGATCGTTTGTTGCGCGTGGTGCTCGTGGTCATTGTGATTTTTCTCGGGCTTATGCCGTTTGCCAACTGGCTGTTCACACAACTGGCCGGGCCGCTGACTGCGCACCTGCCGGAAAACAGCTCGCTGATCGCGATAGAAGTTGCCTCCCCGTTTTTTACCCCGTTCAAGCTGGCCATGGTGGTTGCCATTTTTGCCGCCATGCCCTATATCCTCTACCAGGGCTGGTCGTTCATCGCGCCGGGGCTTTACCAGCATGAAAAGCAGCGCGTGATGCCGCTGATGATTTCGAGTACCTTGCTGTTTTACCTGGGTGCAGCATTTGCCTACTTTGTTGTGTTTCCACTGGTGTTCGGTTTCCTGACCAAGGCAGCACCGGAAGGTGTCGAGGTCATGACGGACATCAGCCGTTACCTGGATTTTGTTCTGACCCTGTTTTTTGCTTTTGGGCTGGCTTTTGAAGTGCCCGTGGCAACCGTGTTGCTGGTGTGGACCGGTGTCGTAACACCCAAAACGTTACGCGAAAAACGTCCTTACATCATCGTTGCAGCCTTTGTTGTCGGAATGTTGCTGACACCGCCCGACATCATTTCACAAACCCTGCTGGCTGTACCCATGTGGTTATTGTTCGAGATCGGCGTGTTCATGTCAGAGCGTTTCAATCCGGGGCCGGAGCGTTCGCACGAAGAATATGAGCCACCGATGAATGATGATGATATGGAAGAGGAACTGGACCGTTTCGAGAACGACGAAAAGTAGCACAGGGAAGTAATCCCCCCAATATTCGTGTCTGCAAGGATGGCGCTCATGAAAAGAATCGTGTTATCTCTCCTGCTGGTCGTTTTTGCACGTTCTTATGCAATGGCTGCCGGGCCAGCGTTTGAGAACCGCCTCAAGGATCATCCCTCACCCTATCTTGCCATGCACGGTGAAGACCCCGTGCACTGGCAGACCTGGGGCAGGGAGGCGGTCCAACTGGCCAAAAAACTCAACCGGCCATTGTTTGTTTCCAGCGGGTATTTCTCCTGTCACTGGTGCCATGTCATGCAGCGTGAAAGTTATCGCGATCCGGAAGTGGCGAAATTCCTCAACACCTGGTTTATCCCGGTCAAGGTTGATCGTGAACTCAACCCGGCGCTGGACAGTCACCTGATCGAGTTTGTGCAGCTGACACGCGGCCGTGCCGGCTGGCCACTGAATGTATTTCTGACACCGGAAGGTTACCCGATTGTCGGTATCACCTACCTGCCCAAAGCAAATTTTCTGGATCTGTTAAAACAGTTGCGGGACCGCTGGCAGTCAGAGCCGGATGAATTACGGCGCCTTGCACAGGACGCCATGGACGAGTGGCGCGCCATGCGTCAGCCGACTGACATCCCGGTCATGCCAAAAATGCCGGTGGCACCAAAGTTTATTGAGCAGGCCGGGAAATTGATGGATGAGTTGTCCGGCGGGTTTGGAGAACAGAACAAGTTTCCCATGACGCCGCAGATGAGGGTGTTACTGAAGGTACGCAACAACAGCAAGACGCAAAAGAAGGTTAATGAATTTTTGCGGCTGACCCTCGACAACATGGCCAGGCTGGGTATGCACGACCTGGTCGGCGGTGGCTTCTTTCGCTATGTCGTGGACCCGGGCTGGCAGACGCCGCATTACGAAAAAATGCTCTACGACAATGCCCAGCTGGTTTCCCTCTACCTGCAGGCTGCGGCCGACCTGGATGAACCACGTTACCGGGATACAGCGACCGAAACGCTGGATTTCATGTTGAGGGAGATGTGGCGGGATAACCATTTTATTGGCAGTTTCTCCGCGGTGGACGCCCAGGGCAGAGAAGGTGCGTACTATCTCTGGACGGATGAAGCACTCGGGAAAATGCTTTCCGATGAAGAACTCAGGCTGGCAGAAATTGCCTGGTTCGATGACGGTATTGCACGTTCCGAATGGGGCAAGCTGCCGCGCTGGAAACGGATGCCGGCCGAAATATCCCGGCGTACCGGGCAGTCTGTGGACAGCATAAAACAGCGGCTTGAAGTCATACGGGGAAAGATGCTGAAAGTGCGGGCAGCACGCTTGCTGCCTGCCGACGACAAGGGTCTGGCGGCCTGGAACGGGCTGGCACTGAGTGCACTGGCCGATGCTGTTGCCGCAGGCGGTGGAGATGCCTATCGGCATTACGCTGACAGGCTCGCGGGCTATCTCGCCACAAAACTCTGGGACGGCAAACGCCTGGTGCGTGCGCTGGACGGTGATAAATTACTGGCAGAGGGTACGTTGCAGGATTATGCGCTGGTGGCAAAGGGTTTACAGGACTGGGGTCGTGTCAGTGATCAGGCCCGCTACACGAATCTTGCCGGCAGGCTCGTGCAAATGACCTGGAAACGTTTCTATCAGAATGATCGCTGGCTTGAGACAGATACGCCGCTGATTCCCATGCTGGATGGCAAGCTGGCGCTGGATGACAACCCGCTGCCCTCAGCCACAGCGCTGGTGACAGGCCTGACACTGGTAGCAGATAATCTTCAAAAGAACACACCGCTTCAGAAGATGGCAAGCACACACCTGGACCAGGTCAGGGCGCGTCTGTCCGACGCGATCTTCTGGTATGCCAGTTATGTCGAGTGGCTGGACCGGAACTAGCCCTTGGGATAGCGCATGCGTGTGCCATGCGTGAGTGATAGCATGAGTTCTTCAGCACTCAGTTCGGGCGGAAAGTAGGCGCCGGATATCTTGGCTGCATTGATGCTGGCGCCTTCGAGGTTGGCTTTTGACAGGTCTACACCACGAAGATCTGTCTGGCGGAAGTAGGCGTCACGAAGGTCGAGGTCTTCGGCGTTAAGCTTGCGCAGGTCCAGCGTACGGAAGTCACATCCGCGCAGGTCACAAGCCTCACCTGCTGCACGTCGTGTATTGAATTCCTCAACGGCGCCTTCACGCAACAGGCGATACATCGGGTCATCGCTGATACGGGGTGCTTCGTTACTCATGGCGTGCCTCGCTTGGTTGTTCTGGTGAAGGTGGTTACTCGGTTATCGTCCAGTCTCATGTAAAGCTGTAATGCACTGTTTATTGTCCGTAATTTACAGAATACAGGGCCTTCTTGCCAGCCCGTGGCCTGTTTATGGCGTTCAGGTATTGCGTGTGTGCGGGTAATTTCCCCGGCACGTTGGCAATGCCCGGTTCGGCTTTTTTCAGGAGGGCGTTCCAGAGCTCCAGGTTATTTAACAGCGACTCCGGTACCTCGATATCACCCCGGGCAGATTTCCAGAACGTTTCGTCACGGTTCGATGTGTAGTACATCATGACAATGAAATCGAGGATTTCCCGGTATTGTTCATCCAGCAGCTGGTTGAACTTTGCCACGGCCGACTCCCTGATGAAAGCGTCTGGTACACCGGGTGCTTCTTCAGGGAAGTATATAGAGGTCGTAATGGTGCGTATACGGCCGGGATAATCAGTCCGGCCTGGTCTGGTGCTGTGCGCTACAGCCGAACTGGTCCAGCACCTGTTTCAGTGTCCGGTTGAATGCGTCCGGTCGTTCCATTTGCAGAAAGTGCCCGGTTTCCGGGATGACGGATTCGGTCATCCGGGTTGCGAGGCGTGCCCGGGTCGATTCCGGGAGCAGCGGACAGTTAATTGCATGAATGGGGGCTTTTATACTGTTGAACGCCTGCCCGGGGTCCCACTCAAGCAGTGAGCGCCAGACTGGCAGTGCCCAGGCGGGGTCCGCGGATGCCATTTCTGTCTGCAGCCGTGTTTTCAGTGCCCCGGGGGTGCTTTCCACGCAGCAGTTATCAACCAGTCCTGTCATTGCGGCTTCAAAGTCATCGACGAAAGGTGTGTAGAGCGCGTCGATGTCACTCCCGGACAGCTGGCCGTAGTTAATGAGGAAGGTGTCGACCAGAACGACACCGGCCAGTTGTTCACTGTCGATCCGGCGGGCGGCTTCCAGCGCTACCGCGCCACCCATGGAATGGCCAATAAGCACCACCGGTACGCCGAGAGTATCTGTAATTGTTGCCACGTCTTCTCCGAAGGCTTCGACAGACCCGTCTTCACGGGTCGCCGGGGCATCACCGTGGCCAGGCAGATCAAGGCATACGACCTTGTGCCGATAAGAAAAATAATCCATCTGGGGCTGCCAGTAGTCACCACGGCAGCTCCATCCATGGACAAAAAGAAGGCAGGGGTTTCCCTTGCCGGAATGCTGGCAGGAGAGGGGCGTCTGGTCGACGCGTGATGGAATAAGCTGTGTCTTGCGAGTGATTTCCAGCATGATGTTTCAGATGCACCTTGATGATATAGTCGTTTTTGAAAACTGTCCGCGTATCGGGAGTTGTGGCGGCCTTAAAACAAGAATTGTATTTACCGAGCATGTCGATATCAAACGCGCGGCAGACAGCCGCAGTCCACCGGGAGTTGGTAGAATCCCTGTATCTGTGCCCTGGTGACCCGGGCCAGTGGTCAGTTTTTCTGGAACGCATGGTTCAACTGACGGATTCACGTTCCGCCCGCCTGCTGGTGATGGACCCCGCCAGTGCCCGCGTTGAGTCCAGTATCAAACACAATATTGATGACAGTTATCATCAGCAATATGTGGATTACCACGTAAATACCTGTCCCTGGCGTCCCGAGCTTGAACAGTTACAACCCGGGCGGCTTTATTCCACCTTTCTGGATTTCAGCTGCAAGCAGGATGCTTTTTACCGGACGGAATTCTTCAACGACTGGGCAAAGCCGCAGGATATTCACCATGGTGTGTGTGGCACCGTGTACCAGTCGGACGAGCAGAAGATACAGTTACTGGTGCAGCGCACGGGTGGGCAAGGGCATTTCAGCCATCGGGATACCGGCTTCTTTAACCGGTTACTTCCTCACCTGCGCCGCGTTATTGTGTTGCAGCGCCAGCTTGACACGATTCGGCAACAAAGCGAGGCACTTGGCCTTGCGCGGGACATGTCGCCGTTACCCTTCTTGCTACTTGATTCCGACGGGCGGGTGATTCACCTCACGGCTGAGGCTGAGCAGGCCGTTAGCAGTACCGAAAAACTGGCCATCCATGAAGGTCGCCTGAAATTGAAAGGAGGGCAGGATCTTCAGCAGCGGCTCCATAAGCATATCAAAGCCTGTCTTGACAGTGCTGCCGGATGCTGGGACCAGGCGGGTGGCTGGTTCAGGGTAGAAGGTAATCCAGGGGTACCACTGCACCTGCTGGTGATGCCGGTGCATCCGGATGTCGCTTACCCGGCATTCTCCGGAACATCCGCGTTTGCAGCAGTATTTATTCATGACCCGGCCACGAGGGTGCGGCTGTGTCCTGACAACCTGAAGGCAATCTACGGAATTACACCGGCTGAAAGCCGGCTGTTACAGGCACTGGTGCAGGGTGAAAGCCTGGAAAGTTACGCGGCCTCAAATTCACGCAGCCTGCATACTATCAAGACCCAGCTCAAGTCCCTGTTGCGCAAGACCGGTACAGACCGGCAGGTCACGCTGGTCAGCCTGATTTTACAGGGGCCGGCTGTCCGGCGTGAGCGGGCATCTCCTTTCGTACTGTGATGTTTTATATCCTTACCGGTTTTCCTGGCCGGATTTGACAAAAAATACCTCATTCGAGCGATAGAGCATCGCCTCCCTGGTCCGATAATCCTTGCATCGAATTTTGTGATGATGCGCACACTTATCGTGTGCCTTTCAGATATGAGGATGTTGTATGAGCCTGCGTTCCCCTGAAGTCAGACGTTTTTCACCCCGTTTCACCCTGCTTGCCGCAGGCCTGGCACTGGCCCTTGTCGGCTGTGGAGGTGGTGGAAGTGGCAGTAGTGCGGGCGGTGGCTCATCGACCAGTATTGCGGGCGGGGGTGTGAAGGGACCGCTGGCAAACGCTGTCGTCACAGTGTACCGACTGGATACGGCGCAGCCCGGCTTCAAGGGAAGTGTCGTGGCAACGGCATCTACTGACGCCGGCGCGGCAATCACCGGACTTTCATTGCCCTCCCCCTTGAGTCCCCCGTATATCATGGAGTTTAGCAGCACGCCGGGTACCACCACGGATATTACTACGGGCAGCTTCCCGGTCATTGCCACACTGCGTACCGTGATTACCCAACAGATGCTGGATGCCGGCGAGCAGATCTATGCCACACCGCTGACGACCATGGCGGTCGACCTGGCAGTCAACAACGCGGACTCGGCCACGGCACCCTTTGCCGGTGACGGAAACGGTTCGACGTCTTCTGATGAATTTCTCGCGGCATTACCCGTTGCGGCCACACAGGTGACTTCCACGGTTGGATTCGGGCTGGATGCCAGTATCGATATCTTCGATACACCGCCGTTGATCGATTCGACAACGGATACGGTCGCCGAGCAGTCCAGTGTGGCCAGTTACCGTGCAGCCGTGGAAGCCCTGACGGCCGTGGTATACGCCATGGATCAGCAGGTAGCCGGCACATCAACAGACGCACTCATGGCCGAACTGGTTGCCGACCTGGGGGATGGTGGTGGTATCGATGGCAGTGCAGGTGGTGTTATTGACAACACTGTGCTGCAGGTACTTCAGCAGGACCCGCAGACACTGGAAATTCCCAATACCGGTCAACTGGTTTCAGATGTCGAGACAATTCTGGCGAGTGAAACAGCCAGCACCGGTGTAACCGTTTCTACCCTTGCCCTGACTGACGGCACGATCGATGCACAGCCGGCACCCGCGGAAACCAATCCTGATCTCGATGGAGATGGCGTAGCCAATACGGAAGATGCGTTCCCGCTCAATGCCACAGAAACCTCGGACGCCGACAGCGATGGACTGGGTGACAACACCGATACGGATGATGACAACGATGGTTTCCCGGATACGATAGATGCCTTCCGGCTTGATGCAACGGAACACCTCGACAGTGACGGTGATGGTGTGGGTGATAACGCCGATACTGACGACGATGGTGACGGAGTGGCTGATGTCGATGATGCCTTCCCGCTGGATCCTGCACTGTCCAGCGTTTCGGATGCCGATGGTGATGGATGGCCGGCCGGTGAGGACCCGGACGATCAGGATGCCGCCAACCCTGGTACGCCGTTCATCGATACAGACAATGACGGTGTCGGTGACAGCATTGACAGTGATGATGACAATGATGGTATTGCGGACGTATCTGATGCGTTCCCGCTGGATGCCGGCGAGTTCCAGGACAGCGACGCTGACGGAACCGGCGATAACACCGATACGGATGATGATAACGACGGTGTGGTCGATGGCGTGGATGCCTTCCCGTTCGACGCAGCAGAATCTGTCGATACTGATGGTGACGGTATCGGTGACAATGCTGACACGGATGACGACAACGACGGTCTGAGCGATGTGGCGGAAATGACCGCAGGGACCAATCCCTTGTTAAAAGACACGGATGGAGATGGCCGTTTTGATTCCGCCGATGCTTTCCCGCTCGATGCAACGGAATCAGTCGACACCGACGGTGATGGAACCGGCAACAATGCAGATGCAGACGACGACAACGATGGTGTGCCGGACAGTGTGGAAATCACAAATGGCACCAAGCCTTTACTGGCTGATACCGACGGTGACGGCAGTAGTGATGCAGTGGATGACTTGCCACTGGATGCTACAGAAACAGTGGATACCGATAGTGATGGTATCGGCAATAACGCCGACACGGATGACGATGGTGACGGTGTGGACGACGCTGCAGATGCGTTCCCGCTGGATGCTGCAGAGTCTCTGGACACTGACGGTGACGGCATCGGTAACAACGCCGACAGCGATGATGATAACGATGGTGTGGCCGATGTGTCTGATGCTTTCCCGCTGGATGCAACAGAAACACTGGATACCGATGGTGATGGCATTGGCAACAATGCCGACACGGACGACGATGGTGACGGCCTTGGTGATGCCGCTGAAGTGGCTGCAGGTACAGACCCACTGAACCCGGACAGCGATGGTGACGGCAGTAATGATGCGCTCGATATGTTCCCGCTTGACGGAGCGGAATCAGCAGACACAGACAGCGACGGTATTGGCGACAATGCTGACAACTGCCCGACTGTGCCCAACCCGCCACAAACGGATACTGATGGTGATGGTATCGGCGACCTTTGTGAAGGTGCCGGCCCGGCCGTCTGGGGTAACTTTAACTGGGATGATGGTAGTACATGGCAATAACTCCTGAACTTGAGGTAACTGAAATGGAGAAGCGAGTAATGAAACCTGAAATGATTTCCGCGGCCCTTGGCGGCATGATGGCCCTTGTATGCGGGAGTGCCGCCATGGCTGGCCAGGTCAACAGTGCAAACATGACCAGCTTTACGACGGGTACAGCAGCGCTGGCTGCCGAGGTAAACGGTAACTTTAGTGAAGTGACCACGCAGGTAAATGACAACGATTCCCGCATCGCATCTCTGGAAGCCCAGATGAATGCATTGCTGGGCACTGGTATCACGGCCGCC
>Ga0256832_1003168_pt1 | contig 11202 bp, 9 predicted proteins | sample 134614metaG_FD_190534 | JGI IMG/M metagenome (GOLD analysis project Ga0256832, IMG submission 190534) | Hydrothermal vent microbial communities from Lau Basin, Pacific Ocean - 134-614 | ecosystem: Environmental > Aquatic > Marine > Hydrothermal vents | place: Pacific Ocean: Lau Basin | collected...
GGGACCTAGCGGGGGACGTTTTTGATTTGCTCTCGGCTGGTGAAGGCGCCGTGTTCATCCCGGTAGGCGACGATGTTTTCGGCGGTGCTCTGGGTGAGTCCGGCGACATAGGATAGCAGTGGTGCGGATGCCATATTCAGGTCTACGCCTACGCTGTTTACACAGTCTTCGACGGTGGCATCAAGTGAGCGGGTGAGTTGGTGCTGGTTGACATCGTGTTGGTATTGTCCGACTCCGATGGCTTTGGGTTCGATTTTTACCAGTTCTGCCAGCGGATCTTGCAGACGTCGGGCGATGGAGACGGCTCCGCGTAGTGAGACATCCAGTTCTGGTAGCTCTTTTGATGCTAGTGCGGAGGCGGAATAGACGGAGGCGCCAGCTTCGGAGACGGTGATTTTGGTGATGTGGGGTTGTGGGTAACGCTGCATGAGGTCGGCAACCAGCTTGTCGGTTTCGCGGGAGGCTGTGCCGTTGCCGATACTGACCAGTTCGACCTGGTGGCGGGTGATGAGCTGGTGCAGGGTTTCGATGGATTGATCCCACTGGTTGCGTGGCTGGTGCGGGTAGATGGTGGTGGTTTCCAGTACTTTGCCTGTCTGGTCAACCACGGCTACCTTGACACCTGTGCGAATCCCGGGATCGAGTCCCAGTGTGCATTTTGCGCCTGCGGGGGGTGCCAGTAGCAGGTCTTTCAGGTTGCGGGAGAATACGCGGATGGCTTCTGTTTCAGCGGCTTCGCGCAGGCGCAGGTTTAAATCGACATCGAGGCGGTGATGTATTTTCACTTTCCATGCCCAGCGCACGGTTTCCAGCAGCCAGTGATCGCCGGCACGTCCCTGATCAGCGATGCCATAGGTGTGGGCTATTTTGGCTTCGCAGGGGTGGGTGCTGTCTGGATCTGTCTCGACATCCAGATTGAGGTGTAAAATGCCTTCATTGCGACCACGAAACAGGGCAAGTGCGCGGTGTGATGGTATGTTGCGGATGGCTTCCTGATAGTCGAAGTAGTCGGCAAATTTTTTGCCTTCCTGTTCTTTGTCTTTGGCAACTTTGGCGCTCAGAATGCCGTGTTGCCACAGGTATTCGCGCAGTTCGCCCATGAGGCTGGCATTTTCGGCAAACATTTCCATGAGAATCTGGCGAGCGCCATCCAGTGCTGCGACGGTATCGGCAACGCCTTTGTCGGCATTGACATAGGGCAGGGCGGTTGTTTCCGGATCGTTTGCAGGTTGTGCCAGCAGGGTTTCCGCCAGGGGGAGCAGTCCGGCTTCGCGGGCGATTTGTGCCTTGGTGCGCCGTTTGGGTTTGTAGGGCAGATAGAGGTCTTCCAGATCGGTTTTGGTGCTGGCGCTGAGGATGGCTTTTTTTAGCTCATCGGTAAGTTTTCCCTGTTCTTCAATGGTGTGGAGTATTGTCTCGCGGCGTTTGTCCAGCTCGCGCAAATAGCCGAGTCTCTCTTCCAGCTGGCGTAACTGGCTATCATCCAGTCCGCCTGTTTTTTCCTTGCGGTAGCGAGCGATAAACGGCACGGTTGCGCCTTCATCCAGCAGTGCAATGGTGGCTTCAACCTGGGCGGGTTTGACTGCCAGTTCATTGGCGATGCGGGTGGCGATAGTGGTCATTATGGAGTCTCCTGGCTACCAGTAAAGGGGTGTGGATTATAGCGAAAAGGGGGAGGATGTGGACTAATGTTATGAACATTTTTCCGACTTCTGAAGCTAAATCGGTGGGTGTTTTGGGTTTTCACATTCGTATTTAATCGTTCCAGGCTTAGGGTAGCCAGGTATCATTTAGAGACTTCATCCACCACGCAGATAGCACAGTATCAGCCATCCTGCTATACCTTGAACCATTGCTGGCAATACAAATAATCTTATCCGATGGAAGAACTGAATGAACTTGAGCAATCGCTGCAACCACTCTTGGAAAACAAAAACCGAAGCATATTGATGCACGCCTGCAATGGTGTTATCTGGCATCTCGCTCGTGGGTGGTCAGGTGGGTTACTTGGACGTTTTGCAGGGGGGGCTCTCATTGCACAAGAAAGCGCTGCTGGATTTTGCATAGTCCCTAATGATAAAAGGCAAGATATACCCAGAGTCAAACATAAAGAATAAAGACATTAATGCTACTATTCTCGCTTAACCCCAAATCAGCAGAATTCCCGGTCAGCTGAGCTATAGAATACGCTTAATCATCCTACTTGTTTGATAATAGCTTATCGTATTGACTGTGAGTGCCAATCCAGACCTATAGGGAACACCATGGAGCAGCGTAACAGTCTGTCTCGTGGCTTTATTTGAAATGAATACACCTTGCTGGTAGCTTGTATTGTGAAATCACAGTCATGAATTTCCCCAGGCGTGGTAAAGTGAGGTTGTGGACATGCCGTGATCTCTGTTTGGTAGCAAAGATCATATTTAGGCATGTTCACGCTCATTTTGTTAGCCCAGGCGTCTGAGAAAAGTACGCACTTAACGGATGAACCGTAAATTACTTTGTCGCTCGGTGTCAACTAGTTATAATGCTGATATACAAAGGGATTTGTTTCTTCTAATTTTGTTGAAGATTACTTTGATGAAGCTACTTGAGCTTACAGGGTTACGCGGTGTTGCTGCATTTATTGTTGTTATCACGCACTGCCAACAGTTTTTCTTTCCTTATTCTCATAAGGATCTGGAACAGTTTTTTCAGGTAATTATCTATCCTTTTAATACACTGGCAATTGCTTTTTTTGAGTTTTTCTATGATGGTGCTTTTGCTGTTATGGTGTTCTGGGTGCTATCCGGGACTGTTTTATCGCTCAAGTATTTTCAACTTGTATCTCAACAAGACTCAAGAAAAACAGAAGTCTACTTGTTTTTTTCGGCTTTCAAACGTTACTTCAGACTTGCTATACCAGTACTACTTTCTGTTATAACAGCTTATTTGTTGCTTTATTTTGGTTGCCTGTTTAATCATGAAATTGGTCATTTATACCCTGGGGAATATGGGCAGTGGATTCAGGGGCTATTTCCCGATGTGGCAAATGTGCTGGAGGCAACTCGAACAGCACTTTGGGATACTTTTTTTAACTACCGGGATAGTACAACCTACAACCCAGTTCTGTGGACGATGGAAAAAGAGTATATGGGTTCCATAGTGCTTTTTGTTTCATTGGCGTTTTTGGGGAGGTTTGCAAGGTACAGAGCGATCTTTCTGGTGGCAGTGTTTGCTCTGGATGCATTGCATATCTCCTGGTTGGCCGCATTTTTCGCTGGTATGTTAATTAGTGATTATTGCGTGCAATACAAAACAAATCGTATGAGAGAGAGGGATAGATTATTTATTAAAAGGGTAACCCGCATTGCACGCAACAGGTTTGTTGTTGGCAGTTTAGTGATGGTTATTGTCTTGTTGATTGGAATGCCCGAATATCGAGGGGTGAGTAATCTATTTTTGGCTTGTGCAGTGATTGCGGTAAGCATACTTTCAGCCCCTGTCAGATCCTTTTTATCTACACCTCCTTTGTTGTGGCTTGGAAAGATATCATTTGGTTTGTATTTATCACATTTATTACTGGTTGCCAGTGCATCCAGTGCACTTTATTTATGGTTGCTTTCCAGGTTGGGGTATGGTTTTGCAGGAGTGACAGTGACGCTGGTAACGATTATTTTGGCCTTACCGATTGGCTGGGTGTTTTATGTATTGGGTGATAAGCCGGCTTTGTGGTTTGGTAGGTGCCTGGAAAGTTGTTACAGGGGATCAAAATAAGTGCTGATTATTTTTTCAAATGATAGACCAGTCATTAGCTATTAGTGCCCATAGTGCTATCAGACCATTAGCAACAGAGTGAGCAGTGATAGCATCAAATAACTTCCCGGACTTGATCACAAGCAAGCCAAAGAGTAGTCCTGCTCCCATGGCGAGAATCCAGTTTTCGTGAAGTACACCAAACAGGATTGAAGATGCAAATAGGGCAAAAAGGGCGCCACTGTTGCCACCGAAATTTAGGCGATTTAACAGATACCCCCTGAAGAATAGTTCTTCAATGACAGGAATAACTAGTGTTGTGCCCAGGATGCGTACAATTACCCAAGATACAATAACCCATGAAGAACTAGAAGCAAGTATGTCTGTTAGTGTTGTAGGGGGAGTATCTGTTCTTATGAAAATCCAGAGTGCTGCTATAACACAGCCGACTAGAACAGGTATTACTGAAATCTTTTTGGTTGCTGTTTTATATAAGGGGTAAAAGACAACTAGTACAGCAACAGCGGAAAGGATTTTAACAGGATAAAAAGGTTCAGGTCTGGAAGTAAAAGCTCCCAATAGTAGAGAAATGCCCATGTATGAAACAAAGGGAAGTATTTTTGCGGCGTTAACATCCTTGTATAGAGGAACCAAGTGTTTTTGTGCAATTTTTTGTTTTAGAAACCAGGGTGATTTTTCAGAGAGCAAAATTAAAGCAAGAGACAGGCAGGTAAACATGATCCAGCCAGCACTACTATGAAAACCATTTATTGCAAGTTCTGGAGAAATCTCAGAACCAATAAATAGTAGTATGGAAATACGGATACTGTTAAATACCCAGCTAAGAATAATGCCTATAGGTATAAGCAGGAAAGCACGAGTTAACCTGAGACTATTCCATCGTATTCCAATATATAGTAGCAAGAAAAGTGTAATTAAACTCATCCCACTTATGCCTGCACATGATGATGCAACTTCTACGCGGAAACTATTCAACCCTATAATAAATGAGCCGGTCTGTGTTTCGGGGTGGAAACCAAATATCTCTAATAAAGCAGAAACGCTTTGGAAAGTAGCTAAACGTATATTTTCTATTCCCCAAAAATACCTGGTAGGACTGATAACAAGTACTGGAATGATTAGAGTAATAAATAAAAATATCGTTTTTTTTGACGAAAGTAACTTTCTGATACTGCTAAAGTTAAAAAGGGATAGTGTGATACCTGAAACCATACAAAAACCACCCAGAACCCAAAGGAATAATCCGTAGTTTTGTACAAATTCGGTTTGGTGTTTATACAATAGATATAGGGGTGATATAACAATGATTATCCCTATTAAGTTGATAATAATCCACAATTGAGATGCATTATTGTTTTTTATATTGTTGGTTAATCTGGTTAAGTATTTTGGTGCTATTATAAAGATGCAGAAAATAGCAAAAACTAGTGAAATAATACTATGCAAAATGCTGGCACTGGCAAAAAAGGTACAAATAAATTCTGAACTTGTTAATATAGGACAAAATTTATCAGGGATGTTTGATGCAGGGAATGGGTAATATTTATAAAGGTATATTAATAAAAAGCATTCAAGTAAAAAAAAACCGCTAAGCTTTAGAAGCTTGCTATTAGAAGAAATGTTGTGCATTAACAAATTCTCAAAGAATACTTATTTTAAATATGGAGATGTTATAAATATTTTATTCAGGAGCGAGTATTGATTAAATCGATCAGGTGTATTGTTTCTTGTAAGGCTCTGGAGATTTACTGAGCTAAAATAAAACTATTACCTTATCGTGGAATCATAGAGTTATGCTCTGAATCCGTGACTACAATCACAGAAAATCCAGGGTAAGCCACTCTTTTGTATTATGAATGCTATACGGTTTTCATAAAAAAACTCACCCGGAGGTGAGTCTTTGAAGTTACATAACTATAGTAAGCTATCGTTGCATAATCAAAGCGACTAAATTCCAATAGATTCATTTAAAGTCATGGGCTCGATATGTGGCTAAAAGAAGGTGTTATTTTTTACGACGTTCAAGGAGTAAAGCTACAACCCCTCCTACTATAGTGATTGCTGTGAATGCCTCCATTCCTCCACCTATTTCGGGTACCCCCCCTCCTCCTGGAGGTGGGGGAGGAGTAAGTGCAAAGGAGGATGAGATGAAGAAAAATGCACTAACAAAATATCCTGTTACGGTGTTAAGAAAAAGCCTCATAAGGAATACCTTTCTACTACTATGAATTGTGTTCGTTTATTACGAAGTTGATGAATACAGCCTAATGATTATAGAATCATATTTTATACTGTGCAACTTAAAACTGGATAGTTCGGTTGTTTGGGGGCACTTAAGCTTGCACGAAGAGGCTTAAAATCCCCTCTTCTCAGGATCCTGATTTATTGGTCGCTCTGCTGGAATCTGTTATTATTGTGCCACTTATTCACGGTGAAAGATGTTTTGTGTTTGAGTTCACGAAAATGGTATTCATTGCCTGTAAGGCTTTCGCAGATTGATGTATTGTCAATAAAATATATGCCAATTGTAATTGGCTTGATTTACATTACAGCATTCAATGCTGTAAGTTTTTGTTAAATTGGGGTTATCATGAAAAAACTATTCATTATTTTGTTATTGTCAGGCATAGTGCTTTTTGTTTTTTATGTGTCTATCTGGTCAAAAAATGAAGGCAGTAATAAGGTTGATCAACATACTGAAAATAAAGATAATATATCAAAAACAGCTGAAAATAAAAAGCAAGAGTCTGTTTTGAATAATAATACTTCTAATACTGATGAGGTGCTTGTTCCGCGTTCTACAAAGAATACAGTAACACCTGATAATAGTAATTATAATGTTCAACAACATAGTTTATCCCCAAGTTTACCTGGTTCTACAGTGGAACCAGATACAGCTAATAACCAGGCTGCTGTGCAGGTTAACAATAGTAAAAGTGATAAGGTTGGTGTAGTTGAGAACCCATCTGGCAAAGCTGCAACAGAGGTTACGACTGCTGTTCACAGCACACCCGCAATTATTCCAGTAGAGCAGGCGGCCTCCTTTTTTGTTCCCAAAGAACAACGTGCTCCGGGTAACCTGGGGGGGCCACCACCTTTGCCTTCCGCAGCTTCAACACCCGCTATGCAAGGTAGTCTTCAGCCTCCTGCGGCGCCAGGTAGTACGACGTCCCAGCCCGCGACTTCGGCTCCAGCTGCTTCATCTAATCCAAACCCGTTGACACCACCGCCCGCATTTCAATAAATCATATATCGTTGTAGCTACTCAGCGTAACGATAAGTAAGGTGGTAAGTTATTGATTATTTGGGCTTCGGCAGCAGGGGTGCTGCCGCAGAGCTTACAGGGATGTATTTACAGCGTCCCTAATAATCAATAACTTGCCGCCTCCGATATTTATTACGCTGAGTAGTTACATATTATTTTACCTCTGCTTGAGTTCCTTCAGCAGAGGTAAATCTAATATCCTGTATTTTCTTATTATTATGTCGGGTGATAGGAAATACGGGTTAGCAATGAGACTGTTTGGGAGCGGCTTGGTGTTCCTGTGTGCTTTTGCCTGGCTTATGTTGACTCAATTTGTTGCATACCAGACCGAGAAGAAAGTACGTCACGCCATTCAGACGTTCCATTTGCCATCCCTGCACATTTACGTGGAGCAACTTGGCTATCAGCGCCATTTTCTTGGTTCAGCCTTTCAGCTTCGATTACGTTCTGATGATGAGAGGCTTGATTCAGTCGTGCGTCACTGGAAACTGCGTGCTGATGTAAAACATGGTCCTCTCATTTTCAACAGGGATAATGTACAACCGGCATTTGCGCGTATCTCTATGCATCTTGATGTGGCGCAGTTAGACTTGGATTCTCGGGAACTGGTAACTCGTGTGTTTCAGGATGCAGTCCCCTTTCAGGCCGACTTTTTAATCGATTATCATCACCGCACTCACTATAAGCTCCTGTCTGGCGCAATGCATTATCAAGTTGCGGATCTTTCAATAAGTCTTTCGGGTGGAACGGCTACAGGGGTGTTTTCTTCTGACCCGGTTGCAGCTGACAGGGGCATTATTGTCCATTTCGATAAAATTGCTTTGCAACAAGGTGGTTTTTCTGTTCAGGCACTGCAAAACACTCTCAATATTAGCCTGGCTGGGAATGCTACTGATAGCTTAGAACCTAAGCTAAGCACAACATTGATGCAAACAGCAGCAGAGGATTATGAGCAGTTGCGGTTCGCCCTTATGCCTCATGAATTTTCGAGCTTTTTGGAGATGTTTGAAGATTATGAGGAACGCTACAGGCTTGATCAACAAATAGACTGGACACTGGAGCTGGCAGCACAAAATCAGGAAGGTCAGGACAGGTTAATTGCTTTGTATCAGCAACAAAGCGCAATTCGGCTTCCCAAAGCGGATTCGATCCTGAGTCAGCTGCTGGAACAAAACCCCGGCATGATCAGTTATGCCAATAAAGTAGAGCATGCAAATAGTCTGGCCTATAATTCGGTCAACAGATAGCTCTTATGCATGCCCTGATGCTCACTTTTATGTACTATTGATAGTCTAAACCCTGAGTAGAGCGCAGTTGGTATGTCTATGCCAGTAAACTGAAACCCAAATCCTGCAACTAAGAGTATGTCAGCCATGAAGCAAGGGAATGTATTACCAAAGATAGGAATAGCGCTAGGCGGTGGTGGTGCCAAGGGCTGGTCTCACATTGGTGTGCTCAATGCACTGGAACATCTGGGAATTCGACCTTCTATTATTGCCGGCACCTCAATGGGGGCATTGGTTGGTGCCGCGTATGCCAGCAACCGTCTTAACAAGCTGGAAGAATGGGCTGCTCCCATGACCTGGAAGGATGTGATTGGGTATCTGGATATTTCCATTTCTGGCGGTGGTTTTATTCAGGGGGAAAAGTTGCTCGAAGCCATGCAACGTGAGGCTTTTCATGACATGCCTATCCAGCAGCTTCCCAAAAAATTCGGTGCGGTTGCTACACAACTACATACCGGGCAGGAAATCTGGTTAAAGGAAGGAAGCTTGCTGGATGCAGTCCGTGCCTCTATTGCTCTCCCTGGCTTGTTTACCCCGGTTGTACATGAAGACAAATGGCTAGTTGATGGCGGGTTGGTTAACCCTGTTCCGGTATCCCTTTGTCGTGCTCTGGGGGCGGATATTGTTATTGCAGTAAATCTATATGCTGACCTTTCCAGGCGTGTTTTTACCAATAATGTTAATGATGAAGCAGCCAGTGCTTCTGAAAGCAAAACAAAGCAAATAAGTATGCTCTCGGAGGAGGAGATAAACCTGTGGAGCAAGGTATCCAGTCATGTCGCTAGTGGCTTGCAGGAAGGTAAGGAGGTGCTGCTGGCAAAAATCATTCAGCGGGATAAGGATATGCCGGGGCTGTTTGAGGTTTTTTCCAGCACAATTAGTATTATGCAAAATCGCATAACGCGCAGCCGCATGGCAGGTGACCCTCCAGATATTGCGTTATCGCCAAAAGTAGGGAATATTACAACTATCGAATTTCATAAAGCCGAGCCAGCCATCAAGGAAGGTGAAGCCTGCGTTTACCGTATGCGTCCTGCTTTGGAAGACTTGCTCGGTCAGGGTTTCCTTGAGCGATAGTACCCATATCATTTGTCCAGTTTTTGTCTGTTATTGAATCGTGTAGAATACCCGCCACTTGTAGGTACTTGGTCGAAGTGCCCTACAAATCGTATTCGAACTGGAGTGAATTATGGCAAAAGTTTCCAAAGAGCAGATTGAAGCTCTTTTAAAAGAGATTAATGATCGCTATCTGGAAAAAGATATCGTGACGCTGAAGCAGGTCAAGGCGATTGATATCAATGACGATGGCAAGGTGTTTATTCGCATCCAGCAAGGTTATCCCGCTGGAACTTACCGGGATGAACTTGCCGAAGAAATCAAAAACAAGCTGGAAGGCGTGGAAGGCATCAGCTCGGTTGAAGTGAATGTTGAAACCCGCGTAGCAGCTCACGCAGTACAAAAAACCTTAAAGCGTATTGACGGCATCAAGAATATTATTGCGGTTGCCTCGGGTAAGGGTGGTGTTGGAAAATCCACAACCTCTGTAAACCTGGCACTGGCCTTGCAGGCAGATGGTGCAAGGGTCGGTTTGCTGGATGCTGATATTTATGGTCCCAGTCAGCCACGCATGATGGGTATTAGTGGACAGCCTGAATCACCGGATGGCAAGACGCTTGAACCCATGGAAAACTATGGCATTAAAACCATGTCGATTGGTTTTCTGATTGAGGAAGACACCCCTATGATCTGGCGTGGACCGATGGTGACGCAAGCCCTGGAGCAGTTACTGAGTGATACTAACTGGGGTGATCTGGATTATCTGGTCGTTGACCTGCCTCCCGGAACGGGTGATACCCAGCTGACCCTGTCACAGAAGATACCAGTCAGTGGTGCGGTGATTGTCACTACGCCACAGGATATAGCTTTGCTGGATGCCAGAAAAGGACTGAAAATGTTCGATAAGGTTGAGATTCCAGTGCTGGGTGTGGTTGAAAACATGAGTGTACATATCTGTAGTGAATGCGGCCATGCTGAGGAAATCTTCGGCGAAGGTGGCGGTATTCGCATGGCAGAAGAACAGAATGTAGACTTTTTGGGGGCTTTGCCGCTGGATATGAGTATTCGCGTACAGACTGATGATGGAAAACCAACGGTTGTCTCTGATCCTGATAGCAAGATTACGCAGATGTATAAGGATATTTCCCGCAAAATGAGTGCCAAACTGGCGGAGCAATCCAAAGACTACAGCACAAAATTCCCGACCATCAAGATTGAAAATGGCTAGTTTGTTGAATCAAGAGTAATACCCGGATGAGTGTATTACAGCTAGTTAGCATTATGCTCGGTGGTGCCTTTGGTGCCATCGCACGCTATTTGCTTTCCAATCTGGTTTACGACTGGCTGGGGCGTAGTTTTCCCTATGGTACCTTGAGCGTCAATATTCTGGGCTCTTTTTTAATGGGGTTGCTTACCATCTTTTTTTTGCAAAAGGCACATCTTGATCCTGCTATCAGGCTTGGCGTACTGGTTGGATTTCTGGGATCTCTGACAACCTTTTCCACCTTCTCGCTGGATACACTGGACTTAATCCAGGAAGGTGCATTATGGCAGGCGTTGATCAATGTACTGGGCAGTGTCATTGTCTGCGTATTTGCTGTCTGGCTGGGGATGCTGGCAGGGCGGCATATCTAGGAGGCTGTCCGAGAACTAGCTTTTAAAAAACACAGAAACAACATATAGTGTTCTGAACACTCCCTCCTGTTACTGGAAACCTTTGTTGACTCATCCCGCTTTGTCGGTACGATCTATCAGGCAGCTAACTGGCAAAACATAGGAGAAACCAAAGGCTTCCGGCGTACCAGCAAAGGTTACAGCCAGAACCAGTACACGCCAAAACGG
>Ga0256832_1003169_pt1 | contig 11201 bp, 5 predicted proteins | sample 134614metaG_FD_190534 | JGI IMG/M metagenome (GOLD analysis project Ga0256832, IMG submission 190534) | Hydrothermal vent microbial communities from Lau Basin, Pacific Ocean - 134-614 | ecosystem: Environmental > Aquatic > Marine > Hydrothermal vents | place: Pacific Ocean: Lau Basin | collected...
ATAGAGTAACGCTTAGTTTATTGTTTGGGAGATTTATTTGATAAGTGGTTGTTAGTACTTGACGCTGGAGCGTCTGGGTATGCGTTCCCATCGTGGACGATGGGAACGAGACAATTTTCCGGGTAATTTCATAAATACCAACTACACTTTAGATATGTAGGGCTAAAACCAATTTCAACCTGAATCTGCATTAAAGTCACGGACTGCTTCCCAGATTCAAATATTCAAATAAAAATGAACAATAAAACCGCAAAAACTGCTTCTGTTGAATACACTCTTCCAGATATTAATGGGGATCGCTGTGTTCATGCGCTTATTGAAACTGCTTCCTGTCAGGCGTGTGTGGATATTTGCCCCAGAAATGCGTGGATACTGGATGATGAATCACTCGCTCTTGATACCAGCCTTTGCGATGCTTGTGGTTTGTGTGTACCAGTGTGTAGCGAAGGAGCGATTACCCAAACGAAAAAGTGTACCATCAGGGAGGAAAAGCACAAAAAAGTCTTGTTGGTTGCTTGTGAATATAGTCATACAGATACTTCGTTTGAGTCAGGTGAAAATCAGTGGAAATGTCTTCATGCGATCAGTGCCAGCGAATTACTCATGCTGTACCGCGATGGCATTCATCAAATTTTCGCATCCAGAGCGGACTGTGAAAATTGTCCGCGTGGTAATTGTGAACATCTCTATGAACGTCTGGGCAAAATTAATATGATGCTTCGCCATAGCCATTTACCGCCGTTACATTATAACGAATTAGGCATAGATCAATGGTACCGGCTGTGGCAAACACCCAAAAAAGCAGCACCTGGTCCTGAAATGAGCCGCCGCATGTTTTTTCGCTCTGCAATCAGGCGAGGTGTTGATATGGTGTTGCAGCAGACAAGCATAGATGAATCGCAACATGATTTTCGACCTTTGGCAAAGATTATTTCAGATTTGACTGATTCTGGATCAGATACAGGCTCAGGCGAAGCACATCCTCGGGCGCATAGTGAAGAGCTGCTGTTTCCCGCTGTACCGATAATTAATCCGGCAAACTGTACGGGCTGTGATACCTGTGTTCGTGCCTGCCCACATGCTGCATTGCGCTTCAAGCTGGAAGAAAATCTGGCGTATTATGAAATAGATGCCTCTAACTGTACTAGCTGTCACATCTGTACCGACCTTTGCGAGGAAAACGCCATCAATATTTTGCAATGGACAAGCCAGACAGAAACCAGCCGTACGCTGTGCCTGAATATACAAAAATGTGATTCGTGCGGTACGGTTTTTCATTACCCCAGACTTAATCCTGAAGACAGCCCACCGCGACATTTATGCAATATCTGTGAAAAAGTCAATCATCAGAAAAATTTATTCCAGGTTTTGACTTAGAACCTGTCTGCAAATAGTGAGCCTACTGCGGAAAAGCTGAATCAGGTTCTTAAGATGATTCCTTATATTATTTTATCCCGAACAGGCAGGGGAATGATTTTTGCTGTTTGTCCAGTTTGTCCCTTTCTGGTTTTGCTGCTCTTTTCTTTTCGGGGTTCTGTATTTCCAAAAAGTTTGGTATTAATTTTGTCCTGAATGATTTTGTATTGATTATCCGTTATTACTCCAAAATTATAGAGATAATCCAGATGGGATAAAAATTCTGAATAATTATCGTCTTTATTTTTTCTGTTTAATTCCCGTTGTGGTTTGTTGATACGCTTGTTTAATGATTCTACAAACTTTTGGGCTGTATCTGTACCATCTGAGGGGGATTCCTGTATGGTGAATAACTGGGTTGTGGTATTTGCATAAAAATAGGTATAGCTGGTTGTTTGCAGCTTTAGTGAAGCGATTAAAAAGAGCGCGCTAATGCCAACAAAGACAAGCCCTACTATCTGTTGCTCGGGAATTTTCTGGCTTATTGCTATAAAAATAAATAACATGCCTATCATAAAGCTTATAATTGAAGCCCAGATAAGTTGTTCATTCTTTTTTTTGCTTACCCTTGGTTTTGAATCAATCAGCTCAAGTGGAATGATTTCCTTGTCACTTCTGCCGGGTGAGAGCTTGCTAATATGCAGATTTCCGGAGTCAATCTTGTACTCTTCTGTTGTGAAAAGTGAACAGTTACGAAAGTTTAAAATATCTATGGGTTTGGGATGCATTGGGTACACTTCTTGATCTTATATAGCTTATTAACTTGTAACTACTCAGCTTATCCTCTATTTTGCCCAATAGCTGTGTTAAAAGTGCTCATTTATACTTATAAACTGCGCCGCTTTCGCCTTGCTCTTGAACAATACAAAGGGCAATCCGAGCAGTTACGGATTACGCCGAGTCGTTACATTAACTTAAATATAGAATCGGTTAATAAAAGGGTCAAAAATAAATTCTGGAGATATCATAAAATTCTAGCCGGAGGCTGCATAGTCTGATCTATTCGACCAGTAGGCTTGCCTTGATTAAAACCATAAAATAGGGCTTTTTCAGGATAAACGGTAGCTACTGTTTCATGCTAGAATCGCTTGTTTTATATAAATTGGGCTAGGTACATTGAAGAATCTTGATCCATTTGCTATTTCACTTGATTCGCTAAACCTGATCGAAGCCAGTGCTGGTACGGGTAAATCATGGACGGTCACTCTCTTGTACCTGCGCCTGATTCTTGAGAAAAACTTTAGCGTCGAGCAGATTCTGGTTGTCACCTTTACCGATGCAGCAACCAAAGAGTTACGGGATGATATTCGCAAACGTTTGCTGGAGGCGTTAAGTGCTTTTGAAGATGAGCACTATGCGAAAGAAGATGAGTATTTGCTTTTAAAAAGCAAAATGCCTGAATTAAATCAGGATATAAACGAATCTATAAGACGCTTGAAACGTGCCAGACTTAGCCTGGATGAAGCAACAATTTTTACTATTCATGGCTTTTGTCAACGGGCTTTGTCAGAAAATGCCTTTCAGAGTGCTTTGCCCTTTGAAAGTGAGCTTTTAGAAAATGACCATGAGCTTATGCAAAAACTGGTCGATGACTTTTGGCGACGAAATTTTTATCAGGCTCCTGCTGCTTTATTATTTAAACTGGCGCAAAAAAGAATTACTCCCGATTCACTTCTGGCAGATATTTATACTGCGGTAGGAAAACCATACCTCCAAATTATGAAACCTCAATCAGGGGAACCTGATGCAAAACAATGGGCAGTGCTTGAAGAGAAATTTGAAGCTGCCACAAGTGCCTGGAAAACATATCGGAGTGAAATTATTTCCCTGCTTGATAATCCTGAATTATCAAAAGCTTATTACAAGGGTTTGGTTAATAATCGAGATGCAGCATTTAATATGATGGATGAGCTGTGCCAGTTTAATCAGCCGCCTTCACAGCTTGATACAAAATGCCTTGTGTGGTTGGGAAACAAGGAAAAAACGACTGCAAAATTTGCCTCGCTTGAACATCCCTTTTTTCAGATCTGGCAGGATTTTCTGGATCTGTGGGAAGCCCTGAATCAGGCTGCTGATGATTATCTGAATCATCTGCGCATTCGTCTGCTAAACTATTTGCAGACCGAGTTACCCAAAGAAAAACAAAAGCTTGGGGTTCTTTCTTTCGATGATTTATTGCTCCAACTAGAGAAAGCACTGCGGAATAATCCTCAGTTAGCAGGGGATCTGCGTAAGAAATACAAGGCAGCATTAATTGATGAGTTTCAGGATACCGACCCTATTCAGTATGAGATTTTTAATACGATTTTTACAAACCAGGAAAAACATCCTGTCTTTTTAGTGGGTGACCCCAAACAGGCAATTTACAGTTTCAGGGGAGGGGACATACATACTTATCTCAAGGCAAAAGCGGATACCTCTGAAAACAGGCGTTATACAATCAAGACCAACTGGCGTTCACACCCAAACCTGGTCGCTGCCCTGAATACACTTTATTCCCCCATTGATAATCCATTTCAGGATAAAGGCATTGATTATATTGAGGTCGATGCCGGAAACATCGTTAATGATGAGCTGATTACGCCGGATAACCGCCCTGCATTAAGATTCTGGCAGCAAAGTGCAATCACGACAGAGGGTGAGAAAAAAAATCTGGCAATGATTCGTGATGAAATAGCCAGTTCTCTTGCCAATGATATTGCAGCACTGCTTAATTCAGCGAACGAGGGGCTGGCAAGAATAGGGGATAGACCCATTTCCGGCGGTGATATTGCGGTTCTGGTTCGATCTCACACTCAGGGAAATTTGATAAAGCAGGCACTCAATGCCAGGGGAATTGCCAGTGTTCAAAGCAGCAGGGAAAACATCTTTCAGACCCATGAAGCAGTAGAAATTCATCGCTTGCTAAGCGCAATTGCAGAACCACACAGGGAAGATAATGTACGACGCGCCTTGGTCACCGAATTAATGGGCTATCGTGCAAGTCACTTGCTGGAATTTGAGAATGACAGCAATGCCTGGGAGGAGAAACTGCTCGCCATACAGAACTGGCATAATTTGTGGAAAAAAAAGGGATTTTTGCAGATGATGCGCGACCTCATGCGCAGCGAGCATCTTTATCAACATCTGTTAGCTTTTAGTGATGCTGAACGACGCCTGACAAATATACTGCAACTCTCTGAATTAATTCATAAAGAAATCAGAAAGCAGTCATTTAGCATGGAAGAAACCTTGCGCTGGTTACAGCAGCAACAGCAGAACCCAAACAGCAGTGAAACCGAATTACGGCTTGAAAGTGATGAAGATCTTGTCAAAATTGTGACTATTCACAAGTCAAAGGGTCTGGAATATCCCATTGTTTATTGTCCTTTTGTTGGAATAGGGGGAGCATCACATGGAAAAAGCAACTGTTTTATCTTCCATGAGAATGAACAAGCCTGTTTTGAAATCGGCTCGCCAGACATCAGCCGGCATAAAGAGCTGAAGGCAGAAGAAGAAAGGGCAGAAGACTGTCGTTTGCTGTATGTGGCACTGACCCGTGCCAAATATCAGTGTACAGTGGTTTGTATGCCTGAGCCAATCTACCGTTCGCCTGATAAAACAGCATTGGGCTGGCTTTTAAGCAATGCAAAAAGCCCTCAGGCAGACAAGGAGAAATTTTATCAGGCGTACACAGAACAACTCGCTAAACTTGCCAGACATGATGCTATTGAGGTAGCTGATTTACCTGAGAACAAAGAAATCATCCCTTATACACGATCTGAAGAAAAACAGGAACTTATAGCAAAAAGCTTTGATGCAACGATAAAGCAGCAGGCAAAAATCACCAGCTTTAGTGGTTTAACGGCTGGAGCACATTCTGAAGCTCCCGATTATGATACAACTGCTATTTCCATGGCGGCTGTCAGCGAAAATGCAATTAACCAAGCCAATGACGCCAATGACACTGTTGCAGAATTTCCAAAAGGTGCGGCGGCAGGTTCGGTTCTGCATGAAATCTATGAGAATATAGACTTTACCCAGCCACTGAATGCGCAGGATAAAATCATCTCTGAAACACTTAATAAATGGGGTTTTGAGCAGGAATATAAAAATGCCGCAATTGACTTGCTGGAAAATTCACTGCAAACACCATTGTTTAATGAGCTGAAGCTGGGAAAACTCAGCGATCAGCAACGTCTGAATGAAATGGAGTTTTATCTGCCGCTGAAGCCGTTGCAAACTGATAAATTAAAGCAAATCCTTTTTCAGCATCTTCCACAAGAGTGGCAAGTGGTGAGGGATGCTGTCGATACGCTGTATTTTGATCGAATTGAGGGCTACCTGAAGGGCTATATTGATCTGATCTTTGAATATCAGGGAAAATTTTATGTGGTAGATTATAAATCCAATACGCTCAACGATTACAGTCAGGAGAGCCTGCTTGAGACAATGGCGGAATCACATTACTATCTGCAATATCTTTTATACAGCGTCGCCCTGCATCGCTATCTAAAAAAACGGAGGGCTGATTATGCCTGGGAAACACACTTTGGCGGGGCTTATTATTTGTTTATTCGTGGCATGTCGCCTATGACTTCAACATCAGCATCAATATCAAAAAGCACAAATGAAAAATATATAAAAAAGGGGGGGGATGGGTATCTCGATACTAATCCGGATTATTCTGGTGAAAACCCTGGCGTATTTTACCATAAACCTGATTTTGCCCTGATCGAGGCAATGGACAGCCTGTTTGGGGAGTCACTGCTTTAATGAATACTGCAACAGAACCGGAACAAAAACAACTCGGCTTTGATTTTGATGCTGATTATCATGTGGAAGCTTCGGCAGAAAATTCCAGTTATGAAATACTGGATTATCAATTAGCCGATTTGTTTTGCGAACTCTTTGATAAATCACAGAAAAATATCGAGAAACAGGCAGCTCAAAAAATCAGGCAAAACTTGAGAAGCTGCGTACTGGAAATCAGTAAAAAAACGCGCGAAGGCAGCATTGCGGTAAAATGCACAGCAGAACAGCAAAAACTGTTAATCCAGACTGATCTGCTTCAGGTTCTTGAAGATGTAACACCAGGGGATAATAACAATGATCAATTTAAACCACTGGTATTACATAATACTTATCTTTATTTAAGGCGTTACTGGCAATACCAGCGGCAATTATTTGATTTAATAAATGCACGAATGCATCAGCTCGCATTAACTGAAGAGCAAAAAGCATGGCAAAAACAGCATCTTGAGTCTTATTTTGAAACCAATTCAAGTGATGCTGATACAGACTGGCAAAAACTAGCCGCACAACGCGCCCTGGAAAATAAATTCCTGATTATTACAGGGGGACCGGGAACGGGAAAAACAACCACGATTGCGCGTATTCTGGCACTACTCATCGAAGAGTATCTTTATAATAAAAAACAAAAATATGCAAAAAAAGGGGGGGATGGGTTTAATATATTACTCGCGGCTCCAACAGGAAAGGCAGCGATTCGCATGCTGGACTCGATTCGTTCTGCTCAACAGACTATCAATTTAAGCGAAAAAATACAGGAGTATCTGCCACAACAGGCGAGTACACTGCATAAGTTGTTAGGTTATATACCCGATTCAATAGTTTTTAAACATAATAAAAATAATCACTTAAAAGCGGATATTGTATTGGTAGATGAAGCCTCCATGATTGATATTGCAATGATGGCAAAACTTTTTGAGGCAGTTTCAGAGGATACCAAACTGATTCTGATTGGTGACAAGGATCAGCTTTCATCCGTTGAAACCGGCTCTGTTTTTGCTGATTTATGTCAGGGACTTAAAGATTCTAACTATTTGATAAAACTTCAAAAAAACTGGAGATTTTCAACAGACAGCAGTATCGGTAAACTGGCAATTAGCGCCAATCAGGGTGATATTGACACGCTTTATGATGTTTTAAAGGCTGATAATTCCAGTGAATGCCGTTTATTAGAGCCAGAAATACTCACTAGCAGGCAAATACCAGAGAGCTTGATCCAACCCTGGTTCTCTTATTTTGAATTGTTGACTGATCCGGATGCACCAATTTCAGAGATATTCCAGGCATTTAATCAATATCGCATACTTTGCGCCTTGCGCAGAGGATTAAATGGCAGCAGCATTCTAAGTGAGCGAATCGAAGCTGGCTTGATTCAAAAAGGCTTGTTAACAAACCATCAGAACAGGACAAAAGAGAGAGCAGGGAAGTGGTACCACGGACGCCCCGTTATGATCACCCAAAACAGCTATGAAAAAGGACTGTTTAATGGCGACACAGGCATTGTGCTGAAAAGAAATGGACAAACAAAAGTTTATTTCCCTGATTCAGGTGAAACTGGCTATAAAAGTATCGCAGCTGTCAGGCTACCAGCACATGAAACAACCTGGGCAATGACTATTCATAAAAGCCAGGGTTCTGAATTTGATCAGGTTACATTGGTATTGCCACATGAAATTATGCCACTGTTGACGCGACAATTAATCTATACCGGAATCACCAGAGCAAAAAAGCAGGTAACGATAATTGCAAGCCAGAAAATTCTTGGCGCAGGTTTGAATACTCAGGTATCTAAAGCCACCAGGATAGATAGTTTGTTACGAGAGAACTAAGAGAGGACTAAGAGGGAATATAAGGAACAATTTAGCGATACCTGCTTGCCAAGGTCAACAAACTCTATTTAACATAATATACATTATGCGAAGTTTAGCTTGCTTTGGTCATGCTAAAATAAGAGGCTCGAAGCTGTTTGCTTTAAGCCTCTTATTTATTTTCGTATTATCACTCTATCGCACTCTATCGCATTAATTAATGCTGGTTACATTACCGGAGCTATCAATTGTTATTGGTCTGGGCGATGATTTTCCCTGAGAGGTAATGGTCATTGTTCCTGTAGAGCCGGAAGCACTAACACTGTTAATGACATAGCTTGCAGTATCACTATTGTTATAAGTTACAGTCCCGCTACAACCAGGATTGGAATATAATTTAACCACAGAATTTCCTCCTCCTGTTCTATTTCCACTTAAGCTGTAAATAACTTGTATGTTATAACCGTATTTTGTTCTGCAAATGGCTTGATTTTGCAGGTTAACCTTTAAAGAATTAACCGTAACTGTCATGCTGTCTGAACCCTTAGCACCATCATTATCAGTTACTTCCAGGGTTAAATGATGAGTACCAGGACTTAGACCTTTCAGATTCAATGTTTTTGTATTTGAGAGTGTATTGGCACCTTCTTTCCATTTATAGGATGATATGCTGCCATCTGAATCTGTGCCACTGCCTGTCAATACATAAGCCTGAAGTTCAACAATAGTTTTATCAGAGCCTGCATTTGCAACGGGTGGTTTATTTGCTGAATTGTTGTTCACAGTCACTGTTACCTGGTCGCTTCCAGTTGCGCCTTTATTATCAGTTGCTTCTAAAGTAAAAGTATGACTTCCAGCTGACAAACCTGAAATTGTATAAGGAGGAATATTGCTTCCTGAACCACTTTTCTTGACTACACCACCCAATTTCCACTTCCAGGAAACAATGGTGTCGCCATCGGGATCACTGACTGTGCCGTTTAGTGTGACACTTTCACCAGGTTTTATGATCTTGTCTGCACCGGCATTAACTACAGGTTTTTTATTCACAGCAGCATTTACGATCACTTTGACACTGTCAGAACCAATCGCTCCCTTGTTATCAGTTGCTTCCAGGTAGAAAATATGCTGCCCAGATCCCAAGCCACTAATAACGTATGGAGGAATATTACTTCCTGAGCCACTTTTCTTGACTACACCACCCAATTTCCACTTCCAGGAAACAATGGCGTCGCCATCGGGATCACTGACTGTGCCATTTAGAGTAACGCTTTCACCAGGTTTTATGATCTTGTCTGCACCGGCATTAACTACAGGTTTTTTATTCACAGCAGCATTTACGGTCACTTTGACACTGTCAGAACCAACCGCTCCCTTGTTATCAGTTGCTTCCAGGTAGAAAATATGCTGCCCAGATCCCAAACCACTAACAACGTATGGAGGAATATTGCTTCCTGAGCCACTTCTTTTTACAACGCCATTTAGTTTCCATTTCCAGGAAACAATGGCGTCGCCATCGGGATCACTGACTGTGCCGTTTAGAGTAACGCTTTCACCAGGTTTTATGATCTTGTCCGCACCGGCACTAACTACTGGATTTCTATTGATTTTTGCATTTACACTCACTATGACAGAGTCTGTACTGACAGCTCCTTTATTGTCAGTGACCTCGAGTTGAAATACATGCAGTCCAATTGATAAATTGTTAATCCTGAGTGGGGCTATCGTCCCTCCACTACCACTTTTTCTGGTGATGCCATTTTTTACCCATTTCCACGCTGCAATCGAGCCATCGAGATCCTTTGCTGTTCCATTTAATGTAATACTTTCACCAAAATTTATCGTTTTGTCTAATCCGGCATTGACAATTGGAGCTTTATTAGTGCTTGAGTTAACGGTAATTTTGATGCTGGCTGAATTTTTTGCACCTAAATTATCAGTAACCGTTAGTTTGAAAAAGTGTTCTCCTACAGATAAATTAACAAGTACAATTGAATCCCCTGCTCCCTTGCTAACTGCGCCTTCTGTCCATAAATAGGATTTGATCTGCCCATCTGGATCAGAAGCATGTCCCTGAAGTTTAATTGTTTCTCCAACTGTAATTATTTTTCCGTTTATTGAGTCTTCAATACTTACCAGAGGGTTTCTGTTGACCCATTCAGGTAAAATATTGGTCTGTGGTGGGTTGCTATAACCTCTCGCTACAAGATTATTTTGCAAAGGTCTAAAAACATCCTTTGCACCTGCAAAATTGGCAATTCTTCGATATATTGGCACTGCTACTCCATCAAGCAAACCATTGTCAGCAAAGTCTGTTGTTAATTTATCAAGAGCAGTAGCCAAGTCCTGATTTTGACTATTAGCCAGAAAACCGGCAGAAAATAATAGCAAGATTGCATTATCAGGATGGTTATTTGTATTTAAATTTAATCTGTTAAGTGAAATTCCTGAGAGACCGAATAAGGCTTTTAAATCGGATAAAGCCTGCGAGTTTGCATTATCGACAGTTTTTCCCTGATTGACCAAATATTCAATACGAGCTGCAACCAGGTGTGTGAATATATTTAAATTATCAACAGACTCCCCTGCTTTTGATATCTCATTTAATGTCAGGGATACAGTGCTTTTTTCCCCGCTGTATTCATTGTAAAACAGACCACTGACACTAATTTTTGTCCAGCCTGTCCAGGGAAGAATAGCATTAAACTCACCTTTATCATTTGCAATCAAACCATCAAGTCTGTCTGTTGAGGAAGCCCCCTGCTTTGAATATTTTGCATATGAAATTTGTGAATCTTTTAAAAAATCACCCTTTTGAGCAACACCACTTGCTACAGAGTGATTCGCTTGATTCGAGCCTCCGCCACAACTTGATATAAAAAGGCTTAATGAAACAACAAGTAATAGGTATAAGGGGTAAAACGGTTTCATTATGTTGGGTTCTCGGAAGTTATTTGATGTTTTAGGTTTTAGATAAAATTTCAAATCAATAGATTTAATTGAAATTAAGTGGCTTTATTGCACGCTGAGATAGCAGATTATATTGTATTATTTTCTTTCTTTTCTTTCTTTTCTTTCTTTTCTTTCTTTTCTTTCTTTTCTTGTGGGGGTTATTATGAATACCCCCGCAATTATAACCCATTTACTCAATGTTAATAAAGACTATTAACTGCCCTAAGAGTGTCA
>Ga0256832_1003170_pt1 | contig 11199 bp, 8 predicted proteins | sample 134614metaG_FD_190534 | JGI IMG/M metagenome (GOLD analysis project Ga0256832, IMG submission 190534) | Hydrothermal vent microbial communities from Lau Basin, Pacific Ocean - 134-614 | ecosystem: Environmental > Aquatic > Marine > Hydrothermal vents | place: Pacific Ocean: Lau Basin | collected...
TGGCGATCATCGGCGAGGTCGGCACCGCCGGCGGCACCGGCTATGTCATCGAGTTCGGTGGCGAGGCGATCCGTGATCTGTCGATGGAAGGCCGCATGACGGTATGCAATATGACCATAGAGGCCGGCGCGCGCGCCGGCATCATCGGCGTCGACGACAAGACCATAGAGTATGTGCGTGGCCGGCCGTTCGCGCCGCGCGCCGGGCACTGGGAGCGAGCGGTGGCCACGTGGCGGGAACTGCACACCGACGAGGGTGCCGAGTTCGATCGCGTCGTGCGTATCGATGCCGGCGCAATCGCGCCACAGCTCACCTGGGGTACCTCGCCGGAGATGGTCGCGCCCATCGATGCGCGGGTGCCCGACCCGGCCGCCGAGAGCGATCCGGTGCGCGCCGAGAGCATCGAGCGCGCGTTGGCCTACATGGATCTGCGACCCGGCACGCCATTGACCGGGATTGCGCTCGACAAGGTGTTCATCGGCTCCTGCACCAACTCGCGCATCGAGGATCTGCGCGCGGCGGCGGCGGTCGCGAAAGGACGCAAGGTCGCGGCGAACATCAAGCAGGCACTGGTCGTGCCGGGTTCCGGATTGGTGAAAAAGCAGGCCGAGGACGAGGGGCTGGACACGATATTCCGCGAGGCGGGTTTCGAATGGCGCGAACCGGGCTGTTCGATGTGTCTGGCGATGAATGCCGACCGGTTGGAGCCGGGAGAACGCTGTGCCTCGACATCGAACCGCAATTTCGAGGGTCGCCAGGGGCAGGGCGGACGCACCCATCTGGTCAGCCCGGCGATGGCGGCGGCGGCGGCCGTCGCGGGACACTTTACCGACGTGAGGACACTCTGATGGAAGCATTGAAAACGGTGGACGGCGTGGTCGCGCCACTCGATCGCGCCAACGTGGATACCGACGCGATCATTCCGAAGCAGTTCCTGAAATCGATCAAGCGCAGCGGTTTCGGTCCGAACCTGTTCGACGAATGGCGTTATCTCGACCACGGTGAACCCGGCATGGACAACAGCAAACGGCCGCTTAACCCGGATTTCGTGCTCAATGATCCGCGTTATCGAGACGCCAGAATCCTGCTGGCACGCGACAACTTCGGCTGCGGCTCGTCTCGCGAGCATGCCCCCTGGGCGTTGCACGACTACGGCTTTCGCGTGATCATCGCGCCGAGCTTCGCCGACATATTCTTCAACAATAGCTTCAAGAATGGCTTGTTGCCGATTGTTCTGGAAGAGGAACAGGTCGACGATCTTTTCTCCAGGGCGATGCGCGCCGAGGCGCTGACCCTGCATGTCGATCTGGCCGCGCAGACCCTCACTGGCGATGGCGTCGAACTGGCCTTCGAGGTCGATCCCTTCCGCAAGCACTGCCTGCTCGAAGGCCTGGACGATATCGGCCTGACCTTGCGCCACGTGGACGACATCCGCGCCTACGAGGCGCGTCGGCATCGGGAGGCGCCGTGGCTTTTTGAGTAAACGGCTCCTGGCGGTACAATAGACCCATGACGACGCAGTGGATTCACCACTGCGTCGTCTTTCGTTTTTTAACTGCGTGGAATCCCATGAGTAAACAGATACTGATACTACCCGGTGACGGCATCGGTCCCGAGATCGTCAATGAAGCGGTGAAGACCCTGGCCTGCCTGCGCGACGACTTCGGCCTGGACGTGGATCTGGACGAGGCGCTGGTCGGCGGCGCGGCGATCGACGCCAGCGGCGGACCGCTGCCGGATACCACGTTGGCGCTGGCAAGGGAAGCCGATGCGATCCTGCTCGGCGCGGTCGGCGGCCACAAGTGGGAGTCGCTGGACATCGCTATCCGCCCCGAGAAAGGCCTGCTCGGACTGCGCTCCGGACTCGATCTGTTCGCCAACCTGCGTCCCGCCATCCTCTACCCGCAGCTCGCCGACGCGTCGACGCTGAAGCCCGAGGTGGTCTCCGGACTGGATATCCTGATCGTGCGCGAGCTGACCGGCGGGATCTACTTCGGGCAGCCGCGCGGCGTGCGCACCCTGGATGGCGGCGAGCGCGAGGGCTATAACACCTTGGTCTATCGCGAATCGGAGATCGAGCGCATCTGCCGGGTGGCCTTCGACGTGGCCGGGAAGCGCGGCAAGCGTGTCTGCTCGGTGGACAAGGCCAACGTGCTGGAATGCACCGAGCTGTGGCGCGAGGTGGCGATACGCACCGCCGGGGACTATGCCGATATCGAGCTCAGCCACATGTATGTCGACAACGCGGCGATGCAGTTGGTGCGTGAACCGAAGCAGTTCGACGTGATGGTCACGACGAACATGTTCGGCGATATCCTGTCGGATTGCGCGGCGATGCTGACCGGCTCCATCGGCATGCTGCCGTCGGCGTCGCTGGACGCGAACGGCAAGGGCATGTACGAGCCAATCCATGGCTCGGCGCCGGATATCGCCGGCAAGGGTATCGCCAATCCGCTCGCGACGATCCTCTCGGTGGCGATGATGCTGCGTTATTCGTTGGACGAGGCGGTGATGGCCGAGCGCATCGAACACGCGGTCGACAAGGTGCTCGACGACGGCCTGCGCACGGCGGATATCTTGTCTCCGGGCACCACCGAGGTCGGCACCGAGGCGATGGGCGATGCCGTGGTCACGGCGATGCGCGGGCAGGCGTGACCGGGTTCGCAAGCTGACGTATTGGTGCGCGCGGATCGTATGAACTTTCAATAAACTTCACAATCCTGTTGGAAATAGGCCTTATGAGCAAACAATTTGATGTGGCGGTCGTCGGCGCGACGGGCGCGGTCGGCGAAACCATGCTGTCGATACTGGCGGAACGCAAGTTTCCCGTCGGTCGGGTCCATGCACTCGCCAGCAGCCGTTCCGCTGGCAAGAAGGTGGCGTTTGGCGACAAGATGCTTACCGTCGAGGATCTGTCCGAATTCGATTTCAGCAAGACCCGCATCGGCCTGTTCTCCGCCGGTGCGTCGATCTCCGAGTGGGCCGCGCCGCGCGCCGCCGAGGCCGGTTGCGTGGTCATCGACAACACCTCGCAATTTCGTTATGACGAGGATATTCCGCTGGTCGTGCCGGAGGTCAATCCGAGCGCGATCGCCGATTACACCGTGCGCGGCATTATCGCCAATCCGAACTGCTCGACCATCCAGATGCTGGTCGCGCTGAAGCCGATCCATGACGCCGTGGGTATCGAGCGCATCAATGTCGCCACCTACCAGGCCGTGTCCGGTACCGGCAAGGAGGCCATCGAGGAGCTTGCCGGGCAGACCGCCAGGCTGCTGAACGGCAAGCCGGTCGAATGCAAGGTCTATCCGAAGCAGATCGCGTTCAACGTGTTGCCGCATATCGATGTGTTCATGGACAACGGTTACACCAAGGAAGAGATGAAGATGGTCTGGGAGACGCGCAAGATCATGGGTGACGAGCAGATTCAGGTGAACCCGACCGCGGTGCGCGTGCCGGTGTTCTACGGGCATTCCGAGGCGCTGCATATCGAAACCCGCGACAAGATCAGCGCGGAGCGGGCACGCGAGCTGCTGGCCGCCGCGCCGGGTATCACCTTGATGGATGAGCGCGAGGACGGTGGATATCCAACCGCCGTCACCGAGGGCGCCGGCAGCGATCCGACCTGGGTAGGGCGCATCCGCGAGGATATCTCGCATCCGCGTGGCCTGAATCTATGGGTGGTGTCGGACAACGTGCGCAAGGGCGCGGCGCTGAACAGCGTGCAGATCGCCGAGATCCTCGCGGCGGAATATCTCTGAGCGTGCCGATTTCGCCGCCGGACGCCGGCGTGTGGCGGCATCGTGGCTAAAGAGGCTGTCGGATTTGACCGATCGTAGCGAGGGAAGGCCATTTTGAGTCCGTTTTTTCGTTCACTTGAGGCGAATAGTCCTTCTATTTAACGAAAGTGAACGGGAAAACGGGCCAAAAGGGCTTTTCCGCAGTAGATCAGCGTTAAATCCAACAGACTCCTAGGAGCCTGTCGGGTTATGGGGGATCGTAGCGAGGAGGTGGGAGAGCGAGGTCAAATATTTCCGGTTTTGAGGCGCATAGTGGGCCTATGTAACGAAAAAACGGGGATATTTGGACCGTTCTCCCATCTTCGCAGTAGATTCATCCATAATCCGACAGGCTCCTAGAGTCGCGCTGGGTCCGGCGGCACACGTGGCAGAAGCCCGGTGTTTGGCTGGTGGAGGCTAGATAAGCTATAGTCCGTAACGAGGATGTCCGCCAATAGTCTGATTGACGGCGGTTTTCGCACATAACAAGAGGGGAAGAAAAGCCCCGTTGGCTGGTGATTGATCCAATAATTCGAATGACAAAGGCAGACAATACCAAGGCACGATTAAAGTCATGCCCCGCCGTACCGAAACAACATGTGTCCATCGGATATGATCGATGAACGGTCGCGCGGGTCGTAAAATGCCATGGATCGCGGCAGAGGTATCTGAAAATGTTCGTCTGGACGGGGCCAGTGGAGGGTCTGTTCGGTCTGGATGGCAAGTTGGCGCAGGTTGAAGCCGCGCATATGGGAGATTCTATGATACGCAAGTTGTCTGCCGCGATTCTGCTGGCAAGCGCTGTTGCGCCCGCCAGTCTTTATGCGCTCGGATTGGGTGAGTTGCATACGCGTTCCGCGTTGAACCAGGCGTTCAACGCGGACATCGATATGCTGTCGGTGAAAAAGGACGAGGCCGACGGCATCAAGGTCAAGCTGGCCGGTCCCCAGGCATTCGCCCGGGCGGGTGTCGAACGCCCCTACATGCTGTCCAAACTGCGTTTCAAGACCAAGGTGCTGCCGAACGGCAAGACCGTCATCCATGTCACCAGCCGGGATCCGATCCGCGAACCCTTCCTCGATTTTCTCGTGGAAGTCAACTGGCCCGGTGGTCGCCTGGTACGCGAATACACGGTATTGCTGGATCCTCCGGTGACCCTCGCGCGCAGGCCGGCGAAAGTCAAGAAGCCCCAGGTCACGCAGAAGCCCGCGACCACGATCGTGACCTCGCCAACCCGCGTGTCGAAGGCGGCCGAGCCGGTTGCCGGCGAGCGCTATGGGCCGGTGCGGCGCGGAGACACCCTGTGGGGCGTTGCCGCGAAGACGCGCTACAGCGACGTATCGGTGGAACAGATGGCGCTGGCCTACTTTGAAACCAACGGTCACGCCTTCCGTCGCGGCGACATCAACAAGCTCAAGCGCGGTGTCGAGCTGACCATCCCGACGCATGAAAAGGCGACCGAACTCGACCGGCGTCTCGCGCGGAAGCGTTTCTTCGCCGAGGCCAACGCCTGGCGCGCGGCGCCCGGCGGACAGGTGGCGGCGAACGCATCCCCGTCCGGCCCGCGCCCGGAAAGCACGTCTGGCGAGCAGGAGGGCGGCGACCAAGGCGCCAAACTCACGATCTCGGCGGCACGCCCCAACGGTCTCGGTGAGGCCGGTATCGACACCGGTGACGCGCGGGCCGCCGTCGTGCGTATCAAGCAGGAACTCCTGCTGGCGCGCGAAGAGAACGCCTCGGTCAAGCTGGAGAACGAAGGCTTGCAGACCCGAGTCAGCGAGTTGGAAGAGCAGCTGACCAAGCTGAATCGCCTGATCACGCTGAAGAACGAGCAGTTGGCAAGGATTCAGGCAGGGCAATTGGGGTTGGAAGCCACGGACGAAACCGCCGAGGCCGGCGCGTCCAAGAGCGTCATCGATCAGGCCATGGAGCAGCAGGCCGAATCGGAGACGCAGGCACCCGGAACCGAAACGCAAGTGCCGGCGGTAGCGGGCGAGACGCCGGCACCCTCCGAGGGTCTCGCCGAGGCAGATACCGAGGCATCGACGAGCGAAGCCGAAGTCGGGTCGAGCGAGGCTGGCTCGCCGGAGGCCGCGACGGGAAGCGTCGCGGAATCCGAATCGACAACCGGCGTGGAGACCGAAACCCCCGTTGCATCCGAACAGGAGGCAGCGGAACAGCCGGGCGAGGCCGGCATGCCGGCGGAAACCGGGTCTGTCGCGCCGGAATCCGGAACGATTGCCCAAACCAACCAGGCGGCGGCGCCGAAGGCCGTCGAACCCGCGCCCGAGCTGGCGCCAAAGTCGCCCATCAGTGGCGCCAAGCCTGGCCTGCTGCAAGACCTGATGGACGATCCGGCCAAACTCGCCTTGCCGGCCGGTGGGGCGGTGCTCGCGCTGCTCGGCATCTGGGCGCTGATGAGGCGGCGCAAGAAGGGCGACGGCGAGCTGGATCCGGAAAGTATCCTGATGGAACAGGAGCGCACGCCGGATACCGAACTGCTTTCCGGTGGCGTTGAGGCGCCGTTGACCAACGCGACCAACGAGACATCCTTCCTCAGCGACTTCTCGCCGAGCGAGATCGATGCGTTGCAGGAAGAGACCGGCGAGGTGGATCCGCTCTCCGAGGCGGATGTCTACATCGCCTACGGACGCTACCAACAGGCCGAGGATCTGGTGCGCGACGCCTTGCAGCGAAATCCGGGCCGCATGGCGCTGAAATACAAGCTGGCGGAGATTCATTTCGCCACGCGTGACGTGGCGGCATTTACCGCCCTGGCGGAAAGCATGGCGAACGATGGCGCCGCCGAAGAGAATCCGGAAGCCTGGGCGCGCGTGTTGTCGATGGGCAAGGCACTCGATCCAGGCCACCCGCTGTTCGCGAACGCGGCGGATCTCTCCGACGACGAGATGGCCGGCGCGACGGCGGAACTGGATGATCCGCTGAACGCACTGGCGAGTGACGATGTGGTGGGTCTGGCTGGCAGCAATGTCGTCAGTCTGGACCAGGCTTCCAGCCGCTTGCAGAGTGCCGACGCGATGTCGTCGCTGGAGTCCACGGTCGTCGCGGAGGGTGCCGGCGGAGTCGGCGCTCGCGATGCCGACGTGCTGGATCTGGACATCGATCTGGACGGTCTGGCCGAGGATGAGCTGGACCGGCTCGATCATCCCGCGCCGGTGGCCGACGATGACTTCGCCGACCTGATGGACGAGGACAGCATCGTCATCGATCTGCCGGACGATCTTTCCTCGCTGAACGAGGCCGACTCCATCCTGCGAGCCACCGGGCTGCACGACAGCCTGATCGCCGAGGCGGACGACAAGCCGTTCTCGCTGGACGAGGTCGATGACTCACTGTCGCTGGACGAGGACAGCCTGTTGAAGGGATTGGACCTGCCCAGCAGCGATGCCGGCAGTATCCTCGGCAGTGATTCGGCGGTGGATTCCTCGCTTTCCACATTGAGCGAGTTTTCTCCTCCGGGAAGTGAGTTGGGCGGTCTCGACGACACGACGATATCGCCAGCCAGCGAGATGCTGGAACTGGATTCCGTCATCGACGACAACTACGACGATATCGACGAGGTCAGCACCAAGCTCGATCTGGCGCGAGCCTATCTGGAGATGGGCGACAAGGACGGTGCCCGGGGTATCCTCGACGAGGTCATGCAGGAAGGCGACGACTTCCAGAAACAGACGGCAAAGGAGATCATCGCCGAGCTGGGTTGAGCGTAACCCTTATTGCCCCTTGACCCGACCGGTCTCGGGGCGGACGGAGCGGTTACGACATCGATCTGAAGTGACCACATTTATGATAGTATCCACGAGGCGCCCCGAGGGGCGCCTTTTTCGTTTGCTGGCCGGACACTGAATACGCATGAATCGCGCGCATCATCGCTTGTCGGTCGATTCCGCGACGCCGCCGGGCTGGTGTCGCCATGACGTGGCGCACGGCTGCTGAGTATGCGGCTCGCCGCGGGTATCGAGTATGATGGCAGTCGTTTCCACGGCTGGCAGGCGCAGGGCGACGTGCGCACCGTGCAGGAATGCCTGGAAGCGGCCTTGTCGCGGGTCGCCGACGGCCCGGTGCGGGTGCAATGCGCCGGCCGCACCGACACCGGCGTGCACGCGACCGGTCAGATCGTGCATTTCGACAGCGTGGCGCGACGCGAGCCACGCAACTGGCTGTTGGGCGCCAACGTGAATCTGGCGAAGGACATGAACCTGCTCTGGGTCAAGCCGGTTGACGATGAGTTCAATGCCCGTTTCAGTGCGACCGGACGCGCCTATCGCTATGTCATACTGAACCGTGAAAGCCGCTCCGGGCTGTTGCACGGAAGAGTGACCTGGATGCGACGGCGACTGGATGTCGAACGCATGAACCGGGCGGCGCGGGTATTGCTCGGCGAGCATGATTTCTCCTCGTATCGCGCGCTCGGTTGCCAGGCCAAGTCGCCGGTGCGCGAGATTCGCCGCCTGACATTGCGGCGTCACGGGGATTTCGTCGTCATGGATATCGAGGCGAATGCCTTTCTGCACCACATGGTGCGCAACATCATCGGCGTGCTGGCGGCGATCGGGCGTGGAGATGCCGCCGTGAGCTGGGCCGCCGAGATACTCGCGATGCGCGACCGCCGTCGTGGCGGTGTCACCGCGAAGCCGGATGGCCTGTACATGGTACGCGTCGATTACCCGGCGTGCTTCGGGATTCCGGTCGGCGAGGCGCCGGTGTTCTGGACATCGTAGAACAATGTGGCGGAGGTTTTATTCCCAATGAGAACACGGGTCAAGATCTGCGGAATCACCCGGCCCGAGGATGCCGATGCCGCGGCACGCGCCGGAGCGGATGCCATCGGCCTGGTGTTCTACCCGCCGAGTCCGCGCCATGTGGAGGTCGCCCGGGCGGCGCGCATCGCGCGCGGCTTGCCGCCCTTTGTCAGCGTGGTCGCGTTGTTCGTGAACGCCGACCGCGAGTACATCGACGAGGTATTGTCGTCGCTGCCGGTCGACATCATCCAGTTTCACGGCAACGAGTGCCCGGACTATTGCGCCAGCTTCGGCAAGCCGTGGCTGAAGGCGATCGCGATGAAGGAGGGTGTGGATCTGCGTGCCGAGGCGGAACGCCATGCCACGGCGTCCGCGTTGCTGGTGGACACCTACCGTCCCGGCGTGCCCGGCGGTACCGGCGAGGTCTTCGACTGGCGGCGCATCCCGCCGGAACTCGCCGGACGTATCGTGCTGGCGGGCGGCTTGAAAGCGGAGAATGTCGCCGACGCGGTGCGCCAGGCGCGGCCATGGGCGGTCGATGTCAGTGGCGGCGTCGAACAGCGGAAAGGCATCAAGGATGCACGCAAGATCGCGGATTTCATACAGCAGGTAAAACGAGCGGATGAACGACATGACTGATTTTCATACGATGCCGGATGCGCGTGGGCATTTCGGCGACTACGGCGGCCTGTTCGTCTCCGAGACGCTGATGGAAGCGCTCGGCGAACTGCGCGAGGCCTACGAGAAATACCTGAAGGATCCGGATTTCCTCGCCGAACTGGATGCCGACTTGCAACACTATGTCGGCAGGCCGTCGCCGATCTACCACGCCGAGCGTTGGAGCCGCGAGCTGGGTGGTGCCCAGATCTACCTGAAGCGCGAGGATCTGAATCATACCGGCGCGCACAAGGTCAACAACACCATCGGCCAGGCGTTGCTGGCGAAGCGTCTCGGCAAGACGCGCATCATCGCCGAGACCGGCGCTGGTCAGCACGGCGTCGCGACCGCCACGGTCGCCGCGCGGCTCGGCCTGGAATGCGTGGTCTACATGGGTGCGGTCGATATTGCCCGACAGGAGGCCAACGTCTATCGCATGCGCCTGCTCGGCGCCGAGGTCAGGAGCGTGACCTCCGGCTCGAAGACGCTGAAGGACGCGCTGAACGAGGCGATGCGTGACTGGGTGACGAACATCGACGACACCTTCTACATCATCGGCACGGTCGCCGGGCCACATCCCTATCCGGCGATGGTGCGCGACTTCCAGGCGGTGATCGGCCGCGAGGCGCGCGAGCAGATCCAGCGGATGACCGGCCGCCTGCCGGATGCGCTGATCGCCTGTGTCGGCGGTGGTTCCAACGCGATCGGCCTGTTCTATCCGTTCCTGAACGACGAGGGTGTCGACATCTACGGTGTCGAGGCCGCCGGCGACGGCCTGGAGACCGGCCGGCATGCCGCGCCACTGTGCGCCGGCCAGCCCGGCGTGTTGCACGGTAACCGCACCTACCTGATGGAGGACAAGGACGGCCAGATCATCGAAACTCATTCGATCTCGGCCGGGCTGGACTACCCCGGCGTCGGTCCCGAGCATGCCTGGCTGATGGATGTCGGGCGGGCGAAGTACGTCGCCGTGACCGATGACGAGGCACTTGCCGCCTTCCACGCGCTGACGCGTATCGAAGGTATCATCCCGGCACTGGAGTCCAGCCACGCGTTGGCCCATGCGGCGAAGATGGCGCCGACCCTGCGGGCCGACCAGAGCCTGCTGGTGAACCTGTCCGGTCGGGGCGACAAGGACATGCACACGGTTGCCGCGCGCGAGGGGCTGAAGCTATGAATCACCGCTTGAAGAAGCGTTTCGACAAACTGCGCGCCGAAGGGCGCACCGCGCTGGTCCCGTTCGTCACCGCAGGCGATCCAAACCCGGATGTCACCGTGCCGCTGATGCACGCGATGGTGCAGGCCGGCGCCGATGTCATCGAACTCGGCGTGCCGTTCTCCGATCCCATGGCCGATGGGCCGGTGATCCAGAAGGCCGCCGAGCGCGCCCTGGAACACCATGTCAGTCTGCGCGACGTGCTCGACAGGGTGCGCGAGTTCCGCCTGGAGGACGGCGACACCCCGGTCGTGCTGATGGGCTACCTGAACCCGATCGAGGTGATGGGCTACCCAGAGTTCGCCGAGGCCGCGGCGGCGGCCGGCGTCGATGGCGTGCTGACCGTCGATTGCCCGCCGGAGGAGAGCGGGCCGCTGGCCGGGTCGTTGGCGGAGAAGCTGATCGCGCCGATCTACCTGCTCGCGCCGACCAGCCATGCGGCGCGCATCGAGAAGATCTGCTCGGTGGCCGATGGCTTCGTCTACTACGTTTCGATGAAGGGGGTCACCGGCGCCAGCCATCTCGACCTGGATTCCGTCGCCGACAAGCTCGCCGCGATCCGCGCGCACACCGACCTGCCGCTGGGCGTCGGCTTCGGCATCAAGGATGCCGAGACCGCCGCCGCGATCGGACGGATCGCCGATGCCGTGATCGTCGGCAGCGCGCTGGTCAAGCTGGTCGCCGAGCACGCCGACCGGCCGGACGAGATCCCCGGCGCGGTCGGCGGCTTGCTGTGGGCGATGCGGCAGGCCATGGATGCGGCAGACGCAAAGGCGTAGTCGGC
>Ga0256832_1003171_pt1 | contig 11198 bp, 10 predicted proteins | sample 134614metaG_FD_190534 | JGI IMG/M metagenome (GOLD analysis project Ga0256832, IMG submission 190534) | Hydrothermal vent microbial communities from Lau Basin, Pacific Ocean - 134-614 | ecosystem: Environmental > Aquatic > Marine > Hydrothermal vents | place: Pacific Ocean: Lau Basin | collected...
GGTATCTATTGAAGGCTTTGGAAGAGGATGCAGCCTGCCCTCTTTATCTCTCTCATACTGCATAAAAACAAGATTCCAAATCTCTAAAAAGCGATCGCCTTCCCCTCCAAGATAATCCTCTTTGGAATTGAAAAACTCCTCTCCCTGATCATAAAAAATCTCGCTGCAAGGGCCGCAAGGGCCTGTATCTCCCATTTGCCAAAAGTTATCTTTATCCCCAAATCTTTTGATCCTATCCTCTTTTACATGCCTTTTCCAAAGATCAAAAGCCTCATCATCGCTTTCATGAACGGTAACCCAAAGTCTATCAATTGGAAGCTTTAAAACTTTTGTAACAAATTCCCAGGCATAATCTATAGCCTCTTTCTTAAAATAGTCCCCAAAAGAGAAATTTCCAAGCATCTCAAAAAAGGTGTGATGCCTTCTTGTATATCCGACATTTTCCAAATCGTTATGCTTTCCTCCGGCTCTAATGCATGTCTGACAGCTTGTTGCCCTTGGGGGATTTGGAGGAGGAACCTCCCCTGTAAAGATTCTCTTAAAAGGCACCATTCCAGCATTTACAAACAAAAGTGTCGGGTCATCTGGAACAAGAGGCGCGCTTGGATATATTTTATGCCCTTTGCTTTCAAAAAATTTTAAAAATTCTTCTCTAACGTCCATAATAATTTTTCCTAATATTTTTATATTGAAACGATTTTATCAAATCCAAACAAATCTTTACCTTAATTTAAGAAAGCAGCTCTTTTACGATAGCGTTGATTCTCTTCCCGTCGGCTTGTCCTACAGTTTTTTTGATAACGGCTCCCATAACTTTTCCCATATCTTTCATTGAAGATGCCCCAACCTCTTTTATTGTCTCTTCTATAATTGCTCTAAGCTCCTCATCGCTTAGCTGTTTTGGAAGATAGCTTTTTAAAATCTCAGCTTCCTTCATCTCTTTTTCAAAAAGATCCTCTCTTCCTCCCTCTTTATATTGAGCTGCCGCATCCTCTCTTTGTTTTACAGATTTTTGAATAATTCTTTGAATATCTTCATCGCTTAGCTCTCTTCTCTCATCAACTTCAACCTGCTTAATAGCGCTCATTAGGAATCTCACAACATCTCTTTTGAAGGTGTCTTTGCTCTTCATAGCCTCTTTTAGATCATTTTTTAGTCTATCTTTTAACGCGCTCACATCTTCTCCTTTTTGGAACTTATTTTGCTTGTAATTGTAATATAAATTCAGTTAAACGGAGAAAAAATGAAAAAAAATCTCTCTATTTTCATATATCTTTTTATAATTTTCCTAATTTCAGGCTGTTCGCGCCACCCTTTGGATCCTACAATTACCATGAAACCTCCAATTTACGTAGAGCAGATTCCGCCAAAAATAACAGCCAGAATAAATAACGAGGGAAGTTTGTTTGGAAAAGGCGAAAGCCCTCTTTTTGCCGACAGAAAGGCTATGAGAGTCAATGATATCGTAACTGTGGTAATAGATGAAAAAATCTTTCAATCCTCAAGCGGCAAGAAAAAGATTCAAGCAAGCAACAATGACCAGCTTGGAGGCGGAGTGCTAACTCCAAACGGGGGAGGTTTAATAGGAGGAGTGGCTAAAACTTTAAATCAGTTTGCAAATGTGGGGTTTCAAAGCAACTCTCAAAACAGCTTCTCAGCTTCCGGAAGCAATCTAAGAAACGAGAAATTTACAACTACTCTAACCGCAAGAATTATTAAGGTTTTAAGAAACGGAAACTATTTCATAGAGGGAAGCAGAGAGCTTTTAGTAAACGGAAACAAACAGATAATTCAAATAAGCGGAGTTATAAGAGGAGAAGATATAGATGAGAGAAATACAATAGACTCAAAATATATAGCGGATGCAAAAATCTATTACGCAAGCGAAGGGGATATAGACCAAGCTGGCAAAAAACCGTGGGGAGCAAGATTTATAGAGGCAATCTCGCCCTTTTAAGGGCGAGAGATTTAATAAAGACCGTATTTATTGTCTCCTCTTTTATAAAGAACTCTTGTCTTTCCGTCAAGATCGACAAATACCAAAAACTGTCTGTTGTCGCTTTTTAAAATCTCCAAAGCCTCTTCAATATCCAAAGGTTTATATAAATCAAGCTCCATTGGAATAATTTCATCCACATCTGTTAGATTCTCCACAGAAGGAGCGCTCTCTTCTTCTGGTTTTACATGTTTTTTATCTTTTATCTTATCGTGATGTCTTCTTAAAACCTTTTTTGCTCTATCTATTGCCAAATCTATAGCGGCATAAACGTCTTTATCTTTTTGTTTTATAACAACCGTATTTTTATTTGGCAAATGTATTGTAAACTCTACGCTAAAACCTTTTTTTCCGTTTCTCTCATCAGCTGATACGATAACTTTAGTGGAGATAATATCAAGATTGTATTTTTTCAAAGAATCTACAGCAGAAGCTATATAATCTTTGATGGGATCGGTAAGTTCAAATTGTCTTCCGACTAAACTCAGATTCATTTCTAATCCTTTCGGGTTAAATTTATTTATGTAATATATCAAAAAATCACTTAAATCGCAGTTACAACCGATAAAATATACAAATTGTAAAGCGAAGCTACATTAAAATCGACTTTTGGGGATTATTATTTAAAGAAAATGCAGATTAGAAGAATTGGTTAAAGAAGAAAAAGAGGAATAGAAGAAGCCCAAAAAGGCTTACTTCTCTTTATGGCAAAACCACCAGTCAAAGCACTCATACTCTTTGACTCTCTCTTTGGCGGTTTTGCAGTCGGTAGCTGGAGGAATGATGACTCTATCTTTAATAAGTTCATTCTCAGGCCAGTTTGCAGGAGTTGCCACCCCTTCGCTGTCGCTTTTTTGAAGAGCTTTAACCGCTCTTACTATCTCTGATATATTTCTTCCTATCTCTTGAGGATAGTATAAAATTGTTCTGACAACTCCTTCTGGATCGAGAATGAAAACCGCTCTTACGGTATTTGTTCCTTTGTTTGGATGAATCATTCCGATTTTAGCTGCAATTGTATCGGTAGCTGCAATAATTGGAAACTCTATCTCAACATCTAACTTCTCTTTTATCCACTCAACCCATTTTATATGAGAGAATACTTGATCTATTGATAATCCTACAAGCTGAGTATTTATCTCATCAAACTCTTTTTTATGTTTTTGAAAAGATACAAATTCGGTAGTGCAAACAGGTGTAAAATCAGCCGGATGACTGAAAAGAACCGTCCATTTTCCCTCCAAATCATTTGGAAGCACCATAGAGCCGTGAGTTGTCTGAACCTCTAATGTGGGAAATTTCTCTCCAAGCAAAGGCATTGCCATTTTCTCCTCCTTTTGATTAGATTTTTTTATAGCTGATACCAAATCTTCAAAAATATCTTCCAAACTTCTCTTTTTCATTTTTTTAGTGATATCTTCCCACTCCTCTTCTATTGTTTCTGAAATTTTTTTAGCCGCATCTTTTGGATTTTTCAAAATCTCGTTTATCTTCTCTTGCAAATCCTCTCTCCAACCCATTTTAAACCTCCTTTTTTATAAATTTACAAGCTCAAAAGCTCTAATAAGTCTCATACCTGCTTCATTAATACTTGATTTGCCTATATATTTGGCATTTCTTGCAACAACCAAAGCTTTGTTAAATCTCTCTTTATCCATTTTTAGAATACTTATTGCCGTTTTAATGTTTTTTGGCAAAATTCTAACTTTTTGCTCTTTTACATATAGATTTCCTATCTCTTTTAAAACGTTTAAAATTCTAACGATATCCGGAGTTATCGGATTTCCCATAGACTCTGGAACCCCAGATAAGGCAAGTTTGATATTTTCGCCAGCTTCAGTTAAAACCAAAGCGTCATTTGGAAGGATATCTACAAAACCTCTTGCTTCAAGTTTGTTTAATCCGTAAGTTACCTCCTCTTTTAGAGTTTTATCAAACTCATTATAGATATCCTCTACAAAATATCCTCTTTTTGGAATTTTATGCAAAATCATAAGCTCAAATCGGCTAATATGTGGTATTCTTTTAACCTCATAAGCTAAAGAGGCATATAGTTTTCCAGATTTAGTAGGAGCCTCTCCGCCTATTAAATGCTCCTCTTTGGCATCTTCAAACCATTTAATATTTGGAGCTCCAAATTGAGAATTTGAAATTGTAATGGCTTTAACAGCGGGAGCAGATATCTCTCTTACACCCTTTTCTTCAAGATCTTTTAAAACCTCCTTTCCTTTATCGGTTAGATAGTAGTAAATCTTTCCCTTTTTCTCACTAAAGGCAGCTTCTATCAAAGAGAAACTCTCCAAAGTCATAAGAGACTCTTCTATCACATCCATAAGTCTCTTTTCCCACTCGTTTCCCTTTTCGTAAAAATGTTTAAAAAGCTCCTCTACGCTCAAAGCCTCAGCAAATTTCTTCTTTAGCTCCTCTTTCTTTTGATACCCCATCGCCTCATTCAATCTTCTTCCGTAATGCTCTTTTAAAGCTTTATACTCTTTTAACGGCAATTGCAAAAGATAATGCTTTATTTCATCTGCCGTTGCAACTATTTGAGGATTTGATTTTGAAGCCTCTTCAATTTGAGGAATAGTTTTTATAATTTCCTCATCCAAAGCCTCAAGATTAAAAGTCCTCACTCTTTTATACCTTTTTTCTCTTAAAATATGCAATACATTAAAAAGGTGTTCTCCGGCTTTAAGGAGTTCCCCATTTTCATTTATAAAAGCTAAAGCTTCAAGCGTCTCTCTCTCCCCTTCGCTTAAAGACTCTACTCCCAAATCCAAAAGCTTTTCCAAAGAGTGCAGATAATCTTCGCTTATTATAGTATCAAAAGAGATGGCACAATGATTTAGAGTCTCTTTTACCTCTTTTCCCAAAAGATTTAGAGTATAAACATCAGATTTTGGCATACTAAAAGATATCAATCTTTGAGATTCAAGCAACTCTATCTCTCTGCCTCCTTTTGGAAGCATATGAACTAAAGCCGGCCCCTCTCCGATTGTTAGAATAAAATTTGCAAGATTTTTATCTACCAAAATTTTAGGATGAGAGTTTTTATAGATTTCATAAATTGCTTTTGCAAATCTATTTATCTTAACGCTCTCCCCTCTTTTAGCATCGCTAACTTTAGAGGCAAAACCTCTTTTTATCAGCTCCTCCCCTATCTCGCTTCCGCAATAATCGTCATTTATCAAAGAAGCCTCTATCATTGCTATAACTTCGCTTCCTATCCATCTAAAATGCTCATCCCAAGAGGATGGATGCGCTAAAAGTTTATTATCAACCATCTCCTTTAGATTTGCCAAAAGATTGGCTCCCCAATAAGAGAGTCTATATTCGATACTGCTGCTTCCTATCTCTACCATATTTGACAAATTAAGCTCAATATACGGCCAGCTCTCACTCTCTACTCTTATTTGACAGCTAAGCCCTTTTTCTTCATTTGCTTTTATATTGTATAAAGCCAAAGCATGCTCTTTTTTTATGAGCATTGATACTCCTTTTTTATAAATTTTTCTATTTTTTACTAATGAAATTTTAGTGAAGTTGATAAAAGTTTTCTGCTACTTAAGTAGCAAAAGTAAAGAAAGAGAGGAGAAGAAGATTATTTATCCTCTTTCTCCATCTTTTTTGCGTAGTGGCTTAAAGTAAGCAATACAACTCCGTCAAATAGCAAACTAATTCCAACAAACAATCCTACAAGCCATAAAGAGCTAAAAGGCCATCCAATTAGAAAAATGAAAGCTAAAAGAAGAGAGAGTATTCCATTTAATAAAACAACCCACCATCCTTTAAGAGGCTTCATCTCAAAAGAGAGAGCAAAAGAGCCAAAAGCATCCATCAAAAAATATACCGCAAAAATAATTCCCAAAGCGGCCACTCCGGGAAGCGGATTTACTATAATTAAGCCTCCGGTTACCAAAAACACAAAAGCTTTAAGCCATCCCAGCCAATTTTTTTTATCGGTTTGATATGTGTGAAAAGCGGCCAAAAAACCACTAAATAGCAAAAGCCATCCAACAAAAATAGCAGCCGCAAGCGACATAATAGCTGGGAAAAATATTCCGGCTATTCCAAGAAGAAGGAAAATAATTCCTACTATCTTGGAATTTTTACTAAATTTTTCAAGCATCTCTTTTTCATAGGGGTAATTAATCATCTTTTATCCTTTAAAACCCTACATTGTAAAATCCAAAATTTTATGAGCTCTCTCTATTGCTTCATGAGATACTGTTCTGTTTTCTGGCTCAACCTCTTTTATTATTTTGGCTAAAATAATGGTAAGAGCTCCGGCAATCTCAGGAAGCTTGTTTTCAAGCTCCACTTCAAGCTCCAATAAAGGAGGATGAGTGGCAAGTCTTTCTAAAATATCTTTTAGCTCAACCTCTTGCTCTAATTTCTTAAACTCTTGAATGCTATTTTGCATTCCCTTAGTTAAAGGAACATCGCTTACCCAAATAACATCCCTATCGTTATATTTAGCGCTTCCCTGCGCAACTACAAGAAGATCGTAAAGCTTTTGCTCTACGATATCTGTTATCTCTTTTGCATGCCCTTTTGCTATATCAAGTCCGGCAGCTCTTCTAAAGAGCTCTTGAAGTCTGTGAAAACCAACTACCGCCATATCCTCTCCTTTATTTTACTCTTATTTTTTGAAAATTTTTACTGCTTTTTCTTTAAATTCTTCAAGTTTATTTTTCAACTCTTCAAAAAGTTTCCCTGGTTTATTTTCACCCTTTATCTCTTTTTCTATCTTTTCTATAGAATCTTCAAGCATTTTATAAGTTGTGTCAGATTCGCTTGTATATCCCAAAGCTTCAGCTATTTTTAGATCCTCTTTAGCAACTTTTAAGTTATCTAAAGCTTTATCCTTTTTATTTTCTTTAGCCAATTTTTCAGCTTTTGCTATTAAGGCTTGAGCTTGCAAGAGAGGAATTGGAGTTACCACCTCTACCGTAACAAAAGTCATTAAAGCTTGAGCTAAAATATTTTTAGCCTCATCAACTCTATTTTCATGTAAAAATTTAGCCGCAAGTTTTAAAGCGCTTGGATATGAAGCTAATGGAAGATTTACAGTTTTTAAAACTATCTCGCTTCTTAAAGTATCCAAAATTCTTCTTGCCTCTTGAACTTTATTCTCTTTTAAAAGAGCTTTAGCAGTTATTAGAGCCGTTTGAATATCTTTTAAACTTCCGGTAAAAGTATAAATCTCTACCCCTGAATCTATAGGAATTAAAGCTGGAGCATTGGGAGCTGCCATAACAACTTCAAGTTTTCCTATCGCTTTTTCCAAAGTTTTTACGGCTTCATCTTTTTTGCCATTGTTTAATTCCTCTATAACTTTATTTGTCAAAGCAACGGCATCCACTGCCTCTTTAAAAATTTTAACCTCTTTATTCTCTTTTTCTATTTTAGCTTTGGCTTCCGAAACCGCTTTGTTTGAAGTAGCTTTGGTAGCCTCGCTTGCCAATAGATTAGATCCAGCTAAAAGCGCTGCGACAACTGTAGAAAGTATAACTTTTTTCATATAAACCTCCTTAAAATTAAAATTGTTAAGTAAGTTTAGTCTTTTTATTAAAATTTGTCTGCTACTTAAGTTGCAATTTTGAAAGAAGAGAATTTATATTGTTAACAGTAAGTCTTTTTCTTTTTACATCTAAAATACCGTCCCTTTTTAACTGCTGAATATGACGGTTTACAACGTGCCTTACGGTCCCTATCAAATTGGCTATCTCTTCATGAGAGAGATCGTTTATTATTTTTAATTTGGGAGGATTTTTCAAATCAAGATTTCTAAGCAAAAGACGTATAAGACGGGTAGAAGTATCAAAAAGAGAGAGATCAATTGCCAAATTTTCAAGATGTCTCATATTTTTTGCAAGATAAGGAAAAAATATTTTATTAAATTCTCTGCTACTTAAAAGAAGTTCTTTTACCACTTCAATTGGAACTTCAAAAAAACTTCCGTTATCCAAAGCGGTAGTCAATACCTCATGAGGCTCTCCGTCTAAAAGAGGAATAACATCAAACATATCGCCCGTAACTAAAATATTTAGTGTTTGCTCTTTAGATGTATCGAAATTAATCTCAGAGATTTTAAGACGCCCTTCCAAGATTATGTAAAAATATTTCAAAGTATCTTCAGAGTTTATAGGAGAAGAACTTTTTATAAAATTTCTAACTCTTCCGTTTCTTTTTAAAATCGATATTACATCCTCTTCAACTTTGCCAAAAATCGGCAGATTTTCAAGCTCCATAAAAAGTTACCGCCTTTTTTGTAATTAAAAAAGTTTATTGAAAATTTGATTAATATACGCTAAATGATATTAACGATATTATTAAATAATAAAATAACAAGGAAAGGAGCTAAATGAATCTTGAAAAAGCTATAAAAGAGGCCGCAAAAGAGATAAAAGAGAAAAATTATATTTTAATTACCGCAGGAGCCGGAATGGGCGTAGATAGCGGCCTACCCGATTTTAGAGGAAAAGAGGGCTTTTGGAGAGCATACCCTTTTGCAAAAAAGCTTAATGTATCTTTTGAGGAGATGGCAAATCCCTATTGGTTTAGAAAAGATCCTAAATTAGCATGGGCATTTTACGGGCATAGATTAAATCTTTACAGAAAAACGACTCCCCATGAAGGATTTTATAAACTCCTTTCAATAGCATCTCAAAAAAAAGATTATTTTGTTATCACTTCAAATGTTGACGGACAATTCCAAAAAGCTCTCTTTAACGAAGAGAAAATAGATGAGATACACGGTTCAATACACTATCTTCAGTGTCAAACTCCATGCACAAAAGAAATATGGAGCGCAAAAGATATACAAATAGAGATAGATATGGAAAATTTCAAAGCCTTAGATCCTCTTCCACTGTGTCCATATTGCAAAAAAGTGGCAAGACCTAATATTTTGATGTTTGGAGATTTTGGATGGATTTTTGAAAGAGAAAAAATGCAAAGAGAGAGACTCTATAACTTTTTAAATCAATTAGATAAAAAAGATTTGGCAATTATCGAAATAGGAGCGGGAGAAGCGGTGCCCACTATCCGTCTAACTTCAGAGGAGTTAGCAATAGAATATGAAGCAAGGCTTATAAGAATAAATCCAAGAGATTTCAATACTCCTCAAAACGGCATTGCAATCCCCCTTACGGCAAAAAAAGCAATAGAGGAGATAGAAAAGCATCTCTAAAGAGAATTTTATAATTTATCCTCTATCTCTTCAAAACTATTTCCAGATATAAAACAGCTATCTACATAGCAGGCAAGATAATTTTTATTATTAGAGCAAAGCAGATATACAAAAGGTCTTTTTATTTTTCGCCTATCTATCTTCAAAAGATTCTCTTTTGAAGATTTTATGGTAATAATTTTAATTTTATCTTCTAAATATACTTTAATAAGCGTAGGATAGGCGCTTGGATAGGAGTTTATAAAAGAAGCGTTTTTGATTAACATCTCTTTGGCTTTTTCATAAAGGGCTAAATTTTCTTTAAGAGAAGATAAAATAAAAATATTTTCTATCATCACAGAAGCCGGACTTCTATAAGAGCTATCTTCCATAGCAGCTAAAGCCTTAAAATCGTCATCACTTAAATACCATCTTTCTTTATAAAACTTTTCCAAAGCCTCATTTGTAAATTTAAGAGCAAAATTTAGATAATTTTTATTAAAACTATACTCATAAGCCTCAATCAAAGCACTTATTAAAAAGGAGTAATCTTCCAAAAGAGCTTTTATTTTAAGAGGTTTTGAAAATACCATCTGATGGTATAAAATTTCATCTTTATACAAATTTTTTAATAAAGCATCCAAAGAGATCAAAGCCTCCTTAGAGTATGTCTCATCTATATATTTTCCCGCTTCAAAAAGAGCCTTTATCATCAAAGCATTCCATGAAGTTAATATCTTATAATCTATAAAAGGATAACTCTTTTTGGCTCTGTTTCTTTTTAAAATCTCTTTTGCCTTCTCTATCTCCTCTTTGCTTAAATTCTCGTTTGAAGATATATACGGATTGCTTTGATAATCCTCAAAATTTCCCATAAGAGTAATTCCAAAATATTTTAAAACCTTTTTTGCCCTCTTTTTATCAAATCCGCCTTCTATTAAATCTTCTAAAGCATCCTCATATAAAAAAACAAAGTATTTCCCCTCTTCCCCATCACTATCTGCATCGCTCGCACTAAAAAACAATCCCTCTTTTCTAAATCTCTCAAAAATATTTGCAATGCTTTCTTTAACCACTCTTTCAAAAAGAGGATTTTTGGTGATATTATAAGCTTTCGAGTAAACTTCTATCAAAGAAGCATTGGTATATAGCATCTTCTCAAAATGCGGAATCATCCATCTCTCATCCACGCTATATCTAAAAAAACCTCCCTCTATCTGATCATAAATTCCTCCTTTTGCCATAGCTTCAAAAGTTTCCAAAGCGATGTTTAAAGCTAATTGATCCTTGTTTATTCTATATATTTCAAGCAGTGTATCCAAAGCGCAAGCATGCGGAAATTTTGGAGCTTTCCCTATTCCTTTATATCTTTTATCAAAATTTTCAAAAACTCTTTTAACATAGAGTTTTTCTATATCTTTATCTATTTTTTCATCTTTTACTTTTGCTTTTTGCAAATTCTCCATAGCCGCCCTGATGCTTTCAGCGCTCTTTAAAACCTCGCTTTTCTCTTTTTTATAAACTTCAAGAAGATAAAGAAGTATTCTCTTAAGTCCCGGCCTTGAGTATCTATCGGTAGGAGGAATATAGGTATCAGCATAAAACACCCCTTTATCTGGAGTCATAACAATACTCAGCGGCCATCCCCCGGCTCTTTTTCTCATTAAATAAAATATATCTTGATAATATTTATCAATTTGAGGCATCTCCTCTCTATCAACTTTTATCGAAACAAAATTTTCATTTAATATTTTTGCTATTTCCTCATTTTCAAAAGACTCTCTCTCCATTACGTGGCACCAGTGGCAAGTGCTGTAGCCTATCGATAAAAATATAGGTTTATCCTCTCTTTTTGCTTTCAAAAAAGCCTCTTTGCCCCAAGGATACCAATCCACCGGATTATGGGCGTGCTGTTTTAAATAAGGCGAATGCTCATTTATCAATCTGTTGGTATGCATTTTCTCCCCTCCTAATAAAAATGTTATCATTATCAAAAAAATAGTAATTTTTTCAAAACTTTTCCATATA
>Ga0256832_1003172_pt1 | contig 11197 bp, 14 predicted proteins | sample 134614metaG_FD_190534 | JGI IMG/M metagenome (GOLD analysis project Ga0256832, IMG submission 190534) | Hydrothermal vent microbial communities from Lau Basin, Pacific Ocean - 134-614 | ecosystem: Environmental > Aquatic > Marine > Hydrothermal vents | place: Pacific Ocean: Lau Basin | collected...
CTGGGTCGGGGGCGAGGTGGAGGTGCACCTGGAGCGGGGCTACGAGCCGGACGAGGTCCGGACGATGCTGGAGGCGCTGGGCTTCGGGCCGGTCTTCGCCCTCACCTATCCCGACGGCCGCGAACCCGACCTGCTGGCCGACCGTTTCTGGGTCTTCGCCCGCGCCCCCGAGGCTCACCCAGCTCAAGCGGGTTCGGCGTAGCCTGAAGGGGTGAAGACCCCGCGCGAACCCGTCAACACCTACACCCACGCCGCCGGCGCGCTGCTGGCCCTCGCCGGTCTGGGCTGGCTCGTCGCCCTGGCCTGGCCCGATCCCCGGCTGGTGGCGGGGGCCGTCGTCTTCGGCGTGACCATGTTCCTGATGTACACCGCCAGCGCCGGCTACCACGCCGCACGGCTGGGGGAGCGCGGCCTCGCCTGGCTGCGCAAGCTCGACCACGCGGCCATCTTCCTCTTCATCGCGGGATCGTACACCCCGGTTCTGCTTACCCGCCTCGACGGGGTCGCGCGCTGGGGCTGGCTCGGCCTCGTCTGGGGGCTGGCGGCGCTCGGCATCGCCCTCAAGCTCTGGAAGATGACCGCACCCCGCTGGCTCTCGACCCTCTCCTACCTGGGCCTGGGCTGGCTCGCGGTCTTCCTGGTGCCCCAGCTGCAGCTGCCGCCGGCGGCCCTGGGCTGGCTGATCGCCAGCGGCGCCCTCTACTCGCTGGGCGCGCTGGTCTACGCGCTCAAGCGGCCCAACTTCCGCGGCTTCGGTTTTCATGAGCTGTGGCACCTCTTCGTGCTCGGGGGCAGCGCCACGATGTTCGCCGCCGTCTGGGTTTTGTTCGCCGCCAGCAGCTAACCCGCCGGCTTGACGATTTTCATAAATGAGTGTATTCTTAAGATATACGCCACTTTCTCATGAGAAAGTAGGCTATACCTAAACCATGATGGAACACGACTACGAAGCCAGCGAACACATGGACGGACCGCTGATCCTCATCGTCGAAGACGAAAAGGACATCGCCCGCTTCATCGAGCTCGAGCTCCAGGCCGAGGGTTACCGCACCGAGGTGGCCTACGACGGCATCACCGGCCTCTCCAAGTTCCGCGAGACCAGCCCCAACCTGGTCATCCTCGACCTGATGCTCCCGGTCATGGACGGCCTCGAGGTGGCGCGGCGCATCCGCAAGACCTCGAACATCCCCATCCTCATCCTCACCGCCAAGGACGCCGTCACCGACAAGGTCGAGGGCCTCGACGCCGGCGCCGACGACTACCTGGTCAAGCCCTTCTCCATCGAGGAGCTGCTCGCCCGGGTGCGCGCCCACCTGCGCCGGGTCACCCCGGCGATCACCGGCGAGATCCGCGTCGCCGACCTGATCATCAACCTGGAGGGGCGCGAGGTCTTCCGCGGCGGCCGGCGCATCGAGCTTTCCAACAAGGAGTTCGAGCTGCTCGAGCTGCTGGCCCGCAGCCCCGGCAAGGTCTTCAGCCGCTTCGAGATCGAGGAGAAGGTCTGGCCCGGCTACCAGGGCGGCTCCAACGTGGTCGACGTCTACATCGGCTACCTGCGCAAGAAGCTGGAGGCCGAGGGCGAGCGGCGGCTGATCCATACCGTGCGCGGCGTCGGCTACGTGCTGCGCGAAGACTGAACCCCGCACCCCGAGGAAAGGTGGCGAGCGGCCCCGGCCCATACCCGTGAACCTGCGCACCCGCATCACCCTGCTCACGCTGCTGGTGCTCTCCCTGTCGCTGCTCGTCATCGGGGCCAGCGTCTACGCGCTGCTGCAGCGCTACCTCTACCAGACCCTGCGCGCCGAGCTGCAGGACGCGATGGCGCAGGTCATCCAGCAGTACGAGATCGAGTTCAGCATCGGCTCGCGCTCCGGGGTGCTGGGCAAGGTGCTGCCGCCCTCGGTCTACGGCGAGATCGACCTGCTCATCCCCAGCCACCCGACGCCGGAGTCGTTCACCAACGAGGTGATCGTGGCGACGAGCCGCACCCTGGGGCAGCGCCTCCTCCTCACCCCCAACGACTACGCCCAGCTGCTGCAGAAGGGCGAGGTCTGGGCCACCGCCCAGCTGCCGCAGGGCGAACGACCGCCGCTAAGGCTGCTCGTCTACGGCGTCCTCGTCAAGGCGCCGACGGCGCCTTTGAACCTGGAAACCTGGGTGGCCATCTTCGTGGCCAAGCCGCTGCGGCCGCTGGAGTCCACCCTTGCCGAGCTCTCGCGGGTCTTCCTCTTCACCTCGATCTTCGTCCTCACCCTGGGGGGCGTGCTCACCTACCTGCTGGTGGCGCGCACCCTGGAGCCGCTCGAGGCCATCGCCCAGAAGGCCGAGGAGGTGAGCATCAAGGGGCGCACCCGTCTGCCCGAACCCGAGACCCACGACGAGGTCTCGGCGCTGGCGCGGGCGCTCAACCGCATGCTCGAGCGCCTGGAGCACGCCTTCCAGACGCAGAGCCGCTTCCTCGCCGACGCCTCCCACGAGCTGCGCACCCCGATCACCGCGATCCTGGGCCACGTCGGCTACCTGCTGCGGCGCACTCCGGTCAACGAGGTCCAGCGCGAGAGCCTGGAGACGATCCGGCGCGAGGGCGAGCGGATGACCAAGCTCGTCACCGACCTGCTCGAGCTGGCGGGCAGCGAGGGCGGCTGGCGCTTCGAGGTGCGGCCCGTCGAGCTGCGCGGGCTGCTGCAGGAGATCGCCAGCGAGTACGCCCCCACCTTCGAGGGCGAGATCGTCCTCGAAGCTCCCGAAGAGGTCTGGGTGGAGGGCGACGACGAGCGCCTGCACCAGGTCTTCGCCAACCTGATCGCCAACGCCGTCAAGGCGGGGGCGACCCGCATCACCCTGCGCGTCCGGCAACCGCCGGGCCGCGTGATCGTGCAGGTGAGCGACAACGGCCCCGGCATTCCGCCCGAGCACCTGCCCCACCTCTTCGAGCGCTTCTACCGGGTGGACAAGGCGCGCGACCGCGCCGCCGGCGGCTCGGGCCTGGGGCTGGCCATCGTCAAGGCCATCGTCGAGGCCCTGGGCGGCGAGGTCTGGGTGGAGTCGCAGGTGGGCGAGGGCACCACCTTCAGTGTTTCTTTAAAGCACGCAGCAGCTCCGCCGCCTCATCTGCGCTGATCTCGCCCTTCTCCAGCTGCTCGAGCACCCGCGCCCGCTCCACGGGCACGTCGGACCCGGCTTCCTCCTCGTAACCAAGGACCCGCAGCAGCGTCTCGAAGCGCGCCCGCACCGTGGGGTAGCTGACGCCGAGGATCCGCTCCATCTCCTTGAGGTTGCCCCGGGTCTTGACGAAGAGGCGCAGGATCTCCAGCTGCTCCGGGGGCAGCGCGGCGAACTCGTTGACGGCGAAGCGCCCCTCGATGCGGGTCTGGCAGCTGGGGCAGGCCAGGCCCGTCACCTCCAGGCGCGCGTGGCAGACGGGGCATTCGTAGGGCATGAGCGGTTTCAAAGCAAGCCTCCTACACGTATCACGACGTAAGCGTCACGGTTCTTCACTTCCACCAGGGGCTCCGCCGGCGACAGCTCGGTCAAGCCCAGCCTGGACGGTTCGAAAAGGCGGCGCCAGCCGCCCCTCTGCCCCAGGCGTCGCTCGTTCCACCAAGCCGCCAGGGCGAGCACGAAGGCCAGCGGGGTCTCGAAGGGCTCGAGCAGCAGCACGAGCCGGATGCGCGGCGCCCCCCTGGCGCGCACCTCCAGGTGCAGCCAGCGGGGCTGGCGGCGGCGTAGACGTTCGAGCAGGGCGTTCATACCACCTCGATGAGCACCTCGGTGCCGTCCGGATCGTGGACTTCCACCAGCTTCCCTTCGGGAACCCCGCTCCCCAGCGAAGCGAGGAACTCGTCGAGGTCGAAGCCGGCCTCGACGATCTGCGCCCGCTGCTCCTCGGGCACGAACTTGAGGGCGAAGCGCGCCAGCGCCAGCGGCAGGTTGACCTTCACCACCGTACCGTCCTCCCCGTCGTGGATGTAGATCCGCAGCAGCCGGGCGGGCCCGCTGCGGGACTCGGGCGCTGCAGACGGGGTTTCTTCGAGCGCGCTCAGAAGCGACTCGGCCTCCTCCGCGGTCAGCTGGCCTTCGGCCAGCAGGTTCAAGATGCGCTTGCGTTCTTCGTTCACGGCAGCTTCACCTCCACGTCCCCCATGCCGGCGGACACTTTGAGTTCTCCGCGCCCCTCGCCCACTGTGCCGCTGTAGCTGACCGAGGGACCTTTGCCTTCGTGCTGCAAGCGGCCGGATACCTTGACCTCGCCCAGGCTCGCGTTCACCTTGAGCCGCAGGTCGCTTTCCGGTTCGAGCGTCAGCCGCACCTTGCCCATCCCCAGCTGCACCCGGTGGCGGTCTTCCACGACGCGGACCCGCCCCTCCACCTCGCCCTGACCCATCCGCACGTCCAGCGCGTCGCTGCGGTCGAAGCGGAGCCGGCCCTGGCCCAGCTGCACCCTGAGCGCCGGCAGCGCGCCCTGGACGCGAACCTCGCCCTGGCCCAGCTGCAGCTCCAGCGCCAGCCCCGGGGGCAGGGCCAGGCGCAGCGCCTTGCGGGAATCCAGCAGGTTGAAGGCGCCGAAGAACTTCCGGCGGCCGCCGCCGGCGCTGAGCTTCCAGTCGGAGCCGTCGGCCTCGAGCCGCGCTTCCAGCCCGCCGTCCTCCTCGATCACCGGCGCGTCCAGGTCCGCACGCACCTGCACCCGCAGGTCGGCGCGTTCGATCCGCGCCCGCAGCCAGCCTTTGCCGACGACGGGAGCGGGCCCCGCGCTCTCCCCCTCCAGCGCCTCGAGCAGGCGGCCGGCTTCGTCGGGGTCGATCTTGCCCTCTTCGAGCAGCTTGGCGATGCGCAGGTACTCATCCATGGGCGCCTCCCAGCCTTTTCGCTCCCCGAACGGTCCGGGGGCGGGCCTCGCCTTGCGTCTGCGGCTCCGGCGTCGCTTCAGGGCGGGTGCGCCGGGCCGCCGCCGCCTCGCGGCGCAGCTCCCGCACGCGGGCCGCGAGAATCGTGGGGTCTTGCCAAGGAACCGGAGCCAGCATCTTGACCTCCTTGGCCTGATTGTAAACCCCTGTTTTATGATTTGTCAAGCTACGATTTACATATGCTAAACGGGGTGGCGACCGCCCCAGTACGGGGCCACGAAGAAGACGAAGACCAGGGCGGCGTAGGCCGCCCACCACAGCAGCACCCGGCCGCCGCTGACGCGGCCCGGGCGGTGCTCGAGCAGCAGCAGCGTGAAGAGCGCCCAGGTCACCAGCGTGGCCAGCTCCTTTACGTCGGGGGCGACCGGGCTCCCCCACAGCCGCCAGGCCCAGGCCATCCCCGTGAGCACGCCCACCGTGTAAAGGACGTAACCGGCCCGCAGGTAGGGGCCCTCGAGCCGCGCCAGGCCGAGGAGCGGCGGCGCCGAGAGCGAGCGCCAGGGCGCGGACTTGAGCCGGCGGTGCTGGGCCCAGCCCGCCACCGCCGCCAGGAAGGCGACGGTCAGGCTGACGTAGGCGAGGGTGAGGACCCCCGCGTGGAACACCACCAGCGACCAGGGCAGCGGCCCGCTGGTGGTGCCCACGAAACGCAGCGAGAGCAACGCGAAGAAGAGCGCGGTGGCGTAGGCGTACCGCACCCAGGTGCGCCAGCGGGGCCGGTTGGCGTAGCCGCGGGCCACCCCCACGAGCCCGATGACGAGCAGCATCGCCGCCTCGAACGAGGAACCCAGCACCTGTCCGGTGGTGATCGCGTGCCAGACGGCCGCCGCAAAAAAGAATCCCAGCGACCAGCCCGAGCGCCGCTCGTCCCAGACCAGCGAGGCCAGGAGTACGAGCGCCCCCAGGCCGGCCAGGGCGGCGGTCACGCTAGCCCTCCAGCATCCGCTCGAGCCGCGGGCCCAGCTTGGGATCCTTGGCCATCTGAATCAGGGGGTGCGCGGTCTTGCCGCTCAGCCGCCGCACCAGCCGTTCCAGCTCCTCGCCCCGCGCCGCGCCGCCGAGGGCGGCTTCCAGCTCCCGCCGCAGACCGTCTTCGATCCAGGCCTTGAGCCGCTGGATACGGTCGGCGGCGACGTGGCCCGCGTACCACTCCATCCAGCCGGCGAGCTCGTCGGCCACGATGCGCTCCACCCGGGGCAGTTCGCCCGCGCGCGCCGCGCGGTTCTTCTCGGCCACGGTCTCCAGGTCGTCGAGGTTGTAGAGGTAGGCGCCGGGCAGCCGCGCCACCGCCGGGTCCACGTTGCGCGGCAGGGCGATGTCGATGAGGAAGAGCGGCTGGGTGCGCCTCTCCAGCACCTCGCGCACCCGCGACTGGCGCACCACGTAGTGGGGGGCGGCCGCGGAGGCGATGACGATGTCGGCCCAGGCCAGCGCCTCGGCCACGTGCTCCATGCCGCAGGCCCGGCCGCCGTAGCGCCCGGCGAGCTTCTCCGCGTTCTCGGGGGTTCGGTTCAGCACCCAGACCTCGCGGGCGCCGTAGTGGGCCAGGTGCTCGAGCACCCGCTCGGCCATCTCGCCGGCGCCCAGGACCAGGGCCCGCAGGCCCGCCAGGTCCCCGAAGACGGCGCGGGCGAGGTCCACCGCGGCGTAGGCCACGCTGGTGGCGCCGCGGCCGATCGCGGTCTCGGCGCGGGCCCGCTTGCCGGCGGCGATCGCCGTCTGGAACGCCTGTTCGCTGATGGGGCCGGTCGTACCGGCCTGGCGCGCGGCGAAGAGACCGCTTTTCACCTGACCCAGGATCTGCGCCTCCCCGACCACCAGGCTGTCGAGCCCGGCGGCGACGCGGAAGAGGTGCCGCAGCGCCGCCAGACCGCGGTGGCGGTAGGCGTAGTCGGTGTAGTGGCCCAGATGGTCGCGGTAGATCTCGAGCGCCGGCCGCCGCGGCCGCACCAGGTAGACCTCGGTGCGGTTGCAGGTCGAGACGACCACGGCCTCGTCGGCTTCGTCGGCCAGCTGCTCGAGCAGCGCCGCAAGGCGCGCCCCGGAAACCGCCACGCATTCACGCACCCCAATGGGTGCGGTCTTGTGGCTGATTCCGACGAGCTCCAGCGGCGGTTCCACGACGCCCTCCCAAGCGGCAGTTTACCCCAAACCGCCTCAGGGCAGGTGTCCCTTTTCTTCGTACAAGTCGCGAATCCGTTCGGCCCAGCCCCGGACCCCGGGTTGCCGCGGCCAGACCACGCGGGCGAAGCCGGCGGCCCGCGCCGCCTCCGCCGTCACGCGGCCGATCGCCGCCAGCGGAGGACGGGCCGCGGTGGCGCGCGCCCAGGCCGCTACCGCCGAGGGCGAGGCGAGCGCCGCCACGGCGGCGGCCTCGAGCCGCGCGACCTCCTCCGGCGCGAGCGCCCGGGGGCGGGTGGTGTAGGCGTCGAGCCGCCGCACCCGAAAGCCCCGCGCTTCCAAGATGCGGCCCAGCTCCTTTCCGGCCCGGCTCGAGGTGGGCCAGAGCAGGGGGCCGGGCTCCGGCAGGCTCTCGGCCAGCGCCCGGCCGTAGGCCTCGGGGGCGGTGAAGTCGGGTTCGAGCCCCGCGCGCTCGAGCGCGCGGGCCGTTCCCGCGCCCAGCGCCGCCACCCGCAGCGGCGGCCGCCCCGCCGCCTCCCAGGCGCGGGCGAGGAAGCGGGCCGCGGTGGGCGAGGTCACGGCCACCCAGGACCAGCCCTCGCCCAGCGCAGCGGCGAGGGCGGGGAAGTCGGGCCCGGGCGCGTGCTCCACCAGGGGCACGCTGGCGTGGGGCACCCCGAAGGCGTCGAGGAGGCGGGCGAGCTCGCGGTCCTTCTCGGGGGAGCGGGTGAGGACGACGCCTTCCACCCCCTCATCCTAGCGCCGCATACAATGAGGCCGCCGATGCGCCACCTCTACCTGCACGTCCCCTTCTGCCCCACCATCTGCCCCTACTGCGACTTCCACGTCGTGCGCCGGGGGCCGGGTCTGGTGGAGCGCTACCTGGAGCGGCTGGCGGCCGAGGCCGCCGGGCTCCACGCCCGCCGCCCGGGGGCGCTCGCCACCCTCTACCTGGGCGGGGGGACGCCCAGCTACCTGCGCGACCGCGAGCTGGAACGGCTCTTCGCCGCCCTGCCCTGGCCGCTCGCGCCCGGCGCCGAGGTGACCCTCGAGGCCAACCCCGGCACCCTCTCCCCCGCCCGTCTGGAGCAGCTGCGCAGCCTGGGGGTGAACCGAATCTCGCTGGGGGTGCAGAGCTTCCAGGACCCGGTGCTCGCGCGGCTGGGCCGCGCCCACAAAGGCCGGGGAGCGCTCCGGGCCGCGGAGGAGGCGCTGGCGGCGGGCTTTCGGGTCTCGCTGGACCTGATCCTGGGGCTGCCCGGCCAGGACGTGAAGGCCGACCTGGAGACCGCGGCGGCGCTGGGGGTGGGCCACGTCTCCGCCTACACGCTGCAGGTCGAGGCCGGCACCCCCTTCGCGCTCGCCGGCCTGGAGCCCGACCCCGACCGCGAAGCCGAGGCCTTCGAGCTCGCCCGCGAGGTTCTGGGCCGCGCCGGGCTCGCCCGCTACGAGGTGAGCAACTTCGCCCGCCCCGGCGAAGAGGCGCGCCACAACCTCGCCTACTGGCGCATGGCGGAATGGGGCGGGCTGGGGCCCGCGGCCAGCGCCCACTTCCACACCCCCGCGGGGCCGGGCGTGGCCGAGCGCCGCACCAACCCGCCGCTGCCCCGCTGGGCCGCGGGCGAGCCGCCCCTGCGCGAGGCGATCGGCCCGCTCGAGCACGCCAAGGAAAGCCTGATGATGGGCCTGCGCCTGCGCGAGGGGGTGGACCTTGCCGGTCTGGCCCGCCGCAGCGGCCTCGCGGAACTCGGCCGCGTCCTCGCCCCGGCGGCGGAGCGGCTGGCGGCCGAGGGGCTGCTCGAGCGCAGCCGCTCGCGGCTGCGGCCTACCGAGGCCGGCCTCGACCGGCTGCACGCGGTGCTGCTGCCGCTATGGGAGGCGCTGGAGGCGGCCTACCCGTCGGACGGCGCCTCCTGAACCACCCGCAGCGGTTCGGGGAACCAGACGGTGCGCTGCGGGAAGGGGATCTCGAAACCGGCTTCGTCCAGGGCGATCTTCGCCGCCTCCGTCAGCTCGGCGGCCACGACCGGATAGTTGGGAATCTCGTGCTCGGGGATCCAGACGACGAGGGTAAAGTCGACGCTGTTGTCGCCGAGTCCCGTGACGAGCACCGCAGGCGCGGGGTCTTTGAGCAGCTTGGGGTGCGCGGCCACCACGGCCTCGAGCGCCTGCCGCACCTCGCGGGTGTCGTGGCGGTAGGCGACGCCCACGGGGATGCGCAGCCTGAGCGGACCGCCCGCCGAGAGGTTCTTGATCTCGCCCCCGGCCACGACGGCGTTGGGGATGGCGACGCTCTCGTTGTCGGGGGTGCGCAGCCGGGTGGTGCGCAGCGTCAGCCCCTCGACCTGGCCGTACTCGCCGCCGATCTGCACCCAGTCGCCGATCTTGAAGGGGCGGTCCATCAGCAGGATGATGCCGGCGATGAAGTTGGAGAAGGTGTCCTGCGCCGCCAGCCCCACGGCCAGGCCGAGCACGCCCAGAGCCCCGATCACCGGGGCGATCTGCGCCCCCGCCACCAGGTAGGCGGCCCAGATGACGAGCAGCGTCAGCGTCACGTAGCGCAACAGCAGCACCAGGTTGGGGTCGAAGCCGCGGCGCACCAGCCGGCCCTCGATCAGCGCCTCGAGCCCCACCCAGACCAGGTAGACGAAGAGCAGCTTGGCCACGGCGCGCGCCGCCTGCTGCGGGTCGCCGAGGCCGAAGACGGCCACGGCGAAGACGAGCGCCGCGCCCCAGAAGACCAGGTCCCAACCGCCCGCCAGCCGGCGGCGCACCCGCGGCGCGAGCCGGCGCGCCGCCCGCAGGGTGAAGGCCTTGCCCAGCCAGGCGAAGGCCCAGGCGAGGACGACCAGACCCACCCAGGCGGCCGCCTGGTAGCCGCGCTCGCCCCAGCCCGCGGTCTCGGGGCCCGCCCCGCTGACGCGCTCGAGGGCGTCGCGCATGTGCGACCAGATTTTGTTCATGTTGCGAAGTATACCGCGTGCGCCTCAGCTCCGGCGCCAGACCGCCCAGCTGCGGTAGGCCAGCCCCTGCCAGCCCTCCCCCGCCGCCAGCAGCTCGAGCCCCCCGGGGGGCCGCATCAGCTCGCCCGGCTCCCAGTAGTGCGGGCTGTCGGGCCGCCCCCGGCGCAGCGCCTCGCTGCGGTTGAAGCCCTCGACGAGGACCAGACCCCCGGGTTTGAGCCGCGGCGCCAGCCGCTTCATCAGCGGCCGGCTGACGAAGTAGCTGACGACCACGCCCGCGAAGGGGCCGGGGGGAAGGTCGTCGGGCGCGGCCTCGAGGTCGGCCACCAGGGCGTGCACCGCGGCCCGCCGCCGCTGCGCCATGGCGCGCACCCGCTCGACGGCGACCGGGCTCTTCTCCAGCAGAAAGACGCGGTGCCCCCGGCAGGCCAGGAAGAAGGCGTTGCGTCCGGTTCCGCCCGCGAGGTCGAGCACCTCCCCTTCCGGCAGCAGAAAGCCGTAGGCCCGCACCACGAAGGCGGGGTCGAAGGCTTCGGGGCTGCCCTGGTAGTAGGCGTCCCAGTCGCGCGGCACGGCCCTATCTTACGTCAAGGTCGGCGCCGAACAGATCCACCAGCCCCTCCTCCAGGCCCACCCGCCAGGTCGTCCAGTTGTGGCCGCCGGGGTACTCGCGGTACTCGTGCGCCGCTCCCCGCTCCGCCAGCACCGCCGCGAAGCGGCGCGCCGGCGCCAGCAGCCACTCGAGCCGGCCCGCCTGCAGCAGGACCCGCTGCGGCAGGCGCGCGGCCTCGGCGTAGCGCTCCCTCAGCCATTCGGGGTCGCGGCGGGCGTCGCGCCCTCCGGGCGCGGCCAGCAGCGCCGGGGACTGGGCGCCGACCCGGGGAAAGACGTCGGGGTGCTCGAGCCCCAGCCACAGCGCCGCGAGCCCGCCCAGGCTCGCCCCCCACGCCCCCCAGGCCCCCCCGGGGGCGAACGCCGCCTCGACCGCCGGCAGCACCTCGTCGAGCAGGTGCCGCTCGAGCGCGGGGTCGAAACGGTACTCGCGCTCGCGGTCTTCGGGCTCGCTGAAGACGAGCCGCAGCGGTACGATCCGCCCCTCGCGCCAAAGCGCCTCGGCGGCGTGCGCCAGCCGGCCGATGCGGTGGTAGGCCACCCCGTCGAAGACGAGCAGCGTGGCCGCCGGACCCGCCGGGGGTTGGTAGACGA
>Ga0256832_1003173_pt1 | contig 11197 bp, 12 predicted proteins | sample 134614metaG_FD_190534 | JGI IMG/M metagenome (GOLD analysis project Ga0256832, IMG submission 190534) | Hydrothermal vent microbial communities from Lau Basin, Pacific Ocean - 134-614 | ecosystem: Environmental > Aquatic > Marine > Hydrothermal vents | place: Pacific Ocean: Lau Basin | collected...
TTGCCGTCGGCACCATGATCGGTGCGAGTATCTTCTCGATCTTCGGTCTTGGCGCGAAGATCGCCGGCAACAATCTGCCGCTGGTGTTTCTGATCTCCGGCATGGTGTCACTGTTCGTCGCCTATTCCTATGCCCACCTTGGTGCCCGCATCATCTCCGACGCCGGCCCGATGGAGTTCATTCTGAAGGGCATCGGCGATAATCTGCTCACTGGCGCGCTGAGCTTTCTGTTCTGGTTCAGCTATGTGGTCTCGATCGCGTTGTTCGCCAAGGGTTTTGCCGGCTATTTCCTGCCATTGTTTCACTTGCCGGCCGACGCCTTGCGAATGGGGCTGTGCGAGTTTGGTGTGATCCTGGTATTCACTGTGCTCGGCGCGTTGGGTTCCAGCGCGGTCGGCAGGGCCGAGTTGGCCATCGTGCTGATCAAGCTTTCGATCCTCGGTTTGTTCATCGTGCTCGGCATCTGGAGCATCCAGCCGCAGCGCATCACGCCGGATTTCGATGCCCATGGGGTTCGTGACATCCTCAATGCGACAGCGATTTTCTTCCTCTCCTACATGGGGTTCGGCCTGGTCACCAATGCATCCGAGAACATGATTGACCCGCAGCGTAACGTTCCCCGCGCGATCTACATCAGTATCCTGGTGGTGACCATCGTGTATATACTGGTTGCGGCGGTTGCGGTCGGCAATCTGCCGCTGCCGGAGTTGATCCAGGCGCGGGACAACGCACTGGCGGTCGCGGCAAAGCCCTTCCTCGGCCAGCTCGGCTACCTGTTGGTAGCGGTCGGCGCGCTGATTTCGATCGCCTCGGCGATCAACGCGACCCTGTTCGGCGGCGCCAACGTGGCCTTTGCGTTGGCGCGTGACGGCGAGTTGCCACGCATCTTCGAACGCAAGGTCTGGTTCGGCGCGATCGGCGGGCTCTACCTGACCGCGGGTCTGAGTCTGGTGTTCGCCTTGTCGTTCAATCTCAACGGCATCGCCTCGATCACCAGCAGCGTGTTCATGGTGGTCTACCTGTTCGTGCTGTTTTCGCACTGGCGCATGCGGCAACGTTATGGCGGTCATGCTGTGATCATCGGCCTGGGGTTCATCGTCATTGCCTGCGTGTTCGGGCTGTTGCTGCATTATCAGTGGCAGACCGATCGCGAAGCCTTCTATGGTACCTGGGTGACGATCGGCGCCAGCCTGTTTATTGAATTGGCATATCGCGCGATCAGTCAGCGAGGCTTCGTCGAGCGCGAGGTCTCGCTGCTGAAGAACGATGCCGAGCGCTACGAAAGAAAGCCGCGTCGCTACTCGGCGCGGTTGCGCGAGCGATAGAAATATTGCGAGTGACCACTCAGCGGGTAAGTCAGGAAGGTAACTGCCCGGATCACCGCTGAATTGAGTAACTACTCAGCCATCCGCGAAATGGGATTGACCTGACAAGGCGTAGGCCCGATCCGGCGTGGTGGATCGAGCGACGACGCCGAGTCCTTGAAATTATGAAACGTCAAATGAAATCGAACGCGATTGCCCCGGGCGAGCCGTACGCATGAGCTGGAATCACTGGGTACTTGGAAACGAGGCCTCGCTGCGCTTGGGCGCTTTCGTTGCAGTCCTCGTGCTGATGGCGGTCTGGGAGCGTTTGTCGCCACGGCGCGCGTGGACGGTTTCGCGTCGCTTGCGGTGGGCCAGTAATCTGGGGTTGGTCGTGTTGAACAGCTTGGCGCTCCGCCTGCTCTTCCCGGTGGCCAGTGTGGGTATCGCATCTTGGGCGCAACAGCGTGACTGGGGGCTGTTCCATCTGCGCCCGCTGCCGCCGGGTGTCATGTTGGTTTTGTCGGTGATCGCGCTGGACTTCGTGATCTGGCTTCAGCACGTGATGTTCCATGCCATTCCGGCATTGTGGCGGCTGCATCGCGTGCATCATGCTGATCTTGACTACGATGTCACCACGGGTATCCGTTTTCACCCGTTTGAAATCATCCTCTCGCAGTTGGTCAAATGGGCCGCCATCGCGCTGTTGGGGCCTCCGCTGGTGGCGGTGGTGCTCTTCGAGGTGTTGCTGAACGCCAGCGCGATGTTCAATCACGGTAATGTTGGATTGCCGGCGGGCCTGGATCGGGTGCTGCGCTGGCTGCTGGTGACACCGGACATGCATCGGGTGCACCATTCGGTGGAAGAGGACGAGGCCAACAGCAACTTCGGTTTCAGCCTGAGCTGGTGGGATCGTTTGTTCGGCACCTACCGCGAGCAGCCGCGCGCCGGTCACCGGGGGATGACGATCGGTATCTGCGGTTATCGCAACCCGAAGCGGGTTGCGCGTTTGCCCGGGATGCTGGCCTTGCCCTTTGCCGGCCCGGTTCGCGGCTATGCCATCAACCACCGTCAACGGCGTTGCCCGGATGAAGACTGATGCCTTCCGCTGGGCGCTGTTTCTGGCCTTGTCAGGGATGATCGTCGCGGCGTTCTATTACCGTGACCAGCTGGACGCCGATAGCCTGCGGCAGTGGATCGAGGGCGCGGGCCTGGCCGCGCCGTTGCTGTTCATCGCGCTCTATGCCATGGCCACGGTGCTGTTTCTGCCGGGCACGGTGATGACGCTGGCCGGAGGCGCCTTGTTCGGCCCGCTGCTGGGCACGCTGTATAACCTGGTGGGCGCGGTGATCGGCGCGGCGATGGCCTTTTTGATCGCGCGCTATCTCGCCGGCGGCTGGGTGGAGCGCAAGATTGGCGGGGGGTTGAAGCGGATCAAGGAAGGGGTGGAGAAAGAGGGTTGGCGATTCGTTGCCTTTACGCGCCTGGTGCCGGTGTTCCCGTTCAATCTAATCAACTATGGCTTCGGGCTCACGCGTGTGCGTTTCCGTGACTACACGGTCGCCAGCACGGTCTGCATGCTGCCTGGGTGCTTTGCTTATAGCTACCTCGGCTATGTCGGGCGCGAGGCGGCGAGCGGGGATCAAGCCTGGGTTCCCAAGGCCTTGCTGGCACTGACGCTGTTGGTTGCGTTGGCCTTGTTGCCACGGATCATCAGCCGTTTGTGGCCGTCGGGGGCGGATTGATTGGTCAGTCCCCCCGCGCGCCGGCTTTGGTTTCAGCCGACAGGTTTGTGGCGTTCCAGGATCTCGACGATTTCCGGTTCGGCGGTGGCGGGTACCACGACCCTGACCCGGCGGGTGTCCTTGTCGATGAGGATCTGTTCCTGCTCGATGCCGGTGGCGATCAGGTCTTCCTCGACGTTCTTCAGGGCTTCGTCGGAGGCGTAGGCACGGATGATGGTTTTGCTCATCGGAGTTTCTCCTGGTTCCAGACAGGGTTCGGTGTCAGATCGGCAGCTTTTCGATCACTGCTTGGCGAGCCAGCGCGGGTAGTTCGTCGGCGCTGAACAGCTCGGTGCCGGGGTGACGCACGGTGCCGGCGCCGCAAGCCACCGCCAGACGCAAGGCGTCTTCGACGCTGTCGCCGCGGTGCAGCGCGGCGACCAGGCCGGCAAGCATCGAGTCGCCGGCGCCGACGGTCGAATCCACCGAGACCTTGGGCGTGGTGACATGATAGCTGGCTTCGGCGTCGACGAACACCAGCCCATCGGGACCGAGCGATACCGCGATCTTGTCGATGCCGCTTTGCTGCATACGGCGTGCTTCGCTGGCGACCTCGTTTCGGTCGCCCAGTTCGCGCCCCACCAGTTGCTCCAGTTCGTAGCGGTTGGGCTTGATCAGGTACGGACGCGCGGTCACCGCGCGCCGTAGCAGCTCACCCTGGGCATCGATCACCGGGCGGCCGCCGCGCGCGCGCAGCTGTTCGACCAGGCGCGCATAGGTATCGCGCGATAGCTCGGGTTGAATCGAACCGGTGATCACCGCAAGGCCGTTTCCGGTGGTGGCAACGAAGGTGTGCAGCAGACGTTCGAGTACGCTGTCGGGGATCTCGGGACCGATTCCGCTAATCTCATACTGGGCATCGTTGCCACGCTCGAGCGCGGTGCCGTTGATGCGGGTTTCGCCCGGAACGCGTTCGAAGGTCAGCGTATCGATATGGCCGCGCAGCAGATGATCGAGCAGCGAACCGATCTCGCCGGCGAGCACGCAGAAGCAATGGGCCGGCGCGCCGATGCGCTTCAGCGCGCGCGCGACATTGATGCCGTTGCCGCCTGGATCGTGCCGGGTGGCGCGGGCGTGTACCTTCTGGTCCGCGATCAGGCGATCGATCTCGTAGGTCATGTCGACCGCCGGGTTCAGGCTCAGTACCGTGATCGGGTAGCGTCTGCTGTCATTCATTTCGGGATCCGTGGGGCAGCTATAACTCGCCGTCGGCGAGATCGTTGATCGGATTGCGTCGCCCGAAACGCCAACAGCCAACGCGCGGTCGGCACCGAGATCTTCTCGATCGCCGCGGAGATTGCAATCACCAGTCCGAGCTCGATCGCGATCAGGAACCAGATCGTGTAGGGGTTGCCGAACAGCGCTTGTTGCATCGCCGTGCTGTGAGCGGCGACAAAGGCGATAAGCGCCGAAACCAGCAGACCGATCATCATCCAGAAATAGACCGCGCGCAGCAGTTCGTTACGTCGGGTCAGGCCGGGTTCATCGACCGCGAGGGAGTCGAAAGCCATGGTGGCTCTCCAAATGATACTGGTTCCCCCAGCCTAATTCACCTTCTCTTTGGCGTCTGTCACTGGCGTGACAACGTTTGCTCGGCACGGCTTGTCATCGATGTGACAGTCTCCCGGCGCTGAAGGGTTCATAATAAAAAAACGATGGATTACTCCCGACAGGAGTCGTTGGATTCAGGATTACAGACAGGAGGGCCTCCGCATGTTTCAGGAAATCCCGGTGAGCGATGAGCATATCGTCGCCTTCAAGGTCAGCGGTCGTTTGACCGATGCCGATTACCAGCGTTTTCTGCCGCGGCTGACAACGCTGATTCACAAGTATGCGCCGCTGTCGGTGTTGCTCGAACTGGAGAACTTTCGTGGCTGGGATCTGAAAGCCGCGTGGGACGATCTGCGTTTTGGCAAGCAGCATGACAAGGACTTCGAACGCATCGCCATCGTCGGTGCCAAGCCCTGGCAGAAATGGATGACCGCGCTGGGGCGCGCCTTCCTGTCCGCCGAGATCCGTTATTTCGATCGCGACCAGTTGCAAGAGGCGTGGGACTGGTTGCGCGGCAAGGAAGAAGAGACCGGGCGCGACGAAGAGGCGTTGGAGGTCCCCGAGTTGCAACCCTATGCTCACCTGCTCGCAGCGGTGGATTTCTCGCCGCACTCGGAATATGCCGTGGCGCGGGCGGTGGAGCTGGCCCGTCACTATGATGCCCGTTTGTCCCTGCTGCATGTGGTCGAATACATCAGCTATCCGTACTACGACTATGATCTTTTGATGAGCGAAGCCTATGACTTCGTCGAGGAGGAGCAGCAGGCCTATGATCGCGCGCTCGAACGCATGAACGGGGTGGTTGCGCAACTCGACTACGCGAAGCTGCATCACGAGGTGTTGTGGGGTGAAGCGGAGCAGACCATCCTTTCCTACGCCGAGGCGCAAAAAGTCGATCTGATCGTGCTGGGTTCACACGGCCATCATGGTCTGGCCCGCTTGTTGGGTTCGACCGCGAGCCGCATCGTCAAACGCGCGGAAAAGGACGTCAGTGTCGTTCATTTGCCTGCGGAATGATTGCTTCGGTCGATGCCGCGTATCCGGCTCAGTATGCCGGCGGCGGCAGGGGCGTATGACGCTTTGCCACTGGAAAACCCATATGGAGAGGATCCGATGCACGAATTCATGAAAAGCGCCCTCGAGTGGGTGCTCGACAAGGAAGAGAAAGCCGCCCGCAACTGCGCGGTGAGCGATGCCGACATCGACAAGCAGATCAAGATGTTGGAGGCCAAGAAGGCCAAATACGAGCGTGAATGTAACGATATGCTGCACGAGTTCGAGCATCTCATCACGCGTCTGAACGCGATCAAGGGCAAGTCTTGCGCTGGGGGCTAGGAGCCGGTCGGATTACGGGCCCAATAGCGCCTTGCGCCATGCCGGATGGATGGCGATGGCGTTCAGCGCCTGCTGGAGCAGTTGTTTCCCGGGTTCGGTACGATGCCAGGTGGATGCGCCGGAGGGGTGAGGCAGCGCGATCATATCCGTCTCGATCCCATGCCAGCAGACGCGGCGGACTTCTCCGATTACTTCGTTGAGCTTGGTTACGGGCAGGATCTGAGCGATCGCCAGCTTGCCGACCGGAATCACCAGCTTGGGCCGCAATAGCTCGAGCTCGGCCTTCAGCCAGCGCGAGCAGTTCGCGATTTCGCCGCGGTTCGGCACGCGATCACCACCGCGCGGCTTCTTGCCCGGGAAGCAACGGCATACCGCCGCCATGTAGATGGCTTGGCGAAACCTCTTTTCGTCGACCCCACAGCAAGTCTCGAACCATTGGAACAGGGTCTTGCCGGCGGTCCAGGCGAAGGGGCGGCCGAAGCGGCCTTCCTTTTCTCCCGGCGCCTGGCCGATCAGCATCACTGGCGAGAGCACAGGCTCTCCGACCACCACGGGCCCGATCATCTCGGGGCACAGCCGGCAGGCTCGCAGGCGTTGCTGGTGTTCGCGTAGTTGCAGTTGGGCCACTGTACGAGTCTCAAAAAAGCCCGCCGGCCCCGGCGGCGTGCCGGAACGGGCGGGCGGAGAGGCTGTCGCCGGGGATCAGACCATCAGCGGAATGATCAGCAACGCGACGATGTTGATGATCTTGATCAGCGGGTTGATCGCCGGGCCGGCGGTATCCTTGTACGGATCGCCGACGGTGTCGCCGGTAACCGCGGCCTTATGCGCGTCGGAGCCCTTGCCGCCGAAGTTACCATCCTCGATATACTTCTTGGCGTTGTCCCAGGCGCCGCCGCCGGTGGTCATCGAGATCGCCACGAACAGACCGGTGACGATGGTGCCGATCAACACGCCGCCCAGCGCCTTCGGGCCCAGGGTCAGACCGACCACGACTGGAACCAGAATCGGCAACAGCGACGGGATGACCATCTCCTTGATGGCCGCCTTGGTCAGCATGTCGACCGCCTTGGAGTAGTCCGGCTTCTGGCTGTGGTCCATGATGCCCGGCATCTCGCGGAACTGGCGGCGCACCTCGTTGACGATGCCGCCGGCGGCGCGACCGACCGCTTCCATCGCCAGCGCGCCGAACAGGTAGGGCACCAGGCCGCCGATGAACAGGCCGATGATGACCATGTGATCGGAGAGGTCGAAATCGATATTGATGCCCGCGTTCTCGAGGCCGTGGGTGTAGTCGGCGAACAGCACCAGCGCGGCGAGACCGGCGGAGCCGATCGCATAGCCCTTGGTGACCGCCTTGGTGGTATTGCCGACCGCATCGAGCGGGTCGGTGATGTTGCGGATCTTCTCGTCCAGCTCGGCCATCTCGGCGATGCCGCCGGCGTTGTCGGTGATCGGGCCGTAGGCGTCGAGCGCGACGATGATGCCGGTCATCGACAGCATCGCGGTCGCGGCGATGGCGATGCCATAGAGCCCGGCCAGTTCATAGGCGCCCCAGATCGAGGCGCAGATCACCAATACCGGCGCGGCGGTCGCTTTCATCGATACGCCGAGACCGGCGATGACATTGGTGCCGTCGCCGGTGGTCGATGCCTCGGCGATGTGCTTCACCGGGTTGAACTCGGTCGCGGTGTAGTACTCGGTAATGACGACCATCGCCGCGGTCAGTACCAGGCCGATCAGCGAGGCGCCGAACAATGCGCCGGTAGAATAGGCGCCATTGTCGCCCATCAGCCACTGGGTGACGAAGTAGAAGCCGATCGCCGAGATCACGCCGGACACGATCAGGCCCTTGTACAGCGCGATCATGATCTTGGTATCGCCTTCCTTCGCCTTGACGAAGAAGGTGCCGATGATCGAAGCGACGATCGAAACGCCGCCGAGCGCCAGCGGGTAGAGCACCGCGGAAGCAGCCGCGGCGCCCTTCAGCAGCAGGCCGCCGAGCAGCATCGTCGCGACCACCGTAACCGCGTAGGTTTCGAACAGGTCGGCCGCCATGCCGGCGCAGTCGCCGACATTGTCACCGACATTGTCGGCGATGACCGCCGGGTTGCGGGGGTCGTCCTCCGGGATGCCGGCCTCGACCTTGCCGACGATGTCCGCGCCGACATCGGCGCCCTTGGTGAAGATACCGCCACCGAGACGCGCGAAGATCGAGATCAGCGAGCCGCCGAAGGCCAGGCCGACCAGCGGATGCAGGCTGTCTTCCATGCCGAGAGCCTGGAGAACCGCATAGTAACCGGCAACCCCGAGCAGGCCGAGGCCGACCACCAGCATGCCGGTGATCGCGCCGCCACGGAAAGCGACCTGGAGCGCGGCATTGATTCCACCGTGAGCGGCCTCCGCGGTACGAGCGTTGGCGCGGACCGAGATGTTCATGCCGATATAGCCGGCCGCGCCGGACAGGATCGCGCCGATCGCGAAACCGATCGCGGTGTAGGCGCCGAGCGCCAGCCACAACAGCACGAAAAGAACCGCGCCGACGATGGCGATGGCGGTGTACTGGCGGTTCAGGTATGCCTGCGCGCCTTCCTGCACCGCCTGGGCGATCTCCTTCATGCGCTCGTTGCCTTGCGGCTGAGCCAGGATCCACTTCATCGAAACCACGCCATACAGGATGGCGAGGGCCCCACATATCAGCGCGAATAACAAAGCTGCGCTCATTTCATACCTCCGGAGTTAAGTGATGTACGACAAAAATATCGGGCTAGCGGCCGACACCGGAGAAATCGGTGCCGGGTCGCAGGCCGAATCGTTCGGTGAGATCGAGCTCGTCGATCAGGCGGTCGACCGCACCCTGGCCATGGTCGATCTGGACCTCGGCCAGGATCAGGCGAACCGCGTTGCGGTTGTAACCGCCGCCGAATTGCAGCTGCGTTCGAATGAGTTCTCGTGCTCTGTCCAGGGTCATCGCAGCCGGCTCGTCGGGATGGCAAAAAAAGGGGCCTGAACCGGCCCCTGCTGGAATCAAACCTCGAACGCCCCCAGCTTCTTCTCAACGGCGACGTTCTTCAGCGTGACGTACTTCGGCATGCCGTTTTCATAGGGCGGGTAATCCTCGCCCTGAATCAGCGGCAGCAGGTACTCCTTGCACGCGGCGGTAATGCCGAAGCCGTCTTCCGAGATGAAGTCCATCGGCATCATCTTCTCGACGTTGGCGACCTCCGACAGCGGCGCCTTGCCCACCTCCCAGGCATAGGGGCTGTTCGAGGTGCGCACGATGGCGGGCATGATCGAGTTCTCGCCGGCGAGCGCGAATTCCACGCCGGCCTTGCCCATCGCATAGGCCTGTTCGACATCGGTCTTCGAGGCGAGATGACGCGCCGCGCGTTGCAGATAGTCGGCCACCGCCCAGTGGAACTTGTAGCCGAGCTTTTCCTTGATCATATTCGCCACTACCGGAGCTGCGCCGCCGAGCTGCGCGTGACCGAAGGAATCACGCGTGCCCTGCTCGGCGAGGAATTTGCCGTCCGGCCAGTGGGTGCCCTCGGAGACCACCACGGTGACATAGCCGAACTCCTCGACCTTCTGCCTGCATTTCGCAAGAAAGGCTTCCTGATCGAACTCGACCTCCGGAAACAGGATCACGACCGGGATGCCCTCATCCTCGATCAGGCCGCCGGCGGCGGCGATCCAGCCGGCATGACGCCCCATCACCTCGATGACGAACACCTTGGTCGAGGTCGCCGCCATCGAGCGCACGTCATAACTGGCTTCGAGCGCCGAGACCGCGATGTACTTCGCCACCGAGCCGAAGCCCGGGCAGTTGTCGGTGATTGGCAGATCGTTGTCGACGGTCTTCGGGATATGGATCGCCTGGACCGGGAAGCCCATCGCGTCGGAAAGCTGCGACACCTTATAGCAGGTGTCCGCCGAGTCGCCGCCGCCGTTGTAGAAGAAATAACCGATGTCGTGCGCCTTGAACACCTCGATCAGGCGCTGATACTCGTGCTTGTTGTCTTCCAGGCTCTTCATCTTGTAACGGCACGAGCCAAACGCGCCGGACGGCGTATGGCGCAGCGCGGCGATCGCCTCGGCGGATTCCTGACTGGTATCGATCAGGTTTTCGGTCAATGCGCCGATGATGCCATTGCGACCGGCGTAGACCTTGCCGATCTTGTCCGGATGCTGGCGGGCGGTCTCGATGACGCCGCACGCCGAGGCATTGATGACGGCGGTGACGCCGCCTGATTGCGCATAGAACGCGTTCTTAACTGACATGGTGTGAATACTCCGTTGATTGACAGAAAATGCGGGGGATCGGGCCGTTCACAGGTCGCCGCGCTCCTTGGCGACGTGATCCGCCTGGGCCTGCAACAGCGAGACGACACATTCGGTCAGATCGTCGTATTCGTGGACGCCGGTGCCATATTGCTGGAAACCGCGATAGAAGAACTGGCAGCGGTAGCGCCGGTCACCGGTCTTGAAGACGATGAAGTTGCAATCATCCACCTGCCAGTAGAGCACCGGGCAGCTGCTTACCTCGCGATCCGAAGGGTTCAAGCGGATCTCCGCGTCGGCGAGCTCCAGCGGGATCTCCCGACCGTATCGTTCCTTCAGGGTGTTATCGACCACCCATCTCTCAGTCTTACTGATGTCGGGTATCTCAGGCATCACGACTGTCCCATGGCTGCTCGGATCCGCACAGACGGCCTTCGCTGCGTGTAACGCGCAAGACCGGATCGAAGGTCGGAAAAAAAACTCGCGCCAGCTTAATGCATCCCCTGTCTGGGAGGCCAATCCAATTGTTGGATGGCGGTATGCAATTTGCTAATTAACTAATGAGGGGGGCAGGCTCCATCCGCAGCGAACTGTCGGGCAAGCCCCTGGGAGAAACCGAGTTGTTGATCGGCTCATCGCGCTTGAATGCCATTGACCCGACAAGGCGCAGGCCCGATCCAGCGCGGCGGATCGGGCAGCATTGCAATTGCGCGGCGCCGCCGCAGCCGGTCGCGCTGTGCTTGAATCGGCCTGCAGCGGTTTATTGCCATGGAGGCATAGATCCGATCCAGCCTGGTGGATCGGGCGGCAGCGCTAAGCCTTTGAAACCAGGAAACGTCAAGCGAAATCAAGCGCGATTGCCCTGGAGTCGTCGACGGAACCGTTTTCTAATCAACGGCTTGTGTAGTATCCTGTGCGCCGGGAGGCTTGGTGTATCCGCTA
>Ga0256832_1003174_pt1 | contig 11197 bp, 9 predicted proteins | sample 134614metaG_FD_190534 | JGI IMG/M metagenome (GOLD analysis project Ga0256832, IMG submission 190534) | Hydrothermal vent microbial communities from Lau Basin, Pacific Ocean - 134-614 | ecosystem: Environmental > Aquatic > Marine > Hydrothermal vents | place: Pacific Ocean: Lau Basin | collected...
ACGCGGTGTACTGACAGTTTCCACTCGATAGCCTAATGATTCATAAAGCGCTGTAAAATCCGGGTAACCACCCTGCTCTACTACCGCAAGCAATTGTTTATTCATGAGTTTGGTCTTTTTCCTGTAATTGCAGATTCCATAAAGTATAATACAGGCCCTGCTGTGCCAGCAATTGCTGATGGGTGCCCTGCTCCTTCACCCGCCCCTGTTCCAGTACCAGGATATTATCGGCATCAGCAATAGTGGACAGACGATGGGCAATCACCAGCGTGGTATGCTGCTGAGCCACCTCATTAAGAGCCGATAAAATCAGCTGTTCCGAGTGCGAATCCAGAGACGAGGTGGCTTCATCAAAAATCAGAATGGCCGGATTTTTTAAAATAACCCGGGCAATCGCCACCCGCTGTTTTTCTCCGCCGGACAGTTTAAGCCCACGCTCTCCCACAATGGTGTCATAACCGGAGGGCAGCTGCATAATAAAATCATGAATATTGGCCATTCTGGCCGCTCTGTAAACGTCTTCCCGGCTTGCATCAGGATGGGCATAAACAATATTATGGTAAATACTTTCATTAAACAGCACCGTATCCTGCGGCACAATGCCCACCGCCCGACGCAGGCTGGTTTGAGTGACCTTGCTGATATCCTGTCCGTCAATGGTGATCCGGCCACTGCTGACATCATAAAAACGAAATAATAATCGTGAAATAGTCGATTTACCGGCACCCGAGGGGCCGACAATAGCCAGCTTTTTGCCAGCCGGAATAGTAAAACTGACATCATGCAGGATCTGCCGTTCTGTCTGGTAACCAAAATTGACCCTGTCAAACTGAACAACACCTTCACTGACGGTCAGTTCGCCGGCATCCGGTGCATCCACAACATCACTTTTTTTATCCAGCAGACCAAACATCAGGTCAATATCCGCCAGCGAATGCATCATGGAGCGGTAGATAATGCCTAAAAAGTTCAGCGGGATAAACAATTGCAGCATCAGGGCATTTACCAGCACCAGGTCACCGATAGTCATTTCACCATCCACAACGCCCTGAGTCGCCAGAAACATCATCAGGGTCACACCAATGGCAATAATACTGCCCTGACCAAAATTAAGCAGCGACATGGATGCCTGGCTTTTTACCGCCGAATCTTCCCATTCATTCAGGGTTTGGTCATAACGATCCAGCTCATAATTATCATTATTAAAATACTTAACCGTTTCATAATTGATCAGCCCGTCCACAGCCATGGAATTTGCCTGTGAATCCAGACGGTTCATGCGGTGGCGGATATGCATGCGCCAGTTGGTCACTGACAGGGTAAACACTATATATACCAGAACAGTGCTGAAGGTAACGATGGTAAACCGGATATCGTAATCGCCCAGCAGTAAAACCGCTACCAGAGAGAATTCAGCAATAGTGGGGATAATATTAAATACCAGATAGTTCATAATACTGGAAACCGCCCGGGTACCCCGCTCCAGATCTCTGGAAATACCGCCGGTTCTGCGTTCCAGATGAAACTGCAGGGACAGTGAATACAGGTGACTGAGCACCTTGCGTGAGAGCTTGCGCATAGCATGGTAACGAACCCGTGCAAAAATCGTGTCACGCAGTTCACTGAACAGTACATTGGCCAGGCGCAGCGCACCATAGGCCAGCAGCAGAGTAACTGGCAGCACCAGTTGCAGAGAACGGGGATCCAGCGCATCCACAATCTGCTTTAACACCAGCGGCACACCGACCGTAGCCACTTTGGCCAGAATAAGAAAACTCAGGGCAATAATAACCCGGCCTTTATATTCCCATAAAAATGGTACAATACGCCGAAGATTCGCCAGGTCGTGACGATTTTTATGCGGAGCATCGGTATAACGGGTACGTATAGCCATAGTATTGCTTTATCAGACAGAAAGCGGGTATTCTAATCAATTCAGAGATAAAAGGTAATAGCTCCAATACGCTTCAAATTTCCGCCCATTAATAAAAAAGAATAATATGACGGTAATAAACACCCCTCGAACTTTTTACGCTTTTGGTCTTATTTTAAGCCTGTTAACTATTCTGCTGTTAACCGGCTGTGATGAGCAGCTGCCTGCCAGCAAAAAACACAGCAAGACTCTGCCCAATGTAGAAGTCACCCAGGCTAAACGGGAACCGCTTAACCATAAAATTATAGTAACCGGCACCCTGGAACCGGTACGTACGGTACGCTTTTACAATCAGGTTCAGGGACTGTTAGTGGAACTGCCCTTTCGGGAAGGGGATCGGGTAAAAAAAGGGCAACTGCTGGCCCGCCTGGATGATACCATTGTCCGGGCCGAGTACAATAAGGCAGAAGCTACTTTAAAACAGTCCAAACTCGATTATACCCGCCTGGAAAAACTGGCGCGCAGCAATCTGACCTCCAAAGAACTGCTGACCCGCGCTAAAACGAAGGTACTGCTGGATACTGCAGAATTTAATTTACAGAAAAAACGCCTCAGCTATACCCGTATTAACGCACCCTGGGATGGTATTATCAGTGAACGCAAGGCTGAACCCGGTGATGTACTGCCCCTGCATACCCATTTTTTAAGCCTGATTGACACCTCTGCCCTGATTGTTAAAGTAGCGGTATCTGAACTTTATTTAAGCCGTATCCAGCAGGGTGACAGTATTCATTTTATTATTGATGCCCTGGGAACAACGGTCTGGAACGGCAAAGTATTACGCATTTACCCGCAAATTAACCCCGATACCCGCAAGGGAACCATTGAAGCCAGTCTTAACCCGGTGCCTGAAGGTGCCAAACCCGGTCAGCTGGCCCGTATTCATTTATTTACCCCTAAAGAAGATGTCCTGGTGATCCCGGTATCGGCTGTTCGCTATGATCAGAAAGGTGCCTGGGTTTATCTTCTCAGGACCGATCAGACGGTGGAACGCAGGAATATCCGTACCGGGAAAAAATACCCGCTGCTGATTGAAGTACTGGAAGGCCTGAAAGAAGGTGATACCGTGATCACAAAGGGTCTGTTCGGCTTACGCCCCGGCAGGAAAGTTAATCCTCTATGAAGCGACCGCTGAAGCCCTTACAAACCACCGGCAATATCGCAGCCTGGTCAATACGCCATCCCATTGGCGTCAATATGATTGCCCTGGCTCTGCTGGTGCTGGGCATTTTTATGTACCAGCGTCTGGGCGTAAACCTGTTACCGGATATTATTTACCCCGATGTCCGGGTTCGGGTTGTAGATCCCGGTGTTCCGGCGACCATTATGGAAGACAAGGTGACCCGCCAGCTGGAAGAACAGCTGGCCATTACTGAAGGTGCCATTTCAGTACAGTCCCGTACTACAGAAAGCCGCAGCTCAGTTGATTTAAGCTTCCCCTATGGTACCGATATTGACATTGCCCTGCGTGATGCCAGTAACCGTCTGGATCGGGCCAAACGATTCTTACCCGATAGTATTGAACCGCCCATTATTTACAAACGTGATCCGTCCCAGATCCCGGTTATTGAATTTATTGTCAGCTCCAGCCGCCGCTCACCGGTAGATTTGAGAAGCTATGTCGATTATCAGCTCAGCAAATGGTTTATTAACCTGCCCGGTGTCGCCTCCACGGAAGTGGGCGGCGGTCTGGTACGGGAAATTCAGGTGCTGGTGGATCAGCAGCGCCTGGCCTCACATCATTTAAGTTTTAAAGATCTGGAAACCATTCTGGAAACAGAAAACCAGGACATTGCCGCCGGACGCATCTATACCGCCTCCGATGAATTAAGCACCCGCACTGAAGCCCGTTTTGAATCACTGCAGGAATTAAGGCAATTACCCCTTTCCGGCTCAGCCAGCCGGCGTATAGAAGATACCGTCAAACTGGATGAAGTCGCAACGGTTCTGGACACCCATGAAGATGAACGGGTACGTATCCGGCTCAACGGTATGGAAGGGGTTAAGCTTTCTGTACAGAAGCAGCCCCAGGCCAATACCATTAAAGTTGTGGATGCCGTACACCAGCGCATTACCCAGTTACAGAACGATCAGTTAGTACCCAAAGATATTGATATTACGGCTGTGGATGATCAGGCGGTATTTATTAAACATGCATTAAATAATGCCGCCCGTGCAGCCCTTTCCGGTGCCATCCTGGCCATGCTGGTGGTGTATCTTTTTCTGGGTGATTTACGCCGTACCCTCATTATCGGCAGCGCTATTCCACTGGCCATTGTTATTACCTTTATAATTATGGAAGTCACCGGACTGACTCTGAATATTATGACCCTGGGCGGTCTGGCTCTGGGCATTGGTATGCTGGTAGACAGTACGATTGTCATGCTGGAAAATATTTCCCGGCATCAACAGCAGTCATTACAGAAATCAGAAAATAATACCACCTCTGCACTATTAGCCGCCAATGAGGTAAACAGCGCCATTGTGGCTTCTACCAGCACCAATCTGGCTGCGGTACTTCCCTTTTTGTTTATGGGCGGTCTGGTGGGGCTGTTATTTCAGGAACTGATTATTACCATTTCGGCGGCCATTATTTCCTCCATGCTGGTATCACTCACCCTGGTACCAAGTCTTGCAGCCCGTTTAAAACCCGTTAAAGATCGCCGACCCTTGCGCCTGTTTACTTTTATTGCCGACTGTTATGAACGCAGTGTAAGGTTTATCGTGCGCCATTCCTGGCTGCCCTTTATTATTTTAATACCGGCCTTATATTTCAGCGGCCAGTATATTATCAATGAAAAACAGATCTTTCTGCCGCAAATTGATGAAGGTCGAATTTATCTGAGCATATCCGGTGAACCAGGCATGCGCCTGGATGAAATGGATGACGTGGTCAATAAAATTGAAAACCTGTTGCTGGATGATAAGAATGTCGTTACCGTTTTTAGTACCATTGGCGGCAGTATCTTTGGCCGTTCACAACGTGAAAGCAGCAACAGCAGTTCCATTAAGATCCAGCTGCTGCCATCCTCACAGCGCAGCCTGAGTGCCCAGCAGTGGATCGCTATGATCAAACCCAAAATCAATAAACTGAACCTGGTGGGCATTAAGACACGGATGTTTGTACGCGGTGTGCGCGGTGTCCGCCTGGGTAAAAGCGATGAAAAAATAAGCCTGAGAGTACAGGGTGAAAATCTGCAGGTACTCAATGATATCGGCAACCAGCTGGTCGATAAACTCCGCTCTGTACCCGGCTTAAGAAACCTGAAGCAGACCTACGAGGAAACCCATAAGGAGTTAAAAATAAAGATCCGCCGCAAACGGGCTGCCGATCTGGGTGTTAATGCCAGTGACATAGGCCATGCCTTAAAGGTGGCACTGGACGGTATTGTGGTATCTGATTATATTGAAGGCGACCGGGAATACAATATCCGTCTGCGCCTGCCCCGCTCGGAAGTCCTGTCCAATGATGACTTAAAACACATTCTAATTAAACATCATAACGGCCAGCCCGTGTATATCAACGACGTGGCCGAGCTGCAGTTTTCAGCCTCTCCTTCGGTTATTGAACGGGATAATCAGCAGCGTATTGTTGAAGTGACGGCCAGCCTGATTAATGATGATGATCTGCTGAGCGTAATGAACCGGATTGAACAGACACTTAAAGATTTCCCCTTGCCCGAAGGTTATTATCTGTATGACGGCGGTGCCAATAAGGAAATTAAAGAAGGCCGTGATATGAGTCTGATATTATTTGCTCTGGCCATCTTCCTGGTATTTGTCGTTATGGCGGTTCAGTATGAGTCCTTAAAGAATCCTCTGGTGATCCTGCTGGGCATTCCCTTTATGATCATTGGTGTCGCCGGCGGCCTGTACTTTAGAGAACTGCCGGTTTCCATGCCGGTCTGGCTGGGCCTGATTATGCTGGCCGGTATTGTGGTCAATAATGCCATTGTCCTGGTGGAACAGATTGAACTGGAACGAAACCGCGGTCTGGCTCTGCTACCGGCCATCACTCATGCTGCCCGTTTAAGACTGCGACCGATTTTGATGACCAGCATAACTACCGTAGTAGGTATGCTGCCTCTGTCCATTGGTTTTGGTGAAGGCTCCGAAATGCTTCAGCCCCTGGCCGTAGTTATTGTCTGGGGCCTGAGTTTTTCCATGCTGGTAAGCCTGCTGGTGATCCCCTCACTGTATTATTTGTTCCATATTAAGTCGGCTAACAATCTCTGAAATATTGTCTATACTTTATACTTGTAAAGGGATATTTATAAAAGGGTATTCCAGCAATAAACAATTGCGCACCAGATTTCTTTAAACAGGTTTAAGTATGACTTTTTATTTTCGTATTTTTCTTCTACTGATTTTAGGTACTTTTTATACCTGTGCTTATTCTGCTGAACTTAGAATATCCCCCTCTGAATTAAGTAAAAAGTTAACTAACAGCTCCTTTATTATTATTGATAGCCGCCCTTTTGAAGATTATAAAATCAGCCATATTCCAGGCGCTTTAAATTTCCCTGTGGATTTAACTTACGAAAACAAGCACGTTAACGGTAAAATCACTTCTCCGCAGGCTATGCAGAAAATTTTTCGCCGACTTGGTTTAAGCAGTAACAGCCCGGTTATTGTCTATGACAGCGGTGATCTGGCTGATGCTGCCCGCCTGTTCTGGGTTCTTGAAGTCTATGGTATAAAACAGGTAAGAGTACTGGATCATGGCTATGATCACTGGCTTAATCAACACTATCCTGTTACACAACAAATTCCTGAAGTCATACCCAGTCAATATATTGCAACCATTAATCATAAACGTCTGTCCAGCAAATTCACAACCTTACTGGCCACAAAAAACACTAACCAGGTTATTGTAGATGCACGCCCGAAAGCAGCCTATCAAGGAAAAACATCCACAGCCCAACGGTTTGGACATATACCCACTGCTATTAATGTCCCGTCATCACATAACCTGGCTAAAGAAAATGGTTTTTCCAGTCTTAAACAGCTTAGTGAACTCAATCGTCTGTACAATATAATCCCCAAAAACAAGAAAGTTATTATTTACTGCGCCATAGGCCGAGTATCGGCCACTAATTATCTGGCCTTACGAGAGCTGGGATACGATGTATCCAATTATGATGCTTCCTGGAGGGAGTGGGGCAATGACTTTAAACTTCCTATTGAGAAATAAGCTGTTTGTTTATGTTGCAGATTAGCTGGAAAAAACTCAGTATACGTACCCAGCTTATCGTACTTATGAGTTTATTACTGATTATTGTTGAGCTGGGTACTCTGCTCCTGGTGAACTATTTTGACCAGCAGGAGCGCAGAAATATTGCTATAGAACAGGCTGAAACTCTTGGGCGTTCAATGAATAATGATCTATTGCGTGCTCTGGTTTCACCGGGTGCAGATGTCTTTTCTGATATTTCCTTTCGTTTAAGTGGTTTTACCTCAGTTGATGCCCTGGTTCTCTATAACGAAAATAATAAGCCGGTATTCAGTTATGGTGATACTGAACATATCAGTAAAGAAGAAGCCATGACACTGCTTCTGGATCAGTCGTTTTTTTCTCTGGAGGGTCGACTGTTCTTAAAGCTGCCGGTACAGGCAGATAACTTTGTTTTTGGCCAGGTGCTTATTGTCATCAACCCCGAACGGTATCAGACCAGTTTAAGAGAACATTTTCTGACCCTGTTATTAATTTTTCCTGTACTACTGACTGCTGGTCTTATTATTGCATGGCGAATGAGTCGTTTATTTACCTTGCCTTTTCAGGCTCTGGCTAATGCCATAGAGCATAATGATGTAGATAATAATAAATATAACAAGGTAGAAACTCAGGCAGAAAATGAGATTCAAACTTTATTTTGTGGCTATAATGCCATGATAGAAAAAATTGAAAAAACCACAGCATTAATGGATTATCGCAGCCGTCATGACAGCCTGACCGGTTTATTCAACCGTTATGCCATTGAACAGGAAATAATTCACGCTTTAAAAACACCACTGAAGAATAAATACTATCACGCTCTGCTCAATATCGATCTTGACCAGTTTAAACTGATCAATGATTCCCTTGGACATACAGCCGGGGATGAACTATTAAAAATGATTGCTCATTATTTTCAGAACCATTGCTGTGAAACCACTTCAGTTGGCCGCATTGGCGGCGATGATTTCTTACTCTTACTTAAAAATACTCAACGTGAAACCGCCATTCAATTTGCTGAACAGGTGCTTGAAGATTTAAAAGATTTTCGATTTTTCTGGGAAGGTAATGCAGTCACTATCTCAGCTTCAATTGGTCTGGTCCTTTTTAAGCCATTTGAGTACACATTAGATGAATTAATTAATATTGCTGATATTACTTTTTACAGTGCAAAATCTCTGGGTAGAAATAAACTGCATATTTATGATCCCCAGGATCATGATAAAGAGCAAAAAGACAATGAAATCGCCATTGCAGGTTATATTAAGGATGCTCTGCAACAGGGGCCGGCACGTTTTGAACTTTTTGCCCAGACCATTGTGCCGCTACAATATTCCGACGACAAAATATCCTATGAAGTATTAATCCGTATGTGGGGCAGCAACAATCAGTTTCTGGCTCCGGACAGTTTTCTCTCTGTCGCTGAACGCTATCATATGATGGTAGAAATCGATATGTATGTACTCTGGCATTATCTGGAAACCGTATGCAAACATCCTGAGCATCTTAAACGTCTGCACTCTGTGCATTTAAATCTTGCGGGCGGTACATTAAATAATCATGAGTTTCAGGAAAAATTAAAACTGGCCATTAAAACTTTTGATTTTCCCTGGCACTGCCTGGAAATGGAAATTACTGAAACTTCTGCTGTAGGCAACCTGAACCAGGCAACGGATTTTATTAATTTCTGTCGTGACAGGGGTATTGGCTTTGCCCTGGATGACTTTGGTACCGGTATGGCTTCTTTTGAATACCTGAAACACCTTCCATTTAATGTGGTAAAAATTGACGGCAGTTTTGTGCGGGACATGCTCAGTGACCCCTTTGATCACACAATGATCTGTTATACCCATGATATCAGTCAGCTACGTAACCAGGAAACGGTTGCTGAATACGTTGAAACAGAAGAAGAAGTCAATGAACTAAGAAAAATCGGTATTACTTACGGACAGGGTTATTTTCTGGGTAAGCCTATGCCCTTAAATGACTGGTTATAAGCTAAAAGTTTTTAATAATACTAAAAACAGTTTTACCTTCGCAGGGGAAGTTCTGAGAACATTCTTCTGATTTTTCACCGGCGTTGATGTCAATATAGTCCACTTTTAGCTTCATACCCTTATAGGTAGTGGATACGCCTACACTCCAGTCCTGATAGTCTTTCATACCGCCCTTTTCAGGCTTGTTCTTAAACTGGTTCCAGCCATAGCGGGTTTCAACGGAGAACATTTTTTTAACCGGTACAGCCACACCCAGCTCGTAATTATAATACTCACCCATGCCGTAGGAATCAGGACTGTATTTAACCGCAGCTTCAGAAGACAGATGTTCGAAACGGTATTCAAGACGGGTCTGGTATTCTTTACTGGTATTTTTATCTATGCGCAGATCGGGAATTTTATTGAAACTATGGTAAGGGGCAAATACATCCGCAGGTTTGTCCTGGTAATTAATATCCAGCTCAACAATAGGGAATTTAATTTTTTTCTTTGACTTATCAACCGTCAGTTTATGCTGTTTTTCAAACTCAGCGACATAATCCAGAGCACTGCTAAATTGACCACCGGAAGTAAGGCTATCAATGCCCAGGTTATACTGATGATCAATTTCTTCAGCCCATACGCTCTCTGCCGGTAATAAAAGCATCAGTAAAACGGTGGAAATAATTGTGTCTGAATTTTTCACTATTTTATCCCTGACGAGAAATGGAGAAAATTTAACAACACATTACCGATGGAACATCAAACTAAAAATAAATCGTTTGTTTTGTAAAGAGCGTTATTTAAAAAGAGCTGTAACGTAATTTTAACATTGACAGCCAGAAGATTAAATATCCATTCAAGCTGCTCTTGTAGGAAATACATACAAAAGTGTTGTTATTTTAGTTTTCCAGGATGTGAATTAGCCTGTATAAACAAATATTATCAGGCCAGGTTCAACAATCCAGCAGAAATGTATTTTTTTGTGAAATAGATCCGTAAACTTTATCATGGCCTTGAATTTGTGTGAACTGCACACAGATTCTGTCCATTTTTGCGACATTTTTACAACTTTTTTTAAAAAATCGTTTTACGGTTACGGCTGACCAGAAAAATCTGCTTCTACTTTAAAATGTGACATGACTTCAACCATCCAGTTAAACAGGGGTAATAATTGTTCATAATACTGCATACACCAGGGGATAAATTCAGCACTGAATAACTGTTTGGGCAAAGGCATCTGAAACCAGCATTTTAAGCCCTTATAACGAATTAAATCCGCATTGATCAGTTCATCCGGGTTCTTATGGCTAAAGCCCCTGGGTAATCGTTTTAACTGCTCTCCATGCATAATAATCCCGTTTTGTTTCAGCTTTGTCATAATATCGTATATTTGCTGATCCTTGCCTGTTTGTGCGCACTGTTCACGCCAGGCCTGCAGGTATTCAGGGGTAAAATGGTTAATTCCAACACCAATCTGAATATATTCCGGCCTGAATGCCAGATAAAACCCCGGACAACGGGTTCGCTTTAACATACCCTGCCAGAACAGGTAGGAAATATGGGTTTTATAAGGCGTTTTATCCTTGCTGAAACGGGCATCACGGGAAAACCGGTATATTGAACCATTTACCTTAGGCACTACATTAATACCCGGAGCAATTTCCTGCAGGGCGCCTCCCAGAGCTTCAACCAGATCTCTTGAAACTTCCAGAATTTCCTGTTGATAAAAGTCATAATGTTCATCAAACCATTTTTTATTATTGTTTTGCTTGATGTCTTCAAGAAACTGGATGACTTGCGGGTTAAAGCCGTTGAACTGGGGCATTGGGTATCCTGATTGGGAGTTGGATGGGTATTTTAGCATTTTCATGAAATTAGGGTTAAGTGTTAAGTGTTAAGTGTTAAGAAAGAGCTTAGGGCTTTTTTGGGGAGTGGGTAAGTATTATCATTCTGGCAGTACTTGACTATTTTACTTGGTTATTATATATTGTAGGCCTGATTTAACTTTGGCTTTGCTGACTTTTGCGAACGGATTTTAGCAGAGCCGGGTTAAATATATTGGGTTAGTTT
>Ga0256832_1003175_pt1 | contig 11196 bp, 2 predicted proteins | sample 134614metaG_FD_190534 | JGI IMG/M metagenome (GOLD analysis project Ga0256832, IMG submission 190534) | Hydrothermal vent microbial communities from Lau Basin, Pacific Ocean - 134-614 | ecosystem: Environmental > Aquatic > Marine > Hydrothermal vents | place: Pacific Ocean: Lau Basin | collected...
GACGAATGCGGGAATGCAGGTGATGATGTGACGGTAACATTCAATGTTTTGCCGGATACGCAAGCGCCTACTTTCGACGCCATGCCCGATCCAATTGCGGATATTCATTGTTACGACGAATTGCCAACTCAGCAGACCTTGACCGGTTCTGATGATTGCGGAAGCGCTATTGTGACCGCTAGTGTCGATGATTATACTGTCGATAAATGTGCCGGTTATGCCATCACTTACCGCTGGTCGATTGTGGACGAATGCGGAAATGCAGGTGATGATGTGACGGTGACATTCAATGTATTGCCGGATACGCAAGCGCCTACTTTCGACGCCATGCCCGATCCAATTGCGGATATTCATTGTTACGACGAATTGCCAACTCAGCAGACGTTGACCGGTTCTGATGATTGCGGAAGCGCTACGGTGACCGCTAGTGTCGATGATTATACCGTCGATAAATGTGCCGGTTATGCCATCACTTATCGTTGGTCGATTGTGGACGAATGCGGAAATGCCGGTGATGATGTGACGGTGACATTCAATGTATTGCCGGATACGCAAGCGCCTACGATATCTACAGCAGCAAGTGACGAAACCGTATCTTGTGCAGATGCCGGTAACTTGGCGACATGGTTGGCCAATAATGGAAATGCTTCCGCCAATGATGATTGTGGCACAGTGACTTGGACAAACGACTTTGTCAGTTTGAGTGATGGGTGTGGAGCTACGGGAACAGCGTTGGTTACGTTTACTGCTACTGATGATTGTGGCAACACAGCAACAACAAGCGCCAACTTCACCATTATCGACGACATCAACCCAACCATTACCAATGCAGCATCCGATCTAACCGTAGAAACGGATGGCAATGGAAATACCACTGATTTGAATGCTTGGTTAGCGAATCACGCAGGTGCCACCGCTACCGATGATTGCGGAAGCGTTACGTGGTCTAATAATTTCACATCCTTATCCAATGGCTGTGGCACGACAGGATCTGCAACCGTAAGCTTTACAGCCACAGATGAATGTGGCAATACATCTACCACCAGTGCGACCTTCACCATCGAAGACACACAAGCACCCATTATCAATCCTTCTGCTTCTGACCTTACGGTGGAATGTGACGGACAAGGCAACACAACAGCCTTGAATAACTGGCTGGCAAATCATGGTGGAGCACAGGCTTCTGATGTTGGGGGAACGGTTTATTGGTCAAACAACTTTACCGGATTGAGCAATGGTTGTGGAGCTACAGGCTCAGCCAATGTGGTCTTTACCGCCACAGATGCCTGCGGTAATACATCTACTACTACTGCGGCTTTCACAATCGAAGACAACACACCGCCGACACTTACCGGTGCACCTTCAAACATAACTATTTATTGTGATGGCTCTAATGCCCAATTAAATAATTGGTTAAATACTCAAGGCGGAGCATCGGCAACAGATAATTGCGGAGGGATCAACTGGTCTTATGACTTTGACATCAATTTCTATGACTGCAGCAACTATGAAGATGTCCTAGTGACTTTTACCGCTACAGATGACTGCGGCAACGCCATCAATACACAGGCAAAGTTCACGACCAAACCTTCTTGTACTCAATTGATTAGCCCCGTTAATTTCTCCAACAACGTGGATGTAAATACAGATCTTACTTGGGCTCCGGCTCCGGGCTATCCGATGGGTTATTTCTTGACAGTTGGGTCTTACATCGGAGGAAATGACATCCTAAATCATGTAGATGTAGGCAATGTGACCACCTATGACATTCCTACACTTCCGTTCAATACAATTATTTACGTAAGTATCACTCCATATTTTGAAAGTGGATATGAATCTACCGGATGCGGAGAAGAACAGTTTGCGACCATGGCCGATCCGGGTGCATTGCCTTGTACATCGTTATCTGTTCCGGCTAATGGTGCTACAGATGTAGATATTCTTACCAACCTATCATGGGATGCGGTAACAGATGCTACGGGGTATTATCTCACCATTGGCACAGTCCCCGGCGGCACGAACATCCTCAACCATCTGAATGTGGGGAATGTCACAACTTACTACCCCGGCCCATTATCTTTCAACACCAATTACTACGTAACGATTTCCCCATATAATATTTATGGAGAAACCAGTGGTTGCTTTGAAACACACTTCTCAACGACTCAAGGCCCCGGCAGTCAATTGACTTGTACCCAGCTTGCGTCCCCATTAGATGGAAGTGTAAATGTCGATGTTGATGCAGATTTAATTTGGGATGTAGCGCCCACTGCTTCCGGTTATATTTTGACCGTAGGAACCACACCGGGTGGAACAGACATCGTGGATCATCTTGATGTTGGCCCTGCTAACGAGCATGAATTAACGACCTTACCGGCCGGTACGTTCATATATGTAACCATCATACCTTACGACGAATTTGGACCGATGCAAGGTGGATGTGAAGAAGAGAGCTTCTTGACCGCCGGTAATGCGCCTAGCTTATCCTGTACTAACCTAACTTCACCGGTTAGCGGTAGCTTCAATGTACCGACCGACATAGACTTAACTTGGCAGGCTGTAGCCAACGCCGATGGTTATTACTTGAATGTCGGAACCAGCCCGAATGCAACGGATATCGTAAACAACGCCAATGTCGTCAGCACCAACCATTATCAACTCAATGGTTTGCCTTATGAAACGACCATCTATGTAACCATCACCCCTTACAATAGTAATGTTTCGGCAACGGGTTGTGCTCATGAGTACTTTACGACAGGTACCTTCCCTGCTCCGTTGTGTACGACTATTCTCACGCCGGCCAATGGGGCCACAGACGTAGATGTCAACACAACGATTACATGGAATCCTGTGCTGAATGCCATTGGATATTACTTGAATGCAGGAACGAGTCCGGGCGCCACCGACTTGATGAACTATGTCAATGCGAATGGAACCAGTTACACGCCTGATTTTCCGGAAGGAATTACTGTTTACTTAACCGTAACCCCTTACAATTCTGCCGGATTAGCCCTAGGTTGTAATGAGATTTCCTTTACGACTGCTTCCACAACATCGCCTTGTACGGTAAGTGCAACCGACTTCCAATTGATTGGAACTTGGAACGGTCATAGTTATTACTTATCCAATGCCTCGATGAATTTCGCTTCCGCAAATGCCTTAGCGATTGCCAATGGTGGTTACATCACATCCATTACTTCGCAGGCGGAAAACGACTTCATCCACGCGAACGTTCATGAAATTGTCCTTATCGGGATTAATGATCAAACAACGGAAAGTTATCTAGCGTGGGCGAACGCCGAGCCCGTAACTTACACAAACTACAACATTTGCAACTTCTGCGGCCCCAATACAGCAGACAATGACTTTACCATCATGCATCCGTGGGATGGACAGTGGTCATTTGTCAATCAATGGGTTGCGAAGCGATTTGTACTGGAAGTAGAATGTACAGCTAATACATTCAGTTCTAGTTTTGCACAGACAAAGATTAGGGAAGTTCACAATGATTTCAGCTTATCTGAAATGTATCCGAATCCGGTCAATCAGACACTTTTTGTAAAACTAGAAAGCAAGACTGAACAAGCTGTTCAAATCAGCATCACCAACAGTCTTGGAAGAAGCGTTTATACTGAGAGTAACAACTTGTTGGTTGGAAAAAATCGATTCTCCTTTGACGTGAATAGTTGGCCAAATGGAGTCTATTTCTTGACGATTGTAGGAACAGATAATCGAGAGTTCATTAAATTTGTTAAACAGTAAACTCCCCAAACGTGCCACTACCCTTTTGGGTGGTGGCATATTTTACTCTACAGAAAAAAGCCCTGACCATTGGTTGGGGCTTTTTTTATTCGCCTTTGATGGATGTACTTTGTTCTTGGGCTTAGGATGATAAATGGTTCATAGTCAGCATTTTAGGTTTTTAATGTATTCTCCGAAAGGAGAAAAAAAATCATGGCGCTCAATGCCTACCCCAATTTTATATTTGAAGATTTAATTTGGTTCTTAACTTTTTTTCCTATAGTTTTGTCATCTCGCATTGCAGACGAATAGACATCTATGGCTTAAAGTAATTGCTAAGAAATATTTTATTTTGCTACTTCTAAAACGTCTATTCGAATACCATCCACATTCTTTTCTACTACCCAAAACTATTCACCCTTGAAAAAGTTAATTTACATCACATTACTGCTAACCATAAGCAGTATTGCCTTCGCTCAGACCTGTCTTCCGAATGGCATCCAACTCAAGAACCAGCAAGAAATCGATGATTTTCCTAGTCATTATCCCGGATGTACGACTATTGAAGGGAAGCTGACCATTGGCTACACTTCTGACATTACAAACGTGGACAGCTTGGCGCAAATCCTTTCCATTGGAGGGCATCTTCAAATTGCTAATAATCCCGGTCTAACATCGCTTTCCGGTCTAAAAAATCTCACTTCCGTTGGTGGGAACCTTGGTATTATTGACAATTCTTCCTTGCCATCACTTAATGGATTGAGCAATCTCACTTCTGTTGGTGGAAACTTTGAAATTGCTTTTAGCGCCGGTTTGACATCACTTGCGGGACTTGCCAATCTCTCTTCCATTGGTAAGACCTTTAATATTGATCATAATACCGCATTGACAACACTTGAAGGGATTGAGCATTTTTCCATTGGAGAAGATCTATATATTACCCGAAATGCAGGCTTAACCACACTTGCCGGACTGGACAGTCTTTCTTCAATTAGTGGAGTGCTAAATATTGGGAACAACGCTGCCTTAATCTCTCTTACCGGCCTTAACCATCTCTCTTCCATTGGTGGCTACCTTTATATCTATGAAAATCCTGCATTAACATCACTTGCCGGACTGGAGCATCTCTCGTCCGTTGGCGGACTGCTAAATATTACAGAAAATCCTGCCTTGGCAACTCTTTCGGGGCTGGAAAATATCACTTCCATTGGTGGCTACCTTGGAATTAATGATAATGATGCTTTAACATCACTTACCGGTCTGGACAACATCACTTCAATTGGCGGCTCCCTTGCGATTGTTAATAACGATTCCTTGACAAGTTTATCAGGAATTCAGAATATCAATCCCAATACCATTAATTCTCCTGCTCCTAGTTACTCAGATTTAATTATTCATGATAATCCCAACCTATCGGAATGCGAAGTCCAATCTATCTGCAACTTTCTTGACTTGCCGGGCAAGACCAAAGATATTCACGATAATATGACCGGATGTAATAGTGTGGCGGAGATAGAAGATGCCTGTTCTCCCCAAGCATGTCCCTTAAATATCAGCTTTGTAAGCCAACAACAAATCGATGACTTCCCGAGTCATTATCCCGAATGTAGTGAAGTTATTGGATTTGTACAAATTAATGAAGCGACTAGTGGGGACATTACCAATTTGGATAGCTTAGCACCAATCACTTCCATTGGCGGAAGCCTTGAGATTAGCAATAATCATACTTTGGCATCACTTTCAGGACTAGACCATCTCACTTCCATTGGCGGAAGCCTTGAGATTAACAATAATCATACTTTGGCATCAATTTCAGGCCTAAGCCTTCTCACTTCCATTGGCGGAAGCCTTGAGATTAACAATAATCATACTTTGGCATCACTTACAGGCCTAGACCATCTCTCTTCCATTGGCGAAAACCTTGAGATTGGCAATAATGATACTTTGACATCACTTGCAGGACTTGGCAAGCTTTCTTCTATCAGCGGACATCTTGATATTGGGAACAATCATAACTTGACGTCACTTGTTGGCCTTGACAGTATCACTTCCATTGGTGAATTCCTTTACATTCGGAATAATCCCGCCTTAACTTCACTTGCCGGACTTGAACATCTCACTTCTATTAATGACTACCTACATATTAGAAAGAACAACAATCTGACATCACTAGCCGGCCTCAACCACCTAACATCCATTGGTGAACATCTTTGGATTTCTATAAATGCAGGCTTGACATCACTAGCCGGCTTGGAAAATCTCTCTTCCATAGGTGGAGGCCTTCAAGTTTCGAATAATGATGCCTTGACATCACTAACCGGCTTGGACAATCTCGCTTCCATAGGCAAAAACCTTTATATTGATGACAATGATGCCTTGACATCTCTTGACGGACTCAACCATCTCTCTTCCATTAGTCGAGATCTGTTTATTGATGGAAATGATGTCTTGTCATCACTTCACGGACTAAACAATCTCTCTTCCATTAGTGGACATTTCAATATCAGAAACAATCCGGCGTTGGCTTCACTGGCAGGGCTTGAAAATCTCACTTCCATAGAAGGATATTTAGCGATTATTGCTAATGCTTCCCTGACAAGTCTATCTGGAATTCAAAATATCAATCCATATACAATAAATTCTCAATATAGCCTCATCGATGACTTAGAAATTCACGACAATCCCAAACTCTCGGAATGCGAAGTCCAATCTATCTGCAACTTCCTTGACTTGCCGGCCAAAAGCAAAGATATTCACGATAATATGACCGGATGTAATAGTGTAACAGAAATAGAAACGGCCTGCACGCTTGTAAATAGTAGTACAATTGACGATATCACCCGGCGGATTACACTCTCCCCCAACCCTGCCGGAGATTTTATCGTGTTGGATTTACTTCCTTTCAATGGGCAAGATGTCGATATTTTCTTTATCAACCAGCTTGGTCAATCCATCCATCAAGTCCATGTCGATTCATCAAATGCGATGCCATTGACCATCCCAATTGACCATATAACAAATGGCATTTATCAAATCCACATCCGTTCGAAAAGTAAACAAACAGCTACGTTGAAACTTGTCATCGCCAAACAGTATTAAACTTATGTGGGGGTTTCTTACAAGCTAGACGCCGGATGATTATAAAAAGATGAGATTGGATGACCAGTCTCATCTTTTTTAGGATTTAGGAACACACTCAAGACCTAGTTTGATGAGCACATCGCTTCGAATCTTGCCTAAGTAGTTTCAACCTTGGATAACCATCCAACCAAGCAAACTTCAAATACCCCAATTTAGGTATTTTGAAATTAATTTTGCTCTTTTTAATTATTCAGCCTACCTTTGTGGCAACAAAATAGATATTCGTACTTGGTTAACGCATTGCTATAAAATCTTCTTTCCTTTCCTTGCCTAGACATTCTTGTCTGGCACGTATATCTATTTGGAATACCACAGCTTTCCTTAACCAAAGCTTTTTTTTCATGAAAAAACTAATTTACATCACACTTTTGCTAGCCATTAGTAGCATCGCTTATGCTCAATCCTGTCTCCCCAACGGAATAAGCTTTCATACTCAACAAGAAATTGATGACTTCCCGAGCAATTATCCCGGTTGTACAGCAATAGGAGGCAAACTGACTGTTTTGTACTCTTCCGACATTACAAATTTGGACAGTTTGGCGCAAATCACTTCTATTGGTGGCTACCTTCAAATTGCGAATAACCCATCCCTAACATCGATTTCCGGATTATCCAATCTCTCTTCCCTTGGAGGATACGTTCTTCAAATCAATAACAATCCTGCCTTGACTTCTCTTTCAGGACTGGAAAATCTTACTTCCTTTGATGGAGATATTGATATTCTTTTTAGCAATTCATTGACTTCACTCGCAGGACTAAACAATCTCTCTTCCCTTGGTGGAAGCCTTAGACTTGATAACAATCCCGGCTTGACATCTCTGGCAGGGCTAACCAATCTCTCTTCCATTGGCGGAAGCCTTGTTATTTTTCATAGCGCCATGACATCGCTTGCGGGACTTGACAATATCACTTCGATTGGATCACTCCATTTCCGTGATAATGCGGCCTTAACTTCACTTTCTGGGCTTGACAATCTCACTTCGCTTAGTGGAGGCATTACGTTAAGTAATAATTCTGCCTTGACTTCACTTACCGGCCTAAACAATATCACATCAATTGGCAAAAACATCCTTATTGTTGACAATCATGCCTTAACTTCACTTTCAGGTCTGGATAATCTCTCATCCATTGGTGGGTATCTTAGGGTTATTTATAATGAAGCGCTGACAAGCTTATCAGGAATTCAAAACATCGACCCCAACACAATAGAATCTCAAAACAGTTTTTTTAAAGATTTAGAAATTCACAACAACCCCAACCTTTCGGAATGCGAAGTCCAATCGATCTGCAACTTTCTTGACTTGCCGGGCAAGACCAAAGATATTCACGATAATATGACCGGATGTAATAGTGTAACAGAAATAGAAACGGCCTGCACGACGCCTTCTTGCCCTATTAATCTTACATTTAAGACCCAGCAAGAAATCGATGATTTTCCTAGTAACTATCCCGGATGTACTGCGATAGAAGGGAATGTATTTATTTTTGTTGAACCTTGGGCTACATCTTATGACATCACTAATTTGGATAGCTTAGTGCAAATCACTTCTATTGGTGGAAGGCTTGAAATTTTTCATAACCCCGTATTAACATCAATTGAAGGCCTAGTGAATCTAACTTCCGTTGGAGAAAGCCTTGTGGTTACGGATAATGATGCCTTGACATCTCTTGCGGGGCTGGACAATATCACTTCCGTTCCTGAAGACCTTTCTGTCTTAGATAATGCTGCACTGACATCACTTTCAGGATTAGCCAATATCACATCCATTGGCAAAACCCTTGATATTTCGGGTAATGATGCATTGACATCACTTGCGGGGCTAGACAATCTCGCTTCTATTGGCAAAGACATTTCTATTGGTCATAATAACACACTGCCATCACTGACAGGACTGGACAACATCACTTCGATTGGCGGAAGGCTTTATATTTTTAGCAATGATGCATTAACATCACTCGCAGGGCTGGATAATATCACTACCATTGGCGAAAGCCTTTATATCACTGATAATGATGCTTTAACATCACTTTCTGAATTGAACCAACTCACTGCCATTGGTGGATTCATTCATATTTCAGAGAATGCTGCATTGACAAGTTTATCAGGAATTCAAAATATTGATCCAAATACAATTGAATCCCCTCCTACCTATTTCTATGACTTATACATCTTCAACAACCCCAATCTATCGGAATGCGAAGTTCAATCTATCTGCGACTTCCTTGACTTGCCGGGCAAGACCAAAGATATTCACGATAATATGAAGGGATGTAATAGCGTGGCGGAAATAGAAGATGCCTGTGCCAACGTTACGCCTACAGATTGTGGGACGATTGCCGGATTCACCAAGCTGGGAGAATTTGATAATCACGGCTACTACCTTTCGGAAAATATAATGACTTGGGAGAATGCCAAGATGGCTGCAGAAAATGCCGGCGGCTACTTGGTTAGTGTGAATACACAAGCCGAAAATGACTTTATTCAATCCCATTTGGACAACAATCTTGTTTTCATTGGATTGAATGATGCCACTACCGAAGGAGACCTCCAGTGGGCTAACGGAGATCCGGTTACATTAGATTTAAGCCATGGCAACTCAGAAAATGGGGATTACGCAATCATGAATTTCTGGAATGGCACATGGGATATGCACAACCAATGGGTCGCCAAACGATTCATCTTGGAAATGGATTGTAATAGCAGCCCTTCAGGCCAACTTACCGTCAATTGTCCGGCCCCCATTGAAGTCTCTACGACCACCGGTAGTGCTACAGCCAGTTGGGATGAACCTACAGCAACGACGACTTGCCCAACCGGCAATGCGGTCACCATTACCCAGACAGCAGGCAGTCCTTCCGGCTCAGACTTTACGATTGGGACACACACCATTACTTATCAAATCTCAGACTTATGCGGAAATACGGAGACTTGCAGCTTCCAAATAACCATCGTGGAAGGTTCGACTACGGATTGTGGGTCGATTGCCGGATTCACTAAGTTGGGAGATTTTGACAATCACGGCTACTACCTTTCGGAAAATATGATGACTTGGGAAGAGGCTAAGATGGCTGCAGAAAATGCCGGCGGCTACTTGGTTAGTGTAAATACACAAGCTGAAAATGACTTTATTCAATCCCATCTAGGTAACAATCTTGTTTTTATTGGATTGAATGACGCCTCCACAGAAGGTGTAAATCAGTGGGCAAATGGAGACCCGGTTACGTTAGATTTAAGCTATGCTAACTCTGAAGAAAATGACTTTGCCGTTATGAATTTTTGGGCCGGTACTTGGCAAATGGTCAACAACCTAGTCCGAAAGCAATACATCCTTGAAATGGAATGTGGCTCTCCGAACACCTCTGTTTGTGGCGAGATTGCCGGCTTCGAAAAGCTTGGCGAATACAATGGAGATGGCTATTATCTATCCAACCAAGAAAAAACTTGGTCTCAAGCCCAAATCAATGCACAAGCAAATGGCGGTTACTTAGCAACCATTCAGTCTCAAGCCGAAAACACCTTTATTCAAGACCATCTAGGAAATAACATGGCCTATATCGGCTTCCATGATTCCAATACGGAGGGGCTTGGCGAATGGGGCAACCAAGAACCTGTCACCATCGATTTGAGCTATGCGAACTCCGAAGAAAATGACTTTGCCGTCATGAATTTTTGGGCCGGTACTTGGCAAATGGTCAACCCGTTTGTGTACAAAAAGTACATCATGGAAAAAAGCTGTAGTACCAGCGCGCTAAGTTCAAATAATCAGTTTTTCTTGACGCTTACGCAAAATCAATTGGTCGCTGACTTAACTTGGCAAATCAAAGACAATAGCCACACGGCTTACTTTGTCATTGAGCGGGCTGCCGATGGTCGCCATTTTGAACCGATTGGACAAATCAGTAGTGATTTGGCATCCAGAACCATGACTTCTTATCAATTTGTGGATGGAGAGCCTTTGGTTGGGGCTAATTATTATCGCATCGTGGCGGTCTCCCTTGCGGGCAAAAAGACGGTTTCCAATTTGGAGCAAGGGCATTTTGCCGAAAGGCAGCAGGCCACACTCTACCCCAACCCGGCCGGAGATTTTGTCGTATTGGATTTACTCCCTTTCAAAGGACAAGACGTCGATATTTTCTTGACCGGACAGTTTGGACAACCCATCCAAAAAATCCATGTCAATCATGTAAATGCGGAGCCTTTGACCATCCAACTTGACCAAGTCATTAATGGAATTTATCAAATCCACGTCCGTTCCGAAAGTAAACAAACAGCTACGCTAAAACTTGTAGTCGCTAAACAGTATTAAACTTATG
>Ga0256832_1003176_pt1 | contig 11195 bp, 9 predicted proteins | sample 134614metaG_FD_190534 | JGI IMG/M metagenome (GOLD analysis project Ga0256832, IMG submission 190534) | Hydrothermal vent microbial communities from Lau Basin, Pacific Ocean - 134-614 | ecosystem: Environmental > Aquatic > Marine > Hydrothermal vents | place: Pacific Ocean: Lau Basin | collected...
TCTGAATGTGGGCAAAATCCGAGCCGTGGCCGGGCTCGGTGAACGCGCCGCAGCCGATTTTTTCACCCTTGGCGAGGGGCACGAGGTATTTCTGCTTTTGCTCTTCGGTGCCCCAGTGGAAAATGGTCTGCGCGCACAGCCCCATGTGCACCGACATCACCACCCGCAGGGTAGAATCGGCCGCTTCCAGTTCCTCGCACACCAAGCCAAGCGAGATGTAATCCAGCCCCTGACCGCCGTATTTAACAGGAATGCCCACGCCTAAAATCCCCAATTCGGCCATGCGGGGGATGAGCGGCGCGGGCTCGTGTTTGCGGTCGTATTCCCGAATCACCGGAACGGCTTCGGCGCCAAACCTGCGCACCATGTCCACGACCATCTGGTGCTCTTTAGAAAGTGCAAAATCCATCTTGGCCTCCATGAAAAGCGTAAGCGGGCATGCCGCAGTTGCAAAGGAAAGCCGCCGCTACGCCCAGAAATAATCGCTCGGTAAAAAATTATACCATTCACCGCCCCGCTGCGTAACGAACAAGCGTCACATGCAAGCGCGCCGAAGCCTCACCTGCCGCGCTTGCTTCTGTAGCAGTTGCCCAGCGCTGAATTATGTGCTATCCTATGTTCAGAAAAGCGTCAAAACACAGGCTCTATCAAAACCAAGGAGAGGCAATCATGCAACATCCAGATTTCAACGCCAGAATCCAACAAGCGGAAAACGCGCTGGAAAAACTTGCCGAGAAAATTCCGGGCTTTCGCGGCTACAGGGAAAAGGAACACCGCCGCGACGCCGACAAATTACTGCGGCTCACCATTGCCTCCAGAGTTGACGAGCAATGGCGTCGGCTAACCGAAATACAGCGCCGCCTCGTGGCTTCAGGGGAATTTGGCTACTTGGACGATTTGGAAGGAGTTGCCATACGCTTACGCACCTTCTCCGACCAACTGCGCACGGCTTCCTACGGCTACGCAGGGCTCTTTGACGCCATCAAAGTTGAAGATGAAGAACTCGCCCGCTTGTACGCCTACGATTTATCCCTGCTTGACCTCACGGACGAAATAAAAGCGGGCGTTGACCGCTTAGAAGCCGCCGTGGGCACAGAGGATTTCCCCAAAGCCATGAACGACCTGTTGGCAATCGCCCGCAAAGCCATAGAAGCGTTCAACAGGCGCGAGGAAGTCATACTTTCCACCGACTAACCCTCCCCCCTCAAAAGGCACCCAATGCCTTGACACCCTTAGCAAGGAGAGAAAGATGGCGAGAGTGTTTGATGTAATTGAATGGCCTGACGAAATGCCCAACGAAATAGTGCACCGCTTTCCGGAAGTGGGGCCGGGGGATTTCCGGATCGGTTCTCAAGTGATTGTGCGCGAATCCCAAGCGGCCGTCTTTTTCCGCGACGGCAAAGCCCTTGACGTGTTCGGCCCGGGACGGCACACCATCACTACAGCCAACATCCCACTGCTCATCAACGTGCTCGGGAAAGCGTTCAACGACCGCTCGCCGTTCACGGCGGAGGTCTATTTTGTATCCATGCGCGAATTCCGCGACCGCAAGTGGGGCACGCCGCAGCCAATCCCCGTGCAAACCCCCGGCGTGGGCTTAGGCTGGCTGCTGCTCAAAGGGTTCGGCACCTACTCGTATCAGGTGAAAGACCCACAACAATTCGTAACCCAAATTGTGGGCACGCGCGGCATTTACCTCATGTCGGATATTGAAAACGACCTCCGCAGCCGCTTGCTCCGCAGTCTCACCGATATGTTCGGCGAAATGAAGGGCAAATACAGCACCGTGCAAGACATCCTCGGCTGGCTTGACGAAATAAGCGCGGGGGTAAGGGCAAAAGCCGCGGCCGAATTTGAGGCCATTGGCCTTGAACTCAAGTCGTTTGTGATTGCAAGCCTGACGCCGTCCGAGAACACGGCCGAGGAACTGCGGGCGCGCGGCCTGCTTGACCCGCAAATTTACGCCCAACTCCAAGCGGCAGATGCTATGCGCGAGGCGGCTCAAAATCCGAGCGGAGGCGCAGGCCTCACAGCCGGCATCGGTGCCGGAATGGGGATCGGGAACATGATTTCGCAAACCATGAGCGGCATGACACAGCAGGCACAGCCAAAAACGCCGCAAAGCACTTCCAGCGAAATTCCGCCGGTGCTCACCCCCGCTGAGGCGGCGCAGATTTTGCGTGTTTCGGAGGAGGATGTGATAGCCGCCATTGAAGCGGGCGATTTGCCGGCGCGCAAAATCGGCAAAGCCTACCGCATCAGCAGAGAAGCGTTGGAAAAATTCCTCGGCGGGTAAACCCAAACCCGCCGCAAGCGCCGCCGATACCCCCGGCGGCGCTTTTTTTATTTCTCGCCTTTCATGCCAAGCGAAAGCAAGGCCAAAATTTCGGGCGGTATTTCGGCCTGAGGGTGAGCGGCGCGGTAAGGTTGAGAAGCGCGCTCGCGCAGCGCCTGCCAGAGCAAACGACGCTCCTGCCCATCCACTACAAGGTCGTGCAAAGTTTGGGCGCCCAGCAGGCGCTCGCCAGTGGTGTAAAGGAATGTGAGGCGCTTCCAGCGCTTGGCGAGGATGGGGTGGGGGAGGCGTTGAAGCGCGCCAAGTTGGATTTTGTAGTAGGTTTCGTGCGCGCGGGGGTGATCGGGCTCATCGCGAAAGAGGGCGGCGCGGGTGGTGAGTTCATGCCCTTCTACCGGCGCCACCCACTCTATTCGCCACTTACGCTCGCCAAACGAAGCCGGTTGGTAAAACGCAAGCCAGTCTACCGCGACCACCTTGGGTGCAGTGGCAAGCGGAATGCGATACCAGCCCAGCACGCGGGCAATTTCAAAATCGCTCGGCTTTGGCAAAATGGCAACAAGCACCAGATCTTCAGGAGCAGGTAAAATTTCTTTCATTTTTACCCCACATGCAGAGCAATAACAAACCCGCCCCCACAACTGCAGGGGCGGGTTTGTAGCAGAAACCTATCCTTCCAACACCATGCGGTTGAACTCTTTGATGAGTTCGTCAATCTTGGGCACAAGTTCCTGCACGCGCTTCCAGTATTCACGGTCGTACCACTGGGCGCGCAGTTCGTCGGAGCTTTTGCCTTGTTGTTCAACCCATGTAAAGTATTTGAGGTTGTGCACGCGGCGGCGGTCGGTGTAGCGCAGTTCCAGCAGGTGGCCGAGGTCTGCGCCTTGCAGGTAGTGGGCAAAGTCCACCGCGGCTTCCTGCTCGGTGTATTCGCCGTGCTCTTCGTGCATTTCGCGCAGGCGGCTCTGGTAGAGTTCCATGGAGTCGGTGAGCACGGTGAGCACGATGTCGTGTTCGCCCAGTTCGTAGTATTTGGCGAATTTGATGCTCATCAGCAGGTTGGCAATGCCCGAAAAGCCGAGCAGGTCAAGTTGCGAAACCAGTTCCTCCGGCACGCCCTGCTTGACCAGGTAAGCCCGCCCGGCGGGTTCGTTGAACAGCCGCGCCAAACTGACCACTGCGTTGTCGTCAATGTCAATCACCATGTCGGTGTTCTTGACGTTGTGAATCCACGGCACGTGCTTATCGCCGATGCCCTCAATGCGGTGCGCGCCGAAACCGTTTTCAAGCAGGGTGGGGCACTGCAACGCCTCGCCCGCGGCGATTTTGCTGCTGGGGAAGATTTGCTTCATGTAGTCGCCGCAGGCAATAGTGCCCGCGGAGCCGGTGGTCAGGGCCACGCCGCGATATTCGTCCTTTGGCCCCATCACCCGCTCCAGCACCTCTTCCATTGCGTGACCGGTCACGTCGTAATGCCAGAGGTAGTTGCCGAATTCTTCAAACTGGTTGAAGACGAAGATGTTTTCGCGGGTGCGGCGCAGTTCCCAAACCTTGTCAAAAATTTCTTTGACGTTGCTCTCGCTGCCGGGGGTCTTGATCACCTCGCCGGCCACTTTGGAAAGCCATTCAAAGCGCTCTTTGCTCATGCCCTCGGGCAAAATGGCGATGGATTCGCAGGCCAGTAGGTTGGCATCGTAGGCGCCGCCGCGGCAATAATTGCCCGTAGAAGGCCAAACGGCTTTGTGGATGGTGGGGTCAAACTGCCCGGTGACCAGCCGCGGCACTAAGCAGCCGAACGTCGCGCCCACTTTGTGCGCGCCCGTGGGGAACCATTTGCCCACCAAGGCGATGATGCGCGCCGGCGTGCCGGTCAGGCTCTCGGGGAACTCCAAAATGTTGACCGGCCCAAAATCGCCGCCAAAAGGCTTGGGCTCATTGTGCCAAGTGATGCGGAACAGGTTGCGGGGGTGCAGATCCCACAAACCAATATGATGCAGTTCTTCGCGGATTTCGGCAGGGATTTTGCTGGGGTCTTTCATCTGCTCAAAGGTGGGGATGATAATATCCCGCTCGCGCGCACGCTCTACTGCGTGCTTCAGCCCTTCTTCATTGATGGAGAGGTCTATTTCGGGGTAGGTCATGGTGCACTCCTGTGTCTTAGGTTTTTCATCATCGCTTTGAAGCGATGTTGAGGATAAGCCAAATTTACAATACCAAACCAACGGGCAAAGATGGCGTTAGCGCGCGAAAAAAATCCATTCTCGCGCTGACGAATACCTGAGGCCCAAAGTTGTGCGCGGAAGTTACTGGTCTCACAAGCCCCAGACCCTGCTCGCGCAATTGGCACATCACCTCAGTTGGGCCATCGTGGAGAGAATCAACAATTGGGAAAGGCCGGAAATGTTTGAAGGCTTGCGAGCCTCATTTTACCATTGGCCCGCGAGCAACTACGGCAAAGAGGGTCACAGAGTCAATAGACTCATCACCGGTCAGAAATTCGGGGCGGATGTGAGGACGGGTCCGTTGGAAATTGTCCAGATCACGTTCTAAAACATGAATATCTACTTCGTCAAAATACTGTGCAAACGTTTTGCGAAAATCCCCCAACCGCTGACGGTTAAGGTTGCTGGGTGGGTTAAACCAACGCCGCCAGGTGGACTCCGAAAAAGTCAGCATCTGGAATGGATACTTAAAAAAGTGATCCCGCAGGTCAATGAAATGCAGATGAATACCTGTTGGGGCAGTTATACTCGCCAGGGCGCGAGTGATGGGATCAATTTCCTCCTTGGCAATGTGTTCATAGACCCAGGAACTTAACACAACATCCACTGTCGGCAAATTGCCCTCTGCTACAGCGGTCTGAAGATTCTGCCGTAGCAGGGTAATATACTGTGGATTCGGGAGGACTCGCTTACCCTCGCGGATGAGATAAGAATCATACAGCGAAGGCAAAGTCGCATTGCGCCAGTTATCCAATTTCGCATAGGGGTCATACAAAATTACATGAGAGGCACCTCGGCGCAATAGTTCCACAGCCACACCAAGGAAACCGCCATACCCCAAAATGAACACCATGGCCTGCTTCCACCCCACGCCATACAACGACAACATTTCCTCATAATGATTCACAGCAGTGGAAGGGGTGGAAGTTTCCCAGCCGGGGCAAACAAACCGTTGCTTCCTCTTCAGGTACTGCATCAAAGCGTTAGGTATCCATCGTCGCGCCAGGCGAAGAACCACATACTCCACAGGGGGCATATCAAGTCTCTCCAAAACCAATCGCTCGCGTAGATCAATTTTGCTGCGGGGCGTATTTTATCACCCCTAAGCCCCAGCGTTCGGGGACGGACAGATGCCCTTGAGAACCCACTTTTCAGGGCACTGTGCCGCGCAGCATTTTGAAAAGCGGCGATTTGCCCACGTTTCAAAAGAAAATTGTCCAAGAACGGGTAAATTGGTCAAGCACAGGTGCTCCCATCTCCTCCCATAAAAACCTAACGCCAGTATCCCAACAGGATAAGCCACCGCCGCGCAGGGAATTTACGCAGCAAATACCCTGCGCGGCTTGAATAGATTCTCGCCTGAGTTAAGGTGAAATTAGCAGGTCACCAAACATCTCTCCCAAGCAGATATGGGGTTTCTCCCTACTGCGCTTCCTGCTGGTCTTCCGGCGCTTCGGCAACCACGTAGAGCGGTCTACCTTTGGCCTCGTCGTACAATCTGCCTACATACTCGCCTAAAATTCCCAATGAAATGAGTTGCACGCCGCCCAAGAAAAGCACGGCAATCAGCGTGGTGGCCTGACCGTAAAAGGCTTGCGAGCCGGTCAGCCTCAGTATCACAACCACCGGAATGGCAATGATGGCAAGCCCGGCCGAGGCAAAGCCAAGGTAAGTCGCCAACTGAAGCGGAAAATACGAAAAGCCCGTGATGGCGTCAAGGGCAAACTTTATCATCTTGCGGAGAGGGTACTTGGTCTCACCGGCAAAGCGCGGGGCGCGCTTGTAAGGCACGCCAATTTGCCGAAAGCCCACCCACGACACCAAACCGCGGATAAACCGGTGATGCTCCGGCATTTTCTTGAGCACTTCCACCACGCGGCGGTCCATCAACCGAAAATCGCCCGTGTCCAGCGGGATTTTGACATCGGTTATGCGGTAAATTAGGCGGTAGAAAAGCGCGGCGGTGGCTTTTTTGAACCAAGTTTCCCCTTCGCGCTCGGCGCGCACGGCATACACCACCTGATAGCCCTCGCGCCACTTCTCCACCAGTTTGGGAATGACTTCCGGCGGGTCTTGCAAGTCGGCGTCCATCAAAATAACGGCATCGCCGCGCGCAAAATCCATCCCTGCGGTAACGGCTATCTGATGCCCAAAGTTGCGCGCGAAAATCACCGGCCTCACATGCTCCGGATCTTGCTCGCGCAATTGGCGCATCACCTCGGTTGAGCCGTCGGTTGAGCCATCGTCCACCAAAACCAGTTCCCAAGGCTCACCAAGGCTTTCCATCACTGCCTTCACACGCCGATAAAGTTCCGGCAGGCTTTCCCGCTCGTTATAAACCGGCGCGACAACCGAAAATGTGGGGTGATTTTTTGCATTCATGTGAGCAATTTTATCACCATTGTTCATTCAAGCGAATATTCACATGAGTTTTGGGCAAAGTGCCCATCGCGGCCAAAGGCTCCCCGCAGTTTTTACTTGACGCCAGCGCCCTGACGTGCTAACCTCTCAACACAAACACTCCCTTCCCCGCGGAGAAAACGGCTACGATGCTCTTGGACATCCTGATAATCACAATTCTGATAGCCCTGAACGGCTTTTTCGTCTCGGTGGAGTTTGCGGCGGTGGCGGCGCGGCGGCACCGCATCGCCGTAGAGGCCAAAAAAGGCAACAAAGCCGCCCAAATTGTCAAGCGCTGGCTTGACAGTCCCGCCGAGCGCGATCGCCTGCTGGCCGCCACCCAGTTGGGAATCACCATCGTGAGCCTTGCCCTCGGCGCAGTGGGCGAAAAAGCCTTTGAACACGCCTTCGCACCCTGGTTCGCCTCGCTCCAAATCCCCCCGGCGCTTAAATTCCTGCAGGCGATCATGCCCAGCCTGCCCCTGCTGGCATCGCTCACCATAGTCACTTCCTTCCATGTGGTGCTCGGCGAGCAAGTGCCCAAAGTCGCCACCTTGCACGCCCCCGAAAAGTTTGCCCTGCGCGCCGCCTACCCAATGTGGCTGTTTGAAACCGTTTTCGCGTGGTTTGTGGACATTTTAGACTGGGCAACTCGCCTCACACTGCGCTTGCTTGGCCTGCACCCAGTTACAGAACACGGGCACATCGGCCTTGAAGAACTCAAGCAAATTGTCTCCGAAAGCGAAAAAAGCGGCGAATTGCCCGAAAGCGGCCGTATGCTCTCGGCGGTGCTTGACTTTGGCGAACTGCTGGTGCGGCAGGTGATGGTGCCGCGCACCGAAATCGTGGCTGTAGAAGCCGACACGCCGCTTTCAGAGGTGATTGACCTGTTTTCGGAGCACGCTTTTACCAAGTTCCCGGTTTACGAGGGCGAACTGGACAACATCATCGGCATAATGCACATCAAAGAAGTTGTGCGCTACTGGAAAACGCCCGAATTTGAGCAGATGAAAGCGCGCAACCTCGCCCGCGAAGCCCTTTTTGTGCCCGAAACCCTGCCCGTAGCCGTGCTGTTGCACCGCTTCCGCGAATCGCGCCAGCATATCGCCATCGTGGTTGACGAATACGGCGGCACCGCGGGCTTGGTCACGCTTGAAGACCTGCTGGAAGAAATCGTCGGCGAGGTCGGCGACCAGTTTGACCAAGAGCCGCCCGAAATCCAGCCCCAGCCCGACGGCAGTTTTTTGGTGGATGGGCGCACCTTGCTTGAAGACGTGAACGAGCAACTTTCAACCGACCTTTCCACCCCATACTACGACACCATCGCCGGCTTTGTTTTAGACCGTTTGGGCAGAATCCCCAAAGTGGGCGACACGGTGGAAGAGGACGGGGTGCGGCTCACAGTGGTTGAAATGGACGGCTTGCGTATTTCCCGCCTGCGGATTGAACGAACCGAGCCCGATGACCAGCCGGAAGAACCCGATGAATGAGCCGCGCCGCTATGCCGAAGTGGCGGTTTATGAGCCCAAAGTGCAGGGCGTTTTTCACTACCACATCCCGCCGAAATTGCAGGGAGCGGTGCAAAAGGGCGCGGTGGTGGAAGTGGAATTTGGGGCGCGGCGGCTTTACGGCGTGGTGACGCGCTTGCTTGCCGAGCCGGAGGTCGCCGAGACCAAACCAATTTTGAGCATTCCAGAGCCGGAACTGCGGCTCACCGAAGCCCAACTCGCACTGGCGGAATGGCTTGCCGCCGCGACCTTGGCGCCGCTTTCGGCGGCAATTGGCTTGATGCTCCCGCGCGGGGCGCTCCAAACTGCCGACACGCTCTACCGCCTGACGGATGAAGCCCCCGCCGAGCCCCCAGCCGATTTAGATCAAACGGCGCGCCTTTTGTTTGAACACCTGCGCGAGCGCCCGATGCGCGGGCGGCAAATTGCCCGCGCCCTGCCGCGGCGCAATTGGCGCCGCGCCGCCGAAGCCCTCCGCCGCCGCGGCTGGCTCACTTCCCAACCCGTCCTCCCACGCCTCAAAACTTCCCGCTCTTACGAAAAAACGGTTTCACTGCTCCGCCCCTACCAAAACGCGCAAGCCGAAGAGGTGGGCAAATCGGAAGCAACGCAAGCGCGCCGCCTGCGCCTGCTGAAGGAATTAGCCGAAGCGGGCGGCAAAGCAGATGCGCGCCGCCTGCTTGCCTTGAGCGGCGCGAAATCCGCCGACCTCAAAGCGCTGGAGAAGGCGGGCTTTGTGCGGGTAGAACTGACGGCGCGCTACCGCGACCCGTTGGCAAGGCTGACCGAGCCATCGCCCGAAACGCCGCCCCCGCTAACTGCGGCGCAGGCAAAAGCATGGGAGCGAATTGCCGCCGCGCTGAGCGCCGCCTCTGCGGGCGCGCCGCCGCCCCCATTTTTGCTCCACGGCGTTACCGGAAGCGGCAAAACCGAAATTTACCTGCGCGCGGTCGGCAAAACATTGGCGTTAGGCAGGCAGGCGGTGGTACTTGTGCCCGAAATCGCCCTCACGCCCCAAACCGTGCGGCGGTTTTTGGCGCGCTTCCCCGGCAAGGTAGGCTTGCTCCATTCCCAACTCAGTGCAGGCGAGCGCTACGATACTTGGATGCGCGTGCGCCGCGGCGAAATTGGTGTGCTAATCGGGCCCCGGAGCGCCCTGTTTGCGCCCTTCCCCAACCTCGGCTTGATTGTGGTTGACGAATGCCATTCCGAATCGTACTACGAAGCCGAGCGCACCCCGCACTACCACGCCCGCACCACCGCGCTGGAATACGGCAAAATCGCCTCCGCCGTGGTGATCTTGGGCACTGCCACGCCCGATACAACCACCTACTTCCAAGCCAAGCAGGGCAAAATCCAACTGCTCACTCTGCCCGACCGCATTTTGGCGCACCGCCGGACGGTAGAGGCACAGGCAAAGCGCGCCGGGATGCCGCGCAAGCCCCCTGCGCCGCGCTTCCGCCCCATCGGCGAAGAGGCGTTAGCCGCCGAACTGCCGCCGGTACAAGTAGTTGACATGCGCGCCGAACTCAAAGCCGGGCATACCGGCATTTTCAGCCGTGCCCTGCTCGGCGCGCTGAGTGAAACGCTTGCCCGCGGCGAGCAAGCCATCCTTTTCCTCAACCGCCGCGGCAGCGCCACCTACGTTTTTTGCCGTGACTGCGGCTATGTGATGAAATGCCCCAAGTGCGGCACTCCGCTCACCTACCACAAAGCCGAAAACGCCCTGATTTGCCACCACTGCGGCTATCGGCGGAAGATGCCCACCCGTTGCCCCGCCTGCGGGAGCACGCGCATACGCCCCTACGGCGCGGGCACCGAGCGCGTGGAAGAGGAAGTCCACCGCCATTTTCCGCGAGCGCGCACCCTCCGTTGGGATGCTGATACGGCGCGCGCCCGCGGTAGCCACGCCGCCATCCTTGACCATTTCGTCTCTCGCCGTGCCGACGTGCTCATCGGCACGCAAATGCTCGCCAAAGGGCTTGACCTGCCGTTCGTTACGCTGGTGGGCATAGTGCTGGCGGACGTGGGGCTAACCCTGCCCGACTACCGCGCCGCGGAGCGCGGCTTTCAATTGCTCACGCAGGTTGCCGGGCGCGCGGGGCGCAGTCCGCTCGGCGGGAAGGTGATTTTGCAAACCTACATGCCCGACCATTATGCCATCCAAGCCGCAGCGCGCCACGATTTTGCCGCGTTTTACCGCCGTGAACTGGAAAACCGCCGCAAACTCGGCTACCCGCCATACGCGAAACTGGTGCGCCTGCTTTACCGCTCGTTGCGCGCCGAGCAGGCAGAAGATGAAGCCGAGATGCTGGCAGAGCGGCTGAGGGCACTCATTTCCCGCCAAAACCGCACCGCCACGCAGATAATCGGCCCTGCGCCGTGCTTTTTTGAGCGGCTGAACGGATGGTATCGCTGGCAAATTGTGGTGCGCGGCCCCGACCCCGCCTCGCTCATCCGCCCGTTGCGCCTGCCCGAAGGCTGGCAGGTGGAAGTTTGCCCGCCATCGTTGTTATAATAACTCATGTTACGCAGTTGAGCATCAACATATCCAAGCGCCCTCACCTTACCCCCCGCTGCGCGCCCCCTCTCCTCTCCCACTGGGAGAGGAGAGGGGGCTGAGCCGCCGCGAAGCAAGGCTCTGGGGGAGTGGTGAGGGCGAAAAAGCCGAATGTTCAACGGTTTCATAGGGTGAAATTGATGCCTGTCAATCACTGCTGCGTAACGTGAGATGATAAAACCAAAGCGCCAAAAGCGCGCCAACAACTC
>Ga0256832_1003177_pt1 | contig 11195 bp, 8 predicted proteins | sample 134614metaG_FD_190534 | JGI IMG/M metagenome (GOLD analysis project Ga0256832, IMG submission 190534) | Hydrothermal vent microbial communities from Lau Basin, Pacific Ocean - 134-614 | ecosystem: Environmental > Aquatic > Marine > Hydrothermal vents | place: Pacific Ocean: Lau Basin | collected...
CAAGATGTCCAGCGAGGCCAGCAAGTACAGCAGTTGGTTGGCCATGACCTCCGAGGCCGTGCTCAGGTGAATGCCCGTCAGCGAGACCGCGCCGTCGCCCAGGAAGTAGCCGCGCAAGAAGGCCATCCGCAGGGCCGGCGGCACATTGAAGACCAGGGCGGGCAGGCTGTGTTGCGGGCTGGAGGGGTCGGCATAGCCGGCCCAGGCTTGCAAGGCTTCGCGCAGGCCGGGCGCCTCGACCAGCAGCATTTCGCCCCGGTCCGCGCGGGGGGGCAGCACGCGCGGCTCGTGCCCAAAGGTGGCCCGGGCCGCGGCCGCCACTTCTTGTACGATGGCCGGGTGCTGGCGCCCTAAGGCAATGCGGAAGCCGTCGTCGGTCCAGGTGCCGTCCGCGGTCAAAAAGCCCAGCAGCATCAGTGCGGCTTCGTTCACGGGGAAAGGCCCTTGAGGCACGCGCGTCGGCAGGGCGGGGATGCGGCGAATCGCGACCAGCCAGTCGCCGGGCCGCACCTCGTCGCCGCGCGCCAGGCGTATTTGCCCTCCGCGCCACACGAACACGCTGTGCGACGCGGTCACCCGCACCCGGCGGCCGTAGGTGGTGTGAATCTCATAGAGGGGCTCCGCGATGGTGTGCCGCAGCACCTTCACCAGCGGGCGGAAGTCCACCCGGCCGGTGGCGGGGTCGAAGGCCAGAATGCGGTAGCCCGCTACCTCGGCCGCGTCGCCTTGGGCGATGAGGCGGTCGGCCAGGTCGCCCACGCGCAGGCTGTGCACGCGGCCCTGGGGGTCTTGCACCAGGGTCATCTCGTCGCCATCCACGCTCATGATGATGACCCGGCCGTAGCGCAGGTTGTCCAGGTTGAATTGCTCGCCGATGCCCGTGCCCAGCGCGGAGATGAGGGCTTTGATTTCGCTGTTGGAGAGAATCTTGTCCAGCCGGGCCCGCTCGGTGTTGAGGATTTTGCCCCGCAAGGGCAGCACGGCCTGAAAGTGCCGGTCCCGGCCCTGTTTGGCCGAGCCGCCCGCGGACACGCCCTCGACGATGTACAGTTCCGTGCGTTCGGGGTCGCGCGCGGAGCAGTCCGCGAGTTTGCCGGGCAGGGTCAGGCTCTCGAGCGCGGATTTGCGAATGACCAAATCGCGGGCTTTGCGGGCTGCGGCCCGCGCTCGGGCCGAGGTCAGGCACTTTTGGATGATGGCCCGCGCGGCCGAAGGGTTTTCCTCCAAAAAAGTGCTCAGCGCCTCACCGGTGACCTGCTGCACATAGGTCTGCACCTCGGGGTTCATGAGTTTGACCTTGGTCTGGCTCTCGAACTGCGGGTCGGGGTGCTTGACGCTCACCACCGCGGTCAGACCTTCGCGGGTGTCGTCGCCGGTGAAGTTGGGGTCCGAATCCTTGAGAAAGCCGTGCTTGCGCGCGTAGTCGTTCAAGGTGCGGGTGATGGCCGTGCGCAGGCCGGTGAGGTGGGTGCCGCCGTCCACGGTGTGGATGGTATTGGCGAACGCGTACACCGATTCGGTGAACGCGTCGGTGTATTGGATGGCGATTTCGACCGCGATGTGCTCGATGGCTTTTTCCGCGTAGATGACGGGGTGCAGGGCCTTGCGGTGGCGATTGAGGTAGCGCACGAACGAACGGATGCCGCCCTCGAAGTAGAAGTTCATCTCGCGGCGGATGCGTTCGTCCACGAAGCGAATCCACACCCCGCGCGTGACGAAGGCCATCTCGCGGAATCGCTGCACCAGGGTGTCGAAACGATAGTCCAGGTCGTCGCCGAAGATGGTGGGGTCGAAGCGAAAGGTGGTGCGTGTGCCGGTATCGTCGGGCCGGGTGGTGCCGATGACCTCCACCGGCGTGACGGGGCGCCCGCGCTCATAGCGCTGGCGGTAGACCTTGCCCCCGCGCTTGACCACCACCTCGCACCACGCGGACAGCGCGTTGACCGCGGACACGCCCACGCCGTGCAGGCCGCCGGAGACCTTGTAGCCGCCGCCGCCGAATTTGGCCCCCGCGTGCAGGGTGGTCATCACCACTTCCAGCGCGGATTTGCCCGTTTGGGGGTGCACATCCACCGGGATGCCGCGGCCGTTGTCTTCGACGGTCACGCTGCGGTCGGGGTGAATGGTGATGGTGATGCGGTCGCACGCGCCGGCCAGGGCCTCGTCAATGGAGTTGTCCACCACTTCGTAGATGAGATGGTGCAGCGCCCGAATGTCGGTGCCGCCGACATACATGCCGGGCCGTCGCCGCACGGCCTCCAGCCCTTCCAAAACCTGAATGTCCGAAGCGTCATAGTGCAGTGAATCCGCCGATTGGGTGCTCACGAAGCCTCCTTCCCGGCTGCCGGGGCAACGCCAACCCCGCCTGGTGGCGGGGTCGTGGCAACCTTCAACCGGAGTATGGCCCTTAAGGTCAGGATGCTTTATTTTACCACATCTGCCCTGTTTTGGGGCCTGGACATGGGGTTTTTAACATTATCGCTGGGTTCTTTGGCCCGCGCGGCCGGGGCCCGAGGCGAAACCTTGTTATAATCCCCGGCGGGCCCGAGCGGCCCGATTTTGCCATGCAGGAGCCATCATGACTTTCTGGACGACCTGGCGAACCCGACTGCGCGGCGTGTTGCCGCGCTTTTCTATGGCCTTTTGGGTGTTGATGGGGGGCATGTTGCTCTCGTCGGCCGGCACCAGCATGGTGTGGCCCTTTTTGGCCCTGTATGTGAGCGGACGGCTGGACGCGCCGCTGGCCGCGGTGGGGTGGTTGATTACCTTACAGGCCGTGGCCGGGGTGGTCGGCACCCTGCTGGCCGGCCCGCTGGTGGATTTCGTGGGCCGCAAACTGGCCATGCTGGTCAGTCTGGTGGGCATGGCCGTGGGGTATGTGGGCCTGGCCTACGCGGCCACATGGGAGCAGTTCGCGGTGTTCATGGGCCTGGGCGGCCTGTTCGCGCCGGCCTTTCGCATCGGCGGCGACGCGATGGTGGCCGACCTGGTGCCTCCTGCACTGCGCGAGCGGGCGTATTCCATCCTGCGGGTGGCCACCAATTTGGGCATTGCCGCGGGCCCGGCCGTGGGCGGCTGGTTGCTGGTGAAGTCGTACCGCTGGGCCTTCTACGCGGCCGCGGCCTCGCTGTTGCTCTACGGCGCCATCGTGCTCCTCCTGGTGCGCGAGACCCGGCCCGAGACCGCGGAAGACGCGGCCTCAGACGGCGTGCGTGAGAGTTTCGCGGCCATGCTGCGGGACAAGCGGCTGTGGGCCTTTCTCGTGCCCACCCTGTGCACCTGGATGGCCGTGGGGATGATGTGGATTTATCTCGGGGTGCACATGCGCGACGGCTACGGTCTGGCCGAAGACCGCTACCGCTGGCTGGTGACCACCAACGCGCTCATGGTCGCGGGGCTGCAATACTTCGTCACCCTGTTCATGGAGCGGTTTTCGTTGCGCGTGTCGCTGGTCGTGGGCGCGTTGCTCTACACCGTGGCCGTGGGCGGCGTGATGTGGGCGCACACCTTCTGGCAGTTTTGGGGCTTGATGGTGGTGATGACCCTGGGGGAAATCCTGGTGGCTCCGGCCGCGTCCACCTGGGTGGCCAATCTGGCGCCACCCCATTTGCGGGGACGTTACATGGCCGTGCTGTCCTTCCTGTGGGCGTTGGGCGCGGGTATCGTCGCGCCGCTGGGCGGCTGGCTCAGTGACCAAAACGCCGCGTTGCCGTGGCTGGTGGGCGCGGCGCTGGCCGCGTTAGGGGCGCTGTTGTTCGCGTTGCAGCGCCCGCCGCAGCCCGCGCCGTCCACCCCCGCGTGACCGCGCGAGCCCGGCCGGGCCCGCGCGGTCGGGGGCGGTGAGGGTTCACGGACGGAAGGGAATGGCCCGCTCGAAGCAGGTGCCGTTGAGGTTGTCCGCGGTGCAGGCCGTGGCGTCAATGGTGATGCTGTGCCCCCGGAAGTCGTCGCCGCCCGTGGGCAGGGTAATCCAGACGCTCTGGCCCGGATAGATGGTGTTGGCCGAGCCCTTCTGTGAGCAGTCCAGCCACCACTGGAATTGCAGCCCCGCGGTCACGCTGTAGACCGTGTCGCGCAGGCGCAACTCCATGGACTCGATGGGCACCGCGCCCCGGTTGACCACCTCGAAGGTCAGGCCGCGGTTGGCGCCGCATTCCGAGAAGCCCACATAGAAGAGGGAGAACGCCGCGTCGGGTGCGGGGGGTGGCGTGGCCTTGGGCAAGGTCGAGGCGTCGCCTTCGAGGGTGGCGTACCGGTCCCAGGCCCAGCAGGTGCGCCCATCGGGCAGCCGCACCAGCCAATAGCCCTCCACCGCGTCGGTACCGGCCAGCACGGGCACCTGGTCTCCGGCGTGCAAGATGCCGACCTCGGGGTAATACACCCCCGGCCCCTGGCGGCAGATGACATTGGCCGTGGCCGTGAACAGCACGGGGGGCATAGGCGTGGCGGTGGGTTGCGGCGTGGCGGTGGGCAACGGGGGCAGCGTGGCCGTGGGCACCGGCGTCGGCGGCGCGGGTGCCACCGTGGGTATGCTGGTGGCCGCGGGTGCAGCGGTGGTCGCGGCCGCGGCCTGGGCCTGCACGGTCTGCGCGGCCAGCGCGGCCACCGTGGCCTCCAGGTCGGCCGTGGGCGTGGCCTGGTCGCCCACGACGACGGTCACTCCCGAGCAGGCCAACAGCAACAAGCCCCCAAGCAAGGCCAGCCCCAGGCCCGGGCGTGTGCGAAACGAGCGGAACATCATAGCCTCCTCGCAAAAGGCCTGGACAGGGTGACGGCCCAGGGCCAGGCCGACGATTGGGTCATTTTCATTGTATAAATCGCGCGCCCCCGCGTCAATGGGCATGGCGAGCGGCTGCGCACGCCTGGGACCGGAGAAGCGCGCCCACACCGCGGGCTGCGGCCCCGCGGTGTGCGTCGTCGCGAGGGTTAGGGGGAAGGTCGTCGCGGCGTGCCGCGGTCGCGGTCACAGGCCGCCGTCGTCGCCGCCGAGGTGTTGCAGCAGCCCCATGAGCAGGCCCAGGGCCAGCAGGGCCAGCACCGCGGCGCTGAACACCCACGCCCGCAGGGCCACCTGGGCCAGCCAGGCCACCAGATACGCGGCAAACAGCCCGCGCGTCGCGCCCGAGACGGCACTCAAGCCGCCCGGGAACAGCCCCGCGGCCATCAGCCCAAAGGCCAGCCCGAAGGCCGCGCTCAACGCCCAGGCGCCGGGGATGTGCCGCACGGGCCACACCCAAATGCCGCAGTCGTTGAGCCCAGGGGGCAAATCCCCCGTGGCGCCCGCGTACACGCTGGTCATCAAAAACCAACCGCCGTAGACCCCTTCCGAAGCCGGGATGTCCCAGGTCACGGTTTTGGTCTCGTAGGGGGCGAAGTCCAGCCACACCTTGTCCTGGTCCACCAGCAGCACATGGCGCAGGGCCACGGTGATGCGCACGAAGCGGCGCAGCGGTCGGTCCAGCGGATTGCGCAGCCGCAGGCGCAGTTGCGCGGTTTCGTCCTGGGCCACCACCAGGGGGCATTGCAAGCCGCGCAGCCGTTCACGCTTGCTGCCGGGGGTGAAGAAGTCGGAGGGATAGAACAGCCGGGCCTCGAAGTTGGCCCAGGCAATGCCGGCCAGCAAGAACAGCCCCAGCACCAGGCCGGCCGCGAACGCGACCGTCGCCCAGGCGCGTGGGGCCGGCGGCCGCGAAACGGGTTGCTTCATGGCGATTCCTCCTCTGCGGTCTGCTCAGGTCGCAGGCCGCATATCACGCACTTGCAATTGTAGCGCAGGCCGGCCGTTGTAGTGGTTCCATTCCAGCGTGACCAGCAAATCCACCACCGGGGGCAGTTCGGCCCAGCGCGCGGCCTGGCGAAAGGCCACCGCGGGCCGGGTCGCGGTGCCGTCGTCGGCCGTGAAGCGCAGATGCTGCCCCTGGGCGCCCATCACCCGCACGCCCTTGGGGCGCACACCCCGCACCACGAAGCGCGGCCGGGGATTGCCCATACCGGTGGGCTCCAGCCAGCGCAACTCGTGCAGCAATTCGGGGCTCAGTTGGGCCAGCGTGGCTTCGGCGTCGGCCCGCAGCACGGGCTGCAGGTCGCGATCGCGCAGTTGGGCTTGCACCACCGCGGTCAGGCATTCCACGAAAGCCTCCAGCCGCGAGCGATGCACGGTAAAGCCCGCGGCCGCGGCGTGGCCGCCATAGCGCTCCAGCAGCGCGGCGCATTGGTCCAGGGCCTGGGTGATGTGCACTTCGGGGATGCTGCGGCATGAGCCGCGCACCCATTCACCGTCCACATGCGCCACCAGCGCGGGCCGGTGGAACTGTTCCACCAGGCGGGCCGCGGCCAGCCCCACCACGCCGGGGTTGAAGTCGGGGCGCGCGGCGAAGAGCACCCAGGGCGGGCGCTCGGGGTCGGGCACGGCCATCTGGCGGGCGGCCTGCACCGTGGCCTCGGTCAATTGCTGCCGCCGTCGGTTTTGGACATCCAGTTGTTGGGCCAGACGCCCGGCTTCCCACACATCGTCGGTGAGCAGCAGGCGCAGCGCCGCCATCGCGGAGTCCAGCCGCCCGGCCGCATTGAGCCGCGGGCCCAGAATGAAGCCGATGTGGCCCGCGTTGACGCGCTCGGGCTTGACCCCGGCCACGCCCATGAGGGAATACAGCCCCTGACGGCGCGGCTGGCGCAGCAGGCGCAGCCCGCGGCGCACCAGGTAACGGTTTTCGCCCCGCAAGGGCACCACATCGGCCACGGTGCCCAGCGCGACCAGGTCCAGATGACGCTGGGCCTCGTCTTGGCGGTCGGGGGCCAGCCGGGCCAGCAGGGCCTGGGCCAGTTTGTACGCCACGCCCACGCCGGCCAGGGCTTTGTCGGGATAGGGGTCATCGGCCCGCCGCGGGTTGACCACGGCCCGCGCGGGCGGCAGTTCCGCGGGGGGATGATGGTGGTCCGTGACCACGATGTCCAGCCCCAGGCTTTGGCCGTGGCGCACGGGCTCCGGCGGGCGGATGCCGCAGTCCACGGTGACGACCAGCCGGGCCCCCTCCGCGTGCAGGCGGGTGAGGGCCTCCGCGTTCAGGCCATAACCTTCGTCGAAGCGGTTGGGGATGTAGGGCCGCACTTGCGCGCCCAGGCTTTGCAGGATTTGGGTGAGCAGCGCGTTGGCCGTCACGCCGTCCACATCGTAATCGCCGTAAACCACGATGGGCTCGTGATGGCGAATGGCGTACGCGATGCGGTCCACCGCGGCTTCCATGTCCCGCAGCGCGAAGGGGTCGCGGGCATAGGGCGGCTGATGGGCCTCTAAGAAGGCCTTGGCCGTGGCGTAGTCGGTGATGCCCCGCGCGTAGAGCAGCCGCTGCCACAACGGGGGAAAACGGTGCAGGGCCTGGCGTACCTCGGGGGGCGGTGGTGGTGCAATTTCCCAACGATAAGTCAGGGTCACGAAAGCCTCCCCGCGGCGCGTGAGGGTGAAGATGTGTCGCCGCCTTTCCAAAGATACCACCACAACGCGGCCATGACCAGGGCCACGCCCACGCCCTGGCGGACCGCGGTCAGGCGTTCGCCCAGGAGCACGAAGCCGATGACCAGCACGGCCACCATGCGCCAGGGCAGCAGGCTGCTCACGGCCCGCGCGCCGACGCGCTGCAGGGCCGCAATCTGCAGTCGGTTGGCGCCGTACAGAATCAGGCCCGCGAAGGCCGCGAACACCAGCCCGTCTTGCCAGCGCAGGCGCAGCCAGGGCGACCAGTCCTCCCGCAGGGCCAGGGACGCGCCCCAGCCGACCGCCAGCACCCCCACGGACTGCACCAGAAAGACCTCGTCGCCGCGCCAGCGGTGGTGCCGACTGCGGCGCACCAGCAGCATGTACAGGGCCAGGCTCAAGGTGCTCACCCCGGCCAAACCCAGGCCCAGGAGCGAGCGCGCGTCCCAGGTTGGGGTTGCGGCGCGCGAGGCCACCTGCGCGCTCAAGATGAGCCCCGCGCCCACGGTGCCCACCAGCGCGGTGCGTCCCGTGTAGCGCGGCGCGGGCTCGCGGAAGAACAGCCAACTGAGCAGGGCCACCACCCAGGGCGTGCCCAAGGTGACCAGTTGCACGTACACCGCGGGGGCAAATCGTGCGGCCAGCAGGTTGGTCACCGCTCGCACCATGACCACCAGCACCAGCGCGGTCATCAGGGGCTGGCGCAGCAGATAGCGCACCCGCGGGCGGGTGGTGAGCGCGGTGAAGAGCGCGGCCGCGGTCATGCTGGTGGCCAGGAGCGACATGCTGGGCAGGTTGCTCACGGTTTGCAAATAGCGGGCCAGCACGGGATACGCGCCCCAGCCCGTGTGGGCCAACAGGGCGGCGGCCAGCCAGCGGCGGGCCGCGGACGACGCAGCCGATGACGACGAGGTTTCCATGTGTGGCTCCGGGGTGGGTCAGGTTTGCGTGCGCAGACGCCGCGCAATCTGGCGGTCCACCTTGCCCATGGGGTAGGTCGCCAGGTCGGCCAGGGGCACCCAGCGCACGGCCGCGGCCTGCAAAGGCTGCGGTTCGCCGTGCCAGGCGCGCACCAGCAGCGCGTGCAGGGTGATGCGAAAATGGCTGTACGCGTGGCGGAACACGCCCAGTTCGGGGCCGGGCTCGATGGTCAGGCCCAACTCCTCGCGCCATTCCCGGCGCAGCGCGGCGGCCAGGTCTTCGCCCGGCTCCACCTTGCCGCCGGGGAACTCCCACAGGCCGCCCAGCATCTTGTGCGTGGGCCGCTGGGCCAGCAGCACGGTCTCGCCCCGGCGGGCAATGCCGGCCACCACCGTGTAGTGGGGCACCGCGGCCCGGCGTCGGCGGCGGGGCAGGTCGGCCACCCGGCCCGTGGCGTGGGCCACGCACCAGGGCCGCAGCGGGCAGTCGGCGCAGGCCGGGTTGCGGGGCGTGCACACCGTCGCGCCCAGGTCCATCAGGGCCTGGTTGAAATCGCCGGCGCGGCCGGGCGGCCAGGCGTTTTGGGCGCGGGCGCGCAGTTCCCGCTGGCCCGCGGGGGTGTCCACGGGGGTTTCGACGCCGAAGAAGCGGGCCAGCACCCGGCGCAGGTTGCCGTCCAGGGCCAGCGCGTCGCGGCCATAGGCTATGGACGCGATGGCCGCCGCGGTGTAGGGGCCAATGCCGGGTAGCCGCGTCAGTTGCGCGGGGTCCGCGGGCAGGCGTCCATCGTAGCGGCGCACCACCTCGCGGGCCGCGGCCAGCAGTTGGCGGGCCCGGCGGTAGTAGCCCAGGCCCTCCCACAGGCGCAGCACTTCTTGCTCGTCGGCCTGGGCCAGGGCTTCCACCGTGGGAAAGCGCGCCATCCAACGCCGAAAGTAGGGCAGCACGGTGTCGACGCGCGTTTGCTGCAGCATCACCTCCGACACCCACACCGCGTAGGGGTCGGGGTGCGCGCGGCGCCACGGCAAAGCCCGGCCCTGCCGCGCGTACCAGTCCAGCAGTGCGTGAACCCATGCCGCGGGAGCGGCCATCGAGGTACTCACAGGGCTACAACTGAAAGCCCGGCCGGGCTTCGACGACTTTGTACTCGAAGTCAGAGACGAAGTCTTGCAGCCGGTCGGCCACTTGTTTCCACTCGGGCGAGGCCAGCGCCCGTTCCACATCGTCCAGCGATTCGGCCAAGACGCTGGTGAGGATTTGCGGATAGTCGCCATACACGGTGAACCAGGCGTCTTCGGCCCGCAGGCCCAGGCGTTCCAGCACGGGGATGAATTCCTGCACGATGAATTCGAAGTATTCCTGTTCGCGGCCCGGTTTGATGTTCCAGGTCATGAGCAGTTTGACAGTCACGGCTGCACTCCTCTTGAGAGATGGGCCTGCTCAGGGATCACTCGCCCAGGCGGGGCTCCAGCACCACGACCTGGGTCTCGGAGGGCAAAGACGACGGCCGCAGGCGCAGCATTTCGCGCGGCTGCGGGTCGGTCACCCCCATTTCCTTCAAAAAGCGTTCCAGCGGGCGGCGGTGCGTATAGCCCATGGGCACCACGATGTGGGGCTCCAGCAAACTGACCACCTCTGCGGCCTGGGCGGGCTTGAGGCTGCCGTTGCCGCCGATGGGCAGCAAGACCACCTGCACCGGGCCCAGGGCCTCGATTTCGGCCTGGGCCGGCACGCGATGCAACCCGCCCAGGTGCGCCACGGTCAGCCCTTCGTAGTCCAGGGTGAACACCAGTCGCATGTCTTCCAGCGGGTCGTGGCCCTTGGGGCCGCGCACCTGCACGCCGATGATGAACACGCCGCCGATTTCGTACTCGCCGGGGCGGTCCAGCACATGGGTGACCCCGCGCAGGCCCTTGACGAAGCCCTGCTGGGGTGTGTGGCGGCTGATGGTGACCACATCGGCCCGGGCCTTGATGGGCTTGAGCCCCACCGCGTCGGGGTCATAAGGGTCGGTGATGACCGTGGCTTTGCCGCGCTGGGTCAGGCGGAAGGCTTGGTGGCCGAGCCAGGTGAGTTCCATACCGTCGTTCTCCTGGGGGAAAAGACTCGGGGGCCGGCGTCAGGCCGGGGCGGCCTCGCGGGCTTTCGCCGCGTCGTCCGCGTCGGGCAGCACCACCCGAATGTGCAGTTCGCGCAACTGCTCCTCGGTCACGGGGGCGGGTGCGCCGGCCATGACATCGCGCGCGGCCTGGTTCTTGGGGAAGGCGATGACCTCGCGGATGCTGGGCTCGTCGGCCAGCAGCATGACCAGCCGGTCCAACCCCACCGCGATGCCGCCGTGGGGCGGTGCGCCGTACTCAAAGGCTTCCAGCAGGTGCCCGAACTGCTGCCGCGCGGTGTCCATGTCCAGCCCGATGAGGCGAAAGACCCGCTCTTGCAGCGCGCGCTGGTGGATGCGGATGCTGCCGCCCGCGACCTCGTTGCCGTTGAGCACCAGGTCGTATTGCGTGCCCCGCACGCGCGCGGGGTCGCTTTCCAGATAGGGAATATCTTCGGGCAACGGCATGGTGAAGGGATGCTGGCTGGGGTCCCAACGCTGCTCCTCTTCGTCCCAATAGGCGAAGGGGAAGTCGATGACCCAGGCGAAGGCCAGGGTGTCGGGGTCCCGCAAGCCCAGGCGGTCGCCCAGCAGCAGCCGCAGGCGGGCCAGGCTTTCGTTGACTACCTCGGGGTCGGTGTCGGCCACGAAGAGCAGCAGGTCGCCGGGCCGACCTTCCAGGCGCTCGACGATGCGCTCCAGCAC
>Ga0256832_1003178_pt1 | contig 11195 bp, 2 predicted proteins | sample 134614metaG_FD_190534 | JGI IMG/M metagenome (GOLD analysis project Ga0256832, IMG submission 190534) | Hydrothermal vent microbial communities from Lau Basin, Pacific Ocean - 134-614 | ecosystem: Environmental > Aquatic > Marine > Hydrothermal vents | place: Pacific Ocean: Lau Basin | collected...
AGTGCCGACCCGGACAAGTATCCTGAAAATTGGCTCGAAGAGCATCGGGGTGAGCTGCGCGTGAAGCGGAATTACAGACCCTACACCCCGCTCCGTACCTATGTGGAGCCCAATGGCAACTGTTCCCACGATGGCGTCCATGGCTGGTTCATCCCCGGCAGCTTCCGGTTCTGTCTGCATTGTGGCGTCTCCTATGCGGCGCGGGGGCGCGATGCCAACCGTCTGATCGGACTCAGTGGCGAGGGGCGTTCCTCCGCCACCACGGTATTGACCATTTCCGCGCTGCGCTACCTGCTCGAGCAGGACCGGGAACTCCCGGCCGATGCCAAGAAACTCCTCGGTTTCACCGACAACCGCCAGGATGCCTCGTTGCAGGCAGGCCACTTCAACGATTTCGTGCAGATACTCCTGCTGCGGGGCAGCCTTCTGGCCGCGGTCACTTCCGCGCCCGAAGGATATTTGACCGACAGCATGATCGCGCAGCGTGTCTTCGATCAATTGGGTTTCGACAAGGCGGGCGAAGAGTATCTGGAAAACCCGAATGCCAAGGGGCCGGGCCGCAGGAAGGCGGAAGAGACCATGCGAGCCGTGCTGGGCTATCGCCTCTACTTCGACCTGCGCCGGGGCTGGCGATTCAACAATCCCAACCTGGAACAGCTCGGCTTGCTGGAGATCGACTACGAAGGCCTGGCGGAACTGTGCGAAGACGAGGAAATCTGGTCATCCTTGCCATTCAAGGCACTGGCGGCTGTCAGCCCTCATGGGCGGGAGAAGGCGCTGCGTCTGGTGCTCGATACCATGCGCCGCGGCCTTTGCATCAAGAGCCGTTATCTGGACCCGATCCAGCAGGAACAGCTGCGGAACCAGAGTTACCAGTATCTCAAGGAGCCCTGGGGCTTTACCGAAGACGAGCAGTTGCAGCCTGCCAGCGCATTGGTCGTGGGGCCATTGCCACAAGGCAGGCGAGATCTGATTCTGACCTCCGGCTCGTTCAGATCGCAACTGGGACAGGCGCTGAAACGGGAATCCACCTGGGGCAAGGAAGACTTTCGGCATATTGGAAAGCTGGGAGCGGATCAGTACGCCGAGTTGCTGCAAAGCCTGCTGCGGGCACTGCAACAGTATGGGCTGGTAGAGGAAGACGACGTTGGGAAAGACCTTCGTGGCTATCAGCTGCTCGGCGAGTTCCTCCTCTGGCGCCCTGCACAGCCGGGCGAAAGGGAAGAGGCATCGATCGGTTTCTACCGCGTGGACAACGACTATTTCCGCGTCCTCTACCAGACGGTCGCGGAGCTGCTGCGCGCCCACCACCGGACCCTGTTCGAACTCGAAGCGCGCGAGCATACCGCCCAGGTGGACCCCAAGATCCGGGAAGAAAGGGAGGAACGCTTCCGCAAGGCGGACCTGCGGGTGCTCTTCTGTTCGCCCACCATGGAACTGGGCGTGGACATCGCCACCCTGAACACGGTTTACATGCGCAATGTACCGCCGACCCCGGCCAATTATGCGCAGCGCAGCGGGCGGGCGGGGCGCTCCGGCCAACCGGCGCTGGTTATCACCTACTGCGCGGCCCTCAGCCCGCACGATCAGTATTTCTTCCAGGACCCGGCGCGGGTCGTCCATGGCGAGGTCAGTCCGCCGTCGCTGGATCTGGCCAACGAAGAGCTGGTCAGCGCCCACCTGCATGCGGTCTGGCTCAACGAGACCCGCAAGGCCCTGCCGCGAACCATCAATGGCATGCTGGACATGAATCGACCCGATTCCATGCCGGTGCTGGAAGAATTCGAGACCCAGATGGATACCCCCAAGATTCGGGAGGCGACCGCGCGGCGGGGATTGCGTCTGTTGCGGATGCTGGAGGACGATCTCAGACAGGCCCAGGGAATATGGCTGGAGAAAGAGAGCGACCTGGGCGAGGCGCTGGCTCACTGGCTGGAGCGGCGGGTGAATGGGGCCTTCGACGCTTTCCACCACGCCCTGGATCGTTGGCGGCAGCTCTATGCGGCCACCCACCGCCAGATGGAGCTGGCTCACCAGATCGGCAGCAACCCGGCGGCCTCCGAAAAGGAACGCAAGGCGGCGGGCAAGCGTTACCAGGAGGCCCGCACCCAGATGGAGCTGCTGCTCAACGCGGAGCATGGCATCAACTCGGACTTCGAGACCTACCGCTACCTGGCCAGTCAGGGCTTCCTGCCGGGCTACAACTTCCCGCGCCTGCCGCTGCTCGCCTATATGCCGGCCCGTCGCGGCAAGGTGGGGCGCGACAGCTTCCTGGCCCGCCCCCGTTTTCTGGCCATCTCCGAGTTCGGTCCCCTCAGCCTGATCTACCACGAGGGCAGCCAGTACCGGGTGCAGAAGGTCATTCTGGGCGTGCGGGAACGTGAATCGCTGGAAGACCCGAGCCTCCCGGTCGAAGAGGCGAGGCTCTGTCCCGAATGCGGCTATGGCCACTTCCGCCAGCAACTCGACAACGAACTCTGCGTCGCCTGTGGCGCGCGCCTGGAGGGCGGCATGCGGATCAGCAATCTCTACCGGGTGGAGAATGTCGCCACCCGGCGGGTATTGCGGATCACCAGTGACGAGGAGGAGCGCACCCGTCAGGGCTACGACATGCAGACCACGCTCCAGTTCGCCGAGAGCGATGGCCAGCTCAAGCGGGTGCAGGCAGAACTGAAAAAGGGGGAAGAGACTCTCTTCGAACTCCAATACGCGCCGGCGGCGACCATCTGGCGGGTGAACCTGGGTTGGCGGCGGCGCAAGGAGAAGAGCATCTACGGCTTCAACATCGATACCACCACCGGTTTCTGGAGCAAGGATGAGCAGGCTCCGCCCGAACAGAACGAGGAGATGGGCGCGGAGGAGCGGGTCATCCAGCGGATCTCCCCCTATGTGGAGGACCGGCGCAATGTGCTCATCCTGCGTCCCGCGCAGCCATTGTCCGACGAAGAGATGACCACCCTCCAATACGCCCTCAAGCGAGGCATCGAGGAGAGCTTTCAGATCGAGGAGTCGGAGCTGATGGTCGAACCCATGCCGGACTGCGATCGGCGCAATCGCATCCTCTTCTACGAAGCGGCGGAAGGCGGCGCCGGCGTGCTCACAAGGTTGGTCACCGACCCGTCGGCCATCGGCCGGGTGGCGCGCAGCGCCCTGACCATCTGCCATTACGACGAATCCAGCGACTGGGCCGACACCAACCCCGATTGCGAGGCCGGTTGCTACCGCTGCCTGCTCAGCTACTACAACCAGCCCGACCACGAACTGATCGACCGGCGCGATCCCACCGTCGAGGAACTCCTGCGGGCACTGCTGGATGCGACCCTGGTCACCTCGGCAGGGGGCAGGGAGAGGGAGGAACAACTCGAACATCTTCGCGGGCTCTCCAACAGCAGCCTGGAACAGGCCTGGCTGGATTATCTGGTGGCGCACCATCATCGGCTGCCCGACGATGCCCAGGTGCTGATCGAGGCCTTCGATACCCGTCCCGACTTCGTCTATCGTTCCCCGGCCCAGGTGGCGATCTATATCGACGGGCCGCACCATGAGGCGCCGAGCCACAGAATGATCGACGAGGCCACCACCCGTGAACTGGAAGAGGCCGGCGTGGTGGTGATCCGCTTTCCCAAGGAAACCGACCAGTGGCCGGCGATCATCGCCCGCTACCCGGACATCTTCGGAGGTGAAGGATGAGCGAGCCAGCCTTCCAGCCCGGCAGCATCGTTACCGCCCGCCACCGCGAATGGGTGGTGTTGCCCCGCAGCAGCGGGGAGATCCTCTATCTGCGCCCCGTCGGCGGCGGGGATGACGAGGAGACGGTATTGCACCGGGCCCTGGAGCGGGAACCGGTCCGAGCCTCCCGCTTTCCGCCCCCGACCCCGGAACAGGCTGGTACCCGCGCCTCCGGCCTGTTGCTGCGCGATGCCCTGATGCTCAAGCTGCGCGCCGGCAGCGGCCCTTTCCGCTCCTTCGGCAATATTGCCGTGGAGCCAAGGGCCTACCAACTGGTGCCCCTGCTGATGGCCCTCAAGCTGGAGACGGTGCGCCTGCTGATCGCCGACGACGTGGGCGTGGGCAAGACCATCGAGGCCGGGCTGATCGTGCGCGAGCTGATGGACCGGGGCGAGGTGGACCGCCTGGCGGTACTCTGTCCGCCCCATCTGTGCGAACAGTGGCAGGAGGAGCTGGACAACCGCTTCCATATCCGCGCCGAGATCGTGCGCAGCGCCACGGCGGCCCGGCTGGAGCGCGGCCTGCCCGCCGGTAGCTCCATCTTCACCGAATACCCCCACACCATCGTCAGCCTCGACTACATCAAGAGCAAGAATCGGCGCGATGCCTTCGCCGAGCAGTGTCCCGACCTGGTGATCGTGGACGAGGCCCACACCTGCGCCCGCTCGGGCCGGGGACGGCAGCTCCGTTACGAGCTGCTCGAGGATCTGTCGCGCAAAGCCGAACGCCACCTGATCCTGCTCACCGCCACCCCCCACAGCGGCGACGAGGAGGCCTTCAAGAACCTGCTCGGCCTGCTCGATCCCGACTTCATCCATATCGACAGCATCAAGGGGGCCGAAGACCCGCTGCGGCGCAGGCTGGCCGACCACTTCGTGCAGCGCCGTCGCCAGGACATCCGCGAATGGCAGGAGGGCAGCCTGTTTCCGGAGCGTCTCACCGCCGAGGCCACCTACCGGCTCACCGGCGCCTGGGGCAGCCTCTTCGAAGAGGTGCTCGACTACGCCCGAGATCTGGTGGAACGCGAGCAGGAAGGCACCCTCAAGGCGCGCATGAACTGGTGGGCCGCCCTGGCCCTGTTGCGCTGCATCTCCTCCTCGCCGCAGGCGGCGATTCGCGCCTTGCAGACCCGCCTGACCAATGCCACCGACCCCGGCTTGGACGAGGAAGCCCAGGCCGAGGAGCTGGAGGCGCTGGCAGCCAACAGCATCCTCGACGGCTCCGAAGAGGCGGGCCTCTCGGTCGATGACGTGGAGCCGGGCGCCGCGCAGGAGGAGGATCGCGAGCGCCTGCGGGCGATGATCGAACAGGCGCGCGCCCTCAAGCGCGGTGCCGATCCCAAGCTCAAGGCGCTGTTGAAGGTGCTGCGCGAGATGCTGGAAGAGGGCTTCCGGCCGGTGATCTTCTGTCGCTACATCGCCACCGCGGAATATCTGGGCGAGGAACTCAGGCGCAAGTTCAAGGACCACGAAGTGGCCGTGGTGACCGGCGACTACACCCCGACCGAGCGCGAGCAGCGCATCGAGGCCCTCAAGGAATCCGACAGGCCTCCGTTGCTGGTGGCCACCGATTGCCTCTCCGAAGGCATCAACCTGCAGGAGTTGTTCGACGCTGTGATCCACTACGACCTCACCTGGAACCCCACCCGCCACGAACAGCGCGAGGGGCGGGTGGACCGCTTCGGCCAGCAGTCCAAGAAGGTCAAATGCCTGATGCTTTATGGGCAAGACAACCCGGTGGACGGCGCGGTGCTGCGGGTCATCCAGCGCAAGGCCGAGGCCATCCGCAAGGCGCTGGGGGTGAGCGTACCGGTGCCCGAAGATGACCAGAAAGTCACCCAGGCCATCATGCAGAGCGTCATGCTGCATCGCCATGGCGGCTCGGGAGCCCAGCGGGATCTCTTTGCCGACCTCGATCAGGATCTGCTGGAGGTCAACTGGGAATCGGCCCGCGAAAAGGCCAGGCGCTACCGCACCCTGTTCGCCCAGCAGCGCCTCAAGCCGGAGCATGTGATGCCCGAATGGCAGAAGGCCTACGCCGTGCTGGGCGCCGAGGCCGATGTGGAGCGCTTCATGGTCACTGCCTGCGAGCGGCTGGGCGCCCCCTTGGAGAAGAAACCCAACGGCGGCTGGCATGCACCGCTGCAACATCTGCCACCAGAGTTGAAGGAGCGGTTGGCGGCGGACGATCTGCTCGACCTGCGCCTGATCGATTTTCACTATCCCAGCGCGACCGGCGCGATGTTCATCCACCGCACCCATCCGCTGGTGAGCCATCTGGCCGACTATCTGGCGGAACAGGCGCTGGGTGGCGAGCAGCCGGAGCTGGTGGCCCGCGCCGGAGCCATCTTCACCCCGGAGGTGGCGCGCCGCAGCGTACTCTGGCTGTTGCGCCTGCGCAGCCGCCTCAGCCTGCGGCGGGGCGACAAGCGCTGCGACATGCTCGCCGAGGAGGCGCTGGCGGTGGTCACCGAGGCCAATGAGCCCCCGCGTCTCCTTAACCCGCAGGAAACCCTCAGGCTCATGCAGGCCGAGGTGAGCCGCAACATGCCCCCCGAGCGGCGTAGCCGGGAGATCGAAACCGCCTTGAGCGCGCTCGACAACCTGGGCAGCCAGTTCGACGCCCTGGCCCGGCAACGTGCCGAGCAGGTGCTGGCCGACCACCGCCGCGTGCGCGAGGCGGCCCAAGCCCGCGGTGAATACCGTGTTCAGCCGCAACTGCCCGCCGATGTCATGGGCGTCTATGTGCTGGTCCCCGACCGGGAGCTGTTCTGATGAAACCTATTTCCCACCTCGACTACGAAAGCCTGCGCCTGGAGGGGGCGCTGCTGTCGCCGACCCTGTTGGACAAGGCCCGTTACTACGCACTGCCCCACCAGCAGCCGGGCGACTACGGCATCGAGAAGGGGCTCACCATCAAGGACGAGCTGGGCCGCTACTGGCGCATTGCCCGCGCTCGCTGGGAGGCCTTCGAGCAGGGCCGCCACCGCCGGGACATCGACCTGCATCGCTTCACCCTCGATGAATGGCTGTTGCCGCTGCTGGAAAGGGTGCTCGGCTACCGGGTGCAGGTCAATACACAGCCGCTGGTCAAGGGCGAACGCCGTTTCCCCATCACCCATCTGGCCTGCGAGGGCGCGGTGCCCCTGGTGCTCACCACGCCGGACCAGGAGCTGGACAGGGGGGATGTCCGCTTCGGCGAGGAGGGCCGCCGCCGTTCTCCCCAGGGGCTGGCCCAGGAATATCTCAACGCCGAGCAGGACGCCCTCTGGGCGCTGGTGAGCAACGGTCGGGTATTGCGCCTGCTGCGCGACAACCCGGCCATGACCCGCCCGGCCTACCTGGAGTTCGACTTCCAGCGCCTCTTCGAGGAGGACAACTTCGCCGACTTCAGCCTCTTCTGGCTGCTGTTGCACCATAGCCGCCTGATGCCGCGGAATGGCCGCCCCGAGGGCGCCATCCTCGAGCAGTGGCGCGAGCAGGGGCAGCAGGAGGGCGAGCGCGCCCTCGGAGAGTTGCGGGTCGGCGTCACCCAGGCCCTGCGCGAGCTGGGCAGCGGCTTTCTCGCCCACCCGGACAACGCCGACCTGCGCCAGGCGCTGGCAGCGGGCGAACTCGGTCCCGAGGGCTACTTCCAGGAGCTGCTGCGCCTGGTCTATCGCATCCTCTTCCTGCTCACCGCCGAGGACCGCGACCTGGTGCTGCTGCCCGAGGCCGACGAGGCCACCCGCGAACTCTACCGCCAGGGCTACAGCCTGGGCCATCTGCGCGAGCGCGCCCGCTATCGCCGCTATCACGATCGCCACGACGATGCCTGGGAGCAGCTCCGCATCACCTTCGAGGGCTTTCGCAACGGCCAGCCGCTGCTGGGCCAGCCGGCGCTCGGCGGGCTGTTCGCCGCAGAGCAGTGTCCCCATCTGGACGCCGCCCGCCTGGGTAACCGATACCTCTACAAGGCGCTGTTCCATCTGGGCTGGTTCATGTCCGGCCACAGCCTGGTGCGCATCAACTACCGCGACATGGACACCGAGGAGCTGGGCAGCGTCTATGAGAGCCTGCTGGAACTGGTGCCGGTGGTGCAGGTGGAGCACCGCCCCTGGCGCTTCGCCTTTCTGGGCGACCCGGAGCCGGGCAGCGAGCCGGTACAGGACAGACAGCGTGGCAGCGCCCGCAAGACTACCGGTAGCTACTATACCCCCGACAGCCTGGTGCAGGAGCTGATCGGCACGGCCCTGGAGCCGGTGATCGAGCGCACCCTGGAAGCGTGCCGCGAGCAGCCCGTCGAAGCCCTATTGAGCCTCAAGATCGTCGACCCTGCGGCCGGCTCCGGCCACTTCCTGCTCGCCGCCGCCCGCCGCCTGGCCGCCGAGGTGGCGCGGCTGCGCGCCGGTGCCGACCAGCCCACGGAAAGCGACTATCGCCACGCCCTGCGCGAGGTGGTGGCCCACTGCATCTATGGCGTGGACCTCAACCCGCTGGCGGTGGAGTTGTGCAAAACCGCCCTCTGGCTGGAGACGGTGGAGCCGGGCAAGCCGCTGGGCTTTCTCGATGCCCACATCCGTTGCGGCAATGCCTTGGTCGGGGTGCTCGACCCGAAAATCCTTGCCGAAGGCATCCCCGATGCCGCCTACAAGCCGCTTACCGGCGACGACAAGAAGGCCGCCACCCAACTGAAGAAGGCCAACAAAGCCGCCCGCGAAGGCGGGGTCATGGCCCTGGACTTCGGCGAGGCCGGGGCCGAACCGCGTCTCTGCGCTGTCGATCTGAACCGGATGCCTGAGGACACCCCGGAGCAGGTGGAAGAAAAACGCCGAGCCTGGGAGACGGCGCGCCAGAGCGACGCCTGCCGCCACCAGCGCGTGGCCGCCGACCTCTTTGTGGCCGCCTTCTTCGCCCCCAAGCGGCTGGAGAGGATCGATGCGGTGCCAACCAGCGAGGACCTGATCGCCTGGCGCGAGGGCAGGGCGGTTCGCCAGCAGGTCACGGCGCAGGCCGAGGAACTGGCGCGGCGCCATCGTTTTTTCCATTGGTTTATCGAATTTCCGGAGGTGTTTGAAAGGGCGAATAGTGAGTGGCAAGCGGCGAATGGGGAGGGGGGAGACGACTCGCCACTCGCTGCAAGCCATTCGCCATCCTTTGGGTTCGATTGTGTGCTGGGGAATCCGCCGTGGGATGTTAAGCAGCTAGCAGAAGAAGAGTACTTTTCAACAAGATCCCCGGAAATTTCTGAAATGGAAAGTGATGCAAGGAAAGAAGCGATAAAACGGTTGGAATACGAAGACCCAAGACTCTGGAACGAATACCAAAGTGATAAACGTGATATCGAGGTTGACAACCAATTTATTCGAGCATCGGGGCAATATTTGTTAACGGCGTACGGAAAAATAAATTTGTATGCCATCTTTGCTGAGAGATTTCTTGCCCTGACAGGAAGAATAGGAAGGTCTGGGGTTGTTGTTCAGTCTGGCATCGCCACCGACGACTCCACCAAAGCCTATTTCGAGCACATTACCAGCCAGCACCGCCTTGCGGCCCTGTACGACTTCGAGAACCGGGAAGCGATTTTCCCGAGCGTGCACCGCAGCTACAAGTTCGCCCTGCTCACCCTCGGCAGCGATTGCCCGGAGGCGGACTTCCTCTTCTTCGCCACCCGGGTCGAACACCTGCGCGACCCGCGCCGCCACTTCCAGCTCTCCGCCGCCGACATCCATCTGCTCAATCCCAACACCCACACCTGCCCGGTGTTCCGCAGCCGCCGCGATGCCGATCTGACCAAGAAGATCTACCGCCAGGTGCCGGTGCTCATCGACGAATCCAGGGGCGCGACGGGCAATCCCTGGCAGGTGGAGTTTCGCCAGGGACTGTTCAACATGACCAGCGACAGCGGCCTGTTCCGCACCCGCGCGCAGTTGCTGGAGGCAGGCGCGACCGAACAGGGACCGAACTGGGTGCTGCCCGACGGCACCCTCTATGTGCCGCTGTACGAGGCCAAGATGGTCCACCAGTTCGACCACCGCTGGGCCGAGTACCAGGAGGAGGGCAAGACCACCCGCGACCTCACCGATGAAGACCACGCCGACCTCCAGCGCACCGCCCGTCCGCGCTACTGGGTGCCCCGCGACGAGGTCGAGGCCCGCCTCGCCGCCCGCGACTGGGATCGCGGCTGGCTGCTGGGGTGGCGGGACATCACCAACGCCACCAACGAGCGCACCGTCATCGCCGGCGTGGTGCCGAGGGTGGGGGTGGGGAATAATTACCCGCTGATGTTCCCGGATGAGCAAATTGAGCCAAAGCTGTCAGCGGCCTTGGTGGGCAACCTCTCGGCACTTGCATTCGACTTTGTGGCACGACACAAGGTGGGAGGGACGCACCTGAACTTTTTCATCATAAAGCAACTCCCAGTGCTCCCTCCCAGCGCCTACACCCCAACCGACCTCGACTTCATCGTCCCCCGCGTCCTCGAACTCACCTACACCGCCGAGGACCTGCGCCCCTGGGCCGAGGACCTGGGCTATACCGGCGATCCCTTTCCCTGGAACCCCGACCGCCGCCGCCAGCTCCGCGCCGAGCTGGACGCCTGGTACGCCCGTCTCTACGGCCTCACCCGCGACGAACTGCGCTACATCCTCGACCCCGCCGATGTCGAGGGCGAGGACTACCCCTCCGAGACCTTCCGCGTTCTCAAGGACAAGGAGATCCGGGAATTCGGCGAATACCTCACCCGCCGCCTGGTGCTGGAGGCGTGGGATCGGCTCTGTGTCTGATGACGCTTTGTACGGAAACGGTCTGCGGGATCTTGGCAGCCGGTCAGGGCAGAACGGGACGCAACATGGCACCGGGCCCATGTTAAGCTACGCCAACATCATATGAGTGTGTTGTGGGCAAGTTGTTAGCAAGGGGGAACAAGGATGGATATTCGCGAGCGTATCGGGCGGCGCATCCGCCGGCTGCGTGAGGCGGCTGGCCTGAGTCAGACGGCGCTGGCGGAGGTACTGGGTATCACCCGTCAGACCCTGGCCCGCATGGAGCGGGGCGAGGTGCCCATCGACAGCGAGGCGTTGTTCCGTCTGGCCACTTACCTCGAATGCCCCGTCAGCCATTTCTACGAGGAGCGCGACGCCGGAGAAATCCGGCTGGCCCTGCGCGCCGACCATCCGGAGCTGCTGGATGCGCGCCTGCGCAATCGCCTGCTCGAACGCCTGGCAGCCATCGCCGATCTGGAGGTGGCGGCAGGGCTGGAGATCCAGCATGGCCTGCCGCCCACCGAGCCTTTGGAAAAGGCGGGCGAGCGGGAGCTGGCCATCGTCCAGGAGGTGGCCCAGGAGGAGCGGGGACGGCTCGGTTTGGGGCCGGTGGCGCCGGTCTCTGATCCGGTGGCCCTGCTGGAGAGCCTGGATGTGCGCGTGATCCCGTTCCAGATGGCGCCGGAAGGTGAACAGGGACTGTTGTCCGGGTTCTCCGCTTTCA
>Ga0256832_1003179_pt1 | contig 11193 bp, 5 predicted proteins | sample 134614metaG_FD_190534 | JGI IMG/M metagenome (GOLD analysis project Ga0256832, IMG submission 190534) | Hydrothermal vent microbial communities from Lau Basin, Pacific Ocean - 134-614 | ecosystem: Environmental > Aquatic > Marine > Hydrothermal vents | place: Pacific Ocean: Lau Basin | collected...
TTCCCCCCGTGCAGGTGAGAAAGGCTTCGGCCTTGGCCTGGGCCGGCGCCAGCACCTGGGCCAGGTTCGCCTCCGGTCCGGCCGTTCGCAGGGCCCGGTCGAACCACCAGAGAGCGAGCCCCTCCAACACGTCGGCGTCGGTAAGGGGCGTTGGGGGCACGCGCCGGAGCATGGTCATGGCTGCGGCGTGGTACCCTTCCCCGAGGCGGGCTCGGGTGCTCTCGCTTTGGGCCACTTGGCGGAGGGCGGGGAGTCCCCGGGCGACGAGTTCGGGGTGTTCCACGGTGAATGCAGCCCACTCCCAGGCGATGCGGGGGTGAGGGCTCCGACGATTCACGCCCGCGAGAGTGACGCTTACCGGCCAACGGGTTCCGGGACGCGGTGACAGCGCTACCGACACATACGCGGTCGGTGGGTATCGGGAGATGAACAGCAACGCGGCCGAACGCGAGCCCCGCAAGAGCGGTCCAGGTCCCACCCATGCGCGCAGTTGCTCTAGTGCCCGCAATACAGGCGCAGCCGTGAATTGGGGGACAAGGGCATCGGAGAAGAGGGGAATGCCCTGTTGCTCCAGGACAAAGGCTAGTTCGTAGCCGTCCTGGGGGACATACGGGATCAGGTAAGGCGCTTTCTCGTGGATTATGGCGGCCGCGTTCCACACATCGTGCACCGACCACGAAGCATCGGGAGGCGGAAGTTCCAAGTGGCTAAATATGTTGGGGGCGTAGAAGAGCAACGTAGGGCTTAAGGCGACGGGTAACCCGGGTAAGCGTCCCTGCCAGGAGGGAAGGCTCAGCGCCTGAGGCCAGAAGTCCTCCTCCCGAAGGTTGGGCGCCACTTCGCCGATGTGCTCGACCGACATCAACGGTGTGAGAAACGCCCCTGCGGCGGCAAAAGGCGCATCAGGAGCGACCCTGATGCCGATGACATCGGCGTCGGTCGCACGGGGCCAAAAGGAAACCCACCACTCCGGGTGTGCCCTTTCAAAGGCCTGGACGTAGGAACGAGCTTCCGGCGAGGCTAGTCCTTCTTGCATTACCCGCAGCCGCTTCTTCCGGGCCAGGTCCTCGGGTGGGATGGGGGGCACGACGGTGAAGGGCTCGGGTTCCTTGAGCTGCTTGTACCGGGCAGATATCTCAGCGGCCGCCTGTTGTTGGATCGCGTCTGCGTCCCCCTCTCCTGCATCCAATTGCACCAGCAACTGCACGAGGTAACGGCCTATGATGTGCCGCGCTGCCGCGTGGGGGTCCTGGGCCCAACGGCTCAACCCCTGGGTGACCGTGGCGAGCAACGTTTCCTGTTGTACCGGCGTGAGCAAAGTGGGCCTTTTCATCCGAGATAACAACGCTCGCCTCGTGGGCACCTTGTTTACGGGCACGAAGCGTTGGCTGAGGAAGACAAACCAGCGCCACACCTCGGGCTGCACTTGGCTACCCCGACTCATGGCAAGAACCGGGCCCAAACGTACATCTCCGGGGCCGTCCACGCCCACCCACACCGGTTGGGGGAGGGGGGCATATGCGATGTGGGGATTTGCCTGCAGAATTGGGGCTGCAAAGGAAAGTTGGCTGAAGGGGACAAGGGCCATGGCCACGCGGCCCGTACTCAAGGGGGTGATCGGGTCCCACACCGGAGGAGAGGTGTTCAGCTCTTTCGTGGAGAGGCCCAGGTAAGGGATAAGATCCCGGTGTGTCTTTAAAGCGGCCAACACGTCCGGATCGTTCAGGCGGGGCTCATAGCGTCCTTCCACTTCGCGATAGGGTTGGATTTGCGTGAGGAGCCAGTTGGCCAGGGTAATGTAGCGCAGGATGAAAAAGGCCGCACTTCCCGATCGGGAGCGGGCTTTGGTCTGGCCGATGTGGATGATGGCTTCCTTGAGATCGTTCCACGTCCACTCGGGTGTGGGCTGGGGAACGCCGGCCTCGGCCAGTTGGTGGGTGTCATACAGGATGAGCTGGAAGTCCAAGCCCAGGGGCAAAATCACCCAGCGGTCGTGTTCACGACCAGCTGCGAGGGTACCGGGCAGGAAATCCTGAGGCCGAAACGCGGGGTCTGCGTCCGCGAAGGGGGTGAGGTCCTGCAGGAGAAGTGTGTCATGTGGCTTGACGGAGAGGAGGGCCGCATCGTAGTGGCGGGGCCACTCCCTGTCCGGGAGTCGGTAGAAGACGTGGATGCGAATGTTCGGGTAGGTGTGCTCGAATTCCCGGACGTACGCGTCCAGGGACACGGGGATATCGGTAAAGAGATAGACGTGTTTGACCGATTGGGCCCGCGGTGGGGCACATGCCACGGTTCCTAGAAGAACGAGAACGGCGAAAAGTAGTCTTACCCTCACAACCTTGTTCATATCGAGTTCCCTCTTCTTGGGTGAATTGGCTTATCGGCAGATGTGGCGCCCTGTTCTCAGCCTGATGAGGCTATTTGCAATATCTACCATCGATTGTTCGTCCATGGTGTGGGACATCATGGCGACGGCGATGTCATCCTCGTGCCATCGGATATCGGTCCACTCATAGCCTGCAGCGATGTACCTAGAGATCGTGGCGCGCCTTCCGCACCTTATGCTTATGTCGTTTTTACCGATCACCTTCTGTGCTGCCGATGCAACGCCGATGATGTCACCGCCTACGACTTGTTGTATCGACACGCTATCCTTTGAATCTCCGTAATTCAAAATGTACATCTTGTTCGGCATAACTTGTAATGATAGTAGCTTGTATTCATAGGTATCAGGAATAACGAGCAAATCGTCCTGAATTTTATCTAACTCTCTCATCGCGTCATCGTCTAGATACACGTAATTATCTTCCCCGAATATAAAGTGGTCGTGGTTGTATCTCCGCTCTGCAAGTCCTTTCAGTCTGTGTGCTATTATGGCAATAAATAGAAACATAAGCACAATTACCAATATTAAGGAGATGTGGCGGTTTCTCATGAATCACTCCTTCCGCACCAATTGTGATTTACAGCTTAACATTATTGCTGCGCATTCTTTCATGTAAAGCACAGGCAAAGTACACGGAGCCTCCTATCAACAAGGCCAATCCGGCTATGGGGACACCTCCTTGTGTCGTGTTATTGACGTACTGGATGCCGAAGTCCATAAACACGCCGTATAAAATCGGGGCAGTGAGGTACGACAGCAGAAAATTCGCCGTCTTGCTGGTTTTGGAGGCGGCAAACAGGGATAGGCCCGCCATTACTATTGAGAGGATGCTTATAACCAGTGGACCGGGCATGGATCTCTCCTATTTCGGTGCTATTCGGCAGAATATGTTCCCCCCGCTGATGAGGGGGGTGGAGTGGGTGCTTTCCTTCACATGTTGATGGACGCCCCTTCCGGCTTTTCCGATGGGCTCCTGGTTGCTTCCATTATAGCAGCTCTTGTCTACAGGATCAATACAACATCGTACAGATTATCCCAAGGTTGTACATGCCCGTGCGTTCAGAGATGCTCATCTGTGGTCATGGGCACGAGAAACGTCCCCCTTGTCTTCACCTTCTCCGTTGGTGCGCCCATATTTGTATATGTATTTACGATGTCATGTGATATTCGTCACGAGATAGCCTGTCCATCTCGTCGAAATCCGCCTTCCCGACGGCCTTTGCGGCCTTCGGAACTTCTATCCCACCCAACAAAAAAAGGGGAGGGCCTCAGGCCCTCCCCTTTTACTCAACCCCGAGGGGTTACTCCTCCATCTTGAGGGGTTCCCACAAGTACGCCATGCGCTTGTAGCGCTGCCACCGTTCGAGAACGACCCGTTGGGCCTTCTCCATCAACTCCTCGAACTGTTCGGGGTTGGTACGGCGGAGCATCCGGTACCGGGCCTCGTTCTCCATGTACTTCATGAGAGGAATCTTGGGATCCCGCGAGTCCAGCTGGAAGGGGTTCTTCCCCTCGGCGGCCCGTCGCGGGTCGAAGCGGTAGAGAGGCCAATATCCGGACTCCACCGCGAGCTTCTGTTGCTCCATCCCCTTCTCCATGAGGATGCCGTGCTCGATGCAGTGGCTGTAGGCGATGATGATGGAGGGGCCGTCGTAGGATTCAGCCTCCAGGAAGGCCTTGAGGGTCTGGGCATCGTTGGCCCCCATGGCCACTTGGGCCACGTAGACGTTGCCGTACATCATCGCCATCATCCCCAAGTCCTTCTTGGGCAAGGGTTTGCCCCCCATGGCGAACTTGGCCACAGCACCCAGCGGTGTGGCTTTGGACGCCTGCCCTCCCGTGTTGGAGTAGACTTCGGTGTCCATGACGAGGATGTTCACGTTGCGTCCGCTGGCCAGCACGTGATCCAGGCCGCCGTACCCGATGTCATACGCCCAGCCGTCACCGCCGACAATCCAGATGCTCTTCTTGACGAGCATGTCGGCCACGGCCAGGAGGTCTCGGGCACGGGGGTGATCCGCCCCTTCCAGGCGTTTCTTCAGCTCCGCCACCCGTTCACGTTGGGCTTCAATGCCCGCCTCATCCGATTGGTCTGCGTTCAAGAGGGCATCCGCCAGCTCGGGCCCAATGAGGTCCCGCAGCTCCGCGACCAGCTCACGGGCATAAGCGGTCTGCTTGTCCACGGTGAGGCGCATCCCCAGACCGAACTCGGCATTGTCCTCGAAGAGGGAGTTGCTCCACGCGGGGCCCCGCCCCTCCTTGTTGTACGTCCAGGGGGTCGTGGGCAGGTTACCGCCGTAGATGCTGGAGCACCCGGTGGCGTTGGCCACGATGGCCCGGTCACCAAAGAGCTGGCTCATCAGCTTCAGGTAAGGCGTCTCACCGCACCCGGCGCACGCTCCCGAGAACTCGAAGAGGGGCTGCAAGAACTGGACGTTCTTCACCGAGTTGAACTTGAGACTGTCGTGTCGCGGTATTTCGGGTAACTCCAGGAAGAACTTCCAGTTTTCCCGTTCCTGTTCCAGGATGGGGAGCTTGGGCCCCATGTTGAGGGCTTTGCGGTTCGGGTTCTTCTTGTCCTTGGCAGGACAGACCTCCACACAGAGCTGGCACCCGGTGCAGTCCTCCGCGGACACCTGGATGGTGTATTTCTTGTTGGTGCCCTTGAATTCCTTGAAGAACCGGGCGTCCATGTACTTGAATCCGGGAGGCGCGTCGGCCAAGGCTTCTTCGTCCACCACTTTGGCCCGGATGACCGCGTGAGGACAGACGAGGACGCACTTACCGCACTGGATACACAGGTCCGGCTCCCAGATGGGGATTTCCAGGGAGAGGTTGCGCTTCTCCCACTGGGTGGTGCCACTGGGCCAGGTCCCATCCGCGGGCATCGCGCTCACAGGGAGCTCGTCGCCGTGAAGCGCGATCATGGGCGCAGTGACCTTCTGGACGAATTCGGGCGCTTCGGGGGGGACCACCGGGGGCCGCGTGCGGGAAGAGGTGACCTGGTTGGGGTACTTCACCTCGTGCAGGTTGGCCAGGGCCGCGTCCACGGCCGCGAAGTTCTGCCGGACGACCTCTTCCCCTTTCTTGCCGTACGTCTTGCGGATGGCATCCTTAATTCGGGCAATGGCCTCATCCTTGGGCAGAATGCCGCTGATGGCGAAGAAGCAGGTCTGCATAATCGTGTTGATGCGGACCCCCAGGCCGACCTCCTTGGCCAGCTTGTACGCGTCGATGACGTAGAATTTCAGCTGTTTGTCGATAATTTGTTGCTGGACCTCACGCGGGAGCTGGTCCCACACCTCGTCGGGGCCGTAAGGCGCGTTCAAGAGGAAGGTCGCCCCCGGTTCTGCCATGTCGAGGATGACGTCGTAGCGGTCCAGGAAGTTGAACTGATGGACGGCGACGAAGTTGGCCTTTTGGATGAGGTAGGTGCTCTTGATCGGGCGAGGGCCGAAGCGAAGGTGCGACGTCGTGCGGGCTCCGGCCTTCTTGGAATCGTAGACGAAGTACCCTTGGGCGTAGTAGGGGGTCTCCTCACCGATGATCTTGATGGAGTTCTTGTTGGCGCTCACCGTACCATCGGAGCCCAACCCCCAGAAGACGGCTCGGGTCACATCGTCGGGTTCGATGGAGAAGTCCGGGTCGTAATCGATGTTCGTGTAGGTCACGTCATCGATGATGCCCACGGTGAAGTGGTTCTTGGGCTTCTCCTTGGCCATTTCGTCGAATATGCCCTTGATCATCGCGGGGTTGAACTCCTTGGAGGAGAGGCCGTAGCGTCCGCCGATGACCAGAGGCATGTGCTCGAAGGGGGCCAATCCCTGTCCCATGCCCTCGTGGAGGGCGGTGATGATGTCCTGGTACAGGGGTTCACCCGCGGCTCCGGGTTCCTTGGTCCGGTCCAGAGCGGCGATGACCTTCACCGTGGGAGGCAAAGCCTCCATGAGGTGCTTGGTAGAGAAGGGTCGGAACAATCGCACCTTCACGACACCGACCTTCTCCCCCTTGTCCACCAGGTACTGCACCGTCTCGTCGACGGCTTCCGCGCCGGACCCCATGAGGACGATGACTCGCTCCGCGTCGGGGGCGCCGACGTAGTCGAAGAGGTGGTAGCTTCGCCCCGTCAGCTCCGCGAACTTGTCCATCGCCTCCTGGACGATGTCTGGGGTTGCCAGGTAGTAGGGGTTGACCCGCTCGCGGGCCTGGAAGAAGGTGTCCGGATTGTGCGCGGTTCCTCGGATGAAGGGATGGTCCGGGGAGAGGGCCCGTTCCCGGTGGGCTCGCACGAGCTCGGGGTCGATCATGGCCCGCAGCACGTCATCGGGCAGGAGCTCGATCTTGTTGATTTCGTGCGAGGTGCGGAACCCGTCGAACGCGTGGATGAAGGGAACGCGGGCTTTGAGTGTGGCCGCCTGGGCAATGAGGGCAAAGTCGTGGGCTTCTTGGACCGAGTTGGACATGAGGATGGCCCAACCCGTGGCCCGGGCTGCCATGATATCACTGTGATCGCAGAAGATGGAGAGCGCGTGGGTGGCGACCGTGCGCGTCGCGATGTGGAATACCGTGCTGGTGAGCTCCCCCGCGATCTTGTACATGTTGGGGATCATCAGGAGCAGGCCCTGACTGGCCGTGAAGGTGGTCGTAAGTGAGCCCGTCTGCAGGGCCCCATGGACAGCACCGGCAGCCCCGCCTTCCGATTGCATCTCTACTACCAAGGGGACCGTCCCCCAAATATTGGGTTTCTTCTGGGCAGCCCATGCATCTGCCCACTCGCCCATAGGCGATGAGGGCGTAATCGGGTAGATGGCAATGACTTCGTTGATGCGATACGCCGTACGGGCTACAGCTTCGTTCCCGTCTATTGTGGCAACGCGTTGAGTCATCGAACTCTCTCCTTAATATAGGATTCCCTAAAAGCCGGAAACCTTACAGCTCGTCGAGCTAATCGACCGACTTTAACGAACACATTATAGCCCAACTCTGGAAGAAACGCCATTTCCTCGCGCTCTTTTGGCGCGGTGATCCCGGTACCTCACATGACCCAGCCGCTCAAGCGCCACACCTGGGCCACGACGAACGTCACCAGGAAGGCGATGGCCAAGGGTAACAGCGCGCCAATCAGGGTCCACTTCTTGCTCCCCGTCTCCTTCCAGATGGTGAGGATGGTCGTGGAGCAGGGATTATGCAGGACGGCGAACAACATGAGGGAAACGGCCGTGAGCAACGTCCACCCGGCCTGCCCGACCAGGAGGGCCTTCAGCGCGGCCAGGTTTTCCACCTCGGTTACCGTGCTGGCCCCCGAGTAGGCCATGATCATGGTGGGGACCACGATTTCGTTGGCGGGAAGGGCGACGATGTAAGACAAGAGGATGACGCCATCCAGCCCCAGGAGCCGACCGAAAGGGTCGAGAAGCGCGGCCAGCCAATGGACCAGGCTTTGGCCGTGTACGTGGACGTTGGCCAGGATCCAGATCAGACCTCCCGCGGGCGCGGCCATGTACACGGCCCGCCACAACACGAAAATCGTGCGGTCGATGAGAGATGTGTAGAGGATGCGGACGATGTCCGGACGCCGGTAAGGGGGCAGCTCCAGGGTGAAGGCGCTGGCCTCCCCCTTCAACAGCGTGTGGGAGAGGAGCCAGGACACGATGAAGGTGAAAAGGACCCCCACCAGTACGGCGGCGACGATGGAGCCGGCCGCGGCAAAGGCTGCAAACGCGGGGGGGAAGGCAGCGGCCACGAACACCGTCCCTAACATAATGAGGGTAGGCCAGCGTCCGTTACAGGGAACGAAGTTGTTCGTGAGGATGGCGATGAGCCTCTCGCGAGGGGATTCGATGATGCGCGTCGCAATAACCCCTGCCGCGTTGCAACCGAATCCCATCGTCATGGTCAGCGCTTGCTTTCCGTGGGCTCCCACCTTCTTGAAGAGCCAATCCAAGTTGAAGGCCACCCGGGGAAGGTATCCGAGATCTTCCAACAGCGTGAAGATGGGGAAGAAGATGGCCATCGGCGGAAGCATGACGCTGACGACCCACGCCAGCCCTCGGTATACCCCATGCCAGAGAAATCCGATGACCCACCAGGGAAGCCCCAGGGCCTGGAACGCGCGGGCCCCCAGCCCCTCGATGCCGAAGAGGAGCGTCGCCAACCATTCCGAGGGGTAATTTGCCCCCACAACGGTGACCCAAAAGGCCAGCGCCAGCCCCAGAAGCATCAGGGGAAGCCCCCATACCGGGTGGGTGACGATGCGGTCGATGCGTTCATCCCACGTCTGTGCCGGTGTTCCCTCCACCCGAACAACACGTTGGGTAATGCGGGCGGCTTCGTTATAAATGTCCTCCACCAGGCGATCGCGAAAGTCCTCGTCCAACGCAGCCCGCAGGATGTCCGCCTTCTTCAGGATAGCAAGTCCCGGGGGGTACAGGGCCTCCTCTTCCTGAGGCGTCTCGTCGACGGGGAGTGCGTCTCCCGGGAGTTCGCCCGTGAGCAGGGCGCTCAGTTCCCCCGTCCGGACAGCTCGCTCGATGGTGGGGTCACCGTCCAACAGGCGAATGGCGATCCAGCGGGCATTCCGTACACCGGGGAAGGCCTGCTCGATGAGGGGGACCAGTTCCCGGACCGCGTGTTCTAACGCCGGGTCCAGCGGGATCCGCCGGGGGTGAGTGCGCACCCGACCCTCGATGACGTCCTCCAGGGCCTGCATCAGGTAGCCTATGCCCTCGCCGGTTCGGGCCACAATGGGGACGACGGGCACACCCAACTCCCGTGCCAGGCCCTGATGGTTGACGTGAATTCCCTTACGCCGGGCTTCATCCATCAGGTTGAGGGCGACCACAACCCGGTCCGTGATCTCCAGAATTTGCAGTGTCAGGTTCAGGTTGCGTTCCACGGCCGTGGCGTCCATGACCACAATGACGCCGTCGGGATTGCCGAAGAGGATGAAGTCCCGGGCGATCTCCTCCTCCACAGAGGCGGAGAGGAGGGAATAGGTGCCGGGGAGGTCCACGAGTTTATATCGCTTTCCGTTGAACTCGAATCCCCCTTCGGCCCGGGTCACGGTTTTGCCCGGCCAGTTCCCCACGTGCTGCTTCAACCCGGTGAGTCGGTTGAAAAGGGTGCTTTTGCCGGTGTTGGGGTTGCCTGCCAGCGCGACCAAATAATCCCATTCGCTCAAATCGATGCCCAATTGTTGTACGAAGGGGCAGGAACTGCATCCAGGGGTCGGGGTCATAGAGTCACGTCGCCTCCTTCATCGGTCAAGGGTTCGGCGTAGATGTGTTCGGCTTGTTCTCGTCGTAATGCGATAAGGGTGCCCCGCACACGATACGCCCTGGGGTCTCCCCGGCCGAAGGCGCTTTCCAGAACTTCCTGAACGATTGCCCCGCGGGTAAACCCCAGGTCCAGAAGGCGTCGTCGCAGGAGGCCCCGGATTTCCCTGGAGATGCCGATGACCCGGGCCCGTTCCCCCCGGGTGAGGTCGGCCAAACTTATGGGAGGCGTTTCCTCCACCCGGGCGGGCGCCGCGATGACGTGGACCTGGGCGGCGAGGATGGACGCGATCCACACGTCATTCCCGTCCACCTTGAGGTGAAGGCCTTCGGGTTTGCTTTCCAGGATGACCACATCCGCGCCGGGGATCAGGCCTTCGGCCAGGGCCTGCGCGAAGAGGTCCTCCGGTTCGTCCTCCACGTGAACGACGCGGGCGGGTTGGCCCACGGGCCAGTCGGTGAGGGGAACACCCACCTCGGCCATCCATTCCCCGGACTCCCGTGGAATGGGGTCGCCGTGGGGATCGCGCCGCGGGTGCCCCAGGGTCGCTTCCAGGGTTTGAAGGTCCTCCTGGGTCAACGTGTGTTCTCGTTTGTCCGCCAGGCGGTGGATTTCCCGCAGGGGGACGTCGGTGTAATCGGAGAGGTATCGTTCCCACAACCGGTGGGCTCGCAGGAGTTGCAGGCCCAGGGCCTTTCCCGCGGGCGTGAGACACACACGATTGCCGCAGAAACGGATTAGGTTCCGTTGGGCCATGCGGTGTAACAGGCGCAGGGTGGCACGGGTGGAGAGGCCCAATTTCCCCGCGAGGGCCTCCGGCACCCCGTAGCGGTGATGTTCCTCACAGTCGTACAAGTACTTGATGGCGTCTTCCAGGGTGCTGCGCCGCCGGATGCGGTATTCTTCCCACCCGTGTTTGCCCATCCACAGGAGTACCAGAACCACGATTAGCCAGATGAACACGTGTGCGCCCATTTTTAGCCCCTCCTAAAAATTGCGTGCCTCCATTATATGCCCGAACAGCCCGCCCGTCAAAGGAGGACAACGCCACCCCACACCCAAAGGTGATGCACGCGCGTGGGAGCGAAATTTGACATATTCGGCCTCTTAGTACATACTCCGTATGTACTACATACGGAGTATGCATATGCTCAAGTACGCACTCTTAGCCCTGTTGGCCGAGGAGCCTCGGCACGGATACGATCTCAAACAGGCCTTCGAATCCATGTTGGGCCATACCTGGTCGGTGAACATCGGCCAGGTCTACAGTACCCTGGCCCGACTGGAACGGGACGGCCTGGTGGCCTGCGCGGAGGTGCCCCAGGAGCGGTTGCCCAACCGCAAGGTGTGTCATCTGACCGAGCAGGGGCGCGAGGCCCTGGCCGCCTGGCTGACCGAGCCCGCGACGCCGTCGGCCCGCCTGCGGGTGGACTTCTACCTTAAATTGCTGATGGCCCGGCGTTCCGGGGTCATCGACCTGCGTACCCTCATCGACCGGCAACGTCAGGCCCTACTTCAGTCCCTGGCCGACC
>Ga0256832_1003180_pt1 | contig 11192 bp, 10 predicted proteins | sample 134614metaG_FD_190534 | JGI IMG/M metagenome (GOLD analysis project Ga0256832, IMG submission 190534) | Hydrothermal vent microbial communities from Lau Basin, Pacific Ocean - 134-614 | ecosystem: Environmental > Aquatic > Marine > Hydrothermal vents | place: Pacific Ocean: Lau Basin | collected...
AGGTGGTCTGATAATCCTGAAAACTTCTTGACCTGTGTGCAACACACACCTTCTACACTTGATAGTAGTAAGCACCTACAGTATTCAGGAGAAAACGATGGCACACCAGAATCAGAGCAAACACACCGATCCGGTTTGTGGCATGCAAACCAGTGCGCAAAGCCACTTTCACACCAGGTATCAGGGGCAAGCGTTCTATTTTTGTAGTGAACACTGCCTGAAAAAATTCAAAGCGAATCCGCATGAATATACCCATACTGAAAAAGCGGCACAAAACCCTGATCAGCATAGCTGCTGTCATGGTCAACAGCATGCTGCTTCTGCGACATCAGTAGTCGATACTTTTGCTTCCACCGCTATTTATACCTGCCCGATGCATTCCGAAATCCGCCAGCAAGGACAGGGCAGCTGCCCCAAATGTGGTATGGCTCTGGAGCCGGAAGCTCTTCCTGAACGTAATACAAGAGTGCAGTACACCTGCCCCATGCATCCAGAAATTATTCAGGATGAACCTGGCTCCTGCCACAAGTGTGGCATGGCTCTGGAGCCCGTGACAGTTACTCTGGAGGAGAAGAATGAAGAGCTTGAAGATATGTTACGACGCTTTCGCTACAGTCTGATTCCGGCTTTTCTGGTCTTTATGTTGGCTATGGTTGCCGATCTTGCCCCGCAGTGGTTACCGCAGTGGCTATCCATGAAAATGGTGCAGTGGATTGAATTTGCTCTGGCTACCCCGGTCGTTTTATGGGGCGGCTGGCCATTCTTTGTGCGTGGCTGGCAGTCACTGCTTAGCTGGAATCTGAATATGTTTACCCTGATTGGTATGGGAGTGGGAGTTGCCTGGCTCTATAGCCTGGTTGCCTTGCTGCTGCCGGGAATTTTTCCAGCCACCATGCATCAGGAAGGGGGTACGGTTGCCGTTTACTTTGAGGCGGCAGCGGTGATTACGGTACTGGTTTTGCTGGGACAGGTGCTGGAGCTAAGGGCGCGTAGCAGTACAAATGCGGCTATCCGTGCCTTGCTGGAGCTGGCACCAAATACCGCCAGACGTATTGATGAAAATGGCAATGAACAGGACGTGCCTTTAGAGCAAATAGCTACCGGTGACAAATTGCGTGTACGTCCTGGAGAAAAAATTCCGGTAGATGGTGTGGTAATAGAGGGTGAGAGCAATGTCGATGAGTCCATGATTACTGGCGAGCCTGTTCCTGTGGGGAAACAAAAAGGTGATAACCTCATTGGCGCAACGGTGAATGGCACGGGCAGCCTTGTTATGCAGGCTGAAAAGGTTGGCGCCGAGACATTGCTGTCGCAAATCGTCAAGATGGTGTCTGAAGCTCAACGCTCCCGCGCACCCATTCAAAAACTGGCGGATCTGGTTGCCGCATGGTTTGTTCCCATTGTGGTGAGTGTTGCCATTATTACCTTCGTCGTATGGTGGCTATTTGGCCCTACCCCGGCTTTAGCCTATGCCGTTATCAATGCCGTAGCGGTACTGATTATTGCCTGCCCCTGTGCTTTAGGGCTGGCTACCCCTATGTCAATCATGGTAGGTACTGGCAAGGGAGCATCGGCTGGCGTCCTGATCAAGAACGCCGAGTCACTCGAAATCATGGAGAAGGTGGACACTCTGGTGGTGGACAAGACAGGCACCCTCACTGAAGGCAAACCCCGCCTCGCGGCTATTATCGAAGCAGCCAGTCAGAACAAGGAGGAACTGTTGCAGAGTATTGCCAGTCTGGAGCAGGCGAGTGAACACCCGCTCGCCGAAGCGATCGTAGACGCTGCCAGGGAAAAAAAGCTGGAACTGTTCAAAGTAACCAACTTTACATCCCTCACTGGCAAGGGAGTGACTGGAATAGTAAACAATCACCAGGTGGGTATTGGCAATCATAAACTGTGTGAGCAACTGGGTGTCAGACAAGATCAAACACTGACTGAGCTGACAGCGCAGGCCGATCAGCTTCGCGAGGAAGGACAAACGGTTATGTTTACCATGATTGATGGCAAAGCTGCGGGCGTGATCAGCGTTGCAGACCCTATAAAAAATACCACAGCCGATGCCATTCAAGCTTTGCACAAGGAAGGTCTTAGCATCGTTATGCTGACTGGTGACAACAAGAAAACCGCAAATTCCGTGGCACGCAAGCTGGGTATCGACCAGGTAAAAGCGGATGTTATGCCAGAGCAGAAGGCTCAAGTGATCAAACAGCTACAGGCTGAGGGACATATTGTGGCAATGGCGGGCGATGGCATCAATGACGCACCAGCACTCGCGCAGGCACAAGTCGGTATCGCGATGGGAACCGGCACAGATGTTGCCATGGAAAGTGCCGGTGTGACGCTGGTTAAAGGCGACTTGCAAGGTATAGTGCGCGCCAGACGGCTAAGCCGGGCAGTCATGAAAAATATCCGCCAGAACCTGTTTTTTGCCTTTATTTATAATTCGCTGGGTGTGCCAGTGGCTGCCGGGATTCTCTACCCATTCTTTGGTCTACTGCTCTCACCCATGATTGCTGCCGCAGCAATGAGTTTTAGCTCGGTCTCTGTGATTGGTAATGCGCTGCGGCTCAGAAAAATCAGGCTATAACGCTGCATGATTCACAAAACACATCAAAAAAAGGAACCGCCTCGGTAAAAAGCATATACACGGGCAATCCAGCAAGGCTCTTGTTTACACACATGTTTCGTTCACGCCTAAACACAAACTCATTACAACCAGAGCCACCTGCCTGGGTTGTAAATTCTTCAATACGAAAACCTTTTCTTTTGAAAAAACGGAAAACCTCTTCAGGTGATGCCACTTCAAAGGGGAGTCCTCCCACCCAGTCAACAACATCACGCCATAACGACATTCCCCTAACTCTGCCGTAATTTCTTGCAGTATGGAATGGCTTGCCAATCAGAAAATCCCGTAACGTTGCTGGTCCCCACTGCACAATAAACGCAGGCACCAGAACCAGACCACGTAACGCTGACGGTAGTTTATTGTAGATTTGCTTGACTTTCAGCCATCGCCTGCTATTCCCTCCCTGGTCATTATAAATAGCGATAAATAACTTGCCTCTATCAACTACAAGATCCGAGACATTCTCAAAAGCCTGCTGCATATTCCCGGTATGATGTAGCACTCCCCACGAATAAACAACATCCCACTGCCCTAGAGAATCAAGATATTCCTTATCCAGGACTGAACCACTTTCAACTACCCAGTCATCATCATCAGGGAAAAACTTTTCTTTTAAATACAGAGTACAAGCAACCGATTCGGGGTCATAGTCAAAGGAATGTACGGTTGCCCCCAGTCTGCGTGCAGCCAGGCTAAACAAACCACTGCCCGAGCCAATATCCAGAAAACGTTTGCCTTGCAAGTTTTCAACATCAAGCTTCTGGCACAAGGACTTCTCCGCCTTGCGTATTCGATCTTCGTTAAGATTTTTTAAAAATTGTGCCCAATTCTCTCCAAAAGAGAAACGTTTACCTTCCTTGATTTGTTCTGAATGAAGCAAATCCATTTCCTGCCTCCTTTAATACCAGCTTATAGCAGCGCTCAGAATATACAGCAAACCTTCATAGCCGCAACCTTGAATAGTAGCTGACACAAAAAAAACCAATCAAATTTTTATATAGTTATAGCTTTATCGGTAGCAAATCAGTGATAAGCAACATACAGCTGTATGTGATAACAGCAATAAAAAATGATATATGGGAGTAAGGTCTTGATTATTTGAATTTCAGTAGCTGAGATGCTGCCACAGCGCTACATGGCTCGTATTTACAATGATACGTAAAATCAATATCTTGACGAAACAATACCTGTCATGCCAAGTAGTAGTTACATATTGATTCCATAAAAAACGCTATAAATGTAATTCTGGCAACTTTTCCTGATGACTCACCGCTTCATAACTATCGTCACTACTACCATCAAAACTGAGTTGCCACTCCAAATTGTTTCTGGAAGTAGCATTCTCCAGAGCTGCATCACGGTCAATCTTGCCCATGCGATAGAGCTCCAGCAATGACTGGTCGAAGCTGCGCATGCCATCACTGGTTCCTTTTTCAGTCAATTCATGAAGTTGTTGCAGATTTCCTTTGCGGATGGTTTCACCTACAAACGGTGTATTAACCAATATTTCCGTAGCGAGCACGACACTCCCACGGGTGTTCGGTATCAGTTTCTGGGCAATAATACCTTTCAGATTTAAAGAAAGATCCATAAGCACCCGATGCTTTTGTTCGGCCGGAAACATATAAAGAATACGCTCCATAGCCTGTGTCACATTGGTTGCGTGAAGTGTAGACAAAACTAGATGCCCGGTATCAGCAAACCCCAGCACAGCCTGCATGGTTTCGGTATCACGTGTCTCACCAACCATAATGACGTCAGGTGCTTCACGCATGGCTTCACGCATGGCATTTTTATAACTTAACGTATCAAAGCCTATTTCACGTTGTCCAATGATGGATTTATTGTGTTTAAAGGCAAATTCAATCGGGTCTTCTATCGTCAGTATGTGTCCGGCATGCTGTTGGTTTCGATACTGAATTAATGATGCCATTGAGGTGGATTTACCGGAGCCGGTGGCACCCACAAATAAAACCAGCCCTTCCTTGCCCATGACCAGTTTTTTTAGCACCTCAGGAATACCTAGCTCTTCCGGTGTTTTTATTTCAGAGCGGATATGGCGAATGACCATGGAAACTTCACCGCGCTGATAATACACATTAACCCGAAAACGACCAATATTAACCACCGACAATCCCTTGTTCATTTCCTTAAACTTCTGAAAATCTATCCATTCCCTTTCTGTCAGAATATCCTTTGCCAATACTGCAATACTGCCAGGTTTCATGTTTTCTTTGGTCAAATGCTGCATTTCACCCATTATTTTAAGGCTTGCTCTTGCTCCAGTTGTTAAATACAGGTCGGAGGCATCCCGTTTAACCATTTCTTCCAGGTAGGGTGATATTTTCATGCTGTTATTCTCTTTAGTTATGTAGCTACTCAGGGTAATTGAATATAAAGCGGTGGGTTATTGATTATTAGGGCTACGGCAGCAGGGGTGCTGCCGTAGTGCTTACAGGGATGTATTTACAGCGCCTCTAATAATCAACAACTTACCGCCTCTACTGTTTATCACGCTGAAAATAGTTACTTTATTATTATTTATTCTCGAACTTTACAGGAAACCATCAGATAACTCTTCCACAGACATTTTTTCTGTACCCTTAAAGACATCCGATGCCTTTGCCTCACGACCATTTAACTTAAGCTGCAAGCGCAGATCATTGATAGAGTCCGCATGTCGCAAACCTTCTTTCATACTTATGATTCCAGAATCTATCAAGCGGAACAAAGTCTGGTCAAAAGTACACATTCCCAATTCATTAGACTTGGCAATTAATGCTTTCATGCCAGTTACATCACCCTTTAAAATCAGGTCACTCATCAAGGGTGAGTTGATTAGAATCTCAACGGCGGGAATTCGCCCTTTACCATTGGCACGCCTTACCAGACGCTGCGATATTACGGCCTTCAAGTTAAGCGACAGATCCATCAGTACCTGAGCACGTCGCTCTTCAGGAAAAAAGTTAATGATTCGATCCAGTGCCTGATTGGTATTATTGGCATGCAATGTGGTCATACATAAATGCCCCGTCTCTGCATACGCAATGGCATATTCCATCGTTTCCCGATCACGAATTTCCCCCAGCAAAATAACATCAGGCGCCTGACGCAAGGTATTTTTCAGTGCTATTTCATAATCAGCAGTATCCACACCAATTTCGCGCTGAGTAACGATGGATTTCTTGTTTTCATGGGAAAACTCTATGGGATCTTCAATAGTAACAATATGATTTGCCGAGTTTTCATTTCGGTGACCAATCATTGCCGCCAGCGTTGTAGACTTACCAGAACCAGTAGCACCAACGATAATAATCAGGCCCCTTCGGGTCTGCGTCAACTCCTGCATAATGGGGGGCAAGCCCAGACCCTTGAACTTTGGAATATCATTCGGGATATGACGCAACACCATGCCGGCACATTCCTGCTGGGTAAAAGCATTGACACGAAAGCGGGCAACGCCGGGCAAGCTGATGGAAAAGTTGCATTCCATATTTTCTTCAAATGCCCGCAGATGCCGGTCATTCATAATAGAGCGCACCAGCATTCGCACCTGATCCTGCTTCAGCCTCGTATCAGAAAGAGGTGTAACCTCGTTGTTTAACTTGATACTGGGTGGCGCATCAGCGGTGATAAACAAGTCCGACCCCTTACGCTCCAGCATGACATGCAGCATGGTGTGCACATATTGTATGGCGCTATCTCGATCCATCAGATATATCCCTTGTAAGCTCTAGACTCTGGCGTGATCCTGTAATGCTTCCGGACTATCCGCTTTCTTCAACGCATCCTCACGAGTGATTTGCCCCATCAAAAGGAGTTCTTTCAAGCACTGATCCAATGTCTGCATACCATCACTCGAGCCCGTCTGTAAGGCTGATTTCATCTGTGGGATCTTGTTTTCACGAATCATGCTTCTGATCGCTCGTGTACCGACTAAAATTTCATGTGCGGCAACACGGCCTCCCCCCACCTTTTTCAATAAAGTCTGGGCAATAACCGCCTGCAATGATTCTGACAGCATGGCACGGATCATGTCCTTTTCGGCAGCGGGAAACACATCAATAATTCTGTCAATGGTTTTCGGGGCGCTGGTTGTGTGCAGCGTGCCAAATACCAGATGTCCAGTTTCAGCAGCTGATAATGCCAGGCGTATGGTTTCCAAGTCACGCATCTCACCAACCAGTATGGTATCCGGATCTTCGCGCAGAGCTGAACGCAAGGCCTCATCAAACCCCTGTGTATCGCGGTGTACTTCACGCTGGTTTACCAGACTTTTTTTACTGGTATGCACAAATTCGATAGGATCCTCAATCGTCAGAATATGCCCGTGTTCTACTGAATTCTTATAGTCAATCATCGCCGCCAGAGTGGTTGATTTACCTGATCCTGTTGGCCCGGTTACCAGCACCAGACCACGCGGCTTCATGGCAAGCTTTTTGAAAATGGGTGGTGCATTTAAAGCTTCCAGTGTCAGAATATCACTGGGGATGGTACGAAATACCGCGGCGGCTCCTCTGTTTTGATTAAAGGCATTCACACGAAAACGAGCAACTCCCGGTAGTTCAAAAGAAAAATCTGTTTCCCACTTCTCTTCATAATCCCGGCGCTGGTTATCATTCATAATATCATAGACCATGCTATGTACTTCTTTATGATCCATTTCTGGCATATTAATGCGTCGCATATCCCCATCCACCCGAATCATGGGAGGCAAACCGGCAGAAAGGTGTAAATCAGATGCGTTATTTTTCACGCCAAAGGCAAGAAGTTGTGTAATATCCATGAGGGAGTGTTCTCTTTTTATTATTTATTATTGTGATTTTTCTTAAACTGTAACATATGACTTATCCACTATGTGACCAACTCCAGACAATCGGCCAACGTATTAAAGCCGCAGAAATTAAATATCAGCGCCAAGCTGGTAGTGTCCATTTGCTAGCCGTGAGCAAACGCCACCCTATGGCAGCAATTCAGGATGCCAGACAGTGTGGACAACTGGCATTTGGTGAAAATTATGCCCAGGAAATGCATGAAAAAGCCCTGCTAACCCAGGATGACGATATTGAATGGCATTACATTGGACCTGTTCAGTCCAATAAAACGCAGCTTATTGCTCAACATGCCCACTGGGTGCACTCAGTTGACCGCCTGAAAATTGCCCGTCGCCTAAGTATGCAAAAACCCGCTGATAAACCCGCTATCAATATTTGCTTACAGTTAAATATCAGCCATGAACGCAACAAGTCCGGCATTTCGCTTGACGAATTACCAGAGCTTGCTAAACAGGTCGCTCAACTTCCCAATATCAAACTGCGTGGATTAATGGCAATTCCTGCTCCTTCCAGAGATTTTGACACTCAGCGCAAAACCTTTGCTAAAGTGCGTAAAGCCTTGGAAGCTTTAAACCAGCAAGGCTATAATCTGGATACTTTATCGATGGGAATGTCAGCCGATATGGAAGCTGCTATCGCTGAAGGCGCCACTATTGTGCGCATCGGTACGGCGATTTTTGGGCAACGCCCCGCTTAAGGAACAATAACAACATTATGAGTAAAATATTAACTTTTGTAGGTGCTGGTAATATGGCAAGAAGCCTTATCGCTGGCTTAGTGCAGGATAAAACCAACCTGCTTTTACAGGTTTCTGACCCTGCCCAGGATCAGCTGGATAGTATTCAGAAAAACTGGCCCAGGGTGAAAGTGTTTACCGATAACAATGAAGCTTGTTTGCAAGCTGACATCATTGTACTGGCAGTAAAACCACACTTGTTACCTGTTGTGTGCGAAGAGCTTCAACAAACGGTACAAGCATCCAGACCTCTGCTGATATCCATCGCTGCCGGAGTACGCGAAGCGAATATTAATCACGCCCTGGGAGGCAATTTACCTATTGTCAGATGCATGCCAAACACACCAGCTCTGGTTCAGGCAGGAGCAACCGGATTGTTCGCCAATCAGCAGGTTAGCAGTGAGCAACGCAGTAGTGCAGAGGCTATCTTGCGCGCTGTTGGCATTACTCTTTGGTTTGACGATGAAGCCCAGCTAGATGCTGTGACCGCTGTATCGGGCAGCGGCCCTGCGTATTTCTTTCAGGTAATGGAAGCTATGCAGCAGGCAGCTACACAACTTGGACTTAGTAAAGAGGAAGCTCGCTTGCTGGTGTTGCAAACTGCACTGGGCGCCGCCAAACTGGCTATGGAAAGTAGTGATGATGTCGGTGTACTCAAAGAGCGCGTAACCTCCAAGGGGGGCACTACCGAAGCTGCCCTGAAAGTACTCAACGAAGGTGGACTTGGCGAGCTGTTCCAGCAAGCCTTAAGCTCTGCCCGGCAGCGCGCAGTAGAACTCGCAGAAACATAACCTACCCTGTTACTTAAGGAGACCTATATGTCAGCCATACAGGAAATACTCGTATTTCTAATTAATACACTGTTTAATCTATACATTTCTTTTTTGATGATCCGCATGTTACTGGGACTTGCGCGTGCTGATTTCTATAATCCGGTTTCACAGTTTCTGGTAAAAGCTACTGATCCGGTGATCAAGCCGTTGCGGCGTTTTATACCCGCTTTCGGGAAAATAGATACTGCAACAGTGGTGGCTATTGTGGGCCTTAAGGTAATTGAACTTTTCCTGCTTGCACTGATTACAGGTGGCGATTTTGCAGCAAGCTTTATCCCTTTTGTAATGGGTGATTTGCTGCGTATGCTGGTGTGGATTTATATTGTAGCCATTATTATTCAGGTGATTATCAGCTGGGTCGGCAATACACATGGCAACCCTGTAGTGCCATTAATCAACAGCTTGACAGAGCCTCTATTCCGTCCCGTTCGCAAGCTGATACCACCTGTTGGCATGATTGATTTTTCTGCATTTGTAGTTTTACTACTGCTACAAATTGCACTGATTATAATCAGATCATTTGGCTTGTAGATCTCGACTTCTGATGAGGCGACGCTTTTTTGCGACTCTTGCGAAGAAGCTAACGTGTCGCCTCCAGAAAACCAACTGAATCTTAACTAGCCCACTCAATAGTGACTTTCCTACGCCCCCACTTAAATGCTTCCCGCTTGTCCTTGCCCATGTAAATATCAATTTTTCTTTTCCAGCGCTTGTTCATTTTATCCAGCACCAGATAATAACCGGGTAACCCCTGGATTTTTATTTTACTCCCCCTGTGTAGACCATACTTCTCCAGCAAATCTCTGGATACTGCAACCACCTTCATCCCGGGACGTAACCTATCTCCCCAGGCTGCAATATTGGGTGTACTGTCGGTCTGCCCCACATGAGATGTGTATGCAGTCGCTGTCACAGCTAATATTTGTCTGTTCATGGATGGGTGGTAAGTCACCTGTGTCGTTTTCTGTTTACCATCAAGAATAAAACTGATCAGGGCATCAGAAATACCACTTAACTCCTGAGCTTTTACCGCATCCAGAGCTGTCATTGTGAGCAACAGCGTAAATGAATATTTAACTATGTTAGTTAGCATATCAGTTTCATCAACATCTTCGACATAAGTATATTATTATTATCTAATATACTTATGCAAGATCAAATATTGACCACTCGATGGACGGTATGGTTAGCAGAGTCTATCGTCAAATGCGACTACTATTCAATATCCAACCAACTCATTCCTGAATAAGCTCCTAGAGTTTATGAAAAAGCTCCGGTATAGTAAGCACCATTCAATAACACCATGCAGGAGAGACTCTATGGCATTAATTATCCATAGAGCACCGAAGGCGCAAACCGTCCGGAAACGCTCAGGTATCAAGGACTGCATGGTCGTTAATCAGATTAGCGGATTAACAAATTGACTCTGGAGAGTGATGTTATGCCTTGTCGATAGTAGGGTCGATACAGGCTACATCCACCGAAGGGTAGTAACCTGACTGCTGAAGTTAATTATATAAGTGGCCAGGGAATCTCTCAGGTTTCAGGACAGAGGGGCGGCAGGCATCAGTATTGATGTGCCTGCCGCCCTTTTGTTTTACATACACTCTGGAGACACTATGTCAGCTTCCACAAATAAACCCCAACGTACCGCCCTGTACGAAAAGCATCTTGCAGCCAATGGCAAAATGGTCAATTTTGCGGGCTGGGAAATGCCCATAAACTACGGTTCACAGATAGAAGAGCACCACCAGGTACGCAATGATGCAGGCATGTTTGATGTCTCACATATGGTGGTACTGGATTTAACAGGCAGGGATGTTAAGCCATTTTTACGCCATCTGCTTGCCAACGATGTAGACAAACTCAAAGACTCGGGCAAAGCTCTTTATAGCTGCATGCTGAACGAAGCGGGTGGCATTATTGATGATCTGATTGTCTACTATCTTTCCCCAGAGCATTACCGCATGGTCATTAACGCAGCCTGCCGCGACAACGATCTTGCCTGGATGAGGCAGCAAACTGATGGTTTTGAGGTGGATATTCAGGAGCGTGACGACCTTGCCATGATTGCTGTACAAGGCCCACATGCCAGAGAAAAAACATGCTCCCTGCTGGATCAGGAAACCGCTACATATATCACTGCCTTGAAGCCCTTT